>Ga0335074_10000139_pt1 | contig 118995 bp, 107 predicted proteins | sample Lox_Sample_23_FD_206715 | JGI IMG/M metagenome (GOLD analysis project Ga0335074, IMG submission 206715) | Soil microbial communities from Loxahatchee National Wildlife Refuge, Florida, United States - Lox_Sample_2.3 | ecosystem: Environmental > Terrestrial > Soil > Wetlands | place: USA...
GTCGGCGAGCACGAGGCCACCTCCGTGGTCGACGTTGCGATTGCAACGCCGACCTTCGACAGCCGGCCCATCTCCCCCTGCGCCGCAGCCACCCCCGCCGCCAATTCGGAATCAGTCATCTAGCTGTGCCGGACGGCGAGCTGCTGATCGACGAGCCGGCGGCGGGGCTCGTGCGGCTGACGATCTCCAACCCCGCGAAGCGCAACGCGCTCGATCATCCGATCCTGGACGCGATCAGCGACACGCTCACCGGGCTCTCGCAGGCGGGCGCGGGTGCGCGCTGCGTGATCGTGACCGGCGCGCACGGGATGTTCTCCGCCGGCTACGACATCGGCGAGATCCCCGAGGAGGACTTCGAAGCGCAGGCCGAGCGCCTGGTGGCGCACCCGTTCACGCAGGCGATCGAAGCGCTGGAAGCGTTCCCCTACCCCACGCTCGCGGCGCTGCCGGGGCACACGATCGGCGGCGGCCTGGAGCTGGCGCTGGCGTGCGACCTGCGCGTGGCGCAGGCGGACATCAAGCTGGGCATGCCCCCGGCGAAGCTCGGGCTGGTGTACTCGCACACGGGGCTGCGCCGCTTCATCGACGCGATCGGCGCGGCGCGCACGCGCGAGCTGTTCCTGCTCGGCGCCTACATCGACGCTGCCACCGCGCTCGCGTGGGGGTTGGTCAACCGCGTGGCTTCAGGTGCCGAGCTGGAGGCCGTCGCGCTCGCGTTGGCGAGCGAGCTGGCGGGCAACGCGCCGCTGTCGCAGGTGGGCAACAAGCGCGTGATCGCCGCGCTGCTGGCGGCGGAGGGCGAGCTGCCGGCCGCGGTGGAGGACGAGCTGATCGAGCTGCGCCGCGCGTCGTTCGCCTCGCGGGACCTGCGCGAGGGGATGCGCGCGTTCGCCGAGCGGCGCGGGCCGCGCTGGCGCGGCGAATAGCCGCAAACACCGTCGATGCCGTCCGCCGCTGCGCATACCGTTGTGTGCGTGCCGCCGCTGATCACCCGCGAGGAGGCGCTGCGCCTCGGCGAGATCGAAGACCACGAGCAGATCGAAGCGCTGGTCGGGCGAGCGTGGGAGGCACGCGTGGAGCGCTTCGCCGACTCCACCGACATGTGCTCGCTGGTCAACGCCAAGTCGGGCGGCTGTGCCGAGGACTGCGGCTTTTGCGCCCAGTCGCGCTTCGCGCAGGCCGAGACGCCGATGCACGCGATGATGGAGCCCGAGCAGGTCCTTGAACACGCGCGCGCGGCGGAGGCTGCCGGTGCCCACCGCTTCTGCATGGTCACCCAGGGGCAGGGGCTCTCGCGCCGCGACTTTAATAAATATATAGAAGGAGTTCGTCTCGTCACAGAGCACACGAACTTGAAGCGCTGCGCTTCGGTCGGCCATCTCTCACCGGAGCGGGCGAAGGCGTTGCGCGACGCGGGCGTCCAGCGCGTGCACCACAACGTGGAGACCGCGCGCAGCTACTACGACGAGGTCACGAGCACGGTCCGCTACGAGGGCCGGCTGCGCACCATCGCCGCCGTCCGCGAGGCGGGGTTGGAGACGTGCGTGGGCGGCATCCTCAACCTCGGCGAGACGCGCGAGCAGCGCGTGGAGATGGCGTTCGAGCTGGCGGACATCAACCCCACGAGCGTGCCCATCAACATGCTCAACCCGCGACCGGGGACGAAGTTCGGCGAGCGCGAGTTCATGGACCCGTGGGAGGCCGTGAAGTGGATCGCGATCTTCCGGCTGATCCTGCCGGAGGCGCTCTTTCGCCTGTGCGGCGGGCGCGTGGAGAACCTCGCGGAGCTGCAGGGACTGGCGGTCAAGGCGGGCATCAACGGGGTGATGATGGGCAACTTCCTGACCACGCTCGGCAACCCCCCGGAGGCCGACCGGGAGATGTTCGAAGCGCTCGGGCTGAACGTGGCGCGCCAGCCGGACAACGCCGCGAACCCGCGTCCGGACAACCGCTCGGGATGGCTCGCCGGGGACGCACCCACCGCGCCGGCGCCCGACGCCCGCACGCCGGAGGGCGGCACGCCGGAGTGCGTCGAGCTGAACGTGCGCCTGTGGGACCCCTCCACGCAGCTGCGCTACCGGGCCAAGCGAAAGGTGCCGCCGCGAGCGGACGGCGCCATCGACACCGTTCGAGCGGCCTAGCGCAAGAGCAGAAATATGAACGAGATCGAACAGCGCCTGGCGGAACTGGAGCAGCTCGGTCTCACCCGGCGCCTGCGGCTGGTGAGCGGACCGCAGGGGGCGACCGTGCTGGTGGACGGCAAGCCGGTGCTGCTGTTGTGCTCGAACAACTACCTGGGGCTCGCCGACCATCCGCGCGTGCGCGAGGCGGCGGCCGACGCGGCGATGCGCTGGGGCGTGGGCGCCGGCTCCTCGCGCCTGGTGTCGGGGACGATGACGATCCACGGGCGCCTGGAGGAACAGCTCGCGGAGTTCAAGGGCAGCGAGGCGTGCGTGCTGTTCGGCTCGGGCTATCTGGCGAACATCGGCGTGATCGACGCGCTCGCCGCCAGCGGCGACACGGTGTTCTCCGACGAGCTCAACCACGCGTCGATCATCGACGGCTGCCGGCTCTCGCGCGCGGAGGTGATCGTGTATCGCCACCGCGACGTCGAACACCTGGATTGGAGCTTGCGCAAGCACGCACGGCGCGAGTGCAGGCGGCTGATCGTGACCGACTCGGTGTTCTCGATGGACGGCGACGTCGCGCCGCTGAGCGCGATCGCCGAACTGGCCGACATGCACGGCGCGCGCGTGCTCGTGGACGAGGCGCACGCCACGGGCAATCTCGGCCCCGGCGGGCGCGGCGCGGTGGCGGAGGCGGGGCTGGAGGACGAGATCGACGTGGTCGTGGGAACGCTCGGCAAGGCGCTCGGCTCCTACGGGGCGTACGCGTGCGCAAGCGAGGAGATCGTCCGCTACCTGATCAACTGCGCCCGCCCGCTGATCTACTCGACGGCCCCCTCTCCCCCCGCCGTGGCGGGCGCGCTGGCGGCGCTGTCGCTGCTGCGCGAGCGCCCGCACCGCGTGCAGCGCCTACGCTCCAACGCGCGGCTGCTGCGGCGAGCGCTCGCCGGCGAGGGCTTCCCGGTCGCGGACACGGACATGCACATCGTGCCGCTGATCGTGGGCGAGCCGCGCGCCACCATGCGGCTGTGCCAGGAGGCGCTCGAGCGGGGCGTGTTCGCGCAGGCGATCAGGCCGCCGAGCGTGCCCGAGGGCTTCTCGCGCCTGCGCCTGACGGCAATGGCCTCGCACACGGCCAGCGAGCTGGAGATGGCCGCGGGCGTGCTCGGCGACGCCGCACGGGCGGCAGGCGTGCAGCCCGAGGCGTTCATGCCGGCGCTCAACGAGCGCCACGAGGAGGTGCTCGAGCCGGCCTCCGAGCGGGAGCTCGCGTATGCCGAGAGGGGTGCGCACGCCTACGAACGCGCGCCCGAGCTTGACGAGACGGGCCCGATGAGCGCCCCGTTCGACCTCGAGCGCGATGGCGAGGCGATCGCGGGGGACGCGCGGGTGTCGGCCGGCGCCGCCGCGGCGACGCCGTTTGACCTCGAGCGCGATCTCCAAGACGTGCGCGCCGCTTAGCGCCCGACGGGTCGCCACGTGCGCGGGCTGTTCGTCACCGCGACCGACACGGGCGTCGGCAAGAGCGTTCTCAGCGCCGCGCTGCTCGCGGCGATGGTCGCCGACGGCGAGACAGTGCGCGCGTACAAGCCGGTCGTCACCGGCCTCGATGACCCCGCGGAAATAGCGGCGCGCGGCCCCTGGCCCGCCGATCACGAGCTGCTGGCGATGGCCGCCGGCATGGACCCCGCGGAGGTCTCGCCACTGCGCTTCGGCCCCGCCGTCTCGCCGCATCTCGCAGCGCAGCTCGCGGGCCGCAGCATCGACCCGACGCAGCTGCTCGCAGGCGCGCAAGCGCGCGGCGCCGAAGGCACGCTCGTCGTGGAGGGCGTCGGCGGCCTGCTCACCCCGCTGGCCGACGACTTCAGCGTGCGCGAGCTGGCGTCCGCGCTGGCGCTGCCCGTGCTGGTGGCCGCCCGTCCTGGTCTCGGCACGATCAACCACACGCTGCTCACACTGGCTGTGGCACGCGGGCTCGGTTTGGACGTGCGCGCAGTGGTGCTCACGCCTTGGGGGAAAGAGCCGACGGTCCTCGAACGCTCCAACCGTGCGACCATCGCGGCTCTTGGCGCCGTGCCGGTGCACACGCTGGCGAGTGCGGACCCAACGATCGCCGGCCTTGCAAGTGCCGGCGCGGGGTTGCCTTGGCGGGAGTGGGTTGGCGTCGGCGCGCACGTTGACAGGCGGACTCAGTGCGATACCGGCGACTGACGGGCGGAACCACGGCCGGCGGGCCGGTGCTTAGCGTGGAGAGCGAGCCCCGGCGTCGGCTGCTGGCTTGTCAGGCGTCGTTTGCAGCAGCCGTATTTCTTGCCTTCTTGGTCTTGGAGTTGTGGGGTCCCTTGGTTGTGCCGGCGGGGAGTGCTCGGGTGCGTCGGCGACGCAGTGTTGAGGTGGTCCCAACGCTGAGCGTGACGCTCTCGGCGGGGAACGCGGCTCGGATCTCCAGGCGTCCGCCGAGGGCCTCGATATAGCGGCTTAGCGTGGAGATCCGAACGTCGGCCTCTCCGCGCTCGATCTGTGAGATGTTCTCCTGGGTAACGTCGAGTCGGTCAGCGACGATGGCCTGGGTAAGGTCGAGCCGGCGGCGCAGGTCTCCGAGCATGGCTGCCTTATGCTTCTCGACGTTCGCGCGACGCGCAGGGTCGGCATCGATCTGCTTGCGCAGCTGATCGAAGCTCTTGGGCCTGTTTGTGGTTTTGGCGGAGGTCACGGGATTGCTCCTTCATCGCGAAGTGTTTGCAGATGTTCGTCGTAGAGGCTGTCGGCAACCTGGATTGCTTCGGCATACCAGCTGCTCCAGCGGCGAGCCTTGTCTCCGCCCACGAGCAGGATCGCCATGCGACGAGGGTCGAAGGCGAAGAGCACGCGTATGTGCCCACCGCGGGGGCGTAGCTCCTTCATGTTTGGATGCCGAGAGCCTTTGAGCGTGTCCACCAGCGGGCGTCCAAGGGCAGGGCCGCCCTGCTCCAGCAGCTCGACGGCCGCGGTGACGCGCTCTTGCTCCTCGGCTGTAAGCTCGTCCCACCACGATCCGAACGTATCGGTGTACTCGACGTCCCACACCCAGCGAGTATAAACCAAAACTTGTAGAAGTCAAGACTTATGGCAAGCAATGACGCTAGGCCGCTCATTCCTGCCGCTGTCAAAGCAAGGCAAGGGCATCGTGACGCCCAAAGGCTCCACCGCCGGTCATCCTACGAGCCCCGCCTGGGCCTAGCCGCGGCCGGCGGATCTAGCGGCCGCGACGACCGCGTCGCACACACTCGCCAGATCTTGCTCGTCGATCACGTACGGCGGCATCGTGTAGATCAGATCGCGAAACGGGCGCAGCCACACGCCACGCTCGACGGCCGCCGCGGTGGCCGCCGCCACATCGACCTCGCGCTCCATCTGCACCACGCCGATCGCGCCCAGCGCCCGCACGTCCGCGACACCCGGGAGCTCGCGCGCGGGCTCGAGGCCGGCGCGCAGCCCAGCCTCGATCGCCGCCACGCGCCCCCGCCACGACCCGTCGGCCAGCAGCCCCAGCGACGCCAGCGCGACCGCGCACGCCAGCGGGTTGCCCATGAACGTCGGGCCGTGCATCAGCCCTCCCCCCTCCCCCGCTGAGACGGCGTCGGCGACAGCGGCCGTGCACAGCGTGGCGGCGAGCGTCATGTAGCCGCCGCTCAGCGCCTTGCCCACACACATCACATCCGGCGTCACGCCGGCGTGCTCGCAGGCGAACAGCGCGCCGGTGCGCCCGAAGCCGGTGGCGATCTCGTCGAGCACCAGCAGCAGGCCGTGCTCGTCGCACACGCGTCGCAGCAGCGCCACGCACGCCGGCGAGTGAAAGCGCATGCCGCCCGCTCCCTGCACGACCGGCTCGACGATCACGCCCGCCAGCTCGTCTGCGTGCGCCGTCGCCAGCGCGTCCACATGCCGCGCCCAACGCTCGTCGAGAGCGGCGTGAAAGCCATCGGGTGGACGCTCGGCGAACACGTGCTCGGCGAGCACGCCGGTGAACAGGCTGTGCATCCCGCCGACGGGGTCGCACACGGCCATCGCGCCCAGCGTGTCGCCGTGGTAGCCGCCCCTGACGGTCAGCAGTCGCGTGCGCCCTGCGCGTCCGAGCGCCCGCTGGTACTGCAGGCACAGCTTGATCGCCACCTCCACCGACACGGACCCCGAGTCGGCGAGGAACACCCGCTCGAGACCTTGCGGAGCCAGCTCGGTGAGCCGCCGCGCGAGGCGCACGCCGGGCTCGTGCGTGAGCCCACCGAACATCACGTGCGCCATGTTCTCCAGCTGCGCGCGCAGCGCCTCGTCGAGCACCGGGTTGCGATACCCGTGGATCGCGCACCACCACGAGGCCATCCCGTCGATCAGCTCGCGCCCGTCCGCCAAGCGCAGCCGCACCCCCTCCGCCGAGACCACCGGCAGCGGCGTCAGTGGCGCGGGCAGCGCGCCATACGGGTGCCACACGCGCTCACGGTCGACCGCGAGCAGCGTGTCCCAGTCGGCTGCGGACCTCGCCACCAGGGAGTCAGCTCAGCGGCTTCTCACTCTTCGTACAGCGTGAAGTCGCGCTTGCGCGCGCCGCACACCGGGCAGAACCACGTCTCGGGGATGTCCTCGAAGGCCGTCCCGGCGGGGATGCCGCCGTCCGGGTCCCCTTCCTCGGGGTCGTAGATGAAGCCGCAGGACTCGCAGATCCAGCGCTGGAGCGTCTCCGTCGGCGCGCTCATGTACGCGCTGTGAATGTGGTGCTTGTCATGCGCGAAAGGTTAGCGACCGGTAGGGTCGATGGATGCGCCCGCCTGAGGAGAGCGTGCGTCCGGCGTCCCCCCCGCAGGGAGAGCCCGGCGCTGCGTACAACCCCGGTCCACCCACCCGCCCACGCCAGGCCGCAAGCGTGATCCTGCTGCGCGGCGGCGCTGACGCGCTCGAGCTGCTGCTCGTCAGGCGCACCCCGAAGGCACGCTTCATGGGCGGCGTGTGGGTGTTTCCAGGTGGGGCGGTGGATGCGGGCGAGGGCGATGGCGAGGAGGCGCACCGCGCGGCGGCGCTGCGCGAGCTGCGCGAGGAGGCGGGGATCGAGCTCGACGATCCGGCGGCGCTGGTGAAGTTCTCGCGCTGGATCACCCCCGCAGAGGTGCAGATCCGCTTCGACACGCACTTCTTCCTCGCCGAGCTGCCATCCGGCCAGCAGCCGCGCATCGACGGCGAGGAGTGCGTGGACCTGGGCTGGTTCTCGCCGCAGGCCGCGCTGGAGGCGCACGGCGCCGGGCGGATCGAGCTCGTCTTCCCAACGATCAAGCACCTGGAACAGCTGCGCGAGTTCGCCTCCGTGGCGGCGCTGCTGGCCTACGCGCGCGGGCGCGAGGTGCAGCCGGTGCAGCCACGGGTGGTGCTCGAGGGCGAGGTGGCGCGGATCGTGCTGCCGGGCGAGCCAGGGTACTGACGGGGCATCGAGGACGGCGCGATGCGCCGGCTCCGGCTTGGCGACAGGGGCAACGACGGCGCGATGCGCTTGATTCACCCCCGCTGCTGGGCCTCGATCACGTGCGTTACGGCGTTGATCAGCGCGAGGTGCGTGAAGGCCTGCGGGTAGTTGCCGAGGTGGCGTCCAGAGGAGGCCTCCAGCTCCTCGGCGTACAGCCCGAGCGGCGAGGCGTAGGACAGCAGGCGCTCGCACATGTGTTCGGCCTCGCGGTGCTCGCCGATCTCAGACAGCGCGGAGACGAGCCAGAAGGAGCAGATCAGGAACGTGCCCTCCTCGCCGTGCAGGCCGTCGTCGGTCTCGTCGGTGCGGTAGCGCAGCACCAACCCTCCCTCGGTGAGCTCGTCGCGGATCGCGGTCACGGTGGCGCGCACGCGCTCGTCCTCGGGCGGCAGGAAGCGCACGAGCGGCACCAGCAGGTTGGAGGCGTCGAGCGCGTCCGTTTCGTAGTGCTGGCGAAACACGCCGCGCTGATCGACGCCGCGCTTGAGGATGTCATCGCGGATCTCGTCCGCGAGCGACTGCCAGCTTTTCGCGTGCTCCTGCTCGCCGCGCCGTTCGGCCAGTCGCGCGCCGCGGTCCATCGCCACCCAGCACATGAGCTTGGAGGAGACGTAGTGGCGCGGCTCGCCGCGCGCCTCCCAGATCCCCTGGTCGGGCTGCTTCCACACGGCCGCCGCGCACTGCACCTGGTCGGCGAGCACCGGCCACAGCCGCTCGGGGATGTGGTCGCGCTTCTTGGAGTGCAGGTACACCGAGTCGAGCACCGCCCCGAACACGTCGTTCTGGCGCTGGTTGTAAGCGCCGTTGCCGATGCGCACCGGGCGCGCCCCCTCGTAGCCCTTGAGGTAATCGAGCGTGGACTCGGCCAGGTCCTTCTGTCCCTTGATCCCGTACATGATCTGCAGCGAGCCGTCGTCGTTGCGCTGCATGTCGGCGACGTACTGGACGAAGTCGTCGGCCTCCCAGTCGAGGCCGAGCGCGTGCAGGCCCCACAGCGTGAACGACGCATCGCGCATCCAGCAGAAGCGGTAGTCCCAGTTGCGCTCGCCGTGGGGCGTCTCCGGCAGCGAGGTGGTGGCAGCCGCCACCAACGCGCCCGTGGGCATGAACGTGAGGCCCTTGAGGGTCAGCGCCGAGCGCTGCAGGTGCCCGCGCCAGGGGTGATCGGGGTAGCTGCCTTCGGCCAGCCACGTGCGCCAGAAGTGGGCCGTCCTGTCGATGTGCTCCTGTGCCTGCTCGACCGTGTGCGGGCCGCCCCGCTCCTCCGTCCACGACAGCGCGCAGTAGCACTGCTCGCCTTCGTTCATCGTGTGCCGGCCGTGGGTGCGGTTGCCCTCGATGCCCATGCGGATGTCGCTGAACAGCCTGAAGCCGGCCGTCTGCGCTCGCGCGCCGTCCTGCTCGGGCTCGTCGGCGTCCATCTCCTGCACCGCGTCCACCAGGCACGCGCCGTCCTGGCCGGATTGCACGAGGCTCCACGTTGACGGCGTGGAGCCGTACTCGAGCATCGGCTCGCACACGATCTCGACCTGCACCTGGCCTTGGATGCATTCGATCAAGCGCACCAGCAGGTGCTCGCCGTCGTAGTCGGTCGGCGGTCGCGTGTGGCTGGAGCCCTCCTTGTTGTCGTGCCAGGGGCCGATCGTGAGCGCCTCGACCACGCGCAACCAGCCCTGCGGCGTCATCCAGGTGGTCTCGAGGATGTTGGTGCCGGGGATGTAGCGCCGACCGATCGGCACGTACACCCCGTAGGGGCCCACGCGCCAACTGCCGGCGCCGCGGTCGAGCAGGGCGCCGAACACGGACGGCGAGTCGAAGTGCGGCAGGCACATCCACTCGATCGAGCCGTCGGAGGCGACCAGCGCGCAGGTGTGGCAGTCGGAGAGGAAGGCGTAGTCGGCGATCGGTGGGAACGGCGAGTTCTCGACGACGGGGTCTGGGCCGCCGGTGAACGTTCGCGTGGAGACCTCGCGCGCGCTCACCATTCCCTCCGCTCGAACTTCGGGCGCTCCACGCCGGCCGGCAGGATCTGCTCTTCTTCGAGCTTGTCCAGGTGTGCCGCGAGCGTCGATTCGGCGAGCGGCAGCAGCTCCTCGGGCACGTCGTACCAGACGGCGTCGAGCAGTTCCTCGATCGTGCGACGCCCCTCGCCCAGCGCGACGATCAGGCGGTTTTCGCGATCGACGCGGTGCGCGAGGTACTGCTCGAGCTTGCTGTGGGGGTCCCACACGGGCGGTCCATGCCCGGGGCACAGCACGTTGAAGTCTTCGCGCAAGCGCAGGCGCGTGAGCGCCAGCATGTAGTTGGCCATCGCGCCCCGGTAGGGGCTGATGAACACGCTGCCTTCGCCCAGCACCGCATCGCCGGTGAAGCATGCCCCGTCGCCGATGAGCGCGTAGTGGTCGACGGAATGGCCGGGCGTGGCGACGGCCTCGAAGGGGCCGAAGCGCACGTCTTCGCCGAGCAGCACGTCCACCGCGCCGCGGCCCCCGGCGAGCGGCGCGGGGTGACGCTCGAGCAGCGCCGCGACCGCTTCGCTGTGGTCGTGGTGGTCGTGGGTGAGCGCCACGCCCCCCAACCCGCCGCGCGCGTCGATGGCAGCGCACAGGCGCTGCAGGTGCTCCTCGACGAGCGGGCCCGGATCGACGATCCACGTGGGCGCACGCCCCACCAGCCAGGTGTTCGTGCCCGACAGCGTGAGCGGCCCTGGATTGGGCGCACGCACACGCAGGATGTCGTAGTGAGTGAGGAGGTCGGCGTCCGACCCAGCCTCCGCCGAGTCACCGTTCGCGCCGGCTCCAGGCTGAGGGTTGTCGGCATGCGACTCCGTCATGCGCCAGCGACGTTACTGACCCTGCGAGCGGAATGACTGCTCGCGGTGCGTAAGCCCAGCCGAGCTGCCGCGCGCTCACAGGAGGTTGGCCATGACATGCTTGACGACCGTGTAGTCCTCGACACTATAGATGCTCAAATCCTTGCCGTATCCGGACTCCTTGAATCCGCCGTGCGGCATCTCGGAGACGAGTGGAATGTGATCGTTTATCCACACGCAGCCAAAGCGCAACGCACGCGAGACGCGCAGCGCGCGGCCGATGTCGCGCGTCCACACCGATGCTGCCAGCCCGTAGCGGGTGGCGTTGGCCCAGGCGACCGCCTGCTGCTCGTCGGTGAAGCGCTGCACGGTGATCACCGGGCCGAAGATCTCGCGCTGGATCATCTCGTCGTCCTGCTCGAGCCCCGCGACGACCGTGGGTTCCATGAAGAAGCCCGGCCGCGCGGGCGCCTTGCCGCCGGTGACGATCTCAGCACGCTCGGGAGCCCGCGCGAGGAAGCCCTCGATGCGCTCACGCTGACGCTCTGAGTTGACCGGCCCGAGCGTCGTGCCCGCCGCGAGCGTGTCGCCGATCACCAGGCCCTGCGCCTGCTCCGCCAGGCCCGCGACAACCTCGTCGTAGACGTCGCTCGAGGCGAGCACGCGCGTGGCCGCGGTGCAGTCCTGCCCGGCGTTGTAGTAGCCGGTGCCGGCGATCGTCTCCAGGGCGCTCGCCAGCGAAACGTCGTCGAACACCACCACCGGGGCCTTGCCGCCGAGCTCCAGATGCACGCGCTTGAGGGTCTCGGCGGCCGTGCGCGCGAAGTGCTTGCCGGTGTCCACCGAGCCGGTCAGCGCGATCATGTCCACGTCGGGATGGCCGATCAGCGCCTCGCCGGTCGGTCGTCCGGGACCGGTGACGATGTTGAGCACCCCAGGGGGCAGAACATCGGCCGTGAGCTCGGCCAAGCGCACGGTGGTGATGGGGGTGGTCTCTGCCGGCTTGAGCACCACCGTGTTGCCTGCCGCCAGCGCCGGGGCGAATTTCCAGATCGCCATCATCAACGGGTAGTTCCACGGCGTCACCTGCCCGATCACGCCGACGGGCTCGCGGCGGGTGAAGGAGGTGTGGCCCTCCATGTACTCGCCGGCCGCGCGGCCCTCCAGGCAACGGGCGGCGCCGGCGAAGAAGCGCAGGTTGTCGGCCATCACGGGGAGCTCGTCGCTGGTCACCGCCTCGATCGGCTTGCCGGCGTTGAGCGCCTCCGCGCGCGCGATCTCCTCGGCGTGCTCCTCGAGCAGATCGGCGATCGCCAGCAGCGCCTGTGCGCGCTGGGCGGGCGTCGTGGTCGACCAGCCGGCGAACGCGCGGCGCGCGGCCTGCACCGCGCGATCGACGTCCTCGGGCGTGGAGATCGGCGCCCGTGCCAGCTCCTCGCCCGTGGCCGGGTTGAGCACCGCTTCGGTCTCGCCGGTGGCGGCAACGGGCTCGCCGTCGATGAAGTTGTTGAGTGTCCTTGCCGCGGCGCTCGCCATGTTGGTGTCTCCTCGTTGCGGGGTGTCGTGGTCGTTACACCGGCGCCAAGCCCAGGGCCTCGGCGACCGCCGGGTGGGTGATCTCGCCGCCTTGCACGTTCAGCCCCATGCGCAGGCCGGGGCTGTGTTCGAGCGCGTCGGCGACGCCGCGCTCAGCCAGCTCGAGCACGTACGGCAGCGTGGCGTTGGTGAGCGCGTACGTGGAGGTGATGGGCACCGCGCCGGGCATGTTGGTGACGCAGTAGTGGGTGATGCCGTCGACCTCGAAGGTGGGGTGCGAGTGGGTGGTGGGCCGCGATGTCTGAAAGCAGCCGCCCTGGTCGATCGACACGTCGACGAGCACCGCGTGGCGCTTCATCACGCCGAGCTGCTCGCGCGTGACGACGTGCGGCGCGCGCCCGCCGTGCACGAGCACCGCGCCGATCACGAGGTCGGCGGCCGGCAGCATCTCCTCGATCGCGAGCGTCGAGGAGTGGACGGTGGAGGCGCGTCCGGCGAACGCGACTTCGAGCTCGCGCAGGCGGTCGATCGAGCGGTCGAACACGAACACGTCGGCCTGCATGCCGATGGCGATGATCGCGGCGTTCATCCCCACCACGCCGCCGCCGATCACCAGCACCGTCGCCGCGGCCACGCCGGGCACGCCCCCGAGCAGGATGCCGCGCCCGCCGAGCGGCTTCTCGAGCATGAACGCGCCGGCCTGGGTCGCGATCTTGCCCGCCACCTCGCTCATCGGCGCGAGCAGCGGCAGGCGCCCCTCGGCGTCCTCGACCGTCTCATACGCGATGCACGTGGCGCCCGAGGCCATCAGCCCCCGGGCGAGCTCGGGCTCGGCGGCGAGGTGCAGGTAGGTGAACAGCGTCTGCCCTTCGCGCAGCCGCGCGACCTCGATCGGCTGGGGCTCCTTGACCTTCAGCACGAGCTCCGCCTGCGCGAACACGCCGTCGGCGTCGGCGACGATCCGCGCCCCCTGCGCGCGGAACTGCTCGTCGCTCATCGCGCTGCCTTCTCCCGCCCCCCGTTGCACCAATATCTCGTGCCCGCGCGCGCTCAGCTCGCGCACGCCGGCGGGGGTGATGGCGACGCGGTACTCGTCGCCCTTGATCTCCGTGGGGACGCCGATCCTCATCGCGCCAGCTCCCTGCCGCGCAGGGCCAGCCAGAACTCGATGCGGTCGCGCGCGTTGGAGAAGTCGCGCCCGGTCAGCTGCTCGATGCGGCGGATGCGGTAGCGCAGCGTGTGCCGGTGGCAGAACAGCGCGCCCGCGGCCTTCTCCCAGTGCCCGTTGTGCTCGATGAACACGTCCAGCGAGCGCACCAGCTCTTCCCCGTACTCCCCCTCGCCCTGTTCGATCGGGCCGAGCACGCCGCGACAGTAGGAGCTCAGCGCGTCGTCGTCCTGCAGCGAGAGCAGCAGCTGGAAGGCGCCGAGGTCGGCGTACGTGGCGACCTCCGGGGCGCTGCCGTTGCGCAGGCGCACCGCCTCCAGCGCGCAGCGCGCCTCGTGGAAGGCCATGCGCAGCGAGTGCGTGGCGGTCGCGCGCGAGGCCGCCGCGCGCACCTCCCCGTCCGGCGATGACGCGCCGAAGCGGGCGGCCAGCTCGCCGCGGAGCTTGCGCGCGAGCTCGATCGGGTCGCACCCGCCCGCGGCGCCCGGATCGATCACGGCGCACAGCAGGCCGGAGCGGATCGCGACGAGGCTCGGCACGCGCTCGCGCTGCAGGCTTGCCTCGACGAGCGCGGCGGCGCTGCTCGGCTCGGCCAGCGCAAAGGCGAGCACCGCCACCTGCTCGTCGATCCCAAACGGGCGCAGGCGCGCCTGCAGGTCCTCCGGGTACAGGTGCCCGGTGAGCAGCTCGCTGAGCACGTCGCCGGCGAGGTTGCGCTGCAAGAGCTCGTAGCGCTCGTCGAGCAGCCGCGCGAACGCGCGCTCGGTGATGGCGATGAACGGCAGCTCGTAGGGCACCTCGAACAGCGGGAAGGCGCGGGCGCCCGCGGCTGCCACGAGCGCCGCCGGCAGGCGCTTGTGGGCGAAGCCGGTGCCGAAGCCAAGGCCCGCGATGTGATGGTCGGCGAGGCGCTCGATCAGCTCGCGCTGGGCCTTCGCCGCGGTGAGCTGCATGCCGGTGGTGAGCAGCAGCTCGCCGCCTTTCAGCCACGGCGTGGGGTCGGTGAGCTCCGTGCTGTGCACCCAGCGCACGTGCGTGCGGGCGGACTCCTGCCCGCTGACGAGCTCCAGGCCGAGCTCGCCGATCAGGCTCTCGACAGTGAGCTCCACCGCTCCATCCGCGCTGAGGCCTCGCTGAGCACCGGGCGCAGGATGGCCTCGATCTCCGCGAACTGCTCCGGGCCGGCGATCAGCGGCGGCGAGAGCTGCAGGATCGGGTCGCCGCGGTCGTCGGTGCGGCAGATCAGCCCGCGCCGGTAGAGCTCGCCTGACAAGTAGCCGCGCAACAGCTCCTCGGCTTCCGCGTGGTCGAAGGTCTCCTTCGTGTCCCTGTCTTTGACGAGCTCGATCGCTTGGAAGTACCCGGCGCCGCGCACGTCGCCGACGATCGGGATGTCGCGCAGGCTCTCCAGCATCTCGCGGAAGGCGCCCTCGTGCTCGCGCACGTGCTCGTTCAGCTGCTCGCGCTCCATGATCTCGATGTTCGCCAGGCCGACCGCGCACGCGACCGGGTGCCCGCCGAAGGTGAAGCCGTGGTTGAACGTGGCCTTGCCGTGCAGGAAGGGCTCGGCGAGGTGGTCGCCGGCGATCAGCGCGCCGAGCGGCACGTACGCGGAGCTGATGCCCTTGGCGGTGGTGATCATGTCGGGCAGGTAGTCGTAGCGCTCGCACCCGAACCAGTGGCCGAGCCGCCCCCACGCGCAGATCACCTCGTCTGAGATCAGCAGCACGCCGTGGCGGTCGCAGATCTCGCGCACGCGCTGGAAGTAGCCGTCCTGGGGGACGAAGCAGCCGCCGCCGTTCTGCACCGGCTCGAGGATCACCGCGGCGACCGTCTCCGGGCCCTGGAACTCGATCGCCTCCTCGATCGCGTCGGCCGCCCACAGCGGATCGCGGTCTTCCTGCCAACGGTAGGAGTTCGTGTTCGCGACGTGCACCCCGCCGGGGGTGAGCGGTTCGAAGGGCACGCGCAGGGGCGTGAGGCCGGTGGCGGTGAGCGCGCCCATGGAGGTGCCGTGGTAGGCGAGCTTGCGCGCGACGAGCTTGTGCCGGCGCCCTTCGCCGCGCGCGGCGTGGTAGGCCTTGGCGAGCTTCCACGCCGACTCGACGGCCTCCGAGCCGCCGGAGGTGAAGAACACGCGGTTGAGGTTGCCCGGCGCGAGCTGCGCGATGCGCGTGGCGAGCTCGATCGCGCGCGGGTGCGCGTAGCTCCAGTTGGTGTAGAACGCGAGCTCCTCCATTTGTGCGGCCGCCGCCTGCGCCAGCTCGGCGCGGCCGTGGCCGACGTTCACGCAGTACAGGGCAGAGAGGCCGTCCAGGTGGCGCTTGCCGTGCTCGTCGTACACGTAGCAACCCTCCCCGCGGACGATCACCGGCACCTCGTGCTCGGCGTAGGAGCCCATGCGCGTGAAGTGCATCCACAGGTGCTGCTTGGCCTGCTGCTGTAGATCGCCGGACATCTTCAAGACCGCCCTCCCGGTCGTCAACTAGACACCGAGGACAACGCTAACGACTCTCCATCAGCGACTCAATGCGCCGCGTGGTCAACATGTTCGATGGTCATTGTACGCGATGTCCAAGCGAGCGCCCGCGTTTTGGGAATCGCGCCCATTGTGCGTTCCGGCCAATGACCGTACGTTTTGTCACAAGGCCCGCATGTCCGCAGCATCTGTGTGAGAGGAGCAGGAGATGGCCACCGAGAGTGCCGCCGTACCAGCAGCGTCAGCGTCGTCGGGGGTCATGGACAAGGGGCTGAAGAGGGGCGCCATCGGCTACCTCTCGAACATCGTCATCGGCGTGGCCTCCACCGCGCCGGCGTACTCGCTGGCGACGACGCTCGGCTTCATCGTCGCCGTCAAAGGCGTCGGCGTGCACGCCCCGGCGGTGATGCTGGTTGCGTTCCTGCCGATGCTGCTCGTCGCCGCGGCCTACAAATACTTCAACCGCGCGGACCCCGACGCGGGCACCACGTTCGCGTGGGTGACGCGCGCGTTCGGCCCGGTGACCGGCTGGATGAACGGCTGGGCGATCTTCCTCGCCGACGTCGTCGTGATGGCCTCGCTGTCGGACATCGCGGCGATCTACACGTACAAGCTGTTCGGCTTCAGCGAACTCGGGAGCTCGAAAGCCGCGATCATCGTCGCCGCGGTCCTGTGGATCGCGATCATGACCTGGATCTGCTACCGCGGGATCGAGCTCTCGGCCCGCATCCAGCAGTTCCTGCTCGGCGCCGAGGTGGTCATCCTCGGCGTCTTCTCGGTGGTCGCCTTCGTGAAGGTCTACGGCAGCCATCCGCCGGCGGGCGCGATCAAGCCGTCGTGGGCGTGGATCAACCCGTTCGCGATGAACTTCGGCGACCTGGTGGTCGCGCTGCTGCTCGCGGTGTTCATCTACTGGGGCTGGGATTCGGGCGTGGCGGTCAACGAGGAGTCGGAGAACCCCGCGGAAGGCCCCGGCAAGGCGGCGGTCGTCTCGACGTTCCTGCTCGTCGCGATCTACGTGGTCGTCACCGCGGCGGCCCAGTCCTTCCACGGCACCGGCTTCCTGACCAACGAAGCAAACCAGGAAGACGTGCTGAACGCGCTCGGCACGGGCGTGCTCGGCAGCGGCCTCGACAAGCTGCTGATCATCGCCGTGCTCACCTCGGCGTCGGCCTCCACGCAGACGACGATCCTGCCGACCGCGCGCACGACGCTGTCGATGGCGCATTGGAAAGCCGTCACCAGCCTGCTCTCACGCGTGCACAAGCGCTACCTGACCCCCACGGTCTCCACGCTCGGCTTTGGCGTGCTGTCGGTGTTGATCACGGTGCCGCTGCTGCTCGCGCATGGCAGCGTGCTGGAAGACTCGATCACCTCGATCGGCTTCCCGATCTGCTTCTACTACGGCTTCACCGGAGTGGCCTGCGGCTGGTACTACCGCCGCGACCTGCTTGAAAGCGCGCGCAACTTCATCATGCTGGGTCTCGCTCCGTTGATCGGCGGCCTGATCCTGTTCGCGGTGGGGGTCAAGGCCGCCATCTACTACGGCCACGCGGAAAACGTGTCCGCCAAGCCCATTCTCGGCATCACGCTGCCGCTGTGGATGGGCATCGGCGGCATGGTCCTCGGCTTCATCATCATGCTCGTCTCGCGGCCCATCTTCCGCGAGTACTTCTCGCGCAAGACCGAAACCGCGCCACCTGGCGTGCTCAAACAGCCACCCCCGGTGGCGCCGGTTCCCGCGCGCGTGGACTTCTGAGACGGCGCAGCTGAGGGGCCTCAGGGGCACATGGCGTGCCGGCTCACGGCCAGCTGGGCGTGCAGCTCGTGCACCCGCTGCGCTGACGCGCCCAGCCGTCGGTCCTCGATACGGCCCTGCTCGACGAGCTCGTAGGCGATCCGGCCGAGGTCGCCGTACGCCTGCGCGAGGTCGTGCTCGAGCTCCGTCATGTGAACGCTCTGACGGGCGCGGCTCGTAGCCTGCTCCGCGCCCGCCTTGAGCTTGTCGATCATTCCCAATGCGCACGATCCAGTTCTTCGCAGTGCGCCTCCATGCGCAAGTCCCCCCTGCCTTGCGCCTGGGCAAGCTAGGGCACCGCGCTGGGGTTAGCATCGGGCGAGCGCCCTATCTTTACGAGCTCAAGGGCGCTGCTGCGGTGCGCGGCGGATCAGCTCGCGGCGGGAGCCGATGCCGAGCTTGGCGTAGACGTGCTGGAGGTGGTGGCCGACCGTCTTCGGCGAGAGGTGCAGCGCGGCGCCGATCTGCGCGTTGGTCATGCCGCTCGCGGCAAGCTCGCTGACGCGCTGCTCCTGCGCGGTCAACGCGCGCGGATCGTCGTTGCGCCGGCGGCGCCTGCCGCCGCAGGCCGCGAGCTCGGCGCGCGCAAGCCTCACCACGCGCTGCGCCTCGCACTGCTCAGCGATGGCGAGCGCGCTCGCGAGCGGCTCGCGCGCCTGGCGGGGCCGGCCGCTGTGGCGCAGGTGCGCGCCGTGGCCGATCAGCGCTTCGGCGCGCGCGATCGGCATCGGCAGCTCGGCGAACAGCGACAGCGCACGGGCGAAGCGGCGGTCCGCCTCCTCGCCGGCGCCGGTGCTCGCCGCGAGCCGCGCGCGGCCGAGCTCGAGCACGGCCCTCGGCCAGCGGCACGGCAGCGGCTGCGAGAGCTGCTCCAGCTCGCCGATCAGCGCGCGGGCGCGATCGAGCCTGCCGGCGGCGATGTGCGCCTCGATCCCCACGCCGGCCCACGGCACGATGCATGGCTCGCGCCAGCCGGTCAGGCGCGCCACGTGCGCGGCGTCGAGCGCCATGCGCGACGCCTCATCGGGCTCGCCCGCGGCGAGCAGCCGCCTGCTTTCGAGCAGGTCGAGCCACAGCGACACCGGCGCGTGATACTGCGCCGGCACGCCAGCCCTGAAGCTGCGCAACGCCTCCAGCTGCGCCTGCGCTTCCGCGTCCTCGCCGAGGTCGCTCAGCAGCACCGCCTGGGCCAGTTCAGACCACGGCGCCATCTTCAGGTCGCTCAGCGCGATGGCGCGCCGCACGAGCTCCAGCGCCTCGCGGGGCCGCCCCAGGCGGTGGACGGCGTCGGCATAGGCGATCGCCAGCGCGTTCATCAGGATCGGCGCGCCTTCGTCGACCGCCCGCGCGAACTCACGCTCGAACAGCTCGGTCGCGCGCGGAAGATCCTCGAGCAGCTTGCAGGTGTTGAGCGAGTGGACGGCCATCGTCCATCCCCAGCCGCCCTCGCTGCCAGGCGCCCGCGCAACGAAGCGGCGTATTTCCGTGCTCAGCAGCGCGGCCCCCGAAGGGTCCCCCCCGAGCAGCGCGGCGTATGCCTTCAGCGAGCACATGCGGTTGTGCTGTGGCTGCTGCGGCGAGAGCAGCGCGAGCGCGCTCGAAGCCGTGTCGATCACCCAGGAGACCGGCGAGGAGACCTGGCAGGTGATCGCCGCCTGCGCCAGCGTCGCCGCCTCGACCTCGGGCCCTGCCAGCGCTGCGGCGGCGGCCGCCTCCTCGTAGCGTCGCTCGGCCTGGGCCGGACGGCTGACGAGGATCTCCGCCTGCGCGAGCACCGACAGCGCGCGAGCGCGCAGCGCGGGATGCAGGTCCGAGCGTCCGAGCAGCCTGTCGCACACGCGCTCTGCCTCCTCCACGCGAGCGCGCGCGGCGAGCGCCGAGGCGTAGTCGAGCAACAGCTCGCTGTCCGGCGCATCGCCCGCGAGCTCGACGGCGTTCGCGAGCAGCGCCCCGGCGCTCTGCAGGGCGCCCTGCCCGAGCGCCGCCCGGCCCGCCCGTGCTGCCACCTCCACGGCCAGCCGGTCACCCACCAGGCCGGCGGCGACGGCATGTTCGGTGGCCAGCGCGTCGGGGGCGCCGTCGGCGACGAGCAGCCGAAACGCCTCGCCGTGCAGGCGCTCGCGTTCGGAGACGGTCTGGCTGTCGAGCAGCGCCTGCGCAAACAGCGGATGCACGAACGCCCCGCGTGCGTGGCCGAGGTCCTCGAGCAGTCCGGCGCGCACGAGTCGCACGTGCGCCGCGCCGGCCTCGGCGTCGGCGAGGCCGGCGAGCGCGCCGGCCAGCGCGGGGCTGAAGCGCACGCCGAAGATCGACGCCGCCCGCACGTAGGCAAAGGTGTCCGCCCCCAGCCCGACGAAGCGCTGGAGCAGCAGCGAGCCCGCCACGCCGCTGCCCGGCGGGCCGGCTGGCGGCCCATCCTCGCCGCCGGGCGGCAGGGCCGCCATGATCGCCTTCGCCAGCACCGGCGAGCCGCCGCTCGCCATGCTCCGCGCGACCAGCTCGAGCAGCAGCGGCGTGCCTGCGCAGGCGCCCCAGATGCGCTCGTTCTCCGCGTCGTCGAGGCCCGTCGGCACGAGCCTTGCAAGCAGGCTCGTCGACCCAGGGAGGCTGAGCGGTGCGAGTGTCATCACATCTGCGTGGCCGGAGCCGGCGAGCTCGCCGGCCAGCTCGTTGGCTGGGTCCGGCTGCGGGCGCAGCGCGCCCAGCACGAAGATGCGGGACCCGCCCAGGCGGCGCGAGATGAAGCCGAGCAGCGCGAGCGAGTCGCGATCGGCCCAGTGCAGGTCATCGAGGGCCAGCAGCAGCGGCGTCTCGGCGGCGAGCTCCGACAGCCAGCGGAACGTGCGGTAGAAGCGCGCCGGCTGCCCGCCGAGCCGCTCGAGCTGAACCACATCCTCCACGTCGCTGCCGCCGAGCGCGACGATCGCCTGGCCGAGCAGGCCGAACGGCAGCTCCGCCTCCATCGGGCTGCCCACCGCCGCTCCCACCGTGAAGCCTGCGTCACGGGCTGCGCGCGCGCACCGCTCGACCAGCGAGGTCTTGCCGATGCCGGCCCCTCCCAGCAGGAACAGCGCCGCGCCGCTTCCCCTCGCGGCGGCCTCGAGCGCGGCGCCGATTGCGTGCAGCGCGGCGTCGCGCTCCAGCAGGCCCGTCATGTCGGGATTGGGCTTGCGCACCTCCTTGCACCGAAGTCTACGCGTCGCTGCCGCACGGATGGACGCAGCTGGGACGCTCGTGCCGGGACAACGACCAGCGCGCCGTCAGCTCGGCAGCTCCACCTGCCCGTGCGGCGCGCGGTGCTCCGCCAGCAGGTCCAGGAACGGCAGCGGTGGGAACGCCTCGGGTCCGAGCACGCCGGCGCCGTTCCAATCTCCGCGGTCGAGCAGCTCCAGGGCGACCGCGGGGTTGACCGCCGTCTGCCACACGACCGCCTGACTGCCGTACTCGCGCATCGTGGTCTCGTTGTCCACCACGTGATACAGGTAGGTCGAACGCGGCTGTCCGTCCTTGCCGGTGCCCGTGACCCAGGTGCCGGCGCACGTGCGACCGCGCATGCGCTCGCCGAGCGTCGCCGGGTCAGGCAGCGTGGCCGCGACGACGTCACGCGGCGCCACCTGCGTGCCGCGCACGGACACCGGCTCGGTGGAGTCCAAGCCGAGCTTGTGCAGCGTCTGGAGCACATCGATGAACTCCTGCCCCAGCCCGTACTTGAACGTCACGCGCTCGCACTGCACCCAGCGCGGTATCAGCACGACCTCCTCGTGCTCGACGTTCACGCACTGCACCCGCCCGATCCCCTCCGGGAACTCGAACACCTCGGGCTCGGAGAACGGGGCGGTGGTGTAGAAGCCGCGCTCGCGCTCCCAGATCAGCGGCGGGTTCAGGCACTCCTCGATCGTCGTCCAGATGGAGAACGTGGGCGCGAAGTCGTAGCCCTCAACCACCAGGTCGGCGCCGTCGCGCACCCCCACCTCCGCGATGCTCGAGAACAGCTCATCGGCCGCATGGCGAGCGAAGATGTCCGACAGCCCCGGCTCGACGCCGATCCCCACCAGCGCGAGCAGCCCGGCCTGCTCCCAACGCTCGTGCTCGGCGAGCTGGCGGTCGCCGAGCATCTCTCCAGGCAGCTCGTACGGGCGCTGGGGATGTGGATGGGACAGCGTCATCGCCATGTCCAGGTAGGTGACGCGCGCGTCGAACGCCGCCGCGAAGATCGGCTCGTTGAAGCGCGGGTCGCACGCGTTCAGCACCGCGTCCGGCGAGACGCGGGCGATCAGCTGCACGAGCTCCTCGCGGTTGGACGCGTCCACGCGCTCGGCCGTGAAGCGGTCGGGCTCGCCCAGGCGCGCGCCGGCCGCCTGCGCGCGCGCGAGCGCGACATCCGCCAGCACCACCTGCTCGAAGGCGCTCCTGCGCTGCGCGATCGCGGCAAACGCCGCGCCCACGCCGCCGGCGCCGATGACGAGGACCTTCATGAACGCAGTCTGACGCAACGCGCAAGTTCGAGATGTCACAAGTGCGCTCCGTTCGTGCGACGCAATGCAGCAGGTGCCTGCCCTATGCTGCGGAAATCCGCGCGGTCGCCAACACCAGACCATCAGCCACCGGATGAGCACCGGCCTGCCCAGCCCTCCGCGCACCCCGTTCGCATCGCCAGCCACCGCCCCAGCCGCCCGGCGGGAGCGAGCGCGAGCTGCTCGCGGACCACGCGGCAGCGCGATCCACTGGGCGCCCTCGCCGACGTTCACGCGTGCCGAGATCGCGCTGGCGGCGCTCGCGTCGGTGCTGCTGGCGGTGCTCACCAGCTGGCCGCTGGTGCTGCACATGCCCAGCCGCATCGCGCCCGACCTCGGCGACCCCGTGCGCACCGCGTGGGAGGTGGCGTGGGTGGGGCACGCGATGCTCCACGACCCGCTGAGCATCTTCAACTCCAACGCCTTCTACCCGCGCCCGCTCAGCCTCGCCTTCTCGGACTCGCTGCTCGGCTACGGTCCGGCGGCGTTCTTCGGCTCCGGCACGGTCGCCGCGCTCGTCCGCTACAACCTGCTGTTCCTGTGGGCGTGGTCGTTCTGCTTCTTCGGCGCCTACATGCTCGCGCGCGAGCTCGGGCTCGCGCGCCTGGGCGCCGCCGCCGCCGGTCTGGCCTTCGCCTACGCCCCGTACCGCGTCACCGAGGCCGGGCACCTGCACGTGATCTCCTCCGGCGGGCTCGCGATGGGCCTGTTCCTCTTGCTGCGCGGCTACCGCCGCGGCTCACGCAAGCTGGTGCTGGCGGGCTGGCTGCTGTCCGCGTGGCAGATCAGCCTCGGCTTCACGCTCGGCCTGCAGTACGCCTACATGCTCGCGGTCCTCGCGCTGATCGTGCTGTTCTACTGGTGGCGCGGACGCCTGACGCCGGGAGCGGCGTGGCTGCCGGCAGGCGAGCGCGCGGGAGCGCAGCCACAGCCCCGCCCCGGCGGGCGCATCGTCGCGCGCGAGCACCCGGCGCAGGCCGCCGCGCCGCCCGGCGCCCACCGGCGTTCGCGCGCGCGGCGAGGGCCGCTGATCCCCCGTCAGCTGCTCGCCGTGACGCTGATCGGCGTCGCCGTGCTCGGCGCGGTCACCGTCTACCAGGCGCGTCCGTACCTGCGCGTGGCGGCCCTCTACCCCACCGCCAAGCGCACGCTCAAGGAAGTCGAAACGTACTCCGCCGGCCCCGCCGCCTTCCTGGCCGCCTCCTCGGAGAACCGCGTGTACGGCTCGCTCACGTCCGGGATGCGCGCGAAAGTCAACTCCAAGAACGAGAGCGTGTTCTTCCCCGGCGGGTTGATCCTCGTGCTGGCGCTGCTGGGGCTCGGCGCCGGGGTGTACACGAAGCGATTGCGGATCGGGCTGGTGGCCGGGATCGTGGTGTGCTCGATCCTCGCGCTCGGTCTCAGCCTGACCGGCGCCGGCTACCCCTACCGCCTGCTCTACGACTACGCCCCCGGCTGGGACGGCGTGCGCGTGCCCGGCAGGATCTTCACGCTGGCGACGCTGTGCTATGCGCTGCTCGCCGGCGCCGGCGCGCAGCTGCTCGTCAAGCGCCTGAGCACCTGGGCGAGCAGCCGTCGCAGCGGCGAGCGACCCCGCGTCGGCGAGCAACCGCTCGCTGACGCGCGCGCGAAGCGCGCGCCGCGACGCCTGGGGCTCGCGCTGCCGGCGATCGGCCTGCCCGCGCTCGTGGGCGCCGTCCTGCTGGTCGGCATCCTCGGCGAAGGCGCCGGGCACCTCGGCCACCCGCTCGTGCCCCAACCGGCGCGCGCGGAGATCGGCCTGCCCGGCCCGATCCTGGATCTGCCGACCGACGGCGCCCTGGACCGCATCTGGCAGTACTTCTCCACCGACGGCTTCCCCAAGATCGCCAACGGGGAGAGCACCTTCGACATCCCCGCCGAGGACGACCTGCGGGGCGGCATGGCGGGCTTCCCGGACAGGGCGAGCGTGGAGAAGCTGCGCTACTACGGGATCAAGACCGTCGTGTTGCACACCGTCCTGCCCAAAGACCTGCCGCCAGAGGAGGGCCAGGTGGTCCCCGAGCCCGACGATCCGGCCGCCAACGCCAGGAAGCCGATCGCCGGCCTCGGCATCACCCGCCGGCAGGTCGGCTCGGTCGTGATCTACGAGATCGGCCCTGGGCCCAAGGCCCTGCACGGCACCGACGGATGACGCGCGGGCGCTTGGCGCTGGCGGCAGTGCTGCTCGTGGGCCTCGCCTCGGCGGTGATGATCCAGAGCTTCTCGTGGAACCAGACCTCCCACTACGACCTGCTGCGCGCGCTCAACGACGAACAAACGACGATCGACCGCTACCAGGCGAACACGGGCGACAAGGTGTTCTACAAGGGCCACTACTACTCGGCGCGCGCCCCCGGCTTGGCGCTGTTCTTGATGCCCTTCTACGACACGCTCAACCTCGTGCACGCCGAATCGTGGACCGACGCGCACGTGGCCCCGCCGGACCATCCGGGCGACGAGATGATCTACCTGCTCGGCCTGTGGGGCAACGTGCTGCCGGGGCTGCTGCTGGCGCTGCTCGTGTGGCGCGTGGCCGAGCGCTACCAGCCGGGCTACGGCGTGGCGACGGCGGTGGTGTTCGGCCTGGGCACGATGGCGCTCCCGCTCTCGCAGCTGCTGTTCTCGCACATCTTCACGACCTTCCTCGCGTTCGCCGCCTTCTGGCTGATGCTCAGCGAGCGCGACGGACCGCCCAGCCCGCTGCTGCTCGCGCTCGCCGGCCTGGCGATGGGCTACGCGTTCTCCTCGGAGTACCCCACGTTCTTCGCCGCGGTCGTGCTCGGCGGCTTTCTGCTCTCGCGCAAGGACTCGCTGACGCCGCGCGGGGTCCTGCGCCGCGGCGGCGCCTACGTGGCCGGCGGGCTCGTGGGGATCGTGCCGCTGCTGCTCTACAACCACTACGCCTTTCACTCCTGGACGCACCTCGCCTACTCGGACGTGCCGCGCCAGCAGAAAGGCTTCTTCGGGATCGACGCCCCCAGCGTGAGGGTGCTGATCACGCTGCTGTTCGATTCGCGCGGCCTGTTGACCATCTCCCCCGTGCTGATCATGGGCGCGGCCGGCACGGTGATGCTCTACCGGCGCGCCAAGCGCGCGGAGGCGCTCACGATCGGCGCCATCTGCCTGTGCTACCTGCTCTACAACTCCGGCTACTACCTGCCGTTCGGGGGCGGCTTCATGGGCCCGCGCTTCCTCGACACGCTGCTCCCGTTCCTCGCCTTCCCGATCGCGCTCACGCTGAAGCGCTTCCCCGGGCCGACGATCGCGCTCGCGGCGGTCTCCATCACCGCGACGGTGATCGCCACCATCACCCATCCGCTGGTGGGCTACGAGAACGAGACCGTCACCTGGATGCGCTTCCTGAGCGAGGGCTTCTTCCAGCCGACGATCGCCTCCGCCTACGGCCTCGGGCGCAGCTGGGGCGGGATCTGGCCGTTCTTCCTCGCCGCCGGCGCGGCGATCGTGCTGGCCGCCTACCTCACCCCCCGCCTGCCCCTGTCGGCGCCAGCGCTGCGCGGCGGCGTGCTCGCGCTCGTCGTGTGGGCGCTGTTCGCGGCGCTCGCGCCTACCGTCCTGGGAATCGACCATGCGGGCCTGCGGAGCATCTACGAAGCCGGCGACCACACGGCGTTCAACCTCGAGCTGCACTCGGGCGCCACCTACCCGCTGAAGACGCTCGCCCCGTTCGCCGCGGCCATCGGCCTGCTCGCGTTGGGCGCGATGCGCCTGCTGCGCAACCAGCCGCCCGAGCGGCACGAGCGGCGCAACCCCGGTGGCGCGGACGCCCAGCGCCAGCCGGCGCTCAGCGCGTAGCACCACGCCGGCGGACGCCCAGCGCGCGGCGCGCGCCGTCAGTTGTCGGCGACCTTCACGTTGCATTTCGCGGCGTGGAGCTGCTTGCAGACGACCACGTAGCCCTCGCGCGGCTGTTCGTGCGCGTTCGTCAGCCCGGCGTCGAAGCGCGTGGAGGGAGTGCCGCCGTTCCAGTCGTAGATGTACATGCGCCTGACGTGCGATTCCGTGGCGGCGACGGCGAACATGAATTTGAGCACCTTCGCCGCGCGCGTCAGGCCGGAGCCGTGCTTGTTCGGGAAGGCATTGCCGAATTTGACGATCCCGCCGGTCTCGGTCAGCCACACCTGGCCGCCGAGCGCCTTGACGAGCTCGCGCGTGCGCCAGCCTTCCAGGCGATTGACGTCCGAGTAGTTGTGCAGCCCCCAGATCTTCGGCATGATCGTCTCCAGCCGGTAGATCTCGCGCTTGAATTCTGCGATGTACTGCAGCGTCGGCTGGATGTAGTACTGGTCGAGCACGTCCAGCCCGATCACCGTGCAACCCCTGCACACGCGCAGCAGCTGCTGGTAGTACTGGGCGGTCCGGACCGCCGAGGGGCTCGAGAAGAGGGGCGGTTCGTTGCCGCGGTTGGACTCGTCCCAGGCCTCGTACTCGCGCACGTGCGGGAACAGTTCGATGAACTTCTTGACGTCGCGCTGGTAGCTCTTCAGGTTGGGCAGCTTCGTCGGCGTGTATTCGGAGTGGTAGAAGGCGACGAGCACCTGCTGGTGGGCGGCTTCGGCGGCGCGGATGAACGTGATCGCCTGGTCGAGCGAGTACGGGTGGGCAACGGCGTCGTAGGGCGCCACGTAGCGCACGATGCCGGTGTGCAGCTGCTTCCACAGCGGGTTGGCGAACATCTGTGCCTGCTGGTCGCCGAGTCCGGTGAGATAGCGGTTGGCGGCGTGCGCGGTGCGCGTCGTGCGCGCGACGTGCTTGTGGGATGCATCGCGGGGCGCCGCGCCGGCCGCGCCGGCCCCGTCGAGCGCGAGCACCAGGACACCTGACAGCAGGGTCAGGGCGAGTAGTGACAGTGGACGGCGTGGTGCTCTCATATGCATGCGCAACAGCGTCGCGCGCTCGGAGTTACGGCGGACAGGCAGCAAGCGGTGCGCCGTGCCCAACATTCTTACGCTCCGTTTGTGCTGCGTCCTGCCGCGGAGGGCGAGTTTTAGTCGGCGTTTAGTCTGCGTCCGCATCGGCTGGGCTGGTGCCAGCGGCGTGCACGCGCAACGCGGGGTCGGCGACGATCCGCACGTCCACGCCCGGCAGGCCACGCAGCAGGCGCATCAGCAGCGAGCGCTCGGGGCCGCCGCTCAGGCGGGCCAGCCCGCGACGCTCCGTGGGCGTTCCCATCAGCACGTACGTCGCGCCGACCGAGCGCGCCACCTGGATTGCGACCGTCGCCACGTCTTCGCCCTCCTCGACGCGCAGGCGCGCCCCGAGCATCGAGGTCAGACGCCGCAGCTCCTCCAGGCGCGTGCGGTCATCGGCGCTCGGTGGGCGCCCCGGCGGGCGCACGACCAGCACGTCGAGCTCGGCGTCCAGGCGTTGGGCCGAGCGCCACGCGCGGCGCACGATGCGCTCGGAGTGCGGCGCCAACGTCACCAGCGCGAGCAGCCGCTCGGCGATCGTCTGCGGCCCTTCCGCCGTGGTGACCGCGAGACCCTCCTCGTCGCGGCGCGGCAGCGCCACCGGCTCGCGCACCAGGCGCTTGACCTCCACGTCCTCCGCCACCTGACGCAGCGCGGTCTCGCGCAGTGCCGCCAGGTTCTCGATCTTGAAGAAGTTGTTCAGCGCAGCCTGCACGCGCTCCGGCCGGTAGACCTTGCCCGCCCGCAGGCGTGCGATCAGCGCCTCGGGCGTGAGGTCGATCAGCACCACCTCGTCGGCGGCGGAGAGCACCGCGTCGGGGATCGTCTCGCGGGTGCGCGAGCCGGTCAGCTGCGTGACCTGATCGTTGAGGCTCTCCAGGTGCTGGACGTTGACGGTCGAGTACACGTCGATCCCCGCTGCGATCACGTCGCGCACGTCCTCGTAGCGCTTCTCGTGCTCGACGCCCGGCGCGTTGGTGTGCGCGAGCTCGTCGATCAGGCACAGCTCCGGTTTGCGCGCGAGCACCGCCGGCAGGTCCATCTCCTCCAGCGGCGTGCCGCGATAGGCGATGTGCCGCCGCGGGAGGATCTCCAGGTCCTGCGCCTGCGCGACCGTCTCGGCGCGCCCGTGCGGCTCCAGGTAGCCGACGATCACGTCGCGGCCGCTCTCCGCTTCGGCCACTCCCTCCTGCAACATGCGATACGTCTTGCCCACGCCCGGCGCCATGCCGATGAAGACCTTCAGGTGTCCGCGTTCGTCGGGCATGGCGCCATTTTCGTGCACCGCGCGGCGACGCACGGCGTGCCGGCGCGGGCCGGCCCCCGGCGAACGTCCTTCAGCGCTCGAGGTGCGGGCTGGTGGAGCTGACGGCGAGCACCGCGTCGTAGTGGCGCCGCACGTCAGCGCGGTCGGCGGCCTCGGGCACCGACTCCTCGCACCCCTGCAGGATCAGCCGCGCCTGCGTCAGCAGCACCTCGCGCTGCTCGGGCGACTGCGCGTTGCTCATCACGCGGGCAAGGCCGTCGAGCTGGCGGATCATCACCGCGGGCATCGCGCGCGAGGCCTGACGGACCTTGTCGTGCGCGCGCTCGACCAGGCGGCGAAAGCCGACCGTGAGCGTGATCACGCGCACCCGGCCGGTGAGGTCGCGGTGCACCGCCTCCGGACGCCAGCGCGCGGCGATCTTGCTCAGCCCGTCGCCGAGCCAGTCGATGCACGCGAGCGCCGTGAAGGTGTCGTTGACCGCCGGCGAGAGCGCGCGGATGGCGATCTCCACCAGCTGGTCGACGGCGAAGGAGAGATCCTGGGTGAGCGTGCGGTGCGGGCCGGTGGCGTGCGCCCCGCCGAGCGCGCGCGCGACGCCCGGCGTGGCCGCCGCGGGCCACACGTGCGCCAGCGGCTGTCCCTCGGCGACGAAGTGGCCGGGCCGGTGCAGCAGCTGGATGACCGCGTTGCTGCGGCAGGAGATCTCGATCAGCGTGTCCATGCGCACGAACTGCAGGTAGCCCGCGCTGGGGGCGCGCACCACGCCGCTGTCCTCGTCCAGCCGCTTCAACAGCTCCGCGAGCGACGGCCCGGTCTTCAGCTCGCCGGTGGCGGGCAGGCCGCCGTCGGCGTCGATCGCGCGCGAGAGGTCGTTGGCGATCGACGCGATCACCTGTGGCAGCTGGATCGACTTGGCGATGTGGTCGATGAACACGACCAGCACCGCCACGTCGACGATCACCAGCGCCATCGTGACCATGATCGAAAGGTGCGGCACGAACGCCCCATGCTCGGCGGAGCCGACCGCCGCGAGCGCGAGCACCGCGTACACGAACGTGGCCACGAACGTGCCCAGCGTGAGCTGGGTGATGCGGTCGCGGATGAAGTTGCGCAGCATCCGCGGGCCGAACTGGGTCGAGGCGAGCGTGAGCGTGACGATCGTGATCGAGAACACGAGCGTCACGACCGTGATCACCGCCGCGGCGATCGCCGTGAGGATCGTGCGCGCCGAGTCGACGCTGCCGTTGGCGATCCACGCGGGCAGCTGGATCGAGCCGTCGGCGGCGGCCCGATCGAGCACGTAGGTGCCGGCGAACAGCGCCACCGCGAGCACGATCTCGATCGTGGGCACCAGCCACAGGTTCGTGCGCAGCGCCTCGCGGCGCCAGGCGGAGGGAACGAAGCTGATGTATGGGTCGGTGGGAGCGCGCATGCAACTGGCCAGCACAAACGGGTGCCGACCAGGCTTCCCGGCTCACCGCGCTACACGATACCTGCCGCTCATCCGCCACATCCGATGACGGCCCCCTACCCCCCGAGCAGGTTGTGCACGAGCAGGTCGATCAGCTTGATGCCGATGAACGGGGCGATGATCCCGCCGAGCCCGTAGATCCACAGGTTGCGCCGCAACAGCGCGCTCGCGCCGATCGGGCGGTAGCGCACGCCCTTCAGCGACAGCGGGATCAGCAGCGGGATGACGATCGCGTTGAAGATGATCGCCGAGACGATCGCCGAGTGCGGGTCGCCGAGGTCCATGATGTTCAGGACGTGCAGCGGCCCCTTGGATTGCCCGGCGGCGGCGTAGGTGGAGATGAAGACCGCGGGCAGGATCGCGAAGTACTTGGCGACGTCGTTGGCGATCGAGAAGGTGGTGAGCGCGCCGCGCGTGATCAGCAGCTGCTTGCCGACCTCGACGATCTCGATCAGCTTCGTCGGGTTGGAGTCCAGGTCGACCATGTTGCCGGCCTCGCGCGCGGCCTGGGTGCCGGTGTTCATCGCCACGCCCACGTCCGCTTGGGCGAGCGCGGGCGCGTCGTTGGTGCCGTCGCCGGTCATCGCCACCAGGCGGCCATCCTCCTGCTGCTCGCGGATCAGCGCGAGCTTGCGCTCGGGGGTGGCTTCCGCGAGGAAGTCATCGACGCCGGACTCCTCGGCGATCTTGGCCGCCGTCAGGCGGTTGTCGCCGGTGACCATGATCGTTTTGATGCCCATCGCGCGCAGCTGGTCAAAGCGCGCCTTCATGCCCTCCTTGATCGTGTCCTTGAGGTAGATCACGCCCAGCACCTGGTTGTCGCGCGCGACCGCCAGCGGCGTGCCGCCTTCGTTGCCGATGCGGTCGAGCGTCGCCTGCAGCTCGGGCGGCGGCGAGCCGCCTTCGCTCTTGACCAAAGCGATGATCGCGTCGCCCGCGCCCTTGCGCATGCGCCGGCCGTCGAGGTCCACGCCGCTCATGCGCGTCTGCGCGGTGAACGGCACGAACTCGGCGTTCAGCGTGGACATGTCGTGCTCGCGAATGCCGTACTGCTTGGCGAGCACCACGATCGAACGGCCCTCGGGCGTCTCGTCGGCGAGCGAAGACAATTGGGCGACCTCGGCGAGCTCCGACTCGGGCACGCCCGGCATCGGGATGAACTCGGAGGCGAGCCGGTTGCCGATCGTGATCGTGCCCGTCTTGTCGAGCAGCAGCACGTCCACGTCACCGGAGGCCTCGACCGCGCGGCCGGAGAGCGCAAGCACGTTGCGCCTGACCAACCGATCCATGCCGGCGATGCCGATCGCCGACAGCAGCGCGCCGATCGTCGTCGGGATCAGCGCGACGAGCAGCGCGATCAGCGTCGTCTCGGAGATCGCCGTGCCAGCGAACAGCCCGAACGGGCGCAGCGTGGCGACGACGATCATGAAGATGAGGGTGAGCGCCGCCAGCAGGATGTTCAGCGCGATCTCGTTGGGCGTCTTGCGCCGCTCCGCCCCCTCGACGAGCGCGATCATGCGGTCGAGGAACGATTTGCCCGGCTCCTGGGTGATTTCCACGACGATTTCATCCGAGGTCACGCGCGTGCCGCCCGTGACCGCGCTGCGGTCACCGCCGGACTCGCGGATCACGGGCGCGGACTCGCCGGTGATCGCCGACTCGTCGACCGTGGCGATGCCCTCGATCACGGTGCCGTCGCCGGGGATCAGCTCGCCGGCGGGCACGACCACGACGTCGCCGCGCGTCAGCTCCGAGGCGGCCTTCGTCGAGCCGTCGCGCAGTTTCGCGACGGTCTCCTTGCGCATCGCGCGCAGCGTGTCCGCCTGCGCGCGCCCGCGTCCCTCGGCGAACGCCTCGGCCATGTTCGCGAACACGACCGTCAGCCACAGCCACACGGCGATCGTGAAGGTGAACCACGCGGGATCGTGACCGCCGCCGAGCGGCTTGCCGCCGAAGACCTGGATGAACCAGGTGACGGTGGTGATCACCGAGCCGATCTCCACCACGAACATCACCGGGTTGTGGATCTGCACGCGCGGATCGAGCTTCTTGAAGCTGTCGATCAGCGCGCGGCCGACGATGTCGCGCTGGAACAGCGAGACGGCCTTGCGTTCGTGCGGCGCCGTAGGCTGTCGATCGGCGGTGGCGGGCATCTGCGCGGACATCAGCTCTTTCCTTCTGTAAGACGGTCGAGCGCGAGGTTCAGCTCGAGCACGTTCACGCCGGGTTCGCCGGAGAAGCCGAGCCCGCGGCCGGAGGTGTAGTTGGAGATCAGGCCATCGACCGTCGCCAGGGGAAGATGGCGCACGGCCGCCACGCGGTAGGCCTGGATGTGCGCGTTGGCTTCTGAGATTTCCGGGTCGAGCCCGGAGGCGGAGCTGTTGATCGCGTCGACCGGGATCTTCGCCACGGTCAGCCCCTGGTCATATTCCTTTTTGCCCGGCCCCATGTTCAGTTCGAGATAGGCCTTGATGTTTTCTTCGTCGGCTTCCTTGGTCTTCACGCTGTTGGGACCGTGATTGGAGAACGTGCTTGCGGCGGCGTTGTCCGCACCGCCTTCCGTGGCCGACGGGCGCGTTTGGAAATAGCGCGGGTCGGCTTCTGTCACCACCGCGCCTTCCACTTCCTTGACCTTGCCGTTCTTTTCGCGCACCGGCGTGCCGAAGTTCTGGCCGATGATCTTCGAGCCCACGAGCTTACCGTTCAGCTTTATCTGCTGGCCGTTGGCGTTGCCGGGAAAGGCCACCTGGCCCACGCCGGTGATGAACAGCGGATAGACGATCCCCAGCAGCAGCGTGAGCACGAGGATGCCGATCGCAGATGTGACGATGTCGCGTTTCATGTCAGTACAAATGTCCCGTCAAGCCCTGCACGATCGGTCCCAGCAGCAGTGCGGGGAAGAAGGTGAGCGCGCCGACGAGCACGATCACGCCGATCAGCAGCACCGCGAAGGTCGGATTGTCGGTGCGCATCGTGCCGAGACCCGCAGGCGTGACGCGCTTGCCGGCCAGCGCACCGGCGACCGCCAGCGCGAACAGGATCGGCGCATAGCGCGCGAACATCATGTCGAAGCCGCCCAGGACGTCGGCGAAGGTGACGCCGTGCGATCCGAGGCTGCCGGCGTTCGGCTGGATGAAGCCCGTGTAGCCGGCGAACGCCGAGCCGTTGTTGTTGGCCTGCGAGAGATACGCATAGAAGGTCTCGGAGAAGCCCTGCGGCGTGAGTCCGCCCGTCTTCGACAGCGCCGCGTCGGAGATCGAGGCGCGCCCAGACTTGCTGGCGGTCGCCAAGGCCGTGCAGAACAGGGCCGCCAACGGTGTGATCAGGATGCCCAGCCCGGCGAGCTTGATCTCCCTCGCCTCGAGCTTCTTGCCCAGCCACTCGGGCGTGCGCCCGACCATCAATCCACCGATGAACACGGCCAGCAGCACGTACAGCAAGATCGAGTACAACCCGGTGCCGACGCCGCCGAAGATCACCTCGCTGGCCGACAGGTTGGCGAACGGCACCGCTCCGCCGATGCCCGTGTAGGACTCGATCGCGCTGTTGACGGCGCCGCAGGATGTGACGGTGGTGATCGTGTCGAACAGCGCCGAGCCGGCGATGCCGAAGCGTTGCTCCTTGCCTTCCATGTTGCCGCCGCCGGAGCCGGAGATCACGTGCGTGTGCAGGCCGGCCGCGTGCTGCGCGGGCGAGCCGTGCGCCTCGGCGATGTAGGCCACACTGACGGCGCCGAGGAACATGAACATCATCACGCCATACACCGCGTAGCCTTGGCGACGGTTGCCGGTCATGCGCCCATACATGAACACCAGTCCCGCGGGGATGACCAGCACCAGCAGCATCTCGAAGAAGTTGCTGAACTGGGTCGGGTTCTCGAACGGGTGCGCGGAGTTGGTGTTGAAGAAGCCACCGCCGTTGGTGCCGAGCTCCTTGATCACCTCCTGGGAGGCGACCGGGCCCATCGCGATGGTCTGTGGGAGACCGGTGATCGTGTGTGCCGTCAGATAACTGGAGAAGTCCTGGATCACGCCCTGCGAGAGCAACACGATCGCGCCGACGATGCAGATCGGCGAGAGCACATACAGGATCGTGCGAATCAGGTCCTGCCAGAAGTTGCCGAGGCTCTTGCCGCTGCGCGAGATGATGCCCCGCACCAGCGCGACGGCCACGACGATGCCGACGCCCGCCGACAGCCAGTTCTGGACCGTCAGCCCGGCCATCTGGCTGAAGTAGCTCATGGTCGTCTCGCCGCCGTAATACTGCCAGTTCGTGTTCGTCATGAACGACGACGTCGTGTTGAACGTGACGTTCCACGGTGCAGAATGGTAACCGGCCGGATTCAGTCCAGTGAAGTCCCACAGCGTCTGTGTGCGCAGGATCAGGTAAAGCAGCAGCCAGCCGGCGAGCGAGAAGATGATCAGGCTTTTCGCATACTGCTTCCAGTCCTGTCCTTGCTCCGGATTCACGCGCAGGACGCGGTAGAGAAAGCGCTCCGGCCCAGCGAACAGCGGCGTGAGAAAGACTCGCTCACCGGTGTACACCTTCGCCATGTAGCTGCCCAGCGGAAACGCCAGCACGGTCAGGATGACCGCGAACAGCACAATCGTGAGCCAGCCGTCGAAGGTCACAGCTTCTCGCCGCGAATCAGCGCGTAAAACAGGTAAGCAATCACCAGTACCGACACGACGAGACCAAAGAAGTCGGCGCCGCTCATATGCGCAATGAAGTACGCCGGTACGAGGGGGATGCTCATACGCGATCGATCCCCTCGATGATCATGAGCAGGATCGCGAACATCGCGATCCCGAGAATCACTGCCACGACATCCATGCGCTCAATATGGCCGGCGATGTGTGACGCTCGCGTGACGAATCGCGCTCGGCGCATAACGATTTCGTGACGGACGGCTCCGCCGAGAGCGCTCAGACCGCGAAGCGGTAGCCGACGCCTGGGTCGGTGACGATGAAGCGCGGCCCCGCGGCCCCGCTCTCGCCGCCGACGTGCGCCCCTTCGGGCTCGATCTTCGCGCGCAGGCGCGCGATGTGCGTGCGCAGCGGCTGGATGTCGTCGACGTACTCCGGTCCCCACACCTCGGCGAGCAGCTTGCGGTGGGTCATCAACCGTCCGCGGTTGCGCACGAGCGCCCGCAGCAGGTCGAACTCGATCGGGGTCAGGTGAATCGGCGTCCCGTCACGGCGCACGATCCGCGCCGCCAGGTCGATCTCCAGGCCGTCCACGGTGATGCTCGGCTCGCCCTCGCTGCGCCCCGCGCGGCGTAGCGCGGCCTGCAGTCGCGCGACCAGCTCGCGCGTGCCGAACGGCTTGGTGATGTAGTCGTCGGCTCCCGCCTCCAGCGCCCTGACCTTCTGCTCCTCCTCGCCCATCGCCGAGAGCACGAGGATCGGCATCTCGCTCCACTCGCGCAGCCTGCGTGTGACCTCCACGCCGTCACTGTCGGGCAGCACGAGATCGACGATCGCCGCCTCCGGCGGGCGCACCGCGGCGATGTCCAGCGCCTCCGAGGCGCTCTCGGCGGCCACCGCCTCGAATCCGGCCTCGCGCAGCACGACCTTCAGCGCGCGCACGATCTGCGGCTCGTCGTCGACCACCAGCACGCGCGGCTGGTGCGCCGGCGCGGAGCGCTCGGGGGCGCTCACGCGGCCGGCTCTCGTCCGCGTGCCTGCGCGGGCGGCTCGTGCGTGACGCCGATTACGGTCCCGTTCGACGCGTGCGCGTCATGCTGCTCCTGGTCCTCCTTGGCCTCCTCAGACAGCGGCAGCTCGAACACGAACGTGGCGCCCTGCCCCGGCAGCGACTCGACGTGCAACGTCCCCGAGTTGGCCTCCGTGAAACCGCGGGCGATCGACAAGCCCAGCCCTGAGCCACGGTGTCCGCTGCCGGCCGTGCCGGCACGGTAGAACGGCTCGAACACGCGCTCGAGCTGTGCCGGTGGGATCCCCGGCCCACGATCGACGATGCGCACGATCACGCGGTCGCCCCGCGCGCGCTGCGCGCCGCCGCGCTCGCCGCTGCCATCGTCGCTCGCCGGCGCCTGCTGGCGGGCGCCCGCCAGGCTGCGCACAGCGCGGGCGCGCACGGACACCGGGTGCCCGCCGGAGTGCCGGCGCGCGTTCTCCAGCACGTTGACGAATGCACGCTCCATCTGCACGGCGTCGAGCTTCACCAGCGGCAGGTCGCGGTCGATCGACAGCGTGAAGTCCTGCGGGCGCGCCACCAGCTCGCCGACCGCGGCGCGGATCAACTCCTCCACGGAGGTCCACTGCCGGTGCGGCTCGGCGGCGCCGGCCTGCAGGCGCGAGAGGTCGAGCAGGTTGTCCACCAGCCGCGAGAGCCGCCGCGCCTCCTCCTGGATGACGGCGGCCATCTCTGCGCGTTCCTCCGCGCTTAGTGACGGCGAGCCCACCGCGGCGCCCGCCGCGGAGATCGCCGTCAGCGGCGAGCGCAGATCGTGCGAGACCGCCCGCAGGAGCGCCGTCTTGACCGTGTCCGCGCGGCGCAGCGCCGCCGTCTCCACCACCCCGCTGAGCAGCGCTTCGCGCTCGAGCGCCGCGCTCAACACGGCCTCCAGTGCCGGCACGACCCGCTCCTGCAGACGGCGCAGGCTCGCCTCCGAGGTGTCGGCGCCGACGATCAACGTTCCCAGGCGCCGCGTCCCCTCGCGCAGCGGGAAGACCACCGTGCGCTCGTCGGCGTCCACGGCGTCCATCTGGATCGCCGCCGAGGTGAGCTCGAGCGCTTGGGCCAGACGCGCGGCGGCCGTCGGCAGCGCCTCCGCGAGGCTCTCGCCGCGCAGCAGAAGCCGCGCCATCTCGGCCGCCAGGTCGGCCTCGCGCCGGCGCTCGTCCGCGTCGCGGGTGCGCGCGCGTGTGATCTCGGCGACCGAGCTCGCGAGCACCGCAACCACGAGGAACGCGCCCAGTGCGACCCAGTTGCTGGAGTTCTGGATCGTGAAGCGCCCGACCGGCGGCAGGTGGAAGAAGTTGAACGCCGCCGCGCTCACGACCGCCGTCGCGACGCCCAGCCACGCGCCCCAGCTGAGCGACACGATCAGCACCGCCGGCAGGTAGACGACGCTCAGCGACACCACCGGCGCGACGTGCGCGAGCGGATAGACGATCAGCGTGCACAGGGCCACCGCCGCGAGCGCCACCAGCGCGCCGACGCGCCGCGGCGGCGGGTTTGCGGCGAGCAGGAAGCCGAGCAGCGACACGCCATCAGCGTAATGAACGGGGCGGGTCTCGCCTCCCGCCCCGTTCGGTGCGCCCTGCGCGGTTCGGTGCGCTTGTGCGGTGTCCGCCCTCGACGGACCCGCTCGTTGCCATACCCACCGTCCCGGAGGCAAAGCTTGGATGAGCGCCGGCAGCGCGACGTGACGCTCCGGTAATCAGGCTGTGACGATCCGGTGATCGATGCGTGTGTCTGGGTTGCCGCTCATCTCTAAAGCCAGCGCACGTATCGGCCGACACGGTTGGGGAGGCCATTGGCGAGAACCATGAGCACACGCATGCGCCACACCGTCACGCTGAGTCCGGCTGCTGTGCTGGCCGCGTTCGCGCTGCTCTGCGCGCCGGCCGGCGCGCAGACGCTTTCGCCGTTGCCGGCCTCCGACTACTCCGTGCGCTCGGTGTGCGGGGAACCGGCCCGCGGACAGGCAGCCTGCCTGGCGATGGAGCTGGTGCCCGAAACGGCGGCGGCGCGCGCGCACAGCCATCCGCTGGGCATGACGATCAAAGCCGGCGCCGAACAGGCGACGAAACCGTGCGAAACGCCCACCGCGGTGGAAGGCTGCTTCGGCCTGCGCCCCGAAGACCTGCACGAAGCCTACGCGCTGCCCGACGCGCCCACCGGCACGCAGACGATCGCGCTGGTCGACGCCTACAACGACCCGACCGCCCAAGCCGACCTGAAAGCCTACGACAAAGAATTCGACCTGGAAGAATGCACTACCGCCAACCGGTGCTTCGCGCAGATCAACCAAAGCGGGCGGGAAAGCGACCTGCCATTCCCCAAAAGCACCGTCGAACTGGAAGAACACGCGAGCGGCACGAGATCCGAGCGAGCAGAAGCCGAAGCAGCCGAAGGCTGGACGGTCGAGATGTCGCTCGACATCGAGACCGCGCACGCGGTCTGCGAAAGCTGCAAGATCGTCCTGGTCGAGGCCACCAACCCGACCCTCTCCAACCTCGAAACAGCCGAGGACACGGCTGTTTCGCTGGGCGCGAACGAGGTCTCGAACTCCTGGGGCAGCCCCGAATGCGTCGAAGAAAAAGACCTCGTCGAATGCATCCCGCGCAGCTCCGCGTTCGACCATCCCGGCACGGTCATCACCGTCGCCGCCGGCGACTCGGGCTACGAGAACTGGGACGGCGCCGAAAAGGGCTTCGCCGACTACCCCGCATCCCTGCCGGACGTGGTGGCTGTGGGCGGCACGCGCCTTAAGCTCTCCGAAGCCGGCACCTGGGAAGACGAGACGGTCTGGAACGACGGCGGCAAGGAAGGCACGAGCTACGACGGGGACGGCGCCGGCGGCGGCGGCTGCAGCAAGCAGTTCGACGCGGAGCTCTGGCAGACGGAAGTGAGCGACTGGTCGTCGGTCGGCTGCGGCAAGCACCGTGCGGTCGCGGATGTCTCCGCGGACGCCGACCCATATACCGGTATCGCGGTGTACGACTCCTCGAGCACGAAATGCGAAGACGAAGAAGGCGCGCACTGGTGCACGATTGGTGGCACGAGCCTCGCCTCGCCGCTGATCGCGTCGGTGTTCGCGCTCGCCGGCGGCTCAGGCGGCGTCAACTTCCCGTCGCACACGCTGTACAGGAACGAGACCCTGCAGCCGAGCTCGCTGCACGACGTCACCGAAGGCTCCAACGGCGAATGCGACCTCCCGTTCGAAAGTAAAACCGGCACGTCGGGGTGCACGACAGCTCAAGAGGCCGCCGCCGGCTGTTCCTCGCACCTCAGCTGCTTGGCCGGCCCCGGTTACGACGGTCCGAGCGGCGTGGGCACGCCGGACGGCCTGGCCGCCTTCGTGCCGCCCGCGGGTGGGGACGGCACGGAACCGACTGGCGCAGAAGAAGAAGCCGGCAGCGCGAAGAACAAGGAATCGGAAAGCGCGTCCAGGTCCAGCGCGAGCCCCCCGCCACCTCCTAGCAGCAGCACGCCGCCCGCGCCGGTCGTCACCACGCCGGGCCCGACGATCGCGCCGCAGTCGCCGGAGAAGCTGTCCAACCTCGAGCTGACGCTCAAGGCGATCGCCGCGCTGAACACCGACCATCCACGGCTCAAGCAGCTCGCGTTCTCGTTCACGAGCAGTCAGCAGACAATCGTGCGCGCGGCGCTCCAGCGACTCGTCACCAAGCACCGACACAGGCGCTGGCAGGGCGTCGGAGGACTGGAGCTCGCTGCCACCTATGGCCGCAACACGCAGAGCTTTGGCGGGCATGCGTTGCTGGGCAGGGGCACATACCGCCTGACGGTCAAGCCGGCCAACGGCGCGGCACGCTCGCTCGTCTTCAGGATCGGCTAGCCTCGCCCGCGCCGGCCATGGCGCTGATCTCTTGCAGCACGAGCTCGCCGCGCTCGGTCAGCCGCCAGGAGTTCGGCGCCCCGCGCGAACGGGCGGTCCCCATCTTCGCGATCAGTCCGCGCTCGCGCAGGCGGCCCAGCAACTTCGATATCTGGCCCTGGTCGATGATGCCGGCGCGGTCGGCGATCTCGCGGTTGCTCGCACCGGGGTAGTCGCCAATCGCGCTCAGGACGCGCGCCGTACGGTAGGTGAGCCGCGCGCTCGTGCCGTAGGCGCGCGGACTGAGAGCGCTCTGTGCCGCGAGCATCCTGGCGCCGGCGGTCCTGCTGGGGGCCGGACGCTCGAGCTCACGCCGCGCCACTCCCGCCCCGAGGTAGGGCAGCACGATGATGCTGACCAACGACCCGAACAGGTCCATCACCTGCGGATGCTGGTGCTCCCGCGACGATGCGTCTACCAGCAGCCGGTTGCCCAATACCGCGAGCACGGCGCCCACGACGCCTTCGGCGATCACCAGCGGCGGCTGCTGGCGACCGCCCGGCCCCTCCAGGCGACCGCGATCGATCACGTCGGCCAGTTCTGCCAGAAACTGCACCCGACGGCGCATCACCTGCTCACCGCCACTCGTCGAGTAGACCACCAGCAGCCGTCCCAGCGCAGGCTCGTCCTCGACGAATGCAAGGAAGGCGACGAGCGCCGCCTTGATCGCGTCGAGCCAGCGTGAGTGCGCATAGTAGCCGGGCGCCATGCGTGTACGCGCGCGCTCAGCGGCGAGATCCAACGCCGCCAGCAAGCATGCTTCACGGTCCGCAAACGCCTCATCAAAGACGCCGGCGGGGACGCCTGTGCGCGCGAGCACCTCGCCGATCGACGCGCTGTCGGCGCCGCGTTCGGCCAGGGTCTCGGCCATCGCCTCCAAGATCCTCGTCCGCTGAACCTCGTCCACGCTGCTCCCCACTTGACAATCGGTCCAAGAGCCTATCTAGTTGTTGTCTAGCCGCGCGCAGCGGGCTGCCGTCTAGTCGCGCGGCGCCGGCGGCAACTCGGCGGGCGCACCGTGCGCCTGCAGGCACGCCGGCAGGCGCACGCTGCCGTCCTGGCGTTGGCCGTTCTCGAGCAACGCGACGATCGTACGCCCCACCGCCACAGCGGTGCCGTTGAGCGTGTGCAGCACACGCGTGCGCTTGTCGCGGCGGACACGGATGTTCAGCCGCCGGGCCTGGTAATCGGTCGTGTTCGAGCACGAGGTCAGCTCCCGGTAACGCCCCTGGCTCGGCATCCACGCCTCGCAGTCGTACTTCTTGGCCGCCGAGTTCCCAAGCTCGCCGACAGCGACGTTGACGACCCGGTAGGGCAGCTCGAGCCCCGTAAGGATCTGCTCCTCGAGCGCGAGAATCGCCTCGTGCTCGCGCGCGGAGTCCTCGGGCGCGACGAAGCTGAACATCTCGACCTTGTCGAACTGGTGTACGCGGAAGATCCCGCGGGTGTCCTTCCCGGCCGCCCCGGCCTCGCGCCTGAAGCACGGCGAAAACCCCGCGTAACGCAGCGGCAGCCGCTCGGCCTCGACGATCTCGCCGTCGTGCAGGGATGCCAACGCCACCTCCGAGGTCCCCACCAGAAACAGCTCGTCAGCCGGCAAGCTGTAAATCTGCTGCTCGGTGTCGGGCAGAAACCCGGTGCCATACAACGCACGTTCGCGCACCAGCACCGGCGGTATCACCGGCTCGAACCCCGCCGCCCCCACCTGCTCGAGCGCCCACCGCACAAGCGCCAGCTCAACCAATACCAGCGCCCCTTTCAAATACGCAAAACGCGCACCCGACAGCCTGGCACCACGCTCGGTGTCGATCATCTCCCCCGCCAGCTCCAGATGGTCGCGCGGCGGGAAGTCGAACGCAGGCACCTCCCCCACCTCGCGCACCAGCTCATCCTCCGGCCCCGGCGCGGCGGTCGGGTCGGGCAGATTGGGCAGCGGCGCAAGCGCATCCTGCAGATCCTGCTCGACCTCGTTGACCTCCTGCTCGAGCTCCTTAGCCCGCGCCGCCACCGCGCGCATCGCCACAATCTCGCGCTCGCGCTCACCGGCGTCAGCCGCTGCCTTGATGCGCCCATTGGCCGCGTTCTGCTCGGCACGTAGCCCCTCGAGCGCCGGCAACAACTCCCGCCGCCGCCGGTCAAGCTCGATCACAGTGTCAAGCCCGCCAGCAGCCTCCTCCCCGCGCCGCGCCAGCGCAGCCCGAACAACGTCCGGGTCTTCACGGATGAGCTTGAGATCAAGCACGCCAGGAGCCTATCCGTCAGAAGAAGCGCGCCTGGCCCCCGTACGAAGTCCGCTCCGCCAAGCAGGTCGTGACCTGCGCTACTTGGTCGACAACGTGATGTTGGTCGAAGGCACCTTGACCGATTTCAGCCCCGAGTACTTAGCCAGGAACCGAGCCACCGCTTCGGCCTGTTCGCCGACGAGCACATTCTCGGGCATGATCGCCCCCGAGAACCCACCGTTGCGGATCGCGTACAGGACCTGCTGTTCGTTCTCCTTGCGGATGTTGAAGTTCGGCCCGTTGGTCTTCACGCGGTTGGTGATCGCCGTGGCCGAGCCCTCGGCGCCCACCACGGCCAACGTGTGGCAGCCGGAGCAGTGCTCGAGGAACAGTTCCGCGCCCTCGCGGTAGGGACTGCTCTTGGGGACGCTGATCCCCTGCGAGCCGCACGCGCCGAGCAGCGCAGCACAGCCGAGCAGCACCAAGATCCTGGCGGCGAGCCTCATGCGCGGGGAATATATAGCCCCGCCGGGCAGCCGCGCCACACCGTGCGCCCCGGCAGGCGACGCTGGTCGCCGTGAGGCGACGGCGCTGCGCTCAGAATCCGTGCGCGGTGCCGGCGGCGCGCAGCGCCAGGAACACGACCACCAGCGCGGACAGCGCCATCACGCCGATCTCGCGGCGGACGATCGCGCCGACCAGCGCGTGCTGCTCGGACTCGGCCAGCTCGCCCACCGCGGCGGCGTTCTCGAGCCCGTGGTGGTCGAGGATCGTCTGCGCGGAGACAACGCGCAACTGCTCGGCCACGAACGCCACCGCCAGCGGCAGCAGCGCGTATAGATAGAAAAGATGTTCGCTCGAGTACTTGCCCGCCGCCGCCAGCACGCCGACGAAGACCGCGAATAGGAGCCCGGCGGCCTGGCCGACGCGCAGTGCCAGCCAGAAGGCGCGCGCGCCGCGTGGATGCGCAGCGGTGACGCCAGATGTGCCGGTGCGATACCAAATCGTCGCACCCAGCACGCCGGACAGCGCGTTGACCGCTGCGAGCGCCAGGGCGCCCGCCACCACCAGCGCCGTCACAGCCTCGATTTCGCGCCGATTGCCACTATGTAACAGGCTGACACAAGCAGTGATATAACAGCGGCCGGTGCTCCGCAGCTATCTCCCGGCGATCGTCTTCCTCGTTCTCGGTGGCGGCGTAGGCGGCGCGTTCGCAGCGTTGAACTCGGCCATCGGGCCGCGCCGCGTGGCCCCGCACAAGCAGGACCCGTACGAGTGCGGCCTGCCCTCGGAGGTCAAGCGCGACCTGCGCTTCGGCATCAGCTTCTACCTGATCGCGATGCTGTTCATCCTGTTCGACATCGAGGTCGTCTTCCTGTACCCGATCGCGGTCGAGCTGCGCGCGTATGGCAGCTTTGCGCTGTTCGAGACGATCGTGTTCATCGTGCTGCTGTTCGTGGCGTTCGTATACGTTTGGCGCCGAGGAGCCCTGGAGTGGAGGTGACACGACAACCGGTGGACGCGGACGCGCTGCGCGTGCGCTCGCTGAACGCGCACCAGTTGCTGCGCGGCGCCGACCTGGAGGGCGCCAACCAGCCGGCGCACCTGCAGGGAACCGAGCTGGAGGAGTACGTGCAGGAACGCGTGCTGATGACGACGCTCGAGGCGACGGTCGCGTGGGGCCGCTCGAACTCGTTCTTCCCGCTCGCCTTCGGGCTGGCGTGCTGCGCGATGGAGCAGTTCCACACGGCCGGCCCGCGCATGGACATCGCGCGCTTCGGCTTCGAGGCGTTTCGCGCCTCGCCGCGCCAGGCCGACCTGATCATCCTCGCCGGGCGCGTGTCGATCAAGATGGCACCCATCATCCGCCGGCTGTACGACCAGATGCTCGAGCCCAAGTGGGCGATCTCGATGGGCGCGTGCTGCTCGTCGATGGGCGTGTTCAACAACTACGCGCTGGTGCCGGCCGACAAGTTCATGCCGATCGACGTGCACGTCCCCGGCTGCCCGCCGCGCCCGGAGTCGTTGATGCACGGCATCCTCAAGCTGCGCAAGATGGTCCAGGACGACCCCGACATGGGCTGGCGCGAGCGCTACGACGCGTACGGCACGGAGGAGATCATCGGGGCGGATGAGACGTTCGCTCCGGACGCCGAGGAGGCCCCCGCCGGCCTCGTGCAGGGGGCCGCTGCGGCTGCCGCCACGCACGAGGTGGGTGAGGATCGAGAGATGGACACGGCCGGTGCTTGACGCCACAGGCCTGGAGCTGATCGCACAGCAGCTACGCGAGGCCGCAGGCGAGAGCGCGGTGGTGGACACGGTGTTCTTCCGCGGCCGGGGCACCGTGGAGATCGATCCCGCGCGCGTGCGCTCGGTGCTCGCGTACCTGCGCGAGCAGGGCTACGACTTCCTGGCGAGCGTGCACGGCGTGGATTACTACCCGCACGAGCCGCGCCTGGGGGTGCACTACGAGCTGCTGGACATGCGCCGGGTGGACCGCATCACGGTCAAGCTGCGCGTGTCGACCGACACGCCGGAGGTGGAGTCGGTGACAGCGGACTGGCCCACCGCCGACCACCAGGAGCGCGAGATCTACGACATGTTCGGCGTGGTCTTCCACGGCCACCGCGACCTGCGGCGGATCCTGATGCCCGAGGACTACGAGGGCCACCCTCAGCGGCGCGACTTCCCGGTCGGCGGCGAGCCGGTGGCCTTCACGTTCAACGAGCGCGACATGCTCGGGCCGATGTGATGACCCCAGCGACCCCGACCGTGGAGCGCGACGCCGCCGACACCACCGAAGAGCTGCTGACGCTGAACTTCGGCCCCCACCACCCCGCCACGCACGGGGTGCTGCGGCTGCTGGTGACGCTCACGGGCGAGATCGTGCGCGACGTCAAACCGGTGATCGGCTACGTGCACACGGGGATCGAGAAGACCGCCGAGGACAAGGCCTACTGGAAGGTGATCCCGGTGGTGGAGCGCATGGACTACCTGTCCTACTACTTCAACGCGATGGCCTACGTGGGCGCGGTGGAGAAGCTGGTGGAGGTGGAGGTGCCCAAGCGCGCCCAGTACCTGCGCGTGATCCACCTGGAGCTCAACCGCATCGCCTCGCACCTGATCTGGCTGGGCACGAGCGCGCTGGACCTGGGCGCGGTGTCGATCTTCCTGTACTGCTTGCGCGAGCGCGAGCTGATCCTCGACCTGTTCGAGATGTCCTCCGGGCAGCGCATGCACACGCGCTACTTCCAGGTGGGCGGGGTGATGGAGGACATCCCCAAGGGATGGGAGCGCAAGGTGCGGGAGTTCTTGAAGATCATGCCCGCGCGCGCCGACGAGTACGGCGCGATCCTGAACTCGAATGAGATCGTGCTGCGGCGCCTGCGTGGCACCTGCCCGCTGGACGCGGACACGCTGCTGTCGCTCGGCGTGACCGGCCCGCTGCTGCGCTCGGCGGGCAACCCGTGGGATCTGCGCAAGGCCGACCCGTACAGCTCCTACGAGGACTTCCAGTTCAAGATCCCGGTGGGCACGGTCGGCGACAACTACGACCGCTTTGCCGTGCGCCTGGCCGAGATCTACGAGTCGGTGAAGATCGTCGAGCAGGCGCTCGATGGGCTGCCGGAAGGCCCGCACATCACAGCGGACCGCAAGGTCGCGCTGCCGCCGCGCCACGAGCTGGCGACGTCGATGGAGGCGCTGATCCACCACTTCAAGCTCGTCACCGAGGGCTTCAGGGTGCCGCCGGGCGAGGTGTACAACCCGATAGAGTCGCCGCGCGGCGAGCTCGCCTGCTACGTGCGCTCGGACGGCTCCTCGAAGCCCGCTCGCGTGCACATGCGCGACCCGAGCTTCGTCAACCTGCAGGCGCTCTCGCACATGGTGGAGGGCAACTACATCGCTGACATGATCGCCACCGTCGCCATGCTCGATCCGATCCTCGGAGGGATCGACCGATGACCGCGGTGCGACGGTTCGAACATGGCTCGCGCGTGCCCGGCTGGGACGCGGCGGTGGACCTGGAGAAGGACCCCGCGGAGATCCCTGGGGTGGGCGGGTCCCCAGCCCCGGAGGTGCCGGCGGAGCTGCGCGCGGAGATCGAAGGGCACCTGGCGCTGTACCCCGACCGCCACTCGGCGGCGCTGCCGGCGCTCGCGGCCGCGCAGCGCCTGCACGGCTGGTGCTCGCCGGAGGCGCTCGAGCAGGTGGCGTGCGTGATGCGCGTGACGCCCGCCTACCTGGAGTCGGTGGCGACGTTCTACGACATGCTCGAGACCCAGCCGGTGGGCCGCCACAGCGTGTACGTGTGCACGAACATCTCCTGCTCGCTGCGCGGCGCGGACGCGCTGCTGGAGGCGATGCAGCGCGCGGCCGACGCCGCCCCCGACGGCGCGGCCGAGTTCAACGTGCGTGGCTTCGAGTGCCTGGGGGCGTGCGACATCGCGCCGATGGCCTCGGTGGACGGCGTGTACGTCGGCCCGCTGAGCACCGCGGACGTGCCGCAGCTGCTCGACGACGCCCGCGCCGGGCGCCCGGTGCTGCCGGAGAAGCAGCTGGCGCTCCGGCCCTGCGCAGATCCGGAGGCAGGCGCATGAAACTGCTGCTCAAGGGCATCGATGAGCCGGGCCTGAACACGCTGGAGGTGTACGAACGCCGCGGCGGCTACCAGTCGCTGCGCAAGGCGCTGGCGATGACGCCTGAGGAGCTGCTCGAACAGCTGAAAACCTCGGGGCTGCGCGGTCGCGGCGGCGCGGGCTTTGCGATGGGCACGAAGGTCTCGTTCCTGCCGAAGGGCTCGATGGACAAGTTCCTGGTGTGCAACGCCGACGAGTCCGAGCCGGGCACGTTCAAGGACCGCGAACTGATGCAGAAGACGCCGCACTCGCTGATCGAGGGGATCGTGATCGCCTCCTACGCGGCGGGCACCGGGCGCGCGTACATCTACATCCGCGGCGAGTACGTGCTGCAGGCGGACATCCTCGACGCCGCGCTGCGCGAAGCGCGCGCCGCGGGCTACGTGGGCGAGCACGTGCTCGGCTCGGAGCACTCGGTGTCGCTGGTCGTGCACCGCGGCGCGGGCGCGTACATCTGCGGCGAGGAGACGGGCCTGCTCGACTCGCTGGAGGGCAAGCGCGGCAACCCGCGGCTGAAGCCGCCGTTCCCGGCGATCCAGGGCCTCTACCAGGGGCCGACGCTGATCAACAACGTGGAGACGCTCGCCACGGTGCCGTCGATCGTCGCGCTCGGCGGCGACGAGTACGCGAAGCTGGGCGTGGAAACCTCCACCGGCACGAAGGTGGTGTCGATCTCCGGCCACGTGCAGCGCCCCGGCAACTACGAGGTCGAACTCGGCATCCCCTCGCGCGAGCTGATCTACGGTCTCGCCGGCGGCCCGCCGGAGGGCCGGCAGGTCAAGTGCTGGTTCCCCGGCGGCTCCTCCTCGCCGGTGCTGAAGGCCGAGGACCTGGACGTCCCCTACGACTTCAACTCGATGGCGCAGGCCGGCTCGATGCTCGGCTCCGGCGCGGTGATCGTCGTCGACGACTCGACGCCGATCCTGGAGGTGGCGATGAAGGTCGCCAAGTTCTACCGCCACGAGTCGTGCGGCAAGTGCACGCCGTGCCGCGAGGGCACCAACTGGACGGTGAAGATGCTCGAGCGCATCGACGCGGGCGAGGCGACGCCGATGGACCTCGACATCATGGCCTCCGTGCAGGACCACATCATCGGCAACTGCCTGTGCGTGCTGGGCGACGCGATGGCGATGCCGATCGGCTCGATGATCGAGAAGTTTAGAGAGGAGTTCGAAGCGCACAACGAGGCGGCGCGCATGCGTCGCGGCCGCGGCGCTTCACCGGCGTCGGAGGGCGTGCTTGCCGCGCATGGGGCGCTCGATGCCTAGACCGCAGCCGCACACGATCACGTTCACGGTCGACGGGAGGGAGGTCAAGGCGCCGGAAAACATGATGCTGGCGGACGCCGCCCAGCTGGGCGACGTCGAAATCCCGGTGTTCTGCTACGAACCGAAGCTCGGCCAGCCGGTGGGCGCGTGCCGCATGTGCCTGGTGGAGATCGAGGGCATCCCCAAGCTGCAGACCGGCTGCTCGACACAGGTGAAGGACGGCATGGTCGTGTACACGGAAAGCCCGCGCGTGAAGACCGCGCAGCGGGCGGTGGTGGAGTTCCTGCTGATCAACCACCCGCTCGACTGCCCGGTGTGCGACAAGGGCGGCGAGTGTCCGCTGCAGGACATCACCTTTGGCTGGGGTGGGGGCATCTCGCGCTTCGTCGACCCCAAGCGCCACTTCGTCAAGCCGCTGGAGCTCTCGCCGCTGATCGCGATCGACCGCGAGCGCTGCATCCTGTGCTACCGCTGCGTGCGCTTCTCCCAGGAGCTCTCGGAGGACTACCAGCTGGTGCTGCTGGAGCGCGGCGCACACTCCTATGTCTCGACCTTCGACGGGCACCCGTACGTGGCGCCGTTCAGCGGCAACATCGTCGAGCTGTGCCCCGTCGGCGCGCTGACCTCGCGCGCCTACCGCTTCCGCGCGCGTCCCTGGGACGTGGAGGACGCGGGCTCGGTGTGCACGCTGTGCCCGGCACAGTGCAACGTGACGCTGACCGTGCGCGACGAGCGCGCGATGCGCGTGCTGGCCCGCGACAACACGGAGGTGGACGACGGCTGGCTGTGCGACAAGGGCCGCTTCGCCTACCAGTCCTTCCACGTCGACGAGCGCGTGACCGAGCCACTGGTGCGCGACGGCGGCCAGCTGCGGGCGGTGTCGTGGGAGCGCGCGCTGGAGGAGGCCGCCGCGGGTCTTGCGCGCGCGAATGCGCACACGGGTGCGATCGCCGCCGGCGCGAGCACCAACGAGGAGGGCCTGTTGCTCGCGCGCCTGGTGCGCGAGGCGCTCGGCTCGCCGCACATCGACTCGCGCCGCGCCGGCGCGTTGCCGCTGGAGTTGCACCGCGCGCTGGGCGAGCCAAGCCTGCAGGCGCGGACATCCGACCTGGAGTTCGCCCACGCGGTGCTGGTGCTGGACGCGGAGCCGGTCAACGACGCGCCGATCCTCGACCTGCGCCTGCGCAAGGGCGTGCGGCGCAACGGGCTGAAGCTCGCCGTCGCCTCCCCCAACCCGAGCCTGCTCGACGCGAACGCCGCGCTGTCCGTGCGCTACCCGCTGGGCGAAGGGGCGGCGTTTGCGAGCGCGCTCGCCGACGCGCTCGCCGCGGGGCCGGGCGCGGAGCCCGACGGCCAGGCGGGCGAGCTGGCGAAGCTGCTGCGCGCGGCGGGCGAGGACATCGTGGTGCTGTGGGGCGAGCGGCTGACCGCCGGCGCAAACGGCGCGGCGGGCGCCAAGGCGCTGCTGCGCATCGCCCAGGCGCTGGGCATGGCCGGCGTCGAGGGCGCGGGCCTGTTGGAAATCCCGGCCTTCGCCAACGGGCGCGGCCTGCGTGAGGCGGGCGTGCTCCCCGGCATCGGCCCAGGGCTCTCGCAGGCCGGGACCGGCACGCGCGGCGCGAACGGAGCGGGCGTCCAGGCCAGCACGGACGCCGGGAGCGGAGCCAGCACCGGCGCGGGCGCCGCGAACGGAGCGGGCCTCGCCCCCCGCGACGCGCACGCGATCGCCGCGGGCCTCGCCGACGGCGAGCTGAGCGCGCTGTACCTGCTGCACTGCGAACCGCTGCGCGAGCTGCCCGACGGCGAGCTGTGGGAGCGGGCGCTCGCGCGCGCGAGCACGGTGATCGCACACTCCTCCTTCCTCACCGACGGCCTGCGCGAGCACGCGGACGTGGTCTTCCCGGCGGAGGTGTACGCGGAGAAGGAGGGCACGATCGTGCACCCCGACGGGCGCGTGCAGCGCCTGCGCCCGGCGATCGCGCGCGCGGGCAGCGTGCGTGCGGAGTGGCAGGTGATCGCGGAGCTCGCGCTGCGCCTGGGCCTGGACACCGACGTGCTCAGCGGAGCGATGGCCTCGCGGCGGCTGTTCGAGGCCGTGCCCTTCTACGCCGGGTTGACGCTCGAGGAGATCGGCGGGCGGGGCGTGCGCTGGCAGGAGCGCGACGCCGCCTCTGCCTACCCGACTGCGACGCCCGACCTGAGCGGGCGGACGGGCTCGCTCGCCCAGGCGGGCGACGGCGCCGCGGAGCTCGCGGGCTACCGCTCGATCTGGGACGCGCCGGAGGTGGAGTTCTCGCCGGCGCTCGAGTTCCTGCTTGCGCCCCGTTCTGGGGTGTTCCCGCGCGAGCGCGTGACGCTGCCGTTGACCTACGTCGGCAACGAGGGGACATGACCACGCTCGCGCTGGTGGGCTTCTACGAAGCGTGGTGGGTGCAGATCCTGAAGGCGATCGTGATCTTCGCGGTGGGCCTGCAACTCGTGCCGCTGGTGCTGCTCGCCGAGCGCAAGCTGCTCGGGCGCTTTCAGGCGCGCTACGGCCCCAACCGCGTCGGCCCGTACGGCGCGCTGCAGCCGCTGGCGGACATCGTGAAGCTGCTCACCAAGGAGCAGTTCCGCCCGACCACCTCCGTGGGCGTGCTGTTCGCCGTGGCGCCGATCATCTCGATCCTCACCGCCGTGGCGGCGTTCTCGATCATCCCCTTCGGGAACGTCCAGCACATCTTCGGCGAACGCGTGGGGCTGTACGGCGTGGACGTGTCGATCGGGCCGCTGTACCTGTTCGCGTTCGGCGCGATCGCCTTCTACGGGATCATGCTCGGCGGCTGGTCCTCGGGCTCGAAGTACTCGTTCCTGGGGGCGATGCGCGGCGCGGCGCAGCTGATCTCCTACGAGGTCTCGCAGGGGCTCGCGCTGGTGGGCGTGATCATCACCGCGCAGACGCTGTCGCTGACCGGCATCGTGGACGCCCAGAAAGGCATGTGGTACTTCATCCCCCAGCTGGCCGGCTTCCTGATCTTCCTGACGGCGAGCTTCGCCGAGACCAACCGCGCGCCGTTCGACTTGACGGAGGCGGACGCGGAGCTGGTCGGCGGCTACAACACCGAGTACGGCGGCGGGCGCTTCGCCTCCTACTACTTCGCCGAGTACCTCAATGTGCTGGTCGTCTCGGGCATCGTCACGACCGTGTTCCTCGGCGGCTGGCTGTTGCCGTTCGGCATCCACCCGCCGGGCTGGGTCGACCCGTTCGTGGTGCTGTTCAAGATGACGCTGATCACCTTCCTGTTCATCTGGGTGCGCGCGACGCTGCCGCGCCTGCGCTACGACCAGCTGATGAGCTTCGGCTGGAAGGTGCTGCTGCCGCTGGCGACACTGAACGCGCTGGTGACCGCGGTAGTCGTGGTGGTGACGCACTGATGGCCGCCGTCCCCGACAGCGCGCCGGTCGGGCGCTCCTCGCCGCTGACGGTCGAGCGCTGGAGCCCCGGCGAAGACGTGATCGAGGTCACGCGCACCCCCCCGCCGGGCGCGGCGCGCGAGACGTGGCGCACCTTCCGCGAGACCCTGCGCGGCCTGAAGACGACGTTCGGGCGCATGATCGAAGCGCCCACCACGATCCAGTACCCGGAGGAGAAGACCCCGGTGTACCCGCGTTTCCGCGGCCGGCACAAGCTGCACCGCTTCGATGACTCGGACCCCACCCACCCCAGCCTGGAGAAGTGCGTCGGCTGCTCGTTGTGCGCGGCCGCGTGTCCCGCCGACTGCATCCGCGTGGTGGCGGCGGAGAACACGCCGGAGAACCGCGTGTCCGCCGGCGAGCGCTACGCCGCCGTGTACGAGATCAACATGTCGCGCTGCATCTTCTGCGGCTACTGCGAGGTCGCGTGTCCGTTCGATGCGATCACGATGGGGCACGACTATGAGCTCTCCGACTACGACCGCGCGGATTTGATCTTCACCAAGGAGATGCTGCTGGCCGAGCCGTTGGAGCGCACTCCGCTCAGGAACGAGGGCGAGTGAGCGCGGTCCTCTTCTTCATCGCCGCGATCGGGGTCATCACGGGCGCCGTGGGCGTGGTGGTGCTGCGCAATCCGTTCTTCGCAGTGCTCGCGCTCGTCTGCCACCTGGTTTCGCTGGCGGTGCTGTTCCTGCTGTTGCGCGCGGAGTTCGTGGCGGCCGTGCAGGTCGTGGTGTACGCGGGGGCGGTGATGGTGCTGTACGTGTTCGTGGTCGCGTACGTAGGCGGCGAGGGCGAGAGCATCGGCGAGCGGCTGCGCCGCGGCACGAGCACCTCGGGCATGCGCGTCGGGGGGGCGATCCTCGGCGGCGCACTGCTGGTGGAGCTGTTCATTGCGCTGCTCGGTACGGGGTTGGAGGCGACGAGCGGTTACGGCGCGGGGTATGTGCCGGGTCCGCAGGCGTACGGGACGCCGGCGTACATCGGCAAGCTGCTGCTCACGCGCTTCCTGCTGGCGTTCGAGCTTGCGTCGTTCTTGCTGCTGGTCGGCGCGATCGGCGGGGTCGTGCTGGCGCGTCGGCGTGGTGGCATCGACGAGTTCTCCGGGCGCCAGGCGATCACGCCGCTCAACCTCCTGCGCCCGCGCGCCACCGGGACGACCGCTGAGGCGGTCGGCACCGCCACGGTGCATGACGGCGGATCGAGGTACGGGGCGTGAGCATCGACTGGTATCTGGCGGTGTCGGCGATCGTGTTCGCGCTGGGCGCGCTCGGCGTGATGACGCGACGCAACCCGTTGGTCGTGCTGCTGTGCCTGGAGCTGATGCTCAACGGCGGCAACCTCGCGCTGATCGCGTTCTCGCGCATGTGGGGCAACGGCGACGGGCAGATCCTGGCGATCGTCGTGATGACGGTGGCCGCGTGCGAGGTGTGCATCGGGCTGGGCATGATCGTCGCGATCTACCGCCGGCGGCTGCCGATCGATGTGGACGAGCTGCGGGAGCTCCAAGGATGACCATGGGCACGCATGGCTGCGCCGGATCTGCGTCCTCGCTCGCTCGCGTGCTCAGCACGCCACGCTCGCTGCGTCCTTGCCCGACTTGCCCTGCGTGCCCATGGCCGCGTAGCGAAAGGACACGCAGCTAGTGGCGACGACCACGTGGGGGTGGCTGGTGCTGGCGTTCCCGCTCGCGGGCATGCTGGTGACGGCGCTGGGCTTCAGACGCTGGGGTGGGCGGGATTCAAATCACGTCGCCGGTTGGATCGGCACGGGTGCGATCTTCCTGGCTTTCGTGTGCGCGATTGGCGCGCTGATCTCGCTGCAGGGACACACCGCCAGCCACCGCGAGCTCGTGTCCTCGCTGTGGAACTACGCGTCCACGGTGGGGGTCGACGCGCAGATGTCGATCCTGGTGGACCCGCTGTCGGTGTTCATGATCCTCGTGGTCAGCGGCGTGTCCACGCTGATCCACCTGTACTCGATCTCCTACATGGACAAAGACCGAGGGTTCGTCCGGTACTTCTCCTACCTGAACTTCTTCGTCTTCTCGATGCTGCTGCTGGTGCTGGCCGGCAACTTCCTGCTGCTGATCGTCGGCTGGGCGTTCGTGGGCGCGGCCTCCTACCTGCTGATCTCCTTCTGGTACCGGCGCACGACCGCGACGACCGCGGGCATCAAGGCGTTCGTGATCAACGTCGTCGGCGACGCGGGGCTGGTGCTGGGGACGTTCTTCATCTTCAAGCACACCGGCACGCTGGACCTGCTGAAGAGCTTCCACGCGGCGGAAGCCGGCGCTTTCGGACACTCCCCCAACAACGGCGACCTGGTCGCCGGCTGCGTGCTGCTGCTGGTGGGCGCGTTCGCCAAGTCCGCGCAGATCCCGCTGCACACGTGGCTGCCGGACGCGATGGAGGGCCCCACGCCGGTCAGCTCGCTGATCCACGCCGCGACGATGGTGACGGCGGGCGTGTATCTGATCGCGCGCATGCACCCGCTGTTCGAACGCGCGCCCGCCGCCCAGGACGTCGGCGCGGTGGTGGGCGCGCTGACGCTGTTCATCGCCGGCACGATCGGCCTCGCGCAGACGGACATCAAGCGCGTGATCGCCTATTCGACGATGTCGCAGATCGGCTACATGATCATGGGCGTGTCGGTGGGCGCATACGCGGCCGGCCTCTTCCACCTGATGACGCACGCGTTCTTCAAGGCGCTGCTGTTCATGGCCGCCGGCTCGCTGATCGGGGCGATGGCGGGCGAGCAGTCGCTGGAGAAGATGGGCGGCTTTCGCAAGGCGCTGCCGTTCACCTACGCCTGCTTCATCGTCGGCGGCCTCGCGCTGTCGGGGATTCCGCCGTTCTCGGGCTTCTTCTCCAAGGACGAGATCCTGCTGCAGGCGGGCGAACGCGGCGGCTGGCACTGGGCGCTGTATGTGATCGGCTATGCGGGCGCGGTGCTGACGGCGATCTACACCTTCCGGATGATCTTCCGCGCCTTCCACGGCGAGCCGGTGGCCGAGGCGCGCGAGCTGGAAGGCGGCCACCTGGCACACGCGGAGGTGCCGCGCAACCCGGCGACGGGCGAAGAAGAGGACACCGACGTGGGCTTCCCCGGCCCGGAGCACGCGATCGCCGAGCGTGCGTGGCCGATGCGCATCGCGATGAGCCTGCTCGCGCTCGGGGCGGTCGGCGCGGGGCTGGTGCAGATCCCGAAAACGGACTTCGTGATCGACGACTTCCTGAAGCCGACGTTCGCGACCGCGAAAGCGTACGAACCGGCTGGGAAAACGAGCGTGCTGGTGATCGGGCTGACGCTCGGCACGCTGCTCGGCCTGGCGGGCATCGCCCTGGCCTACCGCATCTGGGGCGTGGGCGCTCGCGACGCCGACGGCCGCTACAGGGTGGCGGCGGCGATCCAGGCGCGCACGCGGCCGTTGTATGAGCTGTTCGTCAACAAGTGGTACTTCGACGAGGCGATCAACCTGCTGGTGGTGGCGCCGGTGGCGGCCACCGGACGCTTCGCGCGCGACACGTTCGAGCGCGTGTTCGTCGATGAGACGCTGATCGGCGGCGCCACGGGCATCGTGCGCGCCGGCTCGGCGGCGGTGCGCGCAGCGCAGAGCGGCTTCGTGCGCTACTACGCGGCGCTGCTCGTGATCGGCGTCGCGGGCGTGGGCTTCTACTTCCTGCTCCAGACCTGATGCCCGCGCTCTCGATCCTCATCTGGCTGCCGCTCGCCTGCGGTCTGATCGGCGTGCTCGCCTCGCTGCGCAGCCAGCGCGCGGCGGGCGTGGTCGCGGCGCTCGGCTCGCTGGGCGCGCTCGGCCTGGCGATCGGCTACATCGCCGACTACAAACCTGGGGGCGGGCTGCAGCACGTGACCGACGTGGTGTGGATCGCCGAACTGGGCATCCACTACAAGCTCGCCGTCACCGGCTTGAACGTTTTCCTCGTGGGCTTGACCACGCTGCTGTTCGCCGCCGCGGTGTTGGCGTCGAACCTGCGCCGCGAGACGCCCCCGCCGGAGCGCCCGCGCCTCTACTACTTCTTCTTCATGCTCGCCGAGTCGGCGGTGCTCGGCGCGTTCCTCGCCCAGGACCTCGCGCTGTTCGTGGCGTTCTTCGACCTGATGTTGATCCCCTTCTACTTCCTCATCGGCGGCTGGGGGCAGGGGCCGGACCGCGTGAAAGCGACGATCAAGCTCGTGATCTACACGCTCGTCGGCTCGCTGTTGATGCTCGCGGCGGCGATCGCCACGGGTGTGCTCGCGGCGCAGCAGGGCGGCGGGCACATCACGTTCGTGCTCTCAGAACTGCAGAAGCTGCCCCTGAGCACCGGCTCGCAGGAGTGGATCTTCCTGTTCTTCGCCGCCGCGTTCCTGGTGAAGATGCCCGCCTTCCCGCTGCACGGTTGGATGCCGGACGGCTACCGCGCGATGCCGATCGAGGTGCTGATGGTGTTCTCGGGCGTGCTCTCGAAGGTCGGCGCGTACGGCTTTCTGGCGATCGTGCTGCCGCTGTTCCCGCAGGCGGCCGTGCACTTCCAGACGCTGATGCTGCTGATCGGCCTGCTGTCGATCATCTACGGCTCGCTGCAGGCGTTCAGCCAGACCAACGCGCGGCTGATCCTCGGATACTCCTCGGTCGCGCAGCTCGGCTTCATCACAATCGGCATCTTCGCGCTGAACCCCCAGGGCGCCCAGGGCGCGCTCCTGCAGATGGTCAACCACGGGTTGGTGATGGGGCCGATCCTGTTCATCGTCGCCCTGCTCGCCCACCGCGCGGGCGGCTCGGAAGACATCCGCGACATGGGCGGCATCGCCTTCCGCGCGCCGGTGCTCGCCTCGCTCGCGCTGATCGTCACGCTGGCGACGTTGGCGATGCCCGGCTCGTCGAACTTCGTGGGCGAGTTTTTGATCCTGCTCGGCGTCTTCAAAGCCAAGCTGGTGATCGCGATCATCGCCTTCAGCGGCGTGGTGATGGCGAGCGTGTACGCGCTGCGGCTGTTCATCCGCGCGTTTCACAACCGCGTCGGCGCCAAGGTCGGCTCGCGCGAGATCTCGCTGCGCGACGGCCTCGTGCTCGTGCCACTCGTGGCCGTGATCGTGTTCTTCGCGGTCTACCCGCAGCTGGCGCTGCACCGCAGCGAAGGAGCGGTGAAGACGTCGGTCGCGTCCGTGAGCGCAGCCAAATCCCACCCGGTTGAAACTGCCTCCGCGAGCGTCGAAGAACCATGAGCTACGTGCCGCTGTACTCCCCCCAGCTCGCGACGACGCACCTGAAAGGCCCGCACGTGGACTTCGCGGGCCTCTCGCCGCTGATCGCCCTGCTGGGCGGCGCGGTGATCGTGCTGCTGGTCGGCATGCTCGGCGCGCGCTGGGTGCGCACGCAGCTCGTCCCGCTGCTCAGCCTGGTGGCGCTCGGCGCGGCGCTCGGCCTGACGATCTGGCAGTGGAACGCACAGAAGTCGATCGTCTCGGGAGCGCTGCGCATCGACGATCTGTCGCTCGCGCTGAACCTGATCCTGATCGCGGGCGGCGCGTGCGCGGTGCTGCTCGCGTGGCGCTCACAGGCCGCGCACGAAGCCGCGCACGGCGAGTTTCACGCCCTGCTGTTGACCTCGATCGGCGGCATGTCGGTGCTGGCCGCCGCGCAGAACACGGTGACGCTGTTCGTCGGCCTGGAGCTCCTGTCGATCCCGCTGTACGTGCTGTGCGCGACCGAACTGAAACGCGAGCACTCGCTGGAGTCGGGGCTGAAGTACCTGATCGTCGGCTCGGTCGGCTCGGCGACGCTGCTGTACGGCCTGGCGCTGATCTACGGCGCGACCGGCTCCACCGACTTCAGCGCGATCGCCAGCGCACTGAGCAGCGGCAGCCTGGCCACCGACCCGCTGACGCTGACGGGCATCGCGCTGTGCGTGGCGGGCCTGTGCTTCAAGGCGTCGGTCGCCCCCTTCCACCAGTGGACGCCGGACGTGTACGAGGGCGCGCCGACGCCGGTGACGGCGTTCATGGCAGTCACCACCAAGGTCGCCGCGCTGGGCGTGTTCCTGCGCTTCTTCGACGTCGCGCTGATCGACACCCAGCAGAGCTGGGGCCCGGCGGTGGCGGTGCTCGCGACGATCACGATCATCGCCGGCAACGTCGGCGCGCTGGGGCAGTCCTCGCTCAAGCGCATGCTCGCCTACTCCTCGGTCGGCCAGGCCGGCTACATGCTCGCGGGCGTCGTGGTCGCCACCCAGCTCGGCATCTCCGCGACCGTCTTCTACCTGGCCGTCTACCTGTTCATGAACATGGGCGCATTCGCCGTGATCGTCGCGCGCGAACGCGAAAGCGGCCTCGGCGACTCGATCGACGCGCTCGCCGGGCTTGGACGCACGCGCCCGTGGCTCGCCTGGCCGATGACGCTCTCGATGCTCGCCCTGGCCGGCATCCCCGCCACGGCGGGCTTCATCGGCAAGTTCTACCTGATCGACGCCGCCGTCGCCGGCGGCTACACGTGGCTGGCGGTGGCGATCGTGATCGGCTCGATGATCTCGCTCGGCTACTACCTGCCGGTGATCGCCGCCATGTGGATGCGCGAAGCGCCCGCCGGGGGAGAGGCGCGCGCTTCAACTTCGACAAGCCCGTCGAGCGGCCCAGCTGCGGGACCGCTGCCGGCATTGGCGGGCGGCTCACCCGAGCTCGACGCCGAGGGACTGGCACCGAACGGCGGCGGGATCTCCGCCGCGCCGCCTGCCGCAAGCGCCGGCATTCAGTTCGAGGTCGTGCTGGTGGCCGTCGTCGCCGGCGCCGCGACGCTCTTCTTCGGCGTCATCCCCCAGCCGCTGTTCGATCTCGTGCACCACGCGGGCGGCGCCATCAGCGGGCTGTTCTGAGCGCGCGGCGCTACAGCCGCCCGGAGGCCTCAGCCGCCGCTTCCGCTTCCTGCAGCTGGCGCTCGACGAGGTCCAGCCCGGCGGTCCAGAACTCCGGGTCGGCGAGGTCCACGCCGACGATCGCGCCGATCTCCTCGGGGCTTTTCGAGCCGCCGGCGGCGAGCATCTGCAGGTAGCGGGGCACCAGCTCGGGGCCGGTCTGCTCATAGCGCTCGTACACCGACAGCGCGAGCAGCTGCCCGTAGGCGTAGGCGTACACGTAGCCGGGGCTGTTGATGAAGTGCGGGATGTAGGACCACCATGTGCGGTAGCCTTCGGTGACTTCCACCGAGTCGCCGAACAGCTCCTCTTGGCTCTCCGCCCACAGCTCGCCGAAGCGCTCGACCGACAGCTCGCCCTGCTCGCGCCTGACGGTGTGCACGAGCTCCTCGAAGCGGTTCATGGCGATCTGACGGAAGACGGTGGCGATCGTGTCCTCGAGGTTCTCCGCCAGCAGCGCCAGGCGCGACGCGGGCGTCGTGTCCTCCTCGAGCAGGCGTCCGAAGACGATCGTCTCGCCGAACACCGACGCGGTCTCCGCGAGCGTGAGCGGGGTGCTCTGGTGGAAGATCCCCTGGGGGGCGGCCAGCGCGAAGTGCACGCCGTGGCCGAGCTCGTGCGCGAGCGTGAGCACGTCGCGCCGGCGCGCGGTGTAATTGAGCAGCACGTACGGGAACACCGACGGCGCCGCCGCCGCGCAGAACGCGCCGCCGCGCTTGGCCGGGCGCACAGGGGCGTCGATGTGACGCTCCTCGAAGAAGCGCTTGACCAGCGTGCCCAGCTCCGGAGAGAAGGAGTCGTAGCATTCGAGCACGATCTCCTTCGCCTGCGCGAACGGGAAGCTGACCTCGTCCTCGGTGACCGCAGCCATGCGGTCGTAGTCGGCCAGGCGCTCGATGCCGAGCAGCTTCGCCTTCAGCCGATACCAGCGGCGCGGGATCTCATAGCGCGCGCGCACCGCTTCGATCAGCGCCTGCACGGACTCGTCGCTGGCCTCGTTGGACAGGTTTCGCGCCGCCAGCCAGTGCGGGTAGCGGCGCAGACGATCGTCGGTGGCCTTGTCGGCGAGCAGCGTGTTGAACAGGAACGCGCGCGTGCGCAGGCCGGGAGCCAGTGCCGCGGTGACGGACTCCGCGGCCGCACGGCGCACGTCGCGGTCGGCCAGCGCCAGACGGCTGAGCGCCACGTCCAACGCGACCTTCTCCGAGGCGTCCTGCGCGGTGGCGCTCTCGACGGTCAGCGCGACGAAACCCGGCGCTGGCGTGGCCGGCAGCTCGACCTCGATCGCCGAGGTCAGCTCCTCGAACAGCCGCTGCCAGGCGCTTGCGCCGGTGAGGGACTTCTCGGTGAGGATCTTCTCCTCCGGCTCGCTCAGCAGGTGCTCGCGGTAGCGGCGCACGTTGCGCAGGTGATGAGCGCAGAAGTCCAGGCCCTCCCCCGCGAGCAGCGCATCCGCACGCTCGTCGTCCAGCGCGGCCCATTGAAGCTCGAAGAACAGCAGCGTGGTCTGGACAGCCGTCTCCTGCTCCTGCACCTTCTGCAGCAACGCGCCGTTGGCCGGATCGGCCGTGTCGGTGGAGAAGCGCAGGGCGGCGTAGTAGCCGGCGCGGGCGACCAGCTCGCTGATCCCCGCGAGCTCCTCCATCGCCGCGCGCAAGCCCGCGCCGTCGAGCTCGCCGAGCTTGCCCGCGTGGCGGTCGGCGAACGCCTTGGCGCGCTCCAGCGCCTCGCTCAGCCTGCGCTCGACGCCCTCCGTGCCCTCGCCCGCGACCAGCGACTCCAGGTCCCAGGCGGTTCGCTCGAGCTCGGGGTCGCTGGGTCCTGCGGGCGCGGTGGCGGCCATGGCCTCGCAGCTTAGCCGCCGCGACGCTCTACTCGCTCGCCAGCGCCCCCAGCACGTCCAGCCGTGCGGCGCGCCGCGCTGGCAGCTGCGCGGCGAGCAGGCCGGCGATGGCGGCGGCGATCAGCAGCAGGATCAGCGTGCCCACGGGGATCGACAGCACGTACCCCGAGCCGGACAGCGCGAGTTCGGTGACGAGGATTGCGCCGACCACTCCCACCACCAACCCGAGGACCCCGCCGATCAGCGCCGTGATCAGCGACTCGTAGCGGATCATCTGACGGACCTGCCGGCGGGAGGTGCCGATCGCGCGCATCATGCCCAGCTCGTGCGTGCGCTCGTAGATCGACAGGATCAGCGTGTTCACGATCCCGAACAGCGACACGATCACCGACAGCGCCAGCAGCACGTACACGAGCAGCAGGAACTGGTTGACTTTTTCGCCCTGTTCCTTGGTGTACTCCGCCGCCGTCTGCGAGCGCGTCTGCGGGAAGCTGCGGCGCAGCAGCGCGTCGATGCTGCTGCGCACCTGAGTCTCGTTCGCTCCCGGCGCGTACGTGATGAAGTCGACCCCGTCTTCGCGCTGCCCGAACGCCGTGCGTGCCAGCGTGCGCGAGATCGTGAGGTTGGACAGCAGGCCCAGCACTTCTTCTTTGACGATGCCCAGGACCGTCAGCGTCACCACCCGGCTGGCGGGCGTGAGCACCGACAGGCGCTGGCCGACCTGCAGTTTGTGCGCCTTCGCGAACTTCTTCGAGATCACGGTGCCGCTCTGCCCGAGCGCGGTGAGCGTCGCCGCGGAGCCGTGTTCCCATTCGACTTTGTACATCTTCTCGAACGATTCGGGTTCGATCGCCGTCAGGCGTCCGGCTTCTTCGATCACCGGGGAGCCCGGCCGCGCGAGGTCGCGCACGGTGCCTTTGGTGAACGCGACGGCCGTGACCGTGCCCACGCCGCGCACCGTCCGCACCGCGGGCGCGATCACCCCCGGGATCCCCTGCTGCGTCTGCGAGTTGTCGATGATCAGGCTGCCCGCGAACGAGCGGTGGACGGCGTTGTCGATCGTCGCCTTCGTGCCCGCCGCCAGCACCGAGATGAACGCCACGAGACCGAGGCCGACGGTCAGCGCCAGCGCGGTCACGAGCGTGCGCCCCGGCTGGCGCACGGTGTTCTCGCGCGCGAGAACACCGGTGATTCCGCGCCAGCTCACGATCAAGCCGAGCGTTCGGCCGAGCGCGAGGATCACGCGGTGGCGCCCGGGCCTGCCGCCGCGGGCCATGCGCACGACCAGGACGCCCACGTACACCGCGAACAACACGAACAGAATCGGGGCGGCCCCCTTGCCGAGCAGCAGGCCGACGAGCAAGAAGACGACTGCCACGACCCCAGCGCGCCGCAGCACGACCCCCTCTGTGAGCGCTCGCGGCGGGATCGTTACACCCTCGCGCATCGCCGCGATCGGCGGCACGCGCATCGAGCGCAGCGCCGGGAAGAGGCCCGCGAGCACGGTGATCCCGATGCCGACGGCCAGCGACACGATCACCGTGCGCGGCTCGAGCACCGTGCCGTTGTCGGGCAGATCCGCGCCAAAGGCCTTGAACAGCCCGTCGAGCGCGGGCGCCAGCCCGATGCCGCCGAGCAGCCCGAGGACCGACCCGCCGACGCCCAGCAGCAGCCCTTCCTCGACGACCGAGCGCATCAGCTGGGCGCGCGAGGCGCCGAGCGTGCGCAGCAGGGCGAACTCGCGGGTGCGCTGGGCGACGGTGATCGAGAAGGTGTTGAAGATGATGAACGCCCCCACGACCAGCGCCACGTACGCGAACACGAGCAGGAACGTGCGCAGGAAGCCGAGGTCTTCTTCCAGTTCGGCCGTCTCGTTCGCCGCTTCCTCGGCGCCGGTGCGCACGGTCAGCGTGTGCGGGAGCACGGCGCGCACACGCGCAGCGAGTTCGGTGGGCGTCACGCCGGGGCTCGCAGCGACGTTGATGCTGTCGTACTGGCCCTGCTTGTTGGCGACGTACTGCGCCTGCGAGGTGACCAGCAGCGCGACGCTCGTGCCGCCGAAGGATTCGCTGCCAGCGAACTTGGCGATGCCGGAGATCGTGTACGTGCGCGCGGGCGCGCGGCCCGCGATCACGAGCTGCTCGCCGAGCCTCAGGTGCTCGCGGTTGGCGGTCGACTGGTCGATCGCCACTTCACTCGCCCCATACGGCAGATGCCCTTTGGCCGCCGTGAACGACTCGAAGCGCGGTGGCTGCAGCGCCGAGACGAGCGAAGGAGAGGCTTTGCTGCTGATCCGCTTGTCGGATGTCGTCAGCAGCGTCGCCTGCGTCTCGATGCCGCCCGACGCCGCGGCCACGCCGGGCACCGAGCGCACCTTCGCGAGCGTCGCTCCATCGATCGCGGACGCCTGCGAGCGTGTCCCGCGGCCGAGCGCTTCCTTCTCGGTGACGACCACCGCCTTGTTCTTGTAAGAGGTCGAGAACACTTCCGCGAAGGCGTGGTTGATCGTGTCGGTGAGGATGTACGTGCCGGCCATCAGCGCCACGCCCAGCGCGATCGCGATGGCCGTGAGCAGCACGCGCACCTTGCGCTGGGCGAAGCCGCGCAGCACCAGCTTGCCCATCAGCCCACGGCCTTCATCAGGTCGAGCGCCTGCTCGGCGCTGTCGGGTCCCACTCCGTCGTGGACGATCCGCCCGTCGGCGAGCAGCAGCAGCCGGTCGGCGAACGAGGCGGCGTGCGCGTCGTGGGTGACCATCACAACCGTCTGCTGGAAGTCGTCGACGGCGTGGCGCAGCAGCTGCAGCACGTCGTTGGATGCTTTCGAGTCGAGGTTGCCCGAGGGCTCGTCCGCGAACACGACCGCCGGGCGCGAGATCAGCGCCCGCGCCACCGCCACCCGCTGCTGCTGGCCGCCCGACAGCTCCGCCGGGCGGTGGCTGAGACGGTCGCGGATGCCGACCGTGTCGATCAGCTGCTCGAACCACGCGCGGTCAACGCGGCGCCCGGCGATCGACAGCGGCAGCAGGATGTTCTCTTCCGCGTTCAGCACCGGCAACAGGTTGAACGTCTGAAAGATGAAGCCCACGCGGTCGCGACGCAGCTGCGTCAGCGCACGGTCATCGAGCGTCGTCAGCTCGACGCCGGCCAGGCGCACTGTTCCCGCGGTCGGGCGGTCGAGGCCTGCCAGCAGGTGCATGAGCGTCGACTTGCCGGAGCCCGAGGGCCCCATGATCGCGGCGAAGCGCCCGGAGGGGAAGCTGACGCTGACGCCGGCCAGAGCGTCGACGGCGGCTTCACCCTCGCCGTAGCGGCGGTAGAGGTCGACGGCCTCGACGATCGTCTGCGAGCTGCTCGCGAGCGCCGGCGGGCTCGTGTCTGGGAGGTTGGTGTTCATGGCCGACACGCTACGCGCCGGCCTGCCGTCCGTCATCGGCGCACGGGTCGAACCTGACGCTCCACCCGTGGTTGGAGGCTGCTGCGGCGGGTCTCCACCCGCCGCGCCTGCGGCCGCGTCGCCGTCCGGCAAGCTCATCCTCGACGAGTCTAGTGCGCCCCCCGGAGACGCCCGACGCTGGTTGTAGGATCGCGCGCCCACCCATGCACGCCACCGAGCCATCCGTGTTCCTACTCGCCAGACCCGCGATCGACTTCGCGGGCATGCGCGACTACCTCGCCGACGTCGGTGGCCAGTCGTGGCTCGAGCGCCGGCTGCAGGAGACCGGCGACGGGGCGGGTGGGCATCTCAATCACGGCGAGCTGCTGGTCGAGTTCGGCGGACGCGCCTGCTATCGCAGCTGGGAGCCCGGCCTGAACCCGAACGTGACCAGGGTGCGCACCGACCAGCGCGAGTACTTCGCCAACATCCTGCGCTCCGGCCACGGCAGCGTGCTCGAGCACGCCAACTATTCGTTCGCGCTCCACAACGTGAGCAGGACGTTCACCCACGAGCTGGTGCGCCATCGCGCCGGCTCTGCGTTCAGCCAGGAGAGCCTGCGCTACGTGCGCCTGACCGACATCGGCTTCCGCGTGGCGCCCGCGCTCGAGCCGGTGCGCGAGCAGGTGCTCGCGATCGTGGAGCAGCTGGAGGAGTTTCAGGTGAGCGCCGCCAAGGAGCTGGGCATCGACGCCGAGGGAGTTCCCTTCCACGTCAAGAAGGAGGTCACCTCAGCGCTGCGCCGCCTCGCCCCCATCGGCCTGAGCACGGAGATCATGTGGACCGCCAACGCACGCACGCTGCGCCACGTGATCGAGATGCGCACGGCGGAGGGCGCCGAGGAGGAGCTGCGGCTGGTGTTCGACAAAGTGGCAGAGATCATGCGCCACGAGGCCCCCCTGCTCTTCCAGGACTTCACCCGCCACGACGACGGCTCCTGGGTGCCCGAGCACCGCAAGGTCTGAGCCGCGCTCTCCGCGCAGCTCGTTCGCGCACACCCGGCGGACGCGCCGTCAGGCGTCCATCGTGCGCGTGCGCCAGGCGCCGAGCGCGAGGAACACCACCAGCCACACCGCCACCACCACCGATGCGGTGCCCGTGGACATCGTCAGGATCGTACCGCCGTGGTGGCCGCCTTCGAAGCCGACGGGACTGAAGTGGGTGAGCGCCTGAGTAAGGACGCCATCGCGCGCGCTGCCCAGCGTTTCGATCGCAACGATCACCGGGCTGGCGACTATCTGCCAGGCAATCAACGCGATGATCGCGCCGGGCTTGGAGGTCGTCAGCGAGCCGAAGCCGACCGCGACCACGCACACGACGCCCGTCGCGAGCGCGGTGTAGGCGAGCGCGTTGAGGATCAGCGCCGCGTTCGGTGTGGGGTAGCCGTCCACAGCGAGCGCCGAGACGCCCACCACGAGCAGCACATAAGCGCTCAGCGTCACAAGCCAGCACAGCGCGAGCGCGGCCGGGACCCGTGTCGCGAACAGTGCCAGGCGCGAGCGCCCGGTGACGACCAGGTCGCGGAAGACACCGTTGGAGGAGTCGGTTGTGCCGGCCTCCACACCGATCAGGATCGCCGCCAGCGGGCCGAACAGACGCGCAAGGGCGTTGAGTCCGTCGTTGAAATGGGGCGAGTCGCCTTCGACACCGTTGATGATCAGGAAGATGACGATCGGCAGGAAGGCCAGCACGAGCGCCCACACCACGATGCTGCGCTTCTTGTGCAGCTTCAGGAAATCCGCTCCCACCATCTGCACGGCGATCGTCGGGTTCATCCCCTCACCTCCGCCGGCACCAGGTCGGCGTCGAGCCTGGAGGTGACCGCCAGGAAGCGCTGCTCCAGGCTGTGGCGCACGGGCTCGAGGCGCGTCACGCCCACGCCCGCGCGCACCAGCTCCGCGTTGAGCTGTGCGGCGCTCTGCGGCTCCCCGCTCAGCACCACGCGCAGGCCTTCGTCGTCCGGGCGCGCCTCGGCCACCAGCTCGCTGGCCCGCAAGATGCCCAGCGCCCGCTCGGGGTCGTCGACGCCGAGGATCAGTTCGTGGCGCGCGCCGCCGCCGGCGGCGAGGTCCGCGATCGCCCCCTGCGTCACGATCTTGCCGCGGTCCACGATCGCCGCCGCGTCGCACGTCTTTTCGACCTCGTCCAGCAGGTGCGAGGAGACGAACACCGTGCGCCCCTCCTGCTCGACCATCGCGCGGATCATTTCGCGGAACTCCTGGATGCCGCCCGGATCGAGCCCGTTGGTCGGCTCGTCGAGGATCAGCAGCAGCGGATCGGCCAGCAGGCAGCGCGCGACGCCCAGCCGCTGGCGCATGCCCATCGAGTAGCTCTTCACCTTCTCGTCGGCGCGCTCGTGCAGGCCGACTCGCGCGAGCGCCGGCTCGATCCGCTCGGCCGTCTCCGGTCCGCGCACCGCGGACACGATGCGCAGGTTCTCGCGCCCGCTCAGGTGCATGTGAAAGCGCGGCTCCTCGACGATCGCCCCCACCCGCTGCAGCGCCTGCGCGCGCTCGGCGGGCACGGGGTGACCGAGGATCTGCATCGTCCCAGCGCTCGCGTGCGTGAGGCCGAGCAGCGTGCGGATGATCGTCGTCTTGCCCGCGCCGTTGGGACCGAGGAAGCCGAACGCGCAGCCGCGCGGCACCTGCAGGTCGATGCCGTCGAGCGCCGTCCGCTCGCCGAAGCGCTTGGTCAGGCCGTGGGTCTCGATCGCCAGACCGGCCGTGGCTGCGTCCGTCATGCGCCCACTATGACCATTCCTGCGGCGGCATCTTCGCGGTCATCATGCCAGCATCACCCCAAGCGCACATAAGGATTGCCCAACCCGCCGGTGCGCACTGCGCGAACCTCCACGCGGCCGTCAGGCCGCTTATTAGTCCTTTTTTCAGTCCTCCTGCGCGCGCAGCTCGTTGATGCGCTCCTGCAGCTGCTCCATCACCGTGGGGTCGCGCAAGGTGGTCACGTCGCCGAGCGCGCGGCCCTCCGCGATGTCGCGCAGCAGCCGGCGCATGATCTTCCCCGAACGCGTCTTCGGCAGATCATCCGTCCAGATGATGCGCTTCGGGCGCGCAAACTTGCCGATCCGCTCGGCCACCGTCGCGCGGATGCCCTCCACCGTCAGTTCGTCGCCGTCGAGCTCGCCCTGCAGCGTCACGAACGCCACGATCGCCTGCCCCGTGTCCTCGTCGAACTGGCCGATCACCGCCGCCTCCGCCACGTCCACGTGCGCCACGATCGCCGACTCCACCTCCGCCGTCGACAGGCGATGCCCAGACACGTTCACCACGTCGTCTATGCGCCCGATCACCCAGAAGTAGCCGTCCCTGTCCACGCGCGCGGCGTCGCCCACCAGGTAGGTCTCGCGCCCGAAGCGCCGGAAGTACGTGTCCACGAAGCGGTCGCGCTCGCGGTACAGGGTGCGCAGCATCGACGGCCACGGCTCGGTCAGCACCAGCAGCCCCTGGCCTTCCTCGATCGGCTCGCCCGAGGACTCGTCCAGCACCTGCGCGAACACGCCGGGGAACGGCTGCGTCGCCGAGCCGGGCTTCGTCGCCGTGATGCCCGGCAGCGGCGTGATCATGATCGCGCCCGTCTCCGTCTGCCACCACGTGTCCACGATCGGGCAGCGCTCGCCGCCGATCACCTTGTGGTACCACAGCCACGCCTTCGGGTTGATCGGCTCGCCCACCGAGCCCAGCAGGCGCAGGCTGCTCAGGTCGTGCGCGTTCGGGTGCTCCGCGCCCCACTTGATGCACGCGCGGATCGCCGTCGGCGCGCAGTAGAAGATGCTCACCCCGTAGCGCTCCACCAGCTCCCACCAGATGCCCTTGTGCGGGTAGTCCGGCGCCCCCTCCCACATCACCGACGTCGCGCCGTTGCACAGCGGGCCGTACACGATGTACGAGTGGCCCGTCACCCAGCCCACGTCCGCCGCGCACCAGTACACGTCCTCGTCCGGCTTCAGGTCGAACACGTAGCGGTGGGTGCACGAAACGCCCGTCAGATAGCCGCCGGTCGTGTGCAGGATGCCCTTCGGCTTGGCCGTCGAGCCGGACGTGTACAGGATGTACAGTGGGTGCTCCGCGTCCAGCGGCACCGCCGGGCACGCCGGATCGGCCACCGCCACGATCTCGTCGTAGAACACGTCGCGCCCCTCCCGCATCGCGCACGGCGTGCCCTTGCTGCGCACCACCACGATCTTCTCCATGCTCTCCAGGTCGCCCATCACCTCATCCACGCGGTCCTTCACCGGCGCGGTCCTGCCCTTGCGCGCCGCGCCGTCCACGGTGATCAGCACCTTCGCCTGCGAGAACTCCATCCGCTCGCGCACCGCCTCCGCGGAGAAGCCGCCGAACACCACGTTGTGCGGCGCGCCGATGCGCGCGCACGCGAGCATCGCCACCACCACCTCGGGGATCATCGGCAGATAGACGCCCACCACGTCGCCCTCGCGCACCCCCAGGTCCTTCAGCGCGCTCGCAAAGCCTTCCACCTCCGCCAGCAACTGCGCGTAGGTGATCGCGCGCTCCTGCCCATCCTCGCCGCGCCAGTGCAACGCCACGCGCTCGCCGCGGCCGGCGATCACGTGCCGGTCCAGGCAGTTGTAGGAGGCGTTCAGCGTGCCGCCCGTGAACCACCTGTAGAACGGTGGATCGTCGTCGTCCAGCACGCGCGTCCACTTCTCAAACCAGTCCAGCGTCTCCGCCTGCGCCGCCCACCACGCCTGCGGGTCCGCCGCCGCCTGCGCGTAGATCGCCGGGTCTTTCAGCAGCGCGTGCGCGCGAAACTGCGCCGGTGGCGGGAAGCGCTCCACCTCCAGCAGCGCCGCCAGCTCGGCGTCGAGCTCGTCGGCCATCGCTCAGCCCTGCGCGCCGCGCTTGCGCCGGCGCTTGCGCGCGGAGCCGCCGCCGGCAGGCAGCACCGGCGCGGGCACCGCGGCGGCGCCCGCGCTGCCCGGCGTCGAGCTCGCGCCGCCGGCCAGACGCCCCGCGCGCGCCCCTCCCGCGGGCCACGGCAGGGCTTCGCCGGCGGCCCACGCGGGCGGCTCGCCGTTGGGCCATTTGCCGATGTACAGCAAGCCCATCATGATCATCCAGAAGGCCTGCACCACCTCGAGCTCGCCACCGCCGATGGGCACGAAGATCAGCACCGCCGCGAACATCCCCACGATCGCCATCCAGCGCACCAGCAGCCCCACGCGCAGCGCGTTCAGCACCGTCGCGATCATGCCCACCATCAGCGCCAGCGTGGCAAGCAGGCCGAGGTAGTCGGCGAGCACGTCCGCCGTCCCCGTGGACAGCGCGCGTTCGGCCGCGTGGATCGAGAAGTTGTGGCCCACCGCAAAGCTGTGCGCCTCGATCGCGCTCGCCACCTCGCGGCCCACGCTCACCACCGCCACAGCGATGCCCGCGCCGAGCACAACGCTGCGCCAGCGGGGCGACGTCTCCGGGCGGCGAAAGCGCGTCGCGTCGAGCAACAGCAGCAGGATCAGCGTCAGCACGCCGAACGCGATCGCCGCCAGCACGCCGCCCGCGATCAGCGTGAAAGCGTGGTGGCTGACGAATTTCACCTCCGCCGTGCGCGCGCTCCTGGCCGGGTTGGCCACCCCCGAGAGCGCCGGCCGCAGCCCTTGCAGCAAGCCGACCGTCGGCGCGCCGTCCAGCGTCTCCGTGATGATGATCGCGCTCAGCAGGTACAGGAAGCCGCCGCCGAACGCCGGCACGGCCAGCTTTTCCCGACGCCGTTTCTCGCGTGCCACCTGTTCGCGGATCTCGCCTGAGCTGGGCATGAGCTACGGCAGTCTATGATGCGGGCATGGAGAGCGGCGGCCTCGGAGATCTGTTCGGCGACCCCGAGGAGCTGCAGCGCCGCCTGGCGGAGTTCGCGGAACAGATGCAGGGCAACCAGCGGCTGGTGTGGGCCGACAACGCGATCAAGCTCGCCGTCGACATGACCGTCGCCGCCGTCGCCCGGATCAACGTCCAGGGCAACGCCGAGGCGCAGGCCGAGCAGATCCGCACCGTCATCGCCCGCGTGTTCCCCGAGGCCGTCACCTTGGTGCGCGAGGCGCGCGAGGGGCTTCAATAGTCCAGCGGACGTAGCGCCACGCTCGCGCGCTCGGCGGCGCGCTCCGCTGCCCGCTCGGCCTCGCGCGAGGCGCGCCCGGCGTGCAGCACCTCTTTGAACGAGCGAAAGCGGAAGATGAACACGATCGCGCCGAGCCCCACGAGCGCGGTGAACGTGGCGATCGCGATCTGCTGGCCGACGGAGTACGCGGCGGCGACCGTTGCGCCGCTGCTGGCGAACACCTTCACGAGCAAGGCCTGCTGCACGCCCGCCCCGCCCGGCGTGAACGGCACCGCCCCCGCCACCTGGTTGACGGCGAACACCAGCAGCACGTTCTCCACCGACCCGCCGATGCGGAACGCTTCGAGCAGGAACCAGAACGCCGCGAAGCGGCACAGCCACGCGAGCGCCTGTAGCGATGCCACTTCGCGTAGATAGCGGCGCCGGTCGCTGAGGATCGTGAGCCCCTGGCGCACGCGCACCCAGAACGCCTTCGCCCGCTCGGCCAGCAGCGCGAAGGCGACCACCGCGGCCACGCCCACGGCGGTGAGCAGGAACAGCGTCAGGTGGAAGTGCTCGGCCAGGTAGGAGATGTCGAACGAGCTCAGCTTGGCGAAGTCCGGCGGCTTGGGAAAGACGCCCTGCGTGAAGGCGAAGATCAGGATCAACAGGCCCGCGCAGACGTCGAAGACCGACTCCACGAAGAAGGCCGCCGCCACCGTCGGGTAGCGGGCGCCGGGGATCGAGGAGCGCGTGAGGAACAGCTTGATCACGTCCCCACCGCGCGCCGGCACCACGTTGTTGAAGCCGACGGCCGCGAAGTACGCGCCCCACACCCGCCGCCACTGGAAGCTGGCCGCCGGATAGGCGGCGCGCAGGCTGTTGAAGAACGCGCGCGAGCGCAGCGTGAGGTTGCCCGCGAAGAAGGCCAGCCCCAGCGCGAGCACCCCCCAGTGCACGGCGGTGAGGTCGGAGAAGAACTGGCCGGCCGCGTGCAGGAACGAGCTGACGCTGTGGCCGATCGACGTCGCGGCGAGCTGCAGGGGCACCGCTCAAGCGTACGTCGCTGCGCTACAACACCGTGATGGCAACGCGCACGGGCGCGCAGGACCTGACGGTGGCGATCACCGGCCCGACCGGCGAGATCGGCCAGGCGGTGGTGGCCGCGCTGGAGCGCTCACGCGACGTGGGGCGCATCGTCGGCATGGCGCGCGGTCCGTTCGACCCGCACGCGCACGGGTGGAAGAAGGTCGCCTACCGGCGCGGCGACGTGCTCGACCGCGACGCCGTGCGCGAGCTGGTGAAGGGCGCGGACGTGGTCGTGCACCTCGCGTTCATGATCATGGGCAGCGCCGCCGACAGCCGCAGGGTAAACCTCGACGGCTCGCGCAACGTTTTCGAGGCCACCGCCGCCGCGGGCGCGAAGCGGCTCGTGTACGCCTCGTCGGCGGCGGCGTACGGCTTTCACCGCCACAACCCGCGGCCGCTGACCGAGGACGTGCCCGCGCGCGGTAGCGCCGGGCACTACTACTCGGCCCAGAAGGCAGAGGTCGAGGCGCTGCTCGCGCGCACGCTCGCCGGCTCGCCCACCGCCGCCTACGTCCTGCGCCCGTGCATCGTCGCCGGGCCGCAGGCGCCGCTGCTGATCGACAGCCTGCCCTACACGCAGATCTCCGAGCGCCTGCCAGCGGGCGTGCTGGGGCTGTTGGAGGGCGTGTCGATCCTCAAGCCCGTGCTGCCCGACCCAGGCGTGCCGTTCCAGCTCGTGCACCACGACGACGTCGCTAGCGCGATGCGCGCCGCCGTGCTCGGCCGCGGCGCGCCCGGCGCGTACAACATCGCGGGCCCCGGCCAGATGACGATCACCCAACTGGCCGGCGAGCTCGGCTGGTACGCGATTCCCGTGCCCGAGCTGGCGGTGGACGCGGTGGCCGACATGGTCGCGCGGCTCGGCTTCCTGCCGGCGCAGGCGCAGTGGATCGCGGCGCTGCGCGAGCCGGTGATCATGTCCACCGCCAAGGCGCGCCGCGAGCTCGCCTGGCGCCCCAAGCACGATGCCCTGCAGACGCTGCGCGAAACCATCACCGCGACGCGCATGGAGCGGCTGATTCGCTAGGTAGGTAAGACAGCCGAGGCCCACCCGGGGAGGCGGGGAAGCCTCGGCTGGTCTCCCAACGGACGAGGAAGCCTAGAGGCGCTCAGCTGCGGCGAACATGGGACATTCGGCCCATCTTTGCGACGCTACGGCGGGCTGGTCGCTACAGCGGGCTGGTCATGATTCCCGTCTCGGTGCGAATCGTCGCCCACTCCTCCGCCTTCAGACCGCGGGCGAACTCGTCGAGCTTGTAGCGCGGGCCGCTGACCGTGAACGCGACCTGCGTACTCAGCAGGTGCGGGTGCTCGATCACCTGGCACTCGACACCGAGCTTGTCAGCCCATGCGTGCATCGTTTCCTCGAATTCGCCGCGTATCAGCTTGCCCGAGCTGGCTACCAGCGTCCGTGTTTCGGCTGTCTCCGCGTCACGCCTGGCGGTCTCTGCGTGGGCCTGCAGGGCGGCGCTCAGCGGCGGGTCGGTCTGACGCCACTCATCGAGCTCCTCATCCCAGCAGCCCACGCTCACGCGCGCGGTGATCGCCTCGTGCGCGAGCACCGCTTCGATCGCGCTGCGCGCCTGCGCCAGCGTGGCCTCGTCGGCGGCATACGCGAACAGGCGCTTGCCGTCGTGGGTCACCACCACGTCGTGCGGCACCGTGGCCTCGATCTCTTTGAGCATGCCCCCCTCCGAGCCGCGCAGGCGAGCGAGGATCGTGTGCAGCGCACCGCCGGTGCCGGCGGCGTCCAGCCCGCCGCCGCCAGCAGCGTCCAACGCGCCGGCATCGGCGGCGTCCAGCTCGACCCGCAGGCGCCAATCCTGGTCTTTGCTCGTGTCGCCTTGCATGGCTGAGACCATATACGTCCAGCCACGCCGCCGGGCGTCGAGCGCCGTCGCGCGGGGCGCGGGAGCGGCACCCGTGGTCGCCGCGGCGCCCGTCGCGGGCGGCGCCCACGACCATCGAATAGTCAACTCAGTGAATATTCCAATAGTCTGGAATGTGAATATTCAAAGCGCGCCTTATCGAACACTTGGAAAATAGGCATGATCTGAGTGCGCGATGATCGTCGAAGATATAGCCAAGCCGATGGCGGGATTGGGCGCTGCGGACAGACACGCAGACGTGGCGGGTTCGCGGGTCAATGAGGATCTGGTGTGCCTGGAGCTCACCGACGCCCAGGTGGAGGACGTGATCCGCGCGACGCGCGAGGCTCGCGGCCCGAGCCTCAGCCTGCTGCTGTCGGGGCTGATCACCGACGAGGCGATCGCGGACGGCTCGCTGGAAGATCGCTATGGCGCTGAGCTGGAGAGCGGCCGCCTGTCGCACTCGCTGTTTCGCGGACTGCTGATCCTGGCGCTGTTCATCGCGGGAGGCGACGGTCGCGGCGTGGTGGAAGTCGCGCGCGAGCTGGACCTCAGCCCGAGCACCACGCATCGCTACATGAGCACCTTGGTCGCCTTCGGGCTGCTGGAGCAGGACCCGGCAACGCGCAAGTATCGGTTGTCGCTGTGAACGATTCCCCGCACATCCCTCGCACCTGCGGAGCTCCCCGCCGCTGCTTGGCGGCCGTCAGCTGGTTCTTCGCTTCCAGCGCATCACAGCACGGATGGGTCGTGCAGTCGGACCGAGACGCGCGAGCGTGCGCGCGGCGACAGGACGAGCGTAGTCGCTGTACGCCGCGGGGGCTGAGAGGTAGAAGCTGGCGATGCCGGCGAGGATGACCGCGTGGCGCGCGTGACGGCGCAGCTGGCGCCCTAGCGTGCGTGCTTCGCCGGCGATGGCACCAAAGCGCTGGGCGGCCAGCGCCTGCGACGGATAGTGGGCAACGAAGCTGTGGTTCGCGCTCTCGGCGTCTCCGGAGCGGTCGATCAGGCTGTCGAGCAGCGCGCTGATCGCACACACTGACGGAAAGTACGCAGCGTCCACGCGCTCGGCGTCGGCGCGCGTGCATGGACTGGCGGCAAGCGCGAACAGGGCGTGCAGCACCAGCGAGGAGATGCCGGCCGCGGCAAGCTCCCACCATAGGTAGCCGTCGGTGCCGTTCAGCGACGCCGTCCAGGCGATCAACTGCTGATCGCCTTCCACCAGCACTGCGTGGTTGTGGCTCTGCCCCTCGCCGCAACGTTCCGCGGCACCAACGAGCACCGGCTCGAGGGCCGCGCTCGACGGAAGCTCCTGCAGCGCTCGATGACAGGCGTCGACGAGACCGGCGAGGTAGCCGCTGTCGTCGCGTTGTGGATGGTGCAGGTAGTAATTGACGCCCGACGGCTGGGCGCGCACCGCGTCGCTGAGTGCGTGGTGCAGCTGCAATCCGTTGCGCAACGATGCCGTCGTGGGCTGCTCGTTGATCGCGTCCAGGTAGTCGTAGGCGATCTGGAAGTCCACTATCAGCCGTATGAGCACGCCCCGTCCGCGACGTGGAGCGAGCACAGCGAAGAACGCCGCCGCCTCAGGGTTCAGACGCTCTCGCGTGAGCTTGTCCAGCGCATGCGCTCGCAGCGTGGGGTCGCGGATTTCACTTGCGCGTCGCCGGCAGCGGCGAATCTCCCGACACGCCCGAGGATAGATCGTCAGCCAGTAACACACACCGCTGAAGAACAGCGCGCACAGCTCTCGGGCGCTGGACATGCTTGCCCATTTCATATGACCATCTTGGTCCGAAACAGCGGCGCTTTCTGCTAGAGCAAATCAATGTTCTAGTCCTGCAGAGCCAGCTGCGGAGGCACGAGTGAGGCCGCATAGCCGGGAAAGGCGAGCGCTGCCAGGGCGCCTATCACGATTAGAAGGATGACTTGAACGGTACGTGTCCCCTCGATCGCGAAAGGCGCCGGGAACCCGGTGGTGAGCCGCAGGTAGCGATCGCACAGCAGGTGCCCGTACATTCCCGCCAGCGCCCCAGTTAGCGCGCCGGTCCCCAGCACGAGCAACGACTCGCATGCGAGTACGCCGCGCAGCTGCCATGGGCCGAAGCTGTGCAGGCGCAGCGACGCGAGCGCCGGGCGTCGCTGCCAGATGCTCGCGCCTATCGCCGCCGCGAGGGCGAGCGCCGCCGAGACCATCAGCAGCAGGGTTATCTGACTCATGCGGCTGAGCCCCTGGCGGGCAAGGGCGTCGGCATCGCTCGCTCGTTCGCCGCTGGTCTGCACCGTCAGTGCGCTGCCGGGGCCGAGCGCACGCTGCACTGCCTGCTTCACGGTCGTCAGGTCGGCGCCGTGACGCGTGTCGAGTTCCAGTGCCGTGGCTTCGGTGGTCGCCCACGCCCGCGTGTAGTCGGAGCTGTCGAGGATGACCGCGCCGGCGGTCCAGCCCAAGTTGGTGGTGGTGGCGGCGATCCGATAGGCGACCGGCCCGCTGGGCGTCGGCAGCGTCAAGGCATCGCCCACGTGTACGTGATCGGCTTCGGCGATCTGCCGTGAGACGGTGATCCACCCTCCCCGGCGCAGGCGCGCCTCGGCCACAGCTGCATCTCCTTCCTGAATCTGAGAGACGGGGATCGGAGCACGCGTACGCGGACTCTTCGCGATGACCCACACACGCCGTCCGCCGACGTCCAGGAAGCCGCCCTGGTAGGTGCGCACCGTTGCCACGCCGCGGATGGCCGCAAGGCGGGCCGGGAGCACCCCGGGCGAGAAGCCGGCGGTAGCGAGATCGTCGTCGTGGCTCACCACCCACAGGTCTGCTGTGGAGACGTATTCGGCGTAGTCGCGATACAGCCCGTGCAGCAGGTCGTTGTGTGAGTCTTCGGCCACCACGCAGCCGAACACCGCGACCGCACCGGTGGCAGCGAGCGCGAGCGACCGGATCGTCGTTCCACGCAGCGCGCGGACGGCGACCGTCAGCATGTTCAGCCGCGACGAGCGCGCAGCCAGACGCTCGGAGAGCCACACCAGCCAGTGAAAGGCAAATGGGATCGCGAGCACCGTCGCGACCGCCAGGCCGACGATGCCGATGATGATCGCGTTCGGCCACAGGATCAGCGGTGCGCTGCTCGCGGCGATCAAGCTCGCACTTGCCAGGAACAGCCATAGCGGCGCGTGGCCCCCCAGCGCCTGTCCCGGTTCACCGTCCTCGAAGTACACGGCGTCGACCGCTCGACTGCGACGCAGGTCCAGCAGCGGGGGAGCGGCGGCCAGGCATGTCGCGATGACGCCTCCGACGAACGACACCAGCAGTGGCCGGAGCGAGATGACCGTCTGCGTGCCCAGAAAGAACGCGGTGGTGAGGTAGCTGGGCGTGCTATGAAAGAGCGTGCGCGAGAGCACGTCGCCTGCGAACAGGCCGACGCCCGATGCCACCGTGCCGAGCACCGTGGCCTGGAACATGAGCATCGTCACGAGCTGCCACGGCCGGACGCCCTGCATGCGCAGGTCGGCGATCATGCGCCTGCGCTCGGGCACCGTCAACAGCATCGCGTTGAACGCGAGCAGAAAGCCCACCACTGCGCTCACGAGCACGAAGAAGCCCGTCGCCTTCGTACTGGGGCCGACGGCCTGATTGAGCAGCACGACATCGTGGTCGGCGCTGGCCACCGTCAGGCGCCCGCCGGCCAGCCCTCTCAACTCGCCTTCGACCACCTCACGCTGCCCCTGGGCGGTGGTGATCAGAATGCTCGTGACCCTGCGCGCGAGGCCGGTGAGCTCCTGCACATAGCCGATCGGCGCCATCGCCGTGAGCGCGCCCGAGAGGGCGCCGATGGTTTCCGGGCCGAGCACGGCGAGCACGGCGACGCGATGCGCGCGGCCGCGGACGTCGAGCGAGATGGTCGGCGCGGCGCCGCCGAGCGACTCGCTGGGCGAAGAGGACGACAACCCGAGGGCGCGCGCGGTTGCCGATGACAGGATCACGCCGGGCATCGACAGGTTGTGCAGCGAGATGCCACGCGTGATGCTCCCGTCGAGCCCCACCAGGCTGGGAGCGGCGCTGGCGAGGTCGATGGGCACGCGACGCGCGCGAGGGCCAACCAGCGAGGCGTCCTGCTCGAGGATTGGCGCCGCCTGCGTCACGCCGCGCAGTGCGCGCACCTGCTCGAGCAGGCGTTCGTCAAAGCCACCGGACGCGCGTGCGCGCAGCTGTAGGCTGGCCTGCCCGGCGATGCCGCGGACGATCGCGCTGGAAGCCTCGGTGATGCTGCTGTTGGCTACCTGGACGGAGAACACGAGCGCTACGCCGATCGCGATCCCGACGCCGGCGAGCAGCTCTTGGATCGGTCGCGTGCGCAGCCGCCGCGCGTAGAAGTAGAGCAACCCCGAGAGTCGCATCGGCGTCCGTCTATTCCCAGGCCTGCCGCTGCAGCGCAACTGCGGCGAGCGCAGGTGCGTTGTCGAGAAGCGTGCCGTCGCGCAGGGTGCACACGCGGTCGGCGATCGCCGCTGCCTGAGGATCGTGAGTGACCAGGAGCACCGCCGCCCACTGCTGGCGGGCGAGCTCCGACAGCAGCGCGAGGATCTCGCCGCCCCTGCGCGTGTCGAGATTTCCGGTGGGCTCGTCCGCGAGGATCAGGCGCGGCTCGTTCACGAGCGCGCGTGCGATGGCCACGCGCTGACGCTCGCCGCCGGAGAGCCGGTCGGGAGTGTGGTTCAGGCGCGACTTCAAGCCCACGCGCTCGAGCCATGGGATCGCGGCGCTGCGCGCCTGGCCAAGCGGGACACGGTCGGCCAGCAGCTTGATCGCCGCGTTCTCGATTGCGGGCACCCCGGCCATGAGATGAAACGACTGGTGGACGAAGCCGACCTCGCGACGCTGATAGTCGGCGGCTCGCCCGGCCGACAGCGCCGCGAGGTCCCTGCCTTCAAAGCGCACGACCCCCGCATCCGGTGACAACAGCGCGGCAGCCAGCAACAGCAGCGTGCTCTTGCCGGAGCCGCTAGGACCGTAGAGAGCCACCAGTTCCCCAGCACTCACGGCGAGGCTCACGCCGTCCACCGCGCGCACCACCTCGCCCCCGGAGCTCGGGAAGTGCTTCACGACGCCGTCCAATTCGAGGACGACGCCGTCGCGCGGTCTGCTCACGGCCCGCGCGCTCCAAGCTCCGCGCGTCGCAGCGGCAGCACCCGCGCGTGCATCGGCTTCAGCGCCCCGCGCAGCTCGCCGTTGTCGATCGACAGCGCGCGATCGACCTCCGACAGTCCCTGGGCGTCGCCGGTGCTCATCAGCACCGCGGTGCCTTCGTTGGCGAGCGAGCGCAGCAGGGCGAGCAGCGGATCGCGTTCGAGCAGGTCCACGCCGCTGGTCGGCTCGTCGATCACCAGCAGCGCCGGCGCCGTGGCCAGCGCGCTGGCGATCGCCACACGCACGATCTCCGCGCCGGCCAGCTCACGGCATTCCAGCCGCGCGCAGTGCTCGGCTCCGACGCGGAACAGCAGCTCCTGCCCGCGCCGGCGGGCCTGCTTGGGCAGCGTGCGCTGAGCGAGCAGCCCGGCGGCGACATGCTCGATCACGTGACCGCGCTGGGTCGCCCACGAGCTCATCTGGCAGTAGCCGATGCGGCGTCCGAGCAAGACGTTGCGAGCGCGCTGCAGGTCGCACCCCTCGAAGCTCACGCTGCCCTCTTCGGGCGGCTCGATCCCGGCGGCGATGCGCAGCAGCGTGCTGCGACCGGAGAAGCGCGCGCCCCACACGGCGACCAGCTCGCCCCGCTCTACATCAAGCGAGACGTCTCTAACTGCCACCCGTTCGAGCCGCCCGCGCCGGTAGCGCTTGGTGACGTGCTCGATCGAGAGCAGGCTCATCGCAATGGATCCACACCGGGCGAGCGCGCGGGCACGGCGCGCAGCTCGGCGCGGGCATAGGTGATCCACGCCAGTTGGGCGTCGATCACCCGCCTGCGCTCCTCCACGAGCAGCCTTTCGAGCACCGCGGACAGTCCGTTCGCCCCCGACGGAGCGCCGGTCGGGCGCGCGAGCTCCTGTGCTTCGCGCACGCATTCCTGCTCGTAGCGACCGATGAAGTCCATTGCCGCCTCGACGTTGTGCAAGCACGCGAGCGCCATGCGCCCGAGCATGGCAACGCGCTGGGGGTCGTTGCGCACGCGATCGGCCAGCCAGCTCATGTACGCGCGCGCGCCTTCCGCGGTGGCTCGATACGAGGCCCCGGCTTTTGCGCCGCGACGGACGCCGGTGGTGGAGTCCGGGGGCATCTTTTCGACCAGCTCGGCGTCCATCAGGCTGCCCAAGGCGGCGTAGATGGCGGATCTGCCCACGCTCAGGAAGTCGCCGAAGCGTCGCTCGAAGCGCTGCCCGATCTCGTAGCCGTGGCTTGGCTTTTCGATCACCAGGCCGAGCACCGCGCTCGCGACCTGCGAGCGCAGCACTACGCCAGCCGTGGCGTGGCCAGCGGAACCCGTTCCCCGCTCTTGCAAGCCCCGATTAGCAGATGCCGCCACCTCGACTCCTCACGACCGTGTGTAGCTCGTTTGGTCTATGCGCAATCGTACCGTTCGTTCCAAACGTTGCAGTTAACCAGCTAGATAAAAACATAATGTAGTCCTATAGTCTGATCCTCGAACGCGCGTCCAGCCGGCCATGGACTGCGTTGCCCGGAGCGCGCCGAACGCGTCGAGGAGACGCTTCCCGCCCGCACCGGTCGCGTATGCTTGCCGCGATGCCCAGGCGCCGCGCTCGCAGCCTCGACGGCCGTACGGCAGTCGTCACCGGCGCCGGCAGCGGCATCGGCCGCGCGCTCGCGCAGCGGCTGTCGCGCTACGGCTCGCCGGTTGCGATCTGCGACTGGGACGAGGCCGGACTGGCCGAGACCGCCGCCACGATCAGCGGTCCTGTGTTGACGCACAAGCTCGACGTGCGCGACCGCCAGGGCCAGATGGCGTGGGCCGCACAGGTGCGTGAGTGGGCGCCCGTGCCCGTGGGCCTGGTGGTCAACAACGCGGGCGTGACCGTCAGCCAGACGGCCGCCGAGGGCTCGCCGGAGGACGACGAGTGGGTGATCGACGTCAACTTCTGGGGCGTCGTGCACGGCACGCGCGCGTATCTGCCGATCCTCAAAGAAGCGGGCAGCGGCGTGGTGGTGAACATCTCCAGCGTGTTCGGCCTGATCGGGTTCCCCACGCAGAGCGCCTACTGCGCGTCCAAGTTCGCCGTGCGCGGCTACACCGAGTCGCTGCGCCACGAGCTGCGCGGAACGCCGGTCAGCGCGATCGCCGTGCACCCAGGCGGCATCGCCACGAAGATCGTCGAGCACGCGCGCTTTCACGTCGACCGCGAAGGCGGCACCGACCACGCGGCGCTCGTCAAGGAGTTCGCCGCGCTGGCGCGCACCTCGCCCGAGCGCGCCGCCGAGACCATCCACACGGGCATCCAGAGCGGCAAGGACCGCATCCTGATCGGGCCGGACGCCGCCTTCCTGTCGCTGCTCTCGCGGGTCGCGCCCGTGCGCTACTACGACGTGCTCGAGCGGCTGGAACCGCTGATGCGCCGGGCGTGAGTTCGCGCCCTGGGCGCGCGCTGCACGACCGTCGGGCGAAGGCGCACTGCCAAGGTGGCCTCCCGCACTGCCAAGCTAGCCTCCGATACAGGCGATTGCTATTGGAGGTTGTATATTGAGCTCCAATAAGGGCATGCATGTCGGAGCTTTTGGATCGTCACTGGCAGAGCGAGGCCGCGGGCAGCGGAGTGTCGCGTCGCGACCGTCGCTCCTGCGATTACGCCGCCTACCTCCCCGATCCGCTGGTCGACCGCCGTTTCGTGCTCGACGGTGACGTTGCCGCCGACATCGCCGACGCCGAGGCCGCAATCACCCGGTTGAACGCTGAGGCGATGGCCCTCGTTGACACGGAGGCCCTCGCGCGGATTCTGCTGCGTGCCGAGTCCGTAGCCTCATCGCGCATCGAGGGGCTCGAGATCGGGGCGCGGCGGCTCCTGCGCGCTGAGGCTGTCCGTTCGCTGCACGAGCCGTCGTCCGACGTAGCGGCTATTGAGGTGCTGGGCAATGTCGACGCGATGCTCTACGGCATCGAGCAGATCGGGTCGGGCGACGAGATCACGGTGGATCTGCTCCTCGAGCTCCACCGACGCCTGCTCGCCGGCACGCGTCTGGAGGCCTATGGAGGCAGCTTCAGGCAGGTCCAGAACTGGATCGGCGGCAGCGACTACAACCCATGCTCGGCGGACTACGTGCCGCCGCCCCACGAGCTCGTCCCGGATCTCATGGAAGACCTTTGCGCGTTCTGCAACACCGAGGACCTACCCGCGGTCGCACAAGCCGCGGTCGCCCATGCGCAGTTCGAGACCATCCACCCGTTCGTGGACGGCAACGGTCGCACGGGCCGCGTGATCATTCACCTCGTGCTGCGTCGCAGAGGGCTCGCCCCACGCGTCCTGCCACCGGTCTCGCTCGTCCTCGCCACGCTCGCACGCGACTATGTCGGCGGACTCACGGCGTCCCGGCACGTAGGCTCGCCAGCCTCATCCGATGCCATCGCGGGCGTGAATGCCTGGTTGGCGACCTTTGCCGGCGCCTGCGTCCGCTCAGTGGCTGACGCCGCCACCTTCGAGTCCCGTGCCGTCGCCCTCGAGCGGGAATGGCGCGAACGTCTTGAACGAGTCCGGGCCAACTCAGCGACCGACCTCCTGCTTCACCGCCTCCCAGGCGCGCCGGTGCTCACAGCCGAGAGCGCAGCAACTCTCATCGGCCGCACATTCAAGCCGGCCAACGACGCGATCCAGCGCCTCGTCCAAGCGGGAATCCTCCGCCAGATCACGATCGGCCGCCGCAATCGCGCATACGAGGCACCCGAGGTCATCGAAGCGTTCGCGGATCTCGAGCGACAGCTCGCGAGTCCCGCGGGCGACACGCGCACATCGCCTCCCGCCCGCACCGTGCCTCACCGCCGGTCGCCATAGGCGCCGACTCAACTCGCGCCGGCTCGTCGCTACGCTTGCATGCGTGATTGGTCAGGGGGACATCGCACCCGGCTTCGCGCTGCCCGACCAGGACGGCCAGATCGTCACGCTGTCGGACCTACGCGGCCGGCCGGTCGTCGTGTACTTCTATCCGAAGGCCGACACGCCGGGGTGCACAACCCAGGCGTGCGGCGTGCGCGACCGTCAGCGCGACTACGCCGACGCCGGCGCGGTGGTGCTGGGCGTCTCACCGGACCCTGTTGCCAAGGTCAAGAAGTTCCATGACAAGTACGACCTGAACTTCCCGCTGCTCGCCGACGAGGACCACGCCGTCGCTGACGCCTACGGCGTGTGGGCGCAGAAGTCGATGTACGGCAAAACGTACTTCGGCAACGAGCGCACGACGTTCGTGGTCGACCCCGCTGGGATGGTCGCCGAGGTTCTGCGCAAGGTCAAGCCGGGCGAGCACGACGAGCTGGTGCTGGGGGCACTCGCGCGGGTTACTTCGCCGTGATCTCACTCATCATTGCCCGGAGGGCCCGCTCCAGTCCGAGATGGCCTCGCGCCGAGCTGACGATCTCACGCCCAACCCCGGATGCCGTATGCTGACGAGCGGCCGGGGCACATATCCCTCCGGCTGACACGGTGCTCAGCGAAGCCGGTGCGATTCCGGCGCTGTCCCGCAACTGTGATGGCTCCCAGTGGGCCTAGCCAGGCCGCCTGACCCGTGTCTGTGGATCGACCCTCGGAGGAAGGGTGGTTCCTCCAGGCCAGCGTGGCCTGGCGGGCTGACTTCCTCCGCCTAGTGCGGAGGTTTTTTTATGTTCAGACGTTCAGCTCCCTGGCTAGCGGGGCTGCTCGCAGCGAGCGCCGTGGCGGTGGCCGGCTGCGGCTCGAGCTCCAATGCGAGCCCGACCACGACGAGCGCGCACGCCGGCTTTCCCGTGTCAGTGCACGGCGCCGGCGGCGTGACGGTGATCGCGCGCGCCCCGCATCGCATCGTCTCGCTGTCGCCCACCTCCACGGAAGACCTGTTTGCGCTCGGCGCCGGCCCGCAGGTGGTGGCAGTGGACGACGAGTCCGACTACCCGGCCAACGCGCCACGCACGAAGCTGTCGGGCTTTCAGCCCAACGTGGAAGCGATCGCGGGCTACCGCCCAGACCTGGTGGTGATCTCCGACGAGAGCCCCACCTCGCTTGCTCCCGCCCTGCGCAAGCTGGGCATCCCCGTGCTCATCAACCCGGCCGCCCGCTCGCTGGGCGAGGCTTACGCGGAGATCGAACAGCTCGGTGTCGCCACCGGACACGACGCGCAGGCGCGCGCGCTGGTGGGGCGCATGAAGTCGCAGATCGCCGCGAGCGTGCGGGCGGCCGCCGGTCGCGGCCGCGGGCTGAGCGTGTACGACGAGATCAGCCAGGAATACTATGCCGCGGCATCGGGGACGGTCATCGGGCAGCTGTTCACGCTGTTCGGGCTGCGCGACATCGCAGACCGGGCGCCCGACCCGCAGGGCCTCGGCTACCCGCAGCTGTCCGACGAGTACATCGTCTCCGCAGACCCCGACATCGTGCTGTTGACCGACACCGTGTGCTGCGACCAGACAGCCGCGTCGGTGGCCCACAGGGCGGGCTGGTCGCACATGACCGCCGTGCGCAAGCACACGATCGTCGCGCTCAGCGAAGACATCGCCTCGCGGTGGGGCCCGCGCACACCTGCCCTGGCCGCGGAAATCGCGCGCGCCATCCAGGCCGCCCGCGCGGCGGGCGTGTAGATGGGCGCGCGAGCGTGAGCGCGTCGTCCTCGGCGCCGGCGAGCGGCGTCCGCGGCAGGGCGCGGGCGCGCACGCTGCAGCTGGGCGTGGGGCTGCGCCTGCGCTGGGGCCTGCTCGGGGCGGCTGTGCTCGGCGCCTCGCTGCTGGCCGGGCTGGCGATCGGGCCGGCGTCGCTGAGCGTCGGCGCGATCCTCGCCGACATCGCCAGCCGGCTGCCCGGCCTGCACATCGGCCGCCGCCTGGACCCGCTCGACGCAGCCGTGCTGTGGCAGATCCGCGCCCCGCGTGTGATCCTCGGCGCGCTCGTCGGCGGCACGCTGGCCAGCGCGGGCGCGGGCTACCAGGCGGTGTTTCGCAACCCGCTCGCCGAACCGTACCTGCTCGGCGTGGCCGCGGGAGCCGGCCTGGGCGCGACTGCGGAGATCGTCTACGGCCCCCCCGGCGCAAGGAGCCTGCTGATCGCCGCGGCCTTCGCGGGGGCGCTGTTGGCGGTCGCGGCGGCGTACGCGCTGGGGCGCTCGCTGAGCGGACGCGACGTCTCCACGCTGATCCTCGCGGGGATCGCGGTCAGCCTGTTCCTGACGGCCGTGCAGACGTTCCTGCTGCAGGAGCACACGCAGAGCACGGCGGCTGTCTACTCCTGGCTGCTCGGCAGCTTGAACACGTCCGGCTGGAGCGACGTCCTGCTGGTGCTCCCGTACGTGGCGTTCAGCCTCGTCGTGCTGAGCGCGCACCGGCGCGTGCTCGACGTCCTGCGACTCGGCGACGAGGAGGCGGAAGCGCTCGGCGTGAACGTCGCGCGGGTGCGGCTGCTGGTGGTGCTCGCATCCACGCTGGGGACCGCCGCGGTGGTGGCGGTGAGCGGGCTGATCGGCTTCGTGGGCGTCGTGCTGCCGCATACCGTCCGCCTGCTCATCAACGCGAGCTACCGCGTCATCATCCCGCTCTCGGCGGCCTTCGGCGCGGCGTTCCTGGTGCTCGCGGACGTCGTCTCGCGCACCGCCCTGTCCCCCGCGGAAGTGCCGGTCGGGGTGATGACGGCCTTCATCGGGGCGCCGTGCTTCGCGCTCGTGCTGCGCGCCACCCGCCCGGAGGCGCTGTGATCGAGGCGCGCGAGCTGACCGTGGCGCTCGGCGAGCGCGTGGTGGTCGACCGCGTGTCCTTCAGCGTGCGCCAGGGCGGCTGGCTGATGCTGATCGGGCCGAACGGCGCGGGCAAGAGCACGGTCCTGCGCGCGCTGTGCGGCCTGCTCGCCTACCGTGGCACGGTGTCGCTGGAGGGGCGTGCGCTGGATGGCGTCAGCAGGCGCGAGCTCGCCCGCTGTGTGGCCTACGTGCCACAGAACCCGCAGCTGCCGAGCGAGATGAGCGTGTACGAGTACACCGCGCTGGGACGCACGCCGCACCTCGGCTATCTCGGCCGCGCCGGCGCTGAGGACGAGCGCACGGCGCGCTCGGCGCTCGCGCGGCTCGAGCTGACGGGGCTGGCCGAGCGCCGGCTCGGGACCCTGAGCGGGGGCGAGCGCCAGCGCGTGGTGCTCGCGCGGGCGCTCTGCCAGCAGGCGCGCGTCCTTTTGCTGGACGAGCCGACGAGCGCGCTCGACGTGGGCCGCCAGCAGGACGTCCTGAACCTCGTCGCTGAGCTGCGTCGCCACCGCTCGATCACCGTCGTGGGCGCCCTGCACGATCTGACGCTCGCCGGCCAGTACGCCGAGCACCTGCTGCTGCTCGACCACGGCCAGACGGCGGCGGCGGGAGCGGCCGCGACGGTGCTGTGCGAGCCGCTGCTGAACCGCCACTATCGCGCGCGGCTGCGCGTCGGCGCACCGGCCGACCACGGCCTGATCGTCACCCCACGTCCCCCGGCGGGCGGCGCATGAGGGCGCTGATGGTCCAGGGCTGCACGAGCTCGGCGGGCAAGAGCCTGATCGCGACCGTGCTGTGCCGGCACTTCGCGCGGCTGGGCGTGCGGGTGGCGCCGTTCAAGGGCCAGAACATGTCAAACCACGCCCGCGTCGGGCACGGCGGCGAGATGGGGGCCGCGCAGTACTTCCAGGCGCTCGCCGCGGGGGTCGCGCCGGACGTGCGCATGAACCCGGTGCTCGTCAAGCCGGAGGGGGAGCGTCGCAGCCAGGTCGTGCTGCTGGGCCGCGCGGATGCGGCGCTCAGCAGGCTGCCGTGGCGCGAGCGCGCCGCACGCCTGCGCGGCGCGGTGCTCGGCGCGCTCGACTCGCTCGCGCAGGAGTACGAGCTGCTGCTGCTCGAGGGCGCGGGCAGCCCGGCCGAGATCAACCTCGCCGACTGCGACCTCGCGAACCTCGCGGTCGCGCGGCATGCGCACGCGCAGGTGCTGCTCGTCGCCGACATCGACCGCGGCGGCGCGTTCGCGCACCTGTACGGGACGTGGAGCCTGCTGGGGCCGGGCGACCGCCAGCGGATCGCCGGCTGGATCCTCAACCGCTTCCGCGGGGATCGCGAGCTGCTGGCCCCGGCGCCAGAGCGTCTGCACGAGCTCACCGGCGTGCCGACGCTCGGCGTCGTGCCGCAGATCAGCCACGGCCTGCCCGAGGAGGACGGCGCTGCCCGCGCGCCGGCGCGAGCGGCGAGCGGTTCGCCACGGGTGGCGGTGGTTCGCTACCCGACGGCGTCGAACCTCGACGAGCTCAGCCTGATCGAGCAGGTGGCGACGCTCGAATGGAGCACCTCGGCCGCCGCGATCGAGTCCGCCGAGCTCGTCGTGCTGCCCGGATCCAAGCACGTCAGCGCCGACCTGGAATGGGTGCGCGAGCAGGGCCTCGCCGACGCGCTGCGCCGGCGGGCGGCCGCGGGCGGCCGCGTGCTCGCGATCTGCGGCGGGCTGCAGATCGCCGGCCGGCGGCTGCGCGACGCCGGGGCGGGCGAGCGCGACGCGCCCGGACTCGACCTGCTGGCGCTGGAGACGAGCTTTGCGCCCGCCAAGCGCGTCGGTCAGGTGAGCACGCGCTTCGGCGAGCTGCCCGCGCCCTGGCAGGCGCTCTCGCTGCTGCCGGCGCGCGGGTACGAGATCCGCCACGGGTCGAGCAGCGCCCTCGGCGAGCTGGGCGAGGCGCTGCCCAGCGGGCTGGGCTTCGTGGACGGCCCCGTGCTCGGCGTCTACCCGCACGGGCTGCTGGAGGACCCGGCGATCGTGCGCGCGCTGCTGGGCGCCGCGCCCGAGCAGAGCGTCGAGCAGGCGATCGACGCGCTCACGGATACGGTGCTCGCGCACCTCGACGTCGGCGCGATCAACGCACTGGCGGGCGCGGCATGAGCTGCCGCGCAGGCGATCCAGGACGCGCCCCCGCGGAGCGGCCGGCGCTCACGCGCCAGCGCTCGCTCGTGCTCGTCAACACCGGCGACGGCAAGGGCAAGTCCACGGCGGCGTTCGGCGTGGTGATGCGCGGCGTCGCACGCGGCTGGCGCGTCAGCGTGATCCAGTTCATCAAGTCCGGCAAGTGGAAGGTCGGCGAGGAGAAGGTCGCCCTGCAGCTCGGCGTGGACTGGGCCAAGACGGGCGACGGCTTCACCTGGCTCAGCGACGACCTCGAGCGCAGCCGCGCCCGCGCGTGCGCCGCGTGGGAGCTCGCAGCCACCACGATCGCCGCCGGCGAGCACCAGCTGGTGGTCCTCGACGAGATCACCTACCCGCTCAACTGGAGCTGGATCGACACCGCGGCGGTCGTGAACGCGCTGCGCGAGCGGCCCGAGCACGTGAACGTGATCCTCACCGGGCGCGACGCCCCTGCCGCGCTGATCGACGTCGCGGACACCGTCACCGAGATGGTCAAGGTGCGCCACGCGTACGACCGCGGCGTGCGCGCCAAGCGGGGGCTCGACTTCTGATGGCGCTCGCGGTCCTGCTGGGAGGCGCGCGCAGCGGCAAGTCGACGCTCGCCGTCGGCCGCGGCCGCGCCTTCGACGGACCGGTCTGCTTCCTCGCCACGGCCACCGCAGGCGACGCGGAGATGGCCGCACGGATCGCGCGCCACCGCGCCGAGCGCCCGCGTGCGTGGGAGACGCTCGAGGAGCCGCTCGAGCTCGACGTGGCGCTCGCCGCGGCGCGCGCGGACGCGCTGGTGATCGTCGACTGCCTGACGCTGTGGGTCAACAACCAGCTCGCCGCGGGCGCGCGCGAGCACGACATCGTCGAGCACGCCGACAGGGCCGCCCGGCGTGCCGCGCACCGCGACGCGCCGGTCGTCGCGGTGAGCAACGAGGTGGGCATGGGCATCGTCCCCGCGGATGCGCTCTCGCGTCGCTTCCGTGACGTCCACGGCCGCGTGAACGCCACCTGGGTCGCCCACGCCGCGCAGGCGAGCCTCGTGGTCGCAGGTGCGCTCTTGGCGCTCGCCAAACCGCAGCCCGTCCAGGCCGGAGAGACGCGATGAGAGCCGCCGCGCGCGATGCGAGCGCACTGCTCGCCGGCTTCGCGCTGGACCGCGCGTTCGGCGACCCCGCGCGCGGGCATCCGGTCGCCGGCTTCGGCGCCCTCGCGCTCGCCCTCGAGCGCCGCACTTGGCGCGCGAATCGCGGTGCCGGGATCGCGCACGTCGCGCTGCTGCTCGCCGCGGCCGGCTGGATCGGCCGTCGCGCCAGCCGCGGGCTGCTCGCCTCCACCGTGGTGGTGTGGGCAGCGCTCGGCGGGCGTTCGCTGGAGCGCGCGGCGCTGACGATGAGCGAGCTGCTCGTGAAAGGAGACCTGCAGGCCGCGCGAGCGCACGCGCCGGTGCTCGTGGGCCGCGACCCGTCGCAGCTGGACGAGCGCGAGCTGTGCCGGGCGACGATCGAGTCGGTCGCCGAGAACACCGCCGACGCGCTCGTCGGGGCGCTGCTGTGGGGCGCGCTCGCCGGCGCGCCGGGGACGGCGGTGTACCGCGCCGCCAACACGCTCGACGCGATGATCGGACACCGCGACCCCCGCTACGAGCGCTTCGGCTGGGCGGCCGCACGCCTGGACGACCTGCTGACGTGGCCGGCGGCGCGGCTGACCGCGCTGCTCGCCGTGCTGCTCGCCCCGCTCGCGGGGGGCGAGCGCGCTGGGGCGCTGCGCGCCGCGCGGCGCGACGGAGCTCGTCACCCGAGCCCCAACGCGGGTCTCGTCGAGGCCGCGTTCGCCGGCGCGCTCGGCGTGCGCCTGGGGGGCACCAACCGCTACCGCGCTCACACCGAGCGGCGCCCGCCGCTCGGCGACGGGCGCCCGCCGGGCGTGGAGGACCTCGCGCGCGCCGTGCAGCTGTCGCGAAGCGTCGGGTGGGCGAGCGTGATCGCCTGCTCGCTGATCGCGCTCCTTCGCCGCCCACCGGCACGAGCGGAGCACGCACGATGAGCGAGCGCCGCGTGCAACCACTGCGTGTGCACGGCGACCGTTTCGTACGGCCGGGGATGTTGGACTTCGCGGTGAACATCTGGCCCACGCCGCACCCCCGCGCCCTGCGCAGCGCCCTGATCGACGCTGTGCAGGACAGCGGCTACCCCGACGAATCGGCAGCCCGCCTCGCGCTCGCCCGCCGGCACCGGCGAGACCCCGCGGAAGTGCTGACGCTGAATGGGGCGTGCGAGGCGTTCTGGCTGCTCGCCCACGCGCTGCCGGGACGTCGCGCCGCGTGCGTGCACCCCTCTTTCACCGAGGCCGAGGCGGCGCTGCGCCAGAGCGCGGGGAGCGTCACCCACGTCATGCGCCCAAGCGGCGACTGGGCGCTCGATCCGCAACAGGTGCCCGCGGACGCTGAGCTCGTCGTGCTCGCCAACCCCAACAACCCCACCGGCAACCTCGACCCGCCCGCACGCATCGCGCAGCTCGCGCGGGCCGGGCGCACGCTGGTGGTCGACGAGTCGTTCATCGACTTCGTGCCCGGCGAGCGCGCGAGCCTCGCGCAGCGGCGCGATCTACCCGGACTGGTGGTGCTCCGCAGCCTGACCAAGCTGTGGAACCTCGCCGGCGTGCGCGCCGGCTACCTGCTCGGCCCGGCCGAGCTCGTCGCACGGCTGCGGGAGCACCGCCAGCCGTGGAGCGTGAGCTCGCCCGCGCTCGCCGCGATCGGAGCGTGCGCGCCCGACCTGCACACGCCCGCCCGCGTCGCCGCCGAGGTGGCCGCCGCGCGCGAGGACCTGTGCCGCCGGCTCGCGCAGCTCGACGGGGTGAGGTGCTGGCCCGCGCAGGCGAACTTCGTGCTGCTGCAGGTACGAAACGGGGCAGAGCTCGTCGCGCGCCTCGCGGGCGAGGGGATCGCGGTGCGTCCCTGCCAGTCGTTTCCCGGTCTCGACGCCGACCACATCCGCCTCGCCGTGCGCACGCCCGCGCAGCACGCCGTGCTCGCCGCCGCCATCGCGCGAGCGCGCGAGCGCCTCGACGACGGCGAGCGGGTGCGCGATCCCAGCCGGCTCCTGCGACGCCCATGAACGACGCCAACCGCTTCGCACGACCGCCGACGCCCGCGGGCTTCGACTCCTCGCGTGCCAGCCAGCGGGCGGCCGACCCGGCCGGCTGGCGCTACCCCGAGGAGCAGCGCGCGGCCGTCCACCGCGTGATCGCCGAGCGCCGCGACGTGCGCCGCTTCCGACCCGAGGAGGTCCCCGACGAGGTCTTGCGGCGCGTGCTCGAGGCGGCGCACCGCGCGCCGTCCGTCGGCCTGATGCAGCCGTGGCGGCTGATCGTGATCCGCGATCTCGCCACGCGCGCGGCGGTGCGCCGGCTGGCGCAGCGCGAGCGGCTGCGCCAGGCCGAGCGCTTCGACGAGCGCGCGCGCGAGTTCCTCGACAAGAAGATCGAGGGTGTCGTCGAGGCGCCGCTGGGCATCTGCGTGTGCTGCGATCACGGGCGCGCGGGCGCGGAGATCCTCGGGCGGGGCACGATCCCCGACACCGACGTCTACAGCGCGGCCTGCGCGATCGAGAACCTGTGGCTCGCCGCGCGTGCCGAGGGACTCGGCGTGGGCTGGGTCAGCTTCTACCGGCCGGTCGACCTGCGCGCGCTGCTCGGCGTCCCCGACCGCGTCGACCCGATCGCCTACCTGTGCCTTGGATGGCCCGACGAGCGACCCGTCCGTCCGAGCCTCGAGGCGGCCGGCTGGTCCGCCCGCCTGCCGCTGGACGCGGTGCTCATGCACGAGCGCTGGCGCGAGCAGGCGGCCGACGCCGCGGAGGACCGCGCGACGGCGACGCGGCTGCACGATCCGGCGTCGTCGGCGCCGCCGGGGCCGGACCGCAGCGCGGCGATCGCCGCGCGCGACCGGCTGGACGAGCTGGTCAAGCCCGCGGGCAGCCTGGGCGCGCTGGAGGTGGTGATCGAGCGCTGGGCGGCGATCACCGGCCGCCCGCCGCCGGCGCGCGTGCGCGCGGGCGTGCTCGTGTGCGCGGCCGACCACGGCCACGCCCGTCGCGGCACCAGCCTGTTCGATGGCGCCGTCTCCGCGCAGGTGGCCGCGGCGGCGGCCCGCGGGGAGACGGCGGTCGGGGTGCTTGCGCGCCATGCGGGGCACGAGCTGCTGGTGGTGGACGTCGGCTTGGCCGGCCCCACCCCGCCCGGCGTGCGCGCCGCGAAGGTCGCGCACGGCAGCGCCGACATGACGCGCGGAGCGGCACTGTCATCCGCGCAGCTGGACGCGGCGCTCGAGACGGGCGCGGCGCTCACGCGCGAGCTCGCGAGCGCCGGCGTGGACTGTGTGGTGCTCGGCGAGATCGGGATCGGCAACACGACCACCGCCGCGGCGCTGGCGTGCGCGCTCACAGGCGCGGCGCCGCAGGCGATGGTGGGCCGCGGCACCGGCGTGGACGCGGCTGGCCTGGAGCGCAAGCGCGCGACGGTCGCTGCGGCGCTCGAGCTCCACGGTGCGCCGCTGGCGGCACGCGAGGCGCTGCGCACGGTCGGCGGGCTCGAGCTGGCAACGTTGACGGGCGCGGCCGGTGAGGCGAGCCGCCTGCGCCTGCCCGTGCTGCTCGACGGCTACGCGGTGAGCGCCGCGGCACTCGCCGCCGTCCAGCTGCAGGCGACGGTCGCGGAGACGCTGATCGCGGGGCACCGCTCGGCCGAGCCCGGACATGACCTGCTGCTCGCCGAGCTCGGCTTGGAGCCGCTGCTGGATCTGCGCCTGCGCCTCGGAGAGGCCTCGGGCGCGCTGCTGGCGCTGGCGCTGATCGAGGCCGCCGGCGTGCTGCAGCGAGACATGGGGACCTTCGAGGAGTCGGGCGTTGCCCGCGCGCGCTGAGGTCCGCGAAGCGCGCGCTCCGGCGCTTGCCGCCCCGGCCGGCGCGCGCGCTCGCCCGTGGGACGGTCTCGCGCGCGCAATCGGCCTGCTCACGATCGTGCCGGTGCCGCGCGCCGCCTGGGGAGCCGGGGCCAAGCCCTCCCCCGTGGCGGGCGCAGCCACCGAGGCGAGCATCCCCGCCGTCACGCCGCTGCGTGGCGCCGCGGCGTGGTTTCCGCTCGTCGGCGCCGCCGTCGGCGCGGTTGCGGGCGGCGTGCGCCTGCTGCTCGCAACGCCGCTCGGCGCGGCGGTCGCGACGGTGCTGGCGATGATCGCGCTCGTGACGGTGACCGGCGCGCTGCATCAGGACGGGCTGGCGGACACGGCCGACGCGCTCGGCGCACGCGGCGGGCGCGCGCGGCGCCTGGAGGTGATGCGCGACTCGGCCACCGGCGTGTTCGGAGCGCTCGCGCTGATCGCGTGGGCGCTGCTGCTGTTCACGACGATCGCCGCGCTGGACGGCGAGCGCGCGCTACGCGCGCTGATCGTCGCGTGCGCCCTCGCGCGCTGGGCGGCGCTGCTGCACGCCGCCGCGGCGTCGCCGGCGCGCAGCGATGGGCTCGGCGCGGCGCTGCACGTCAGCCGCACCGCCGTTGCGATGGCGACGCTCACGTCGGTGGCGCTCGCGCTCGCCGTGTGCGGTCTGGTGGCAGGCGCGAGCGCGATCGGCGCGGCGCTGCTGTTCGCCGCCTTCTCGGTGCCGTGCGCACGACGCGTGTTCGGCGGGCGCACCGGCGATACGCTCGGCGCGACCGTCGCCGTCACGGAGCTGGCCGTGTGCGTCGCGCTGCTGGCGAACTGGCATGGATGAGTAGCAGCCGCCACGCGCATGCGCAGACCGCGCCTGGCAGGCCCCACCCGCTAGGCGGCCCCCCACCCGCCCGGCGGCGCCCCACCAGCCCAGCGGCGCCCCACCAGCCCAGCGGCGCGAAGCCGCCTTCAGCGCAGCAGCCGCGACAGCCGCCGGTCCTTGAGCACGCGCCCCTCGGTCTGGCAGGCGGGGCAGTAGGCGATGACGTAGTCCTCGAAGTGGACCGCCTGCAGCGTGCCAGCGCAGCGCGGGCAGGGCTCGCCCTGGTGGGCGTGCACGCGCAGCGGCAGCGGCAGCTTGTCGGCGATCGGCAGGCTGACCGCCTGCTCGTAGTGGGCGATCGCCCCGCCGAGCGTCGCCACGATCGCGGCGCGCAGCCGCTCGACCTCCTGCGCGTCGAGGTCGGCGCCGCGCTTGTAGGGCGAGAGCTGCGCCTGCCACAGGATCTCATCGACCCACGAGCGCCCGATGCCGGCGATCGCGTGCTGGTCGCGCAGCAGCGCGTGCAGCGGCCGGGGCACGTCGAGGATCGCTTTCAGCTGCTCGGCGCCGGGCGGCTCGGGCCACGCTTCCGGGCCGAGCGTGGCGAGCGCGTCGTCGCCGTCGAGCTCGCCGGCGCGCAGCAGCTTCACCCACGCGGCCTGCTTGGAGCCGAACTCGCGCAGGCGCAGCTCGCGGCCGTCGTCGAAGCCGACGAGCAGCCGCGAGGTCCTGTCGCGCGGGCCGGCGGGCTTGTCGTAGAGCTGCAGGCGCCCGGCGGACATCAGGTGGATGAGCAGCGCCAGCTCGCCCGTGCTCTCCACGATCAGGTGCTTGCCGCGCCTGCGCACCGCCAGCACCCGCTCGCCCTCCAGCGCGGACAGCGGCGGGTCGAACGTCTTCAGCGCGTTGATCCCCGGCGCCCGCGCGTAGGCGATCCGCGCGCCGTCAAGCGCGGCGTTGAGCAGCCGCGCAGTGACCTCGACCTCGGGCAGCTCCGGCATCGCCCCTCATCGTAGGTCCCGCCGCCGCAGCCGCGCCGACGACGACGACGGCGGCGGCGGCAGCAGCAGCAGCAGCAGCAGCAGCCAGCGCGCTCAGCGCCGCTCAGCGCCGGTGACGGCCCCCGCGCCTGCGCGGGTTATTTGTAGGCCCGGATCGGCGGGCCTTCGTAGGTGACGTGTTCGGGGCTGACCCAGCGCACGCGCCACAGTTCCCCAGGCGTCGAGGAGTTGACGCTCCAGTAGCCGAGGCTGTTGGTGTGCACGGTGGTGAGCGTGCGCCAGTGCTTGGCGCCCTTGGCTTTGACCAGCACGGTCGCGCTCGTGGGCCCGCTCGCGGGACGCACCAGCCCCCACAGCGCGACGCCGTGGCCTGTCTTGGTGACGGTCAGCGGGATCGGCCAGCCGTAGTACAGCGGCTTGGGCTTGCCGTTGACGTACTCGAGGCCGGTCTGGAAGCCAACCCTGCCGCCGTGCACGCTCGCCCCAGGGGCTCCGCCCAGCGGGTCGTCTTTGAGCAGGTACTGCGAGAACGCCGCCACGCGCGGGTTGTTGTAGGCGATGTGTTCGGCGATCGCGTCGTATTCCGCCTGCTTTGCGACGGACACCCCCTCCTGCTTGTTGGGGTAGCTCTGGATCCCGAACTCGGTCAGGTAGAGGGGCACGTTCGCGGGGATCGCGCCCGCCCGCGCGGCGGCGTTCAGCGCGTTTGACAGGCGCGAGAGCGCGCCGATGGTGACGTTGTCGCCTTCCTTGGGCACGTAGTAGGGCCCGGAGGCTTCGGTGTAGGCGTGGTGGGAGTAGCCGGTCATCTGCAGCTCGCTGCACGAGCTGGCTTTCCTGTAGTGCGCGTTCAGGCACAGCGCTTCGCGCATGAACGCCAGCGGCGCCACGGGGTGCAGCAGCGCGTTGGATTTTTCGCTGCGCAGCAGGCCCTTCACCGAGTCGTAGCCGAACGGCGCCGTTTCGCCGAACAGCACCCTTGGGTGCGCGAGGCCCGCGGCCTGCAGCCCCTGGTAGCCGGCCTCGTACAGTCCGCGGTAGATGCGTCCGGAGGCGGGCGAGCCGTTGGCGTTCCACTGCGGCATCAGGAACGCCGGGTGGTTGGGCTCGTTCCAGATCGCGTAGATGGAGACCTCCGAGCCGAACTCGCGCGCGACGGCGGTCATGAATTCCTCGAAGTCCTGGTCGTCGGGGCGCGTGATGTACGGCGCCTTGCCGTTGGAGGTGGCCCAGCGCGGCACGGGCGAGGTGACCGTCAGCAGCACCGGCCAGCCCAGCCGCTTGGCTTCGGCCAGCACTTCGGCGTAGTCCCCCCAGTCGTAGGCGGCGGGGTTGGTGGCTTCGAAGCTTGGCTTTCTGGCGCTGGTCGCGCCTGGGGCGACTTCGGCCCAGTAGAGCTCGATGCGCAGGGCGTGCACGCCCAGGTGCTCGAGCTGGGCGATCACGTGCGGACGCGTCTTCGCTTCGAGCAGGTCGTTGGAGGCCTCGAAGTAGGTGATCTGGGTGTGCGAGGCGAGCGCCGGGGCGGCGCCGAGGGAGCCGGCGAGCGTGGCGCCGGCGAGCAGCGAGAGTAGGAGCGTTCGGATTCTGGGCATGGTCGCTAGAGACACCTCGGCGCAGAGAAGGTTGCGGTCTTTGTAGCGTTCGGGTGCATGAGCATCCCGATCGCACCAGACGACATCGTCCAGACGGCTGCGGAGGCGCAGGCGAACAGTCGCCCGCCGCTGCTCGTGGTGCAGCCGCTGCTGGCGTTTCTCGACGCGCACGGGCTCGGCGAGGGCGAGCTCGTGGCGCGGCCGATTGGCGACGGGCACTCGAACGTCACCTATCTGGTCGAGCGTGCGGGCAGCGAGTTCGTGTTGCGCCGTCCGCCGCGTCCGCCGCTGCCGCCCAGCGCCCACGACGTGCTGCGCGAGGCGCGCCTGCTGCGCGCGCTGGCGGGCACCCGCGCGCGCGTGCCGGAGGTGTTGGCGGTGTGCGCCGACGAGCAGGTGATCGGCGCGCCGTTCTACGTGATGGAGCGGGTGGAGGGCGAGGTGATCGTGGCGAGCGTGCCGGACGCGCTGGACACGCCCGCCGAGCGGCGGCGGATCGGCGAGCAGCTGATCGACGCGCTGGTGGAGATCCACGCGGTGGACTGGCGCGCGGTCGGCCTCGAGGGCTTCGGCAAGCCGACCGGCTATCTGGAACGCCAGCTGCGGCGCTTCGGCGGCCTGTGGGAGCTCAACAGGACGCGCGAGATCCCGGCGGTGGAACGCGTGGGGGGATGGTTGGCAGAGCACCTGCCGAGTTCCGGAGCGGCGACGATCGTGCACGGCGACTACCGCCTGGGCAACACGATGTTCGCGACCGATGCGCCGGCACAGCTGACGGCGGTGCTCGACTGGGAGATGGCCACGATCGGCGACCCGCTGGCGGACGTGGGCTACCTGTGCATGATGTGGTCTGAGCCCGGCGACCCCAGCGAGGGCCTGCGCGCGGCGCTCGGCGACGTCACGCGCGCAGAGGGCTTCATGACGCGGGCGCAGCTGATCGCGCGCTACGAGCAGCTGTCCGGGCGCTCGGTGGGCGACATCCGCTGGTACACGACGCTGGCCGTGTGGAAGAGCGTGGTGTTCATGGAGGGCAACTACAAGCGCGCGGTCGCCGGCAGCACCGACGACCCCTACCTGCATGCGTTCGGCGACGGCGTGCTCGAGCTGGCAACGCGCGCGGAAGAGGTGGCTTTCGGTGGCTGAGGCGCAGGACGCGGCGGCCGGCGAGCTCGCGGACGGCGCCGACGGCGGGCCGCGCTCGGCGCTGCTGATCGACTGGGGCGGGGTGCTCACGAGCAACCTGTTCGGCTCCTTTCGCGCCCACTGCCTGCAGGCGGGGATCGACCCGCAACTGCTGGCCAACCGCTTCAAAGCCGACCCCGAGGCACGCGAGCTGCTGATCGCGTTGGAGAAGGGGCAGCTGGATGAGCGTGACTTCGAGATCCGCTTCGCTGCGCTCTTGGAGGTGAGCCCGGAGGGGCTGATCGACGGCCTGTTCGCGGGCGTGCAGCCCGACGAGGCGATGCTCCAGGCGGTGCGCAGCGCGCACGCGGCGGGGGTGCGCACGGCGCTCGTGTCGAACTCGTGGGGCGTGCACCGCTACCCGCACGAGCTGTTCGACGAGCTGTTCGACGGCGTGGTGATCTCCGGCGAGGAGGGCATCCGCAAGCCCTCGCGGCGCATGTACGAGCTGGGCGCCGAGCGCGCGGGCGTGGCACCGCAGGAGTGCGTGTTCGTCGACGACCTGCCGTTCAACCTCACGCCGGCCGAGCAACTGGGGATGGCGACCGTCCACCATACGAGCGCGCAGACCACGATCCCCGAGCTCGAGCGCCTGCTCGGGCTCGCGCTCGCGGCCTAGCCGCACATGGCCCCCGGTGCCGGCGCGCGACCGGCACGGACGCTAGGCGCGCTTGCCGCGGCCGTACAAGAACTTGAAGAAGCGCGCGAGCAGCCGCGAGGTGCGCGACTTGTACGGGTACATGAAGATTTCCTTCTTCATGGCCAGTTTGTCGGTCACGACGATCGCCTGCTGTGAGCAATACTTGCGGATGCCGCCGGCGCCGTGGCGCGAACCGAGGCCGGAGGCCTTGGCGCCACCCATCGGCAGCTCGAGCACCGTGTAGTTGATCATCGCGTCGTTGACGTTCGCCGCGCCGGCTTCGAGCCGCCGCGCAATCGCCTCGCCGCGCTGCGCGTCGCGTGAGAACACCGACGCGCCGAGACCGTACGGCGAGTCGTTGGCGAGGCGCACCGCCTCCTCGACGTCGCCCACCTTCATGATCGGCAGGGTCGGCCCGAACGTCTCCTCGGTCATGCACTTCATCGTGTGGTCCACGTCCACGAGCACCGTCGGCTCGAAGAAGCGCCCGGCGCCGGAGACCTCGTTGCCACCGACGAGCACGCGCGCGCCGCGCTGCACCGCGTCGGCGACGTGGTCCTTGATGATCTCCAGCTGCGGCGGGAAGGTGATCGCGCCCACCTCCACCGAGCCGGGGCCCTCGGGCTTGCCCACGCGCAGCGCGCGCACTTTCTCGGAGACTTTGGCGACGAACTCGTCGTACACGGGCTCCTCGACGTACGCGCGCTCGATCGAGATACACGTCTGGCCGGCGTTCTGCATGGAGAAGTAGACGGCGAAGTTGGCGGCGCGCTCGAGGTCGGCGTCGGAGAGCACGATCATCGGGTCCTTGCCGCCGAGCTCGAGCGACGCGGGGATCAGGCGTTTGGCGGCCGCTTCCGCGACCTTGCGGCCGGTCTTGGTGGAGCCGGTGAACATGATCATGTCCACCTGCTCGATCAGCGCCGCGCCGGTCTCACCGCGCCCGGTGGCGATCTGCAGCACGTCCTCGGGCAGGCCGCACTCGCGCAGCCCCTCGGCGAGCAGCAGCGAGGTCAGCGGCGTGACCTCGGAGGGCTTCATGATCACCGCGTTGCCGGCCGCGAGCGCGGGGATGCAGTCGCCGAAGGAGTTCGTCAGCGGGTAGTTCCACGGGCCGATCACCCCGATCAGCCCCAGCGGGCGGTAGCGCAGGATGATCTTCTTGCCCTTGACAAGCAGCTGGCTGGTCTTGATGCGCTCATCGGCGAGGTAGCTGGGGGCCTCCTTCGCCCAGAACCCGAACGCGTTGCCGGCGTAGCCGATCTCCGCGAGCTCTGCGTCCTCGTAGGTCTTGCCGGTCTCCGAGACGATCGTCTCGACGACGCGCTCGGCGTTGTCCATCACCCACTTCTGCGCGCGCAGCAGCACGCGCGCCCGTCCGTCGAAGCCGTACGCCTCCCACTCCGGCTGCGCTGCGCGGCCACGCACGGCCATCTGCGCGACCTGCTCGGCGCTGAGGTCGGGGACCGTGCCGATGATCTCGCCCGTGGCGGGGTTCTCGACGGGTATCCCAGCCTCGACGCCCGCGCCGGTGTCGCCCTCCCGCGCAACGTTCTCGTCCGTCTGGAGTGGGTGCTGCTCGACAGTCGCCATGTAACTCTCCCCTGCTCGCCTGCATGTCCCCACATCGGGGTACTTGCCTTGAGTAGAAGAGTACTCCGCCTGCGCGCCGCGCCGGCGCGCTCGTGCCGCCCGTGCTAGGCGGAGAGCTCGACCGAGGCGATGCCCACCGGCTCGGTCGGCCGATCGGCGCCGTCGGTGGGGACGGCCTCGAGCTTGTCGACCACGTCCATGCCATCGCTGACCTGGCCGAAGACCGTGTGCTTGCCGTCCAGCCACGGACACGAGTCGGCGGTGACGATGAAGAACTGCGAGCCGTTGGTGTTGGGGCCGGCGTTGGCCATCGCCAGCGCGCCGCGCACGACCTTGTGATCGTTGATCTCGTCCGCGAAGGTGTAACCGGGGCCACCGGTGCCGGTGCCCTGCGGGCAGCCGCCCTGGATCATGAAGTCGCTGATGATGCGGTGGAAGGTGAGCCCGTCGTAGAAGCCCTCGCCGGCGAGCTTGCGGAAGTTCTCGACCGTCTTGGGCGCGTCCTCGTCGAACAGCTCGAAGGTGATCGGGCCTTCGGTGGTCTGCATGGTGGCGGTGCTCACGACCGCAACCTTATCGTGCTCCCCTCTCGCGCATCCGCTTCATGCAGGGCGATCGAAACAGCCGGCACGCTCTCCCGTTAAATTTCGTATCGCGCAGTGTTACAATCCGATACTGATGGGCGCCGTACCAATCAGCATCCGCCTCCCCGAACAGACCGTCGGTCGGCTCGCCGACCGCGCCGACCGCTCGAACATGCCCTCGCGCACGCTCGCGCAGCGCTACATCGAGGAGGGTCTGCGCATGGACGAGCATCCGCTGATCCACTTCGCGGATGGCCCGTCGGGTCGCCGTGCACGGCTCCTCGGCGGCCCGGACGTGTGGGAGGTGGTCACTGTCGCACGCGACAACGACGGCGACCTCGCCGAGACAGCCTCGTATCTGGAGCTTTCGCTGGGTCTCGTGCAGGCTGCCGCCTCTTACTATGCGGCCTACCCGCAAGAGGTTGACGAGCGTATCGAGCGCAATCGCCGTGAGGCTCACGACGCCCACGGCGCGTTCCTCGCGGCCCGCGCCGCTCTTGGCGGTTGAGACTGCTGCTCGATGAGATGCTGTCTCCCGCCATTGCGCGGGAGCTGCGCGCACGTGGTCACGATGTGCAGGCGATCCAAGAGCACCCCGAGTGGTGCTCCTTTGCTGACCGTCGCGTCGTCGAGCTCGCACGCGATGAGCGTCGAGCGATCGTCACCGACAACCTCGTCGATATGCGGCCCCTGCATTACGAGGCGATCACGCCTGGCGGTCCGGGCGATCACGGCATGATCTTCATCCCCGGTGGTCACCCGCGCACCCGTGCCGACACGGGGAGGATCGTCGCCGCCCTCGAGCAGAAGCTCGGGGCGCACCCCGGAGACGACGACCTGGCGAACGGCGAGGACTGGCTGTAGGTCTACCCCACGCGCTCGAGGCTCACGACCGGCCCGTGCCCGTGGGTGCCGATGGTGTGCCCGTCGAGCGCCGCGATCACGCGCTGTGCGTCCACCTCGGGGACCGACACGAAGGCGAAGCGCTCGAGCACGAGCACGTCGCGCACCGCCTCGCCGTCGAGGCCCGCCGCGGAAGTCACGGAGGCGACGATGTCGGCGACGCTCAGGCCGTGCACGCGCCCGCCGGCGAGCACCAGCTTGGTGTAGGGCTCACGGTCATCGCGGCGGGAGATGCGCGGCTTGGAGTGCCTGCGCGGGCGCTCGCGCACGGGCGTGGGGGCGACCACGGCGCCGCGCTCCCACTGGGCGATGTGCGTGCCGATGTGGCGTTCGATCGCCTCCAGCTCGTGCTTTTGACGGCGCTCCACGAACGTGATCGCACGACCTGAGCGCCCCACGCGCCCGGTGCGCCCGATGCGGTGCACGTAGGTGTCGGGGCTGGTGGGCACGTCGTAGTTGACGACGAGCGTGACCGTCGAGATGTCGAGGCCGCGCGCGGCCACGTCGGTGGCGACGAGGATCGGCACGCGCCCGCCCTTGAACGCCAGCATCACGCCGTCGCGCGAGCCCTGGGACATGTCGCCGTGCAGTGCCCTCACGTTCATGCCACGGTCGCGCAGCGTGCGGAACAGCTGCTCGCAGCGGATCTTCGTGCGCACGAACACGATCGCCTGCTGGCCGTCGACGTCGCGGTCGGGCATCTCCGCGCGCAGCACCTCCACGAGCTTGTCGGGCTTTTCCTTCGGCTCGACCGGCAGCTGGAACTGGGCGACGGTGTCGATCGTGAGCGTCGCCGCCTCCACCTGGATGATCGTCGGGTCGTACATGTAGCGGTCGGCCAGCTCGCGGATCGGCGGCGGCATGGTCGCGCTGAACAGCGCCGTCTGGCGGCTGGAGGGGGTCAGCGAGAGGATTTTCTCGACGTCCTCCAGGAAGCCCAGGTCGAGCATCTCGTCGGCCTCGTCGAGCACCACGAAGCGGCAGTCGTGCAGCACCAGCGAGTGGCGTGAGATCAGGTCGAGCACGCGCCCGACGGTGCCCACCACCACGTGCCCGCCCCCCCGCAGCTGCGCCTGCTGGGTGCGGATGGGGGCGCCGCCGAACACCGCCACCACGTCGATGCCGCTGTGCGCGCCGTACGTGCGCAGCGCCTGGGTGACCTGGATGCACAGCTCGCGCGTGGGCGTCAGCACGAGCGCCTGCACGCTCTGCTCGGACGGATCGATGTACTCCATGATCGGCAGGCCGAACGCGGCTGTCTTGCCGGTTCCCGTCTGCGCCTGGCCGATCACGTCGCGCCCGGCGAGCAGCTGCGGGATCGCCTGCTCCTGGATCGGGCTGGGCGCCTCGTAGCCGACGTCGCGCAGCGCCTGCAGGGTGGACTGGGAGAGCCCGAGCTCGGCGAATGACTTGGCCATCGACGGGAGCTTAGGCGGCTGGGTCCACAAGCAGCTTGCCGGTGGTGCGCCGCGCGTGCAGGTCGATCTGCGCTTGGGCGGCTTGCTCCAGGGGGTATGTCCGCCCGACGATCGCCCGCAGCTCGCCGCTGCCGTGGGGTGGCGGGAGGGCGCGCGCGAACAGCTCGGCGAGCGCGTCGGCGAACATGCCCGGGCGCTCGAGGCTGTGGAACAGGTAGAAGCCGACGACCGCGCGCGAATGGCGCAGCAGCGAGCCCGTGCGCACCTCGTTGGGTTCGCTGCTGGCAATGCCGCACACGACGACGCGCCCGAACGGCGCGAGCGCTTTGTAGGAGGCGTCGAACACGGCGCCGCCGGACATGTCGAACACGGCGTCCACGCCCCGCCCGCCGTTGGCCTCGATCAGCCGCTCGGTCAGACCGTCGGGTGCCGCGTCGAGCGCGACGTCGGCGCCGAGCTCGAGCGCCAGCGCGCGCTTGTCCTCGCTGGTCGCCGTGGCGATCACGCGCCCGGCGCCGAACGCGCGCCCGAGTTGCACAGCCAGCGAGCCGACGCCACCGGCGGCCGCGTGCACGACCACGCTCTCCCCCTCGCTGACGTGCGCGGCCGTGCGATACAGGTGCCAGGCTGTAGTCCCCTGGATGATCAGCGCGAGCGCCGTGCCGTCGTCGATGCCCGCGGGGATCGCGAACACGCGGTCGGCGGCCGCGGTCGCGTACTCGGCGTAGCCGCCGCTGCCCGTCAGCGCCACCACACGCTCGCCGGTGTCCTCGCGGATGCCGGCGACCTCGCCGCCGGGGACCAGCGGCAGCGTGGCCCTTTGCACGTAGGTGTTGGTGCGCGTGTGTGTGTCCGCGAAGTTCACCCCCGCGCGCGTGACCCTGATCAGGACCTCTCCCGGACTCGGCTCGGGGACCGGCAGCTCGACGAGCTTCAGCACCTCCGGGCCGCCGAACTCGCTCATCTGGATCGCGCGCATCGCGGCCGAGGCTATCCGACGCCGGCGCCGGCGCCGGTCCCCAGGGGCGAGGGTGCCGTGCGCCGCGCGCCACGAATGCGCGTGGCCGGCGGCGTGCTCTAAGGTGCGCGCCCATGCCCATCACAGTGGTCGGCTCGATTGCCTATGACACCGTCAAGACGCCGTTCGGCGAGCGCGAGCGCATGCTCGGCGGCGCGGCCGTGCACTTCGCGCTGGCGGCCTCGTTCTTCGACGACGTGCGCGTGGTTGGCCCGGTTGGCGAGGACTTCGGCGAGGAGCAGCTGCAGGTGATGCGCGGGCGGGGCGTGGACGTCGGCGACGTGGAGCGCATCAGCGCTGGCAAGACGTTCTTCTGGCACGGCGAGTACGGCTGGGACCTGAACTCGCGGGAGACGATCGACACCCAGCTTGGCGTGTTCGAGGGCTTCTCGCCAAAGCTGTCCGAGCGCTCACGCTCCAGCGACGTGCTGTTCCTGGCGAACATCCAGCCCGACCTGCAGCGCGAGGTGCGCGCACAGATGCCGCACGCGCGCTTCGTGGCGCTGGACTCGATGAACCTGTGGATCGACGTCGCGCGCGACTCGCTCGTGCAGGCCATCGAGGGCGTCCACTGCGTGATCCTCAACGACGCGGAGCTGCGCCAGCTCACGGGCAAGCCCAACCTGGTGTCGGCCGCGCGCGAGGTGCTGAGCTGGTCCCCAGCGCCCCGCGACGGCTCGTCCGGCGGCCCGCAGGTGGTGGTCGCCAAGCAGGGTGAGTACGGCGCCGCGCTGGTCACCCGCGAGGGCTTCTTCGCCCTGCCCGCCTACCCGCTGGAGACGGTCATCGACCCCACCGGCGCCGGCGACACGTTCGCCGGCGGGCTCGTCGGCTACATCGCCGCGCACCCGCACGAGCAGCTCTCCGACGCGTTGCTGCGGCGGGCGATGGCGCACGCCACGGTGCTCGCATCGTTCAACGTCGAGGAGTTCGGCACCGAGCGCGTCGAGCGCCTGACGGGCGAGGAGATCGCAGCGCGTACCCGCGAGCTGCACGCCATGACCCAGTTCAGCGGCGCGCCACTGGAGCTCCGCGGCTGAGCGTGTCTCGCTCGTGACGGCGGGTACACGCCCCGCGTCGCTCATAATCGAGTGAGAGCATTCGCCATCCGCGGACAGGAGACACACATGAGCAGCGAGCGAGCGACGATCGAGAGCACCTCTGCAGGCGGCGCGGAGGCGAGCGCCAACGGCGCGCCGAGCGCGCCCGACACGCTGACGGTCACCGACAACCGCACCGGCGCCACCTACGAGCTGCCGATCACCGACGGCACGGTGCGGGCGATGGACCTGCGGCAGATCAAGACCGGCGCGGAGGACTTCGGCCTGATGGCCTACGACCCGGCGTTCACCAACACCGCGTCGTGCCGCAGCTCGATCACCTACATCGACGGCGACGCCGGCATCCTGCAGCACCGCGGCTACCCGATCGAGCAGCTGTGCGAGCACGCCACCTACCTGGAGGTCGCCTACCTGCTGATCAACGGCGCCCTGCCCACGGCGGCGCAGCTCGAGGAGTGGGTGGCGGAGATCACGATCCACACGTTCGTGCACGAGAACGTCAAGGACTTCATGCAGGGCTTTCGCTACGACGCCAACCCGATGGGCATGCTCGTGGCCTCGGTGGGCGCGCTGTCCACCTTCTACCCCGACGCCAACGCGATCCACGACGAGCAGGTGCGCCGGCTGCAGATGATCCGCCTGCTCGCGAAGATGCCCACGCTCGCGGCGTTCGCCTTCCGCCACAACCGCGGCCAGCCGTACGTGTACCCGGACAACGACCTCGACTACCCCGGCAACTTCCTTTCGATGATGTACAAGATGACCGAGCTCAAGTACCAGCCAGATCCGCGCCTGGCGCGCGCGCTGGACGTGCTGTTCATCCTGCACGCCGACCACGAGCAGAACGCGTCCACCAGCGCCGTGCGCTCCGTCGGCTCGACCCAGGTGGACCCCTACTCGGCGGTTGCCGCGGGCGTGGCCGCGCTGTACGGGCCGCTGCACGGCGGCGCCAACGAGGCGGCGCTGCGGATGCTGGGACGCATCGAACGCGTCGAGAACATCCCCGGCTTCCTGGCGGGCGTCAAGGAGGGCAAGGAGCGCCTGATGGGCTTCGGCCACCGCGTGTACAAGAACTACGATCCGCGCGCGCGGATCATCCGCAAGCACATGGACGCCGTGTTCGAGGTGCGCGGCAAGAGCCCGCTGTTGGATGTCGCCTCGGAGCTCGAGAAGCAGGCGCTCGCCGATGACTACTTCACCTCGCGCAAGCTCTACCCCAACGTCGACTTCTACTCGGGCCTCATCTACGAGGCGCTGGGGCTGCCGGTGGAGATGTTCCCGGTGATGTTCGCCATCGGGCGCACCAGCGGCTGGATCGCGCAGTGGCTGGAGATGGTGCAGGACCCCGAGCAGAAGATCGCCCGCCCGCGCCAGATCTACACCGGCGCGCGCGATCTGGACTACGTGCCGATCGAGCAGCGGGGGTAGGACGCCGGGTGCTTGGCACGGAAAAAAACTCCCGTCCAACCATAGTAGCTACGTATAAACCATAGCTACCGCAGTCCGAAAAAAAGCACCTCACAGCACCAGCGTCGCCCCGTGCCGGCGCAGCCACTCGCGGTCTTCGCGGTAGCCGGGCCAGTGGCGCTCGAGCAGCGACCAGAAGCGGCGGGAGTGGTCGAGGACCTGCAGGTGGCAGACCTCGTGCCAGACGACGTATTCGAGCACGCGCTCGGGCGCGAGCAGCAGCCGCCAGTTGAAGCTCATGCGCCCGCTCGGCGAGCAGGATGCCCAGCGCGTGCGCTGGGCGCGGATGTCGAGCGCGGTGTAACGGCTGCCGGCGAGCGCGGTCGCGTTGTCCAAGCGGGGTGCGATCTCCGCGCGGGCGGCGCGCCGGTAGAAGCGCTCGAGCGCCGGGCGGGCGTCGCCGGCGGGCACGAGCAGACGCCGGCCGTCGCGGTGCACGCGCGTGCGCCCGGCCTGCGGGACGAGCTCCAGCGGCGTGCCCAGGTAGGGGACGGTGCCGGCGCGTGCGGCGATCCGCGCGCGCACCTCGTGCGCCTCGCGCAGCCGGCGCTCGATCCACGGGCGCAGCTCGCCGATCGCCGCTGCGGCGGCGCGCTCGGGGGCGCGCGCCGGCAGCACGACCTCCACGCCGGTGTGCGCGTGCACGTTCACCCGCACCCGGCGGGCGCGCGAAGAGCGCCGCACCGTGTAGTGGATCTCGCCGCTGCGCAGCGGCTTGGCGTCGGACATGCCGCCAGGGTACGCGCCGCCGCGGAGGTCTCGCGTACGCTTGGCGCGCCGTGAGTGCGAGCGACACCACCGAGCACGCCCAAACCTTCGACGAGGAGCTCTTGCTATGGCTTGGCGACGAGCCGCCGGAGGTGCGCGCGGCGGACTCCGAGCGCGTCCGCGACATCGCCGCGGAGCTCGCCGGCGGCTTCGACGCGCTTGCCGAGGTGGGGCGCGCGGTGACCGTGTTCGGCTCCGCGCGCACACCCCCTGAGCATCCGCACTACGCGCTCGCGCGCGAGGTCGGCGCGTGCCTGGGGGGCGCGGGCTACACGGTGATCACCGGCGGCGGCCCTGGGATCATGGAGGCCGCCAACCGTGGCGCGCGCGACGTGGGCGCGCTGTCGGTCGGCTGCAACATCGAGCTGCCGCACGAGCAGGCGCCCAACCGCTACCTCGACATCAGCCTGCGCTTTCGCCACTTCTTCGCGCGCAAGGTCATGTTCGTGCGCTACGCCAGCGCGTTCGTCATCTGCCCCGGCGGCTACGGCACGCTGGATGAGCTGTTCGAGTGCCTGACGCTGATCCAAACGCAGACCATCCGCCACTTCCCGGTGATCCTCGTCGGCGATGGCGAGTGGCGGGGCCTCGTGGACTGGCTGCGCGCGCATGCGCTCGCCGACGGGCGCATCGACGCGGCCGACCTCGACGTGCTGCACATCGTGGAGCGTCCGCCCGAGGTGTGCGCGATCGTCGACGCCGCGCACGAGCGCCAGCGCACCTACGGGCGCCACCAGCGCCGCCGCGGGCAGCGCGATCCAGGCTAGGCGGCCGACGGCTCGCCGCGCGCGGCCGACGGCTTGGCGATCGAGCTGGCGTAGACCGCCTTCTCCCACGGGCGTGCCAGCTTCAGCGCGCTGACGATCGCGCGCGTGGCCGGCGAGCGGTTGAGCGTGTAGAAGTGGATGCCCGGCGCGCCCGCCGCGAGCAGCTCCGCGCACTGCAGCGACGCGTACGCGACGCCGAAGTCGAGCACCGCCTCGGCGTCCTGCGCGCGTGCGTGCAGCTCCGCGCGCAGACGGTCGGGGATCGCCGCGCCGCTCAACTTCGCCATGCGCTCGATCTGGCCCACCCGCGTGATCGGCATGATGCCGGGGAGGATCGGCACGTCGATGCCGGCGGCGCGTGCACGGGCGATGAAGTCGAAGTAGCTGGCGTTCTCGAAGAACATCTGCGTGATCAGGAAGTCCACGCCGGCGTTCACCTTCTCCACCAGGTGTTCGAGGTCCGCCTGCGGGCTCGTCGCGTGGATGTGCGTCTCCGGGAAGCACGCGGCGCCGATCGCAAACGGATAGTCGCGCGCGATCAGCGCCACCAGCTCGCAGGAGTACTCCAGCCCGCCCTCGGTCTTCGTCCACACCTCCTCACCGCCAGGTGGGTCGCCGCGCAGCGCGAGCACGTTGTCGATGCCCGCGTCCTGCATCTCCTGCAATGTCGCGTGCAGCTGATTCACCGTCGCGCCCACGCACGTGAAATGCGCCATCGCCTCCAGGCCGTACTCGTCCTTGATGCGCTTGACGATCTCGATCGTCTTCGCGCGCGTCGAGCCGCCGGCGCCGTAGGTGACGGACACGAACGACGGCTCCAGCGTCTTCAGCTCGGCGAGCGCCGCGTACAGGTTGCGCTCGCCGTCGGGGGTCTTCGGCGGGAAGAACTCGAACGAGAAAACCGGCGTGGGCGGGTCCTGCCTCGCCAGGATCTCATCGATGCGCATCGACTGATTATGCAGCCCAGCGCATCGGCTCCCCCTCGGGGGAAGCTGCGTCGGCGACCTGGCTCACCTCGCCGCGCGCCTGCAGGTGCGTGAGGTAGCAGAGGATCTTCGACAGCAGCCAGTGCGCGTTCTCCTGCGAGAGCGAGTCGCCGTACACGTGCGGGACGATCTCGAACGCCGTCAGCGTGCGTCCCGCGAGCGCCGCGCGCACGGCCTGCAGGCGTTCGTTGACCAGCGTGCGGTTGCCCTCGATGTGCGCTTGCACGTCGGTGAACGTGCGTCCGTGCCCCGGCAGGCACAAGCGTGCGCCAAGCCCTGCGACGACATCCAGCGAGTGCAGGAATTCGCCCACCGGGTCGGGCGAGTAGCCGTAGTCGAAGTACAGCGAGATGCGTCCCAGCAGATGATCGCCCGAGATCAACAGGCGCCGCTCGGGCTGGAACATGCACACGTGCGAGGGCGCGTGGCCGGGCGTCTCATACGTGACCCACTCGCCCAGGTCGCTGTGCACGGTCACGCCCTGCACGAGGTCGCGGTGGGGCTCGAGCGGCCCGGAGATCCCCGTCCCCTGCGAGCTGCGCGCTTCCGCCGCACGGCGCAGCGGCGCCTCCGGCACGCCGCTCTGGCGGGCGATCTCCACGCGTTTGGCCAGCACCGCCGCGGGGTCCGCCAGCATGCGGTCCAGATGCGCGTGGTTGGGGTGAATCAAAACCTCGCAGCCGGCGCGCTCGACGATGCTCGCCGCCTGCCCGCAGTGGTCGGTGTGCGCGTGCGTGCACACGATCAGCTGCGCCTGCTCCAGACGCAGGTGGCACATCTCCAGCGCGCGCTGCAGGTGCGAGAGCGAGTCCGGCTGGTGCATGCCGGTGTCGAACAGCACGAAGCCCTCGCCGCACGCCACCGCCCACGCGTTGCAGTGGGGCACTCCCGGCCACGGCAGCGGCAGGCGCAGGCGGTACAGGCCGTGCATCACGCGCTCGCCGCGACCCAGCTCGCGCCTGCTCATAACATCGGGCATGGCACGCACACTAGACTAAGCCTGTTCAGCGGCGTAAGGGAGGCGGGATGGCCGAGCGGGATAGCGCAACCGAGGCGAGCACCAAGGTGGCGGAGGTCGCCGCCAACATGCAGCAGGCCGCCGCCACGCGCAAACGCATCTCCGGCAACAAGGCCGAGGCGGTGGCACGGCGCTACTTCGCCGCGATCGACGCGCGCGAGCTCGACGCGGCCGTCGCCATGTGGGCTGAGGGCGGGCGCGAGAACGTGCGCGGCCAGGTCGACGTGCTCGCGCCCGACGGCGTGCGCGCGTTCATCGGCCAGCTGCTCGACGCGATGCCCGACCTGAGCATGCAGGTGCTGTCCACCACCAGCGAGGGCGAGCGCTGCGGGGTGCACTGGCGCATGAGCGGCACGTTCGCGGGGCCTGGCAGCTTCGCCGGCGTCGCCCCCACCGGCAGCCCGATCGAGCTCGAAGGCTTCGATCTGCTGACCGTCAGCGAGGGGCTGATCCAGAACAACGACGCGTTTGCCGACTCGATGACCTTCGCGCGGCTCATCGGCCTCATGCCCCCGCAGGGATCGAGCATGGAAGCGCGCATGACGCAGGCGTTCAACGCCAAGACACGCCTCACCGCGGGCCTGCTCGCCGGCGCGGCGGGGATGGTCGCCGAAGGCGTGTGGACGGTGCAGGGGCAGCCGGGGCGCTGCAACGTGTACCTGATCGAGGACGCAGGCGGGGTGACGCTGTTCGACGCCGGCGCGCGCACGATGACGCGCGCGGTGGCCGGCGCCGGGGCGAAGCTCGGCGGCATCCGCCGCGTCGTGCTGGGCCACGCGCACACCGACCATCGCGGCTCGGCGCCGGCGCTGGGCGTGCCCGTGCTGTGCCACCCCGACGAAGTGCTCGACGCCGAAGGCAGCGGCGGCTTTCGCTACTGGCCGATCGGCCTCGCCGGCCTGCCCACGCCGCTACGCCAGGCCCACCGCCTGCTGCACCGCTACGCGTGGGACGGCGGCCCGGTGGAGATCTCCGGCACGCTCACGGAGGGCAACGAGGTGGCGGGCTTCAAGGTCATCGAGCTCCCAGGGCACGCGCCGGGGCAGATCGGCCTGTGGCGCGAGTCCGACCGCCTGGCGCTCACCAGCGACTGCTTCGACACGATCGACATGTGGGGGCGCAACCACGCGGCCTGCGTGCCGCCCGCGGTGTACAACTTCGACACCGAGCAAGCGCGCGCGAGCGTGCGCAAGCTCGCCGCGCTCGAGCCCGCCGCCGCCTGGCCGGGACACGGCAAGGCGCTGACGGGGGACGTGCGCAGCCAGCTCGAGCGCGCCGCCGAGCAGGGCTAGGCGCGGGCTGCGGTGGGCAGGCGCTCCCGCCGGCGCGAGCAGCTGAGCGCACCAGGCGGCGAGGAGCAACTGGCGGCGCCCAGCAGCGATTACGAGGACGGGGCGGGCAACGTGCTCACGCTGCGCGGCTCGCTCACCGCGAAGGCGCGGCGCGAGTACGCGCACACGCTCGCCGGCGCCAGCGGGGCGGGCGCGCGACCGGCTGCCACGCGCGAGGACTCAGAGCAGCGGGCGCTCGAGCTGCTGTTCGAGCGCCTGGCGGTGCGGTGGGTGATCGCCGGGGCGCCGATCGCGCGCCAGCGTGAGCTCGTGGCGCGCTTTCGCGTCGCCTCAGCCGACGAGCGCGCGTGGGTGCGCCGCGCGCTGCGCGAGCACTGCGCCGAGCATTTCCCCGACGTGCAGGCACCCTGAAACGGGCGGCAAGCAGGAGCTACCATCGGAGCTGCCGTGGACGCGATACTCGCTGCGTTCGACCCGAGAGCCTTCCGCTGGGGCGCCAGCAGCGCGCCGTGGCACGAAACGCTCGTGCTCGTGCTGGTGATCGCCGCGATGGCGGCGGCGACCTGCGTGCTGATCTTCCTGCACCTGCGCCAGCGCACCCGCCGACCCAAGCGCGTGACCGATCAATGGCAGGTGCTGAGCACGATGGGCGAGCTGTGCCCGCGTGGCTGGCAGGCGCAGATCACGCTGTATGGGCAGGGAGCGCCCGTCCCCGCGGACGCCCCGCCCGCGCGCACGCCGTTGGTGGAGCTGGAGTGGAAGCACTTCGACGAGCACTCCGGCAGGGGCGGGATGGCGCGACGCATGTGGGCGCGCACGATCGGCGGGGCGCTGCAGGCGATGGTCGACGATCGCCGGACCGACGTCACGCTCGCGCGGAGCGGGCGCCGGAATCCTCATTCCTCGTCGAAGCTGGAAAGCGGGTAGCTCTCGCGAAGGTACTCGGCGAACAGCGGGACCGTAAAGTCCAGCTGGCCGCGCCGAGGCGCCCAAATGAGGCCCTTCTGGATGAGGCCCTCGCGATGAATCGAGACGCCACGCTGGTCCTTGGCGCCGTATGCGTGGGCAACCTCGGCGGAGCGGTACGGCGGGTCGTTGAGCGATGCCATCGCTGCGAGGTACCGTTGCTCTGCATCGGTGGCCAGCTGGAAGCGAGTGCCGAAGAAATTGCGAGCCAGCGAGTCGGTGACGATCTCACGCACTGCTTGGACATCGGCGCTGGTGATCGGTGAGACTTCGGCGTGGTTCCACAGCTCACGTCCGTACTCCTGGATGAAGTACGGATATCCGGCAGACTCGCGCACGACGCGACGGGCCGCCGGCTCCTCGTAGAGGACATCGTGTGAGGCCGCGGGCGCGATCAGGGCTGTACGCGCTGCTGCTGGGCTGAGCCTTCCGAGCTCCTCGTACTGGAAGAGTCGGTCGCTAGTCGCTCGACCAGCGCCTGGAAGTTGTGCATGTCACCATCACGGCCCGCGAGGGTCGGGGGCTTTCGTCCGGCACCGGGGGTGTAGGGATTCTCGCGCTTTTGCACGCAGCCGCATTCTACGACTTTCTATGGACTATTCACCTCTAGATAGAAAATCATAGACTCGGGCGCCGAGCAGCTCCAACCGCGGCCCGTGCCGGGCGCCCCCGGCCGCCACGAACCTGGCGGTCGCGGGGCTGAGCTCGAACTCGAGCACCTCCCCCAGCTCGTCGCGCACCTGCAAGCGCCTGCCACCGTCGTGCACGGCCAGCACCGTGGCGCGTTCGACGCTGCCGCCGAAGTGCACGATTCGCGCCTGCGCACCAACGCTGGGGACGGGACGAGACGGAGTGGGCATCGCGCCCATGCTATGCGGCACGCCCGCGCCGCTATCTATAGCCGCTATCTATACCTTCCGAGCATGCGCCGCACGAAGATCGTCGCCACCATCGGCCCCGCCTCGCGCGAGCCGGAGGTGCTGCTGCGGATGGTGGAGGCGGGCATGGACGTGGCGCGGCTGAACTACTCGCACGGGACGCTGGAGGAGCACGCGGAGACCTGCCGGCGCGTGCGCGACGCCGCCGGTCGCGTGGGGCGCCCGGTGGCGATCCTGCAGGACCTGCCCGGACCGAAGATCCGCATTGGCCCGCTGCGCGAGGACGTCGTCGAGCTGACGCCGGGCGAACGGTTGACGTTCGTGTGCGGCGACGGCGACCGCGCGGGCGACGCGCGCGAGATGAGCGTCTCCTGGCGCGGGCTGCCGGATGCGGTGGAGGAGGGCTCGATCCTGTACCTCGCCGACGGCTCGGTGCGCCTGCGGGTGACCGACGTGCGCGCGTCGGCGTGCGAGCTGGAAGTGGAGATCGAGGTCGGCGGCGCGGTGGCCTCGCGCCAGGGGCTGAACATCCCCGGACCGGTCGCCTCGCTGCCGGCGGTGCCGGAGGAGGACCTGCACCTGCTGGCCCACGGCGAGTCGATCGGCGTGGACATGGTGGCGCTGTCGTTCGTGCAGACGCCGGCGGACGTGGAATCGGTGCGCGACCACACGCGCCTGCCGCTGATCGCCAAGATGGAGAAGCCCGAGGCGGTCAAGCGCGCGGCGGAGATCCTGGAGGCGGCGGACTGCGTGATGGTCGCCCGCGGCGACCTGGGCATCGAGCTGCCGATCGCGCAGGTGCCGATCGTGCAGAAGCAGCTGCTGGAGCTCGCCGGGTGGATGGCGCGCCCGTCGATCACCGCCACGCAGATGCTCGACTCGATGGTCAATTCCCCAAGGCCCACGCGCGCGGAGGTGGCGGACGTGGCCAACGCGATCCTCGACGGCACCGACGCGGTGATGCTCAGCCAGGAGACGGCCGTGGGGGCGCATCCGGTGGAGGCAGTTGCGATGATGGCGGCCGTGGCAGTCCAGGCCGAGTCGATCGCCCCGTATGAGCGCTGGAACCAGTCGCGCGTGCGGCGCACGCACTCCGACCCCGCGTACACGATCGCCCACAACCTGTGCGACGCCGCCCGCGAGCTGCGCCTGGAGGCGCTGGTCATCCCCACGCTGTCCGGGCGCTCGGCGCGCCTGGTCTCCGCGCACCGCCCCACGGTGCCGATCTACGCGCTCTCGCCCGGTCGCGAGACCGTCCGTCGCTGCGGGCTGATGTGGGGCGTGCAGGCCGCGTCGATGCCCCGCCACGAGACCACCGAGGCGCTGATCGCCGACTCCGCGCGGCGCGTGGTCGAGCTCGGCTGGTGCAAGCGCGGCCAGCGCGTGGGCATCACCGCCGGCCTGCCCTCCGGGCGGCCGGGCACCACCAGCCTGTTCCAGATCCAGGTGCTGTGATGGCGGCTGGGACGACGCGCGAGGCGGACGTGCTGGTGATCTTCGGCATCACCGGGGATCTGGCCAAGGTGATGACCTTCCGCTCGCTCTACCGCCTGGAGCAGCGCGGCTTGCTCAAATGCCCGATCGTGGGGGTGGCGGCGGACGACTGGACGGTCGAGCAGCTGCGCGAGCATGCGCGTGCGTCGATCGAAGCGCTCGGTGAAAAGCTCGATCAGGCGGTGTTCGCGCGCTTCGCCGCGCGGCTGTCGTACGTGAGCGGCGACTTCACCGACAAGGCCACCTACCAGCGCGTGGCGAGCGCGATCGCCGACGCGCACAGCCCGGTGTTCTACCTGGAGATCCCGCCGTTCCTGTTCGGGCCGGTGATCAAGGAACTCGCGGGCGCCGGCCTCACGAAGAGCGCGCGCGTGGTGGTGGAGAAGCCCTTCGGGCACGACCTCGCCTCGGCGCGCGCGCTGGCGGCTGAAATCCACGAGTACATCGACGAGTCCCAGCTGTATCGGATCGACCACTTCCTCGGCAAGATGGGCACCGACGAGCTCCTGTACCTGCGCTTCGCGAACACGATGATCGAGCCGATCTGGAACCGCAACCACATCGCCTACGTGCAGATCACGATGGCGGAGCGCTTTGGCGTGGAGGATCGCGGCCACTTCTATGACCCGGTGGGCGCGCTGCGCGACGTGGTCGTCAACCACCTCATGCAGCTGGTGGCGATGGCCGCGATGGAGGCGCCTGCGGGGCGTGACGCGGAAACGTTGAAGGACGCCAAGTTCGCGGTCTTCCGCGCGATCGCCGACGCCAACCCCGCGCACTACGTGCGCGGCCAGTACGACGGCTACCTGAGCATCGACGGCGTGGCCAAGGACTCGACCACCGAGACCTACGCGGCGATGCGCCTGGACATCGACAACTGGCGCTGGTCGGGGGTGCCGTGGTTCATCCGCACGGGCAAGCGCCTGCCGATCACCCAGACGGAGCTGCGCGCCGTGTTCCGCGACCCCCCGCGCCTGGGCTTCATGGAGCACGGGCATCGCCGCCCGGAACCGAACCAGTTCGTGGTCAAGCTCGATCCCTCCACGGGTACGCGCGTGGTGCTGGACGCCCACCGCGCGGACCTCGCCGGCCCCGAGCCGGTGCGCCTGGACGTGGAGTTCGCCGAGCAGGGCGGGGAGGCGCCGACGCCGTATGAGGTGCTTCTATGTGACGCGATGCGGGGCGACAGCACACGCTTCACCCGGCAGGACGGCGTTGAGGAGACGTGGCGGATCTTCGAACCGCTGCTGCGCGAGCCGCCGCCGGTGCACGCGTACGCGCCCGGATCGTGGGGCCCGCCGGAGGCGGAGAAGCTGATAGCGGGATTCGGCGAGTGGCACGAGCCGTGGACGGGGTCCGTGTGAACGAGCCCCCGCACGCCGAACCGACGCGCAGGCAGCTGGAGTCGCGCCACGGGATCTACGGCAAACGCTACCTGGTCGAGCCCGCCCCCGACTGCAAGCTGCCGGAGTCGGGCATGTCGGCGGAGGAAGCGAAAGGCCTGGTCGAAGAGGAGATCCTGCTCGACGGCCTGCCCCAGCGCAACCTGGCGACGTTCGTCACCACCTGGATGGAGCCGGAGGCCGAGGAGCTGATCGCGCAGACGCTGCGCGTGAACTTCATCGACCACGCCGAGTACCCGCAGTCGGCGGAGATCGAGCAGCGCTGCATCCGCATGCTCGCCGACCTCTTCCACGCCCCAGGGGAGACGACCGGCACGCGCACACAGGGCTCCTCGGAGGCGATCATGCTGGGGGCGCTGTCGCTGAAGTGGAAGTGGCGGGCGCGCATGCAAGCGGCCGGCAAGCCCACAGACCGTCCCAACCTGGTGTTCGGCGGCGACGTGCACGTGGTGTGGGAGAAGTTCTGCCGCTACTTCGACGTCGAGCCGCGAATCGTGCCGCTGCAGCCCGACAAGTACACGATCGGCCCCGACGACGTCGAGCGGCACGTGGATGAGAACACGATCGGCGTGGCCGCCGTGCTCGGCACGACCTTCACCGGGCACGCCGACGACATCCGCGGGATCAACGATTGCCTGGTGCGTCACAAGCACGAGCACGGCGTGGACGTGCCGCTGCACGTCGACGCCGCCAGCGGCGGCTTCGTGTGGCCGTTCCTGTACCCCGACTCGGAGTGGGACTTCCGCCTCGAGCAGGTGCGCTCGATCAACGCCTCCGGGCACAAGTTCGGGCTCGTGTATCCGGGAATCGGCTGGCTGATCTTCCGCGAACGCGAGGACCTGCCGGAAGACCTCGTGTTCTACGAGAACTACCTCGGTGAGCGCGACGCCACGTTCACACTCAACTTCTCCACGGGCGCGTCGATGGTGCTCGCGCAGTACTACAACTTCGTGCGGCTCGGTCGCAGCGGCTATCGCTATGTGATGGAAATGCTGCGCTACAACGCGCACGCGCTCGCAAAAGAGATCGCCGCGATCGGCGAGTTCGAGCTGATCGGCTCCGCGCACGAGGAGCAGCTGCCGCTGGTCGCGTTCAAACTGAAGGACGGGCACGCCTACGACGAGTTCGACGTGGCCGCGCAGCTTGCCGCCGAGCGCGGCTGGATGGTGCCCGCGTACACGCTGCCGCCGAACGCCGAACACGTGAAGGTCATGCGCGTGCTCGTCAAGGGCACGTTCGGCGCCACGCTGATCGACAAGCTCGGCTGCGACATCGCGCAGGCGTGCGCCACGCTGAAGGTCAAGGGCCCCGTGCAGCCGATCGAGCGCAAGCGCAGAGTCAAGACGAACACGGGGTTCTGAGGCTCTTATGAGCCTCCGCCCATGAGGGCTCCGGCCGGCGGGCGTTCGTAGCGGGAGACCGTCTGCGGGCGGCTAGGCAGCCACGCCGCTGCGCCCGTAGAAGTCGGCCTCCAGGCGGCCTAGCTCGGTCACCGGCTCGTCTCCGTACATCCACTCGCGCGCGATCCGGTGCCAGTTGGCGCGCGCGCGCAGCTGTGCGAGCACGGCCAGCGTGAGCATCTCCATGCGCCGCCCGAACAGGTGCTCGGGGCGGATCGTCTGGTGGCGCATCTCGCGGAAGTGGCTCGAGCGCGGGTCCGAGCTCTCGATCATCACCTGCGTGGCGATGTCCGGTGTCAGCTGGACCGCTTCGTCGGCGGTCGTGTACCACCAGATGGCGTCCTTGATGAACGCGAGCAGGTGGTCGGGGTCGACGCGCTCAGGGTCGGGCAGGAAGCCGGACTTCGCCAGCAGCTCGTGCAGCGTCCCCGCGTCGCCCTCGGTGACCGCGCGCTGGGCCGCGAGCTCCAGCTCCACCGGCTCGGCGTCGAGGCGCTTGAACAGCCCGAAGTCCAGGAAGGCGACGCGGCCGTCGGCGAGCAGCAGGAAGTTGCCGGGGTGCGGGTCGCCGGAGAACTGCCGGTGGCGGTACAGGCAGCCGAGGAAGAAGCGGAAGACGATCTCGCCGAGCCGGTCGCGCTCGGCCTGCGGGCGGTGCTTGAGCTCCTCGAAGCCCACGCCCTGCACGTACTCGCTGACGAGCACGCGCTCGCGCGAGAGCGAGCTGACGACGTCGGGGACGACGATGAACGGGTGGCCGGCGAAGATGCGCGCGAGCGAGCGCTGGTTTTGCGCCTCCAGCTCGTAGTCGAGCTCCTCGACGATCCGCTCTTTGATCTCCTCCGCGATCGCCTTCACGTCGAGCGCGGGGGTCATGCGCTTGAGCAGCCGCATGATCATGTCCAGGTTCTGCATGTCCGCCCGGACCGCGCTGGCGACGCCTGGGTACTGCACCTTGACCGCCACCTCGCGCCCGTCGAGCAGCGTCGCGCGGTAGACCTGCCCGATGGACGCCGCCGCGATCGGCTCCTGCTGAAAGGACGAGAACACCTCGCCGATCGGTTCTTCGAGGTCCTCCTCGATGACCTTGCGCATCTGCTTGAACGACACCGTGGGCGCCGCGTCGCGGAGCTTGGCGAGCTCGCGCTGGAACTCGTCGCGGTGCTCCTCGGGCACCAGCCCGACGTCGAGGAACGACATCACCTGCCCGAGCTTCATCGCGGCGCCCTTCATCGTCCCCAGCACCGCCACGATCTGCTTGGCGGTCTCCAGCTGGCGGCGGGCCATCGCCTCCTCGGAGGCTTCCTCGCCGCGCGTGACGTTGGCTGCACGCGTGCCGAACTGCTTGACCGCCTCGGTTGCGGCCAGCGTGGCGACCGTCGCCGTGCGCCGCGCGCGCGAGGTGGGGATCTTCTCGTTCTCCCGCGCCATCGCCCCCCATGCTAGGAGCTACGCGCTGCCCGTGGAAGCCAGTAGACGGCCTATCGGTCGTCTACGCGGGAGCCGGGGACGATGTCGTCCGTACCGTCCTGCCAGCGCACCCACGCCTTCGTGCCGCCGTCGTAGTCCGCCCCCAGCAGCACCAGCGTGGCGGGCTCGCCGAGCGCGGTGCACGGCTGCGCGCCCTCGGCGTCGAGCCCGCGCCACACGCGGATGAACGCGTTCTCCTCCCACTCGCGCGCGACGGTGCTGTGCTCGGCGTGACCTGGATAGATGATCGTCTCGGGCGCCAGCTCCATGAGCGTGCCCATGATCGAGTCGCGCAGGTCGGCGTACGTCGTGTGGCCCGGCGCCCGCACGCCGCCGACGGAGCCCTTGAACAGCGTGTCGCCGGTGAACACCGCGGGGGGCTGGGCGCCTGGCTGGGTGACGAGGAAGGAGAGCATCCCGCCCGTGTGCCCCGGCGTGTGCAGCGCGCGCACCTGGAGCTCCCCGAAGTGCAGCGTCTGACCGGCCTCGACGGTGCCCATGCCTGCGGCCGGCGAGTCGTCCCCCTGCGTGCCGGCGCCGAGCAGCTCGCGCTCGCGCTCGCTGATCAGCACCTGCAGCGACGGCCAGCGCGCGCGCAGCTCGCCCACCTCGCTCACGTGATCGAAATGGTGGTGGGTGAGCAGCACGTGGGTGGGCTCGAGCCCCAGGCGTTCGGCGGCCGCGATCAGCGGCGCCACCGGCCCGCCGGCGTCGATGAAGAACGCCGGCCCGCCCTGGCCGTCGGCGAGCAGGTAGGTGTTGGATGCGAACTGTGGATGCGTGGAGTGCTCGACGAGCATCGCGCCATCCTTACACGAGGCCGGCCCGCGCGCCCGGCTCGACGAGTTGCGTGAGCGCGTTCAGGTAGCGCTCGTCGCCGACGTCCTTGCGCCACTCCAGCACGGATACCGTGCCGGCGCAGCGCGCCACCAGCGCGCGCGCCTGCTCGAGCGTCGGCGCCGCGTGCGCCAGCGCGACCGCGCGGGAGGTGCCGACGGTGCGGTAGCTGTGCTCGCCGCGGTGCACGGCGGAGGAGAAGAACACGTGGCAGCCGTCAGCTTCGAGCTGCTCGCGGTCGAGCACGAACTCGTACGGCGGCCCCTGGCGCAGCGCGTAGTCGGGCGAGACCAGGTACAGCACCACCGAGGCGTCCGCGCGCAGGGGGACGTCGGCCGGGGCGAGGCTGGCGCCCACGATGCGCTCCATCGCGTGCGGCCAGCTGCCGTCCAGGAGGGTCATGATGTTCATGCACTCGGGGTCGCCGAAGCGCGCGTTGAACTCGATCACCTTCACGCCGTCGGCGGTGGCGAAGAAGCCGCTGTTCATCACTCCCGTGAAGTGGCGTCCGAGCGCCGCCAGACGCTCGATCACGAGCTCGATGATCGTGCACGCCTGGCGGTAGTGCTCGCTGGTCATGAACGGCAGCGTCGCCTGCACCGTCGTCAGCGAGCCCATGCCGCCGGTGCCCGGCCCTTCGTCCCCGTCGTAGCGGTATGGGTAGTCGTAGGTGGACGGCGGGAACACCACCGTCCTGCCGTCGCTGATCGCCTGGATCGTGAACTCGGCGGCGACGATCTTCTCCTCGATCAACACCGCCTCTCCAGCGCCCCCGCGGGCGAGCAGCTCCAGCGCGTATTGCCCTGCCTGGCGGTGGTCGGCGAGATGCGGGCCCATCACCTTGACGCCCTTGCCGCCGGTCAGCCCGGTCGGCTTGACGACCACCGGGTCAGAGCCGAACGACGCGATCGCCTCCTCGACCTGATGGGCGTCGTGCACGATGCGCAGCCGCGGCAGCGCCTCCGGCGCGAGCTCTGCGAGCAGCCCGCGCGCGAACGCCTTGTTCCACTCGATCTCCGCCCCCGCCGCCGTCGGCCCGACGGCGCTGGTGCCCTGCGCGAGCAGCGCGTCGACGACGCCCGCCGCCAGCGGCTCGTCCGAGCTGACCATCGCGATGTCGATCTCGCACGCGCGCGCGAACGCCGCCACCGCCTGCGGGTCGCACACGTCGCCCACCTGGTGGCTGCCCCCGGACGCGGCCGCATAGCCGAGGATCGACGGGTTCTCGTGACCGACGAACGCGTGCAGCTCGCTGTGTTCGGCCATGCGGCAGGCGAGCGCGCTCTCGCGCCCACCGTGGCCGACGATCAGAGTTCGCATTGGTAGTCAGGGGCGCGGTGCCGTGAGGGCCCGTTTCCCCGTTCCCCTTTCAATCCGTGCGTGCGGTTTTCCCGCACACGGCTTACCGATGATCTTCCTGGTGGTCACGACGCTGACACCGGG
>Ga0335074_10000140_pt1 | contig 118881 bp, 87 predicted proteins | sample Lox_Sample_23_FD_206715 | JGI IMG/M metagenome (GOLD analysis project Ga0335074, IMG submission 206715) | Soil microbial communities from Loxahatchee National Wildlife Refuge, Florida, United States - Lox_Sample_2.3 | ecosystem: Environmental > Terrestrial > Soil > Wetlands | place: USA...
GGCCGGAAACCGGGAAGTTATATGGCGCGAACTCCACGCGCGAAACGATTCCCTTGGTGATGGAAAGACTGTTGCCGCCTTCCGGGTAGCCATAAGTCAGCACCGTGTCCTTGACGCCCGGCAACGTCTTGGCCATCGCGAGCGGCGGATGCGTGTCAAAAAAACTTTCGTCATCCAGCTTGAGCACCGCCAGGTCAATTCCCGGCGCGATGTATTCCACCGTGGCGGAAATTTTGTCCCCGGCCTCGTTCGCCTGGATTTGCACGTCACTCGCGTAATTGACGACGTGGGCGTTGGTCAGGATGCGCTTGCCTTCAATCACCACGCCGCTGCCGGAAATGTCTTCCGGCGACTGCTTGGTCCACGGCTCATACGGATTGGGATAACGCACCGTGGCGAAAATCTTCACCACCGAATTTTCAATGCCGCCGGAACTGGCGGTGGTGGCGTCCGCATTCGTGCCGGCGTCGTCGGACGCGGCCTCGGCGGCGGGGAAATTGAGGCACGCGGCGAACAACCCGGCCAACAGCAGCCGCGCCGCCTTCCGGCCGGCGGAAAAAGATTTAAATGCCATAAGCGATGCGATGCTAGAGAACGGGCGGAATTCTGGCAAAGCAAATGTCGCCGGAACGTCTTAATCTTAATCGTCATCGTAATCTTAATCTTTTCCAGCCACCGATTACGATAACAAGATTACAATTCTGATGCCGCCATCGCGCCGAGTCCGCCGCGGCGGAAAAAGCCGGGCGCAAACGAATCATGGACATTTCCCCCATTTTCAACGACACTGGCTGTGTTCCCGCCCAGCGAGCCGGATTAAGGAAAAGTTTCCGAAGGAATTTTATGATCAAAAGACCAGCAACCATCGCGCCATCCATCGGCGAAACCGTCATTGACGAGACCGAACCGCAGCGGTTCGAGCGCATCCTGTCGCGCGAACAATTCAAGCCGCTGAAGGGCGTGTTCGAAAATCTCGGCATCGCCATTCCCGCGATGCAGGCAGCCATCGTCACCACGAACTCCTGGCCGATGTTTCTGGCCAAGCTCGGCTACCGCCTCGTCGTGGTGAAACAAATCCACGAGCAGGACTGCTACGGGCGCCTCGGCCGGGTCGGCGGCATTCGCGCCGTGCTGCCCATCCACGACCTGGCCACCTACAGCACCATGGTCACGCTCGTGAACTTCGACGCTACCGTCACCACCTCCTCCAAATCCGTGGATTACTACGACGACCAGTTGGCCGCATTCAAAATCCAGTTGATGAACAAATCCGGCGACGCCGCGTGAAGGCTCCCCGGTAAAGCCCCATGAGGCAATAAATGGACGGTCATGACCAGCCAATAACCGATACGAAGGAAGTGAAGTCATGTTTTTCAGCAAAAAACTTGTTATCCCTGACGTGGAAAATCCGGCAAAATTGGAAGCTGCTTAATCTGATTTACGTTTTTGTTCCTGCCGCCGTTTCCGGTCGGCTGTTGCCCGTCGGTCAATTTCCGATTTCGGAACTGCCATTATGCGTTTCGTGAAAGCGTCGAACACTTGAAACGGTGTTGGCTTTGGCTTCGCTGTCGAATGCGCTTGCATGACGCAACCATAACAGAAATTTTCCGACAGGCAAATAATGTTATTTGCGTTTTCCACGCTGCTGTCGTTTATGCTGGAAGCAACCTCGCATCGGCATTTTTTCCTATCAATTGCGAGTAAGTCAACCGTTTCCCAAAAATGCCGGAAATCACTTTTTCAAAACGGCCTTTGTCAGTGTTTTGCCGCTCGTTGAATCGAAATGCCTGTTCGTCCAAGTAACGGAAAAGATGAAACGGCTCGACACTGACGTATGTTCCCTTGAAACACCGTTTCAGCAAGCACCAGAAATTTTCTAGTCCGTTCGTGTGAACGTTGCCGCGCACATATTCCTTTGCGTGGTCAATCGCTTCATGGACGAAATCTTTATTCAATCCGTTGTAGGACGGAAGCGCGTCAGTAAAAACGTGCGAACCGGCGGCGACATGCTGGCGGATTTCACCTTGAACCGTCATGCGTTTGGCGTTCGCAACGTGCTTCAATTTGATTTTGCCTTTGCGCTCCAAAAGTCCCATGACAATCGCTTTGCCGACGCCGCCAGTGCCACGGCCACGCTTGCGCTTGCGGTCAACGTGCATATTGCGAACCTTGCCGCCGATATATGTTTCGTCGGCTTCCACTTCGCCTTTGAGTTTTTCAATCGTGCCGGATTGCATCGCCAGCCGGATGCGTTGCAACATAAACCAGCCGGTCTTTTGTGTGACGCCCAAAGCGCGGTGAATCTCATAGGAGCTAACGCCGTTCTTTGCGTTGGCAATGAGCCAGAAAGCGCAAATCCACTTATCGAACGAGATTGCGCTATCTTCCAAAATCGTGCCGACGCGAATGGTGAACTGCTTTTTAGTTTTGCATTTTGAACACGTCCAAAGTTTGCGCGTTGAAATAAAACTCACTTGTTCGCAACCACAGCGCGGGCAAGAAACCTTGCCGGACGGCCAACGCACAGACTTCATGTATTCAAATGCGCGCTCATCATCCGAAAAGTATTTAATGGCCTGTTGCAGCGTTTCAGGAAACTTCAATTCGTCTTTCATGCCCTAAAACTAGCAGATTCCGCCTTGTGAGTCAAGTATATTATTACCCTAGAGAGGGCTTAAACCCGTATGCCTAAAAAATTAAAGTTGCACATCATTGTTTCCCTTGGATTTTTGGGAATGTTTTACGAAGCCTCTGACTTCGTGGAATTTTGGCAACGGTTTGCCGAACAAAGTTATGGGCTTATCGTCCTTGTCTCGCCCTTGAATTACTTCTGGAAAGTCTGCACGAGTTGTATCCTGAAGAATTTCAGCAAACCCGAACGATTGCGCGATTTTTACTTCGAGTCGCAGTCCCTTCTCTGGACTGTAATGGAGGACACCAAAATGCTCTGGCTTTTCAGTTCCAAATATCCACCATCGGCCTTCAAAGGTTTTCGATTCTTTCACTGAAAGTTTTCAATTCTTCGCCCCCGCCAGTTCTTCCTCAAAATCCACAATCTCTTTGATCTGCACCAGAAACCAGCGGTCAATTTTCGTGAGGTTGAAAATCTCCTCGATCGTGAAGCCGGCGCGCAGGGCATGGCGGATGAAAAAGATGCGTTCGGCGTTGGGCACGCTCAATTTGCGGCTGATGACGTCGCGCGGCAGGATGTCGCGGTCGCCATAGACTTCCGTGCCGATGCGCCACGGCTTGCCGTCGCCGCCCAGGCTGCTGCGGCCAATCTCCAGCGAGCGCAGGCATTTTTGCAGGCTTTCCTTGAACGTGCGGCCGATGGCCATCGCCTCGCCGACGCTTTTCATCTGCGTGGTGAGCGTCGGGTCGGCCTGCGGGAATTTCTCGAAGGCGAACCGCGGAATCTTGGTGACGACGTAATCAATGGTCGGCTCGAAACTGGCGGGCGTTTCGCGCGTGATGTCGTTGCGGATTTCGTCAAGCAGATAGCCGACGGCGAGCTTGGCGGCGATCTTCGCGATGGGAAAGCCGGTGGCCTTGCTGGCGAGCGCGGAACTGCGGCTGACGCGCGGGTTCATTTCGATGATGACCATGCGGCCGTTGTCCGGGTTGACGGCGAACTGGATGTTCGACCCACCGGTTTCGACGCCGACGGCGCGAATCACGGCGAAGCTGGCGTCGCGCATGATTTGAAATTCCTTGTCGGTCAGCGTCTGGATGGGCGCGACGGTGATGGAGTCGCCGGTGTGGACGCCCATGGGGTCGAAGTTCTCGATGGAGCAGATGATGACGCAGTTGTCGGCCTTGTCGCGCATCACTTCCATCTCGTATTCCTTCCAGCCGAGAAGGGATTCTTCGATGAGAATTTCGCTGACGGGTGAAAGCTCCATGCCGCGCTTGGCGAGTCCGTCAAATTCGTCACGGTTGTAGGCGATGCCGCCGCCGGTGCCGCCGAGGGTGAACGCGGGCCGGATGATGAGCGGGAACTTGCCGATCTTGTCGGCCACGGCGCGGGCCTCGTCCAGATTGTGCGCGGTGCCGGAAATGGGAACGTCCAGCCCGATGGACAGCATCAAATCCTTGAACGCCTGCCGGTCTTCGCCGCGATGGATGGCCTCGGCCTTCGCGCCAATCATTTCGACGCCGTGTTTTTCGAGCACGCCGGACTTGTGGAGAGCCATGGCGGTGTTGAGCGCGGTCTGGCCACCGAGTGTCGGGAGCAAAACGAGTTTGCCCTTGGCCTTGAGCCTTTTCAGTTCCTCCTTTTCGCGGACAATAATTTTCTCAACGCACTCCGGCGTGATGGGTTCGACGTAGGTGCGGTCGGCGAACTCCGGGTCCGTCATGATCGTGGCCGGATTGGAATTCACGAGGATGACGCGGTAGCCTTCCTCGCGGAGCGCCTTGCAGGCCTGGGTGCCGGAATAATCGAACTCGCACGCCTGCCCGATGACGATCGGGCCGGCGCCAACGATGAGAACGGAATGGATGTCAGTGCGCTTGGGCATAGCAAATCAAACGGCCACAAAGGAAACACTGATTGGTCGTGGAAAGGAAGGAAAATTGAGAAGACTGTGGCAATCTTCGCACACGGCGTTGCCATGTTTACAGCGGCCAAAGTTTGTTTCTTGACCGCGTCCGGCGCGGCTGGCATCCTGCAAACTTGCGCAATTCGGTTCAGTCTCTTCGCCAGCCAAAAAGTGGCATTCACCGAGTCAAGAAGGCAAATTGCGGCCAACCAAAGGCAGAAACTTTTGGCAACGGGACGCAGGTGTGAAGAAACCATCCCCTTTGCGCCGGCGGATTTGCGGCAAGTATGTTTAAACGGATTTGGTTCAAAGAAATTCCCGACATCGGAGAAGGTGCAACTTTCCTCCGCAAGTGGGGATTCGTCGGCATCCTGATTGGCATTGGCGCGGGGCTGGGCGCCCTGGCGCTGATCTGGTGCATTCATCTGGTGACGCATTACGTGCTCGAGGTGATTGTGGGTTATACGCCGCCGCTGCCCGGCGGTGAAGGCGGCTCGGCGCTGTATGCTTTTCAAATGACGCGACCATGGCTGTTGCCCGTGGTCACCGGCGCCGCCGGTTTGATCAGCGGCCTGTTGATTTGGAAAATGGCCCCGGAAACGGCGGGCATCGGCACCAATGCCGCCATCCGGGCATTTCATAACAAGGAAAAAATCGGGATGCGGACGTCCATTTTCAAACTGATCACCTCCGCGCTGACCATCGGCAGCGGCCTGACCTCTGGACGCGAAGGGCCGGTGGCGCAAATCGGGGCCGCCACCGGGGCCAGCATCGCCAAGTTGCTCAAACTTTCGGCGCACGAACGCAACATCGCCCTCGCCGCCGGGCTGGGCGCCGGCATCGCCGCCGTGTTCAAAGCGCCGCTTGCCGGCGCCATCATCGGCGCGGAAATTTTTTACACGGAGGATTTCGAGGTGGAGGCGCTGGTGCCGGGACTGATTGCCTCGGTGGTGGGCTACACCATCGTGGGTTCGGCGGTCGGGTTTCAGCCGATTTTCAATCCGCCGCCTGAAACCATGGTCTTCAACCATCCGCTGGCGCTGGTTTTATATGCTTTTCTAGGAATTGGATGCGGTCTGCTGGCGCGGTTCATGTTTGGCGTCTATTTCCGTGTTGAACGATTTTTCAAACGGTTCCCGTTGTGGCAGGCGGCCGCCATCGGCGGATTTGCCACGGGTCTGGTCGGGCTGGTGATGCCGTCCGTGGTGGGCACCGGCTATGGCTGGGCGCAGTTCGCCATCACGAAGGATTCCAATTTGCTGGCCGTCCCGCACGGATACGAACTGGGCTTCTTCCTGATCCTGCTGCTGGCGACCCTGGCCGAAATCGTCGGCGCATCGCTGACGTTGGGATCGGGCAATTCCGGCGGTGTGTTCGGCCCGTGCGTGGTGACTGGCGGAATGTTCGGTGGAGCCTTTGGCAGCGCCGCGAGCTATCTCTTTCCCTCGCTGGAGCCACATCCGGGCAACTTTGCCATCGTGGGCATGGTGGCGTTTTTTGCCGCTGCCGCCAAGGCGCCGATTTCCACCATCATCATGATTTCTGAAATGACCGGCGGCTATGGCTTGCTGGCGCCAGCCATGTTCGCGGTCGTGACAGCATTTATTCTCTCCGGCAAGAAAACGATTTTCCCGGCGCAGGTCCACAGCCGGCTTGATTCGGCCTTTCATGCCGACGAGTTCGAGCCGATTGTGCTTCGCCGGGTGAAGACCAGCGACGTGATGATTCGCCTGCCGATGTTCATCAGCAGCGAGGCTTCGGTGTCCGATGCGATGGGATTGATGGGCGATTACGGCTTGAGTGGGTTGCCGGTGGTGGAAGGACACAAGTTGTGCGGCCGGATCACCCTGCTGGCGGCCAACCGGGTGCTGGAACCTCAGCGCTCCAGCGTGAAGGTCAAAGACATCATGTCCACCGAAATTTTCCGGGCTTACCCGGACGAGGATCTGTTCACGATTCTCAAACGGTTCGCCGCCAAGGATGTTGGGTATCTACCGGTGGTGACGCACAAGCAGCCCGATGTCCCGATCGGGCTGATCACCCGTTCCGGACTTTGGACGGCCTTGGAAGTGGCCAAGGAGCAGCGCGCCGTGAGGAAAAAATAACGCAAGATTGCGGCTAGATTATTTGAAACCCAGGGATTCTTAATCGTGTCCCGCAGCCCGCCGACGCAAACCGCGCTCCCAAAATTCAAATTGTTGAATTCCTTGCTTCCCTCGGTTCACGTTCATAGCATCCGGCCATGAAGTCAACCGGCCGCAATTTTCCCGGCTTTTCCGTGGGACGATTGTTGCCGGTTTTGTTTTTGGCGCTGGTCTGCGCGCTGGTCACAGGCTGTCCGCACGACGATTATACGGTTGAACTCAAGTCCGTGCCCGGCGGCGTCGAACGGACGCTGACTTTCTACCGGGCCGATGGCAGTAATTCCAACGGCGTTCCAGATTATGAAGAGTTTTCCTCAAACCAACTGGCCGCCATCACCGCGGTTTATCCGACGGGGGGCGTGAAGCAGGACGGGGAAAAATATGTTGCCACGGGCGAATTTGCCGGTGCGCTGCCGAATGACGTTGGTGGTGCCGGGTCTTACACGAATTTCACCACGAGCCTTGGTGACGCTGGATTTTATCTGGAACGGTTCCGGGGTAACGATGATTTGGCCGGCCAGACGGAAAAACGGTTTCACGCGGCGGATCAAATCACCGATTTAGTCATCGGGTGGACGCAGTCGCAGTTTGGCCGCGAGCGCGGTTACGCCAAGCTGCACAAATTTTTGGACGAGGATTTCCGGCAGGATCTCAAAAACGCGGCGCTATATTTTTGGACCGCACAAGTCAGTGCCTTGTCCGACACAAACGCCGATGAAGAATTTACCACGCGCTTTTGCCAGTATCTGCTTGAACGCGGCGACGTGAAACTTTCGGACGCGCCGAAGTTATATCTGGCCTTCGAGGAAGGCGGAGACGAATCCGTCCTGCTGCCTTTGATTCAAAAATTGGTGGCGGAGAAGATGGGGATTCCGGCGTCCGGCCCGCTGCCGAAATCGCTCGCCATCCTGAACGATCCCGCTGCGCTTGAGAAATCGTGGGAAACCTATTTGTCCAGGAGCGGCCTTTATCGCGCCAAAATTCGGGAATGGGAGAAAGAAAAGAAAACAAATCCAAAACTGGAAGCGCCGAAGCCGGACGATGTAATGGGTGATTTGTTTGGAGACTTGTTGGAACCGTTCGATTTATTTGGCGGAGAGGCCGACCATTTGACCGTCAAGCTGGCGCTCAATCACGCCCCGAATCATTCCAATGGCAAGTGGCAGAATGGGCAGGTGGTTTGGACAGATGATTTGGACCCGAACCGCGCGCTGCCGGTATTGTACTATGCCGATTGGAGCGACCCCGACGACCAATTTCAAAAAGCGCATTTTGGAGACGTGATTCTCGATGGCGACGATTTGTCGGAGTATTGCCTTTGGCAAAACAGCCTCGACGGAAATCAAACGCACGAATGGGATTCATTTCTGGCGAACTTGCAACCCGGAGACGATTTGCGGGAAAAACTTGAAGCTTTCCAGTTCACCTTTAAACCGGCGGACACAAACCAACTGGAGATTGGCCGCAAATTGCTGATGGACGCGCTGCCGAAAGAAATAGAAACAAATTCAGCAGGTTCAAAGTAATCTCTTCTGGTCTGTTGAATTCGAGCGCAATCCCAATTTCTTAAAACTCAATTCCGTCGCCACGCGGCCTTGCGACGTGCGGTTGAGATAGCCTTCCATGATGAGATACGGCTCATAAACTTCCTCAATCGTGTCCGGTTCCTCGCCAACCGCCACGGCCAATGAATTCACGCCGACCGGCCCGCCGCCAAATTTCACGATGACGGCCTCGAGGATGCGCTTGTCCATTTCGTCCAAACCGTTCTGGTCAATCTCCAGCATGGCGAGCGCCTTGTCGGCCACCTCGGCGGTGATGCGGCCGTCGTGCCGGACCTGCGCGTAATCACGCACGCGCCGAAGCAGGTTGTTCGCGATGCGCGGCGTGCCGCGGCTGCGCCGGGCGATTTCATGCGCGCCCTTGCCGTCAATCTCCACGCTCAACAATTTTGCCGAGCGCAAAATGATTTTCTCCAAATCCTCGGCGACGTAATAATCCAGCCGCTCGCGCATTCCGAACCGCGTGAGCAGCGGCGCGCTCAACAAACCGCTGCGCGTCGTCGCGCCGATGAGCGTGAAGCGCGGCAAATTCAGCCGCACGCTGCGCGCGTTCGGCCCCTGGTCAATGATGATGTCGAGCTTGAAATCCTCCATCGCGGGATACAAATACTCCTCGATGGTTTTTTGCAGGCGGTGAATTTCGTCAATGAACAGCACGTCGCCTTCTTCGAGGTTCGTCAGCAATCCGGCGAGGTCGCCGGCTTTTTCAATCGTCGGACCGCTGGTGGATTTGAGATTCGCGCCCATTGATTTCGCCAGAATGTTGGCGAGCGTGGTCTTGCCGAGGCCGGGCGGGCCGTTGAGCAAAATATGGTCGAGCGGCTCCTTCCGCTTTTTCGCGGCGGCAACGGAAATTTCCAGCCGCTCCTTGACCTTGGGCTGGCCGGTGAATTCGGAAAAGAGCGACGGGCGCAGCGTCATTTCCAGCGCCGCGTCGGGTTTGTTCAAATTGGAGACTGCGCGTTCGGGCATTGGCGGGAGAATGAAAGAATCGCCGCGCGGCAGCAAGCGCGATTCGCGCGCCGCCAAAAGTCGTTGCCGGGCAACACGGAAAATTTCCAAAAAGTGCTGGAAAAACCTCTCGACATAAGGCAGTCTGCGCGTCTTTTATGGGACGAAAGAGAACGACTTTTGGAGTCGCACTAACTGCGCTATTCGTGTGGTCCGGCGCGGCGAACGTTTTTGCCGGCGACGCGGATATCAATTTGCCGCCGCTGCAAGACGTTTCATTTCTCAACGGTGGCTTGAGCGGGCACGCGATTTTGTATTTTGGCCTGGCCGTTTGCGTCATCGGCGCGCTGTTCGGACTTTTTCAATACCAGCAGACCCGTGCGCTGCCCGTCCACAAAAGCATGGGCGGCGTTTCCAACATCATCTGGGAAACTTGCAAAACATATTTGCTGCAACAGGGAAAATTTCTCGCCGCGCTCTGGATTCTCATCGCGTGCTGCATGGTTTATTATTTCTGGGAATTGCAGGGCAAGACCGCCGGCCCGGTGTTCGTGATTCTGGCCAGTTCCATCCTCGGAATTCTCGGCAGCTACGGCGTCGCGTGGTTCGGCATCCGCATCAACACGACGGCCAATTCGCGCGCCGCGTTCGCCGCGCTCAAGGGCAATTCGCTCAAAACACTTTTCATTCCGCTCAAGGCCGGCATGAGCATTGGCCTGCTGCTCGTGTGCGTCGAATTGTTTTGCATGATTTGCATCCTGTCTTTTGTGCCGAAGGAACTCGCCGGGCCGTGCTTCATCGGCTTCGCCATCGGCGAATCGCTGGGGGCTTCCGCCTTGAGAATTGGCGGTGGAATCTTCACCAAAATCGCCGACATCGGCAGCGACCTGATGAAAATCGTCTTCAACCTGCCGGAAGACGATCCGAAAAATCCCGGTGTCATCGCCGATTGCACCGGCGACAACGCGGGTGATTCCGTCGGCCCGACCGCCGATGGTTTTGAGACCTACGGCGTCACGAGCGTGGCGCTCATCGCGTTTCTCTCGCTGGCGCTGGCCGCGTCGCCAGTTCTTTGCGGCAAGCTCATCATCTGGCTTTTCGCAATCCAAACCCTGATGGTGCTCGCGTCGCTCGGCTCGTTTTACGTCAATACAATTATCAGCAACGTTCGCTACGCCGACAAGAAGGACTTCAACTGGGAGTCGCCACTCACAGATTTGGTCTGGATTACGTCCATCATTTCCATCCTTGTCACTTTCGTTGCGACCAAATTTTTGCTCGGCGATTTTACGGATGCAACCGGCGCACCGCTGCCGAATCTCTGGTGGGTGCTGGCCGCCATCATTTCGTGCGGCATTCTGGCGGGCGCGCTCATTATGGAATTCACAAAGATTTTCGTCAGCACCAATTCCCGACACGTCCGCGAAGTTACCACCGCGTCCGACCAGGGCGGCGCGTCACTGAACATCTTGTCCGGCTTCGTCACTGGAAATTTCTCCGCGTTCTGGATGGGGCTGGTGATTCTGGCACTGATGTTCACCGCGTTTCTGTTTTCGCAAAACGCTGATTTGCTCGCGCTCATGCCCGGAAATTTTTCCTTCGCCGCGCCGATTTTCGCCTTCGGCCTCGTCGCGTTCGGTTTTCTGGCGATGGCGCCGGTCATCGTCGCCGTGGACAGCTTTGGCCCCGTGACTGACAACGCGCAATCCGTTTATGAATTGAGCCGCATCGAATCGCAGCCAAATGTCGGCGCGGAAATCGAAAAAGAATTCGGCTTCAAACCGAATTTCGCCGACGCCAAGCTTGAACTCGAAAAAGGCGACGGCGCCGGCAACACCTTCAAGGCCACCGCCAAGCCCGTGCTCATCGGCACCGCCGTCGTCGGCGCGACGACGATGATTTTTGGCATCATCATGCTGCTCAACAACACCATCGCCCGGGGCCACGTCATCGAATACTTGAGCCTCGTCAAGCCGCAGATTATTTTCGGCCTGCTCATGGGCGGCGCGGTGATTTACTGGTTCACCGGCGCGAGCACGCAGGCCGTCGTCACCGGCGCGTATCGCGCGGTCGTGTTCATCAAGAAAAATCTCGATCTCGACAAGCACGCCGCGTCGCTGGAAGACAGCAAGAAGGTCGTCGAAATCTGCACCATTTACGCGCAAAAGGGCATGGTCAACATTTTCATCGTTGTCTTTTCCTTCGCGCTCGGGCTGCCGTTTTTCAACCCGTATTTTTTCATCGGCTACCTCGTGGGCATCGCGTTTTTCGGTTTGTTCCAGGCCATTTTCATGGCCAACGCCGGCGGCGCGTGGGACAACGCGAAAAAAATCGTCGAAGTGGATTTGAAGCAAAAGGGCACGCCGCTTCACGCCGCCACCGTCGTCGGCGACACCGTCGGCGACCCGTTCAAGGACACCAGTTCCGTCGCGATGAATCCCATCATCAAATTCACGACGCTCTTCGGATTGCTCGCGACGGAAATCGCCGTGACGATGAAACAGGCCAGCCCCGATTCTCACGTTTCATGGATTATCGGCGGAATTTGTTTTCTGGTCGCGCTCGTCTTCGTTTATCGCTCGTTTTACTGCATGAGAATTCCCGCAGACAAAACCGCGGGGAAATAAAACTCGAAAACCGCAGCCAAAGCCCGCAGATTTAAACCATGTCCGTGATTGAGCGTTCCATTCATGTCGGCTGGCATTTGCGCGTTTTTTTCACCGAGGACGTTTTCGCGGAGAAAAATTTCGTCCTGAAAAACGCGCTGGCCGACAATTTGCCGCGCAAGGTTCTCGTCGTGCTTGAGGATGCGGTCGCCCAGTTGCAACCGGACCTCGCAGTCCAAATCGAAACATATTTTTCCCTCCACGCCAAACAACTGCAATTCGTCCGCCCGCCGCTGTTCGTCGCCGGCGGTGAACGCGCGAAAAATTCCGCCACCCTCGTCACCGACATTCTGGCGCAGATTTACCGCCACCATCTCGACCGCCAGTCCTATTTGATCGCCATCGGCGGCGGCGCGCTGCTGGATGTCGCCGGATTCGCCGCGGCCACCGCGCACCGCGGCGTGCGGCTCGTGCGCATTCCCACGACCACCTTGAGCCAGGCCGATTCCGGCGTTGGCGTGAAGAACGGCATCAACGCCTTCGGCAAAAAGAATTTCGTCGGTGTCTTCGCGCCGCCGTTCGCCGTCATCAACGATTTCAATTTGCTCGCCACGCTCGAACCGCGCGACAAGCGCGCCGGCTACGTCGAGGCCGTCAAGGTCGCCTGCATCCGCGACCGGGAATTTTTCGACGAGATCGAGCGTGACGCCAAAAAATTGATGGCCTTCGAGCCGGCGGCGATGAAACGGCTCATCCGCCGCTGCGCTGAATTGCACGTGAACCATATCGCCTCCAGCGGCGACCCGTTCGAGATGGGTTCCGCGCGCCCGCTGGATTTCGGCCATTGGTCGGCGCACAAACTGGAGCAGCTTTCCCGCTTCAAAATCCGCCACGGTGAAGCCGTCGCCACCGGCATCGCGCTCGACTTGATTTACTCCGCCAAGATCGGGCTGCTCGACGCCAAGTCCGCCGAACGCATTTTGAAATTGCTCGAACAGCTCGGCTTCAAGCTGTTCGACGACGAATTGCTGAACGACGACGCAAAGGGCGGCTTGCAAATCTTCGCCGGCCTGGAGGAATTCCGCGAACATCTCGGCGGAAGGCTGACGATTACTTTGCTCAAGGAAATCGGCCGCGGCGTTGAAGTCCATGAAATGAACGTGAAAAAAGTCGCGGCGGCGATTCGTGAGCTTCAACAACGCGGCAAAAGATGAGTCCACGGATGGACACGGATAAACACGGATTTATCTGTGTCCAATCGTGTTTATCCGTGGTTAAAATTCATTTGTGAACCGGCTGGCAGTCATCAACGTAGTCGGCCTCACTGAGGCACTCATTGGCGAGTACACGCCGCGCATCGCGGAATACCGCCGGCGCTGCGCGCTCGCGCAAATCGCGACCGCCTTTCCCGCAGTCACCTGCGCCGCACAATCGAATTATCTCACCGGCAAAACGCCGTCGCAGCACGGCATTGTCGGCAACGGCTGGTTCAACCGCGAACTCGCCGAAATCCATTTCTGGAAGCAATCAAATCATCTGGTTCAAGCGCCGAAAATTTGGGATGTGCTCCGCGCGCAATCTCCTCTTGCAACTCGTCACTCGTCACCTGTCACCTTTGCAAACTGCTTCTGGTGGTTCAACATGTTCTCCAGCGTGGATTATTCCATCACGCCGCGCCCGATTTACCGCGCCGACGGCGGAAAGATTTTCGACGTTTATTCCTGGCCATATTCCATCCGCGAAGAAATCAAAAAAGATTTGGGCGAATTTCCGTTCTTCGGCTTTTGGGGGCCAGCGGCGGGAATCAAAACGCCGCAAGGTTCCGCCGATTGCGCCACGCGCTGGATTGCCGAATCCGCGAAATGGATCGAAAACAAATACTCGCCGACGCTGAACCTGATTTATCTGCCGCATCTGGATTATAATTTGCAGCGGCACGGAGTTTATGTGGGTAGCACAGGCGTTGCGCCCGAAACTGGCGGCAGGCGAACGACTGATTTGTTATTGTCCGCTGGCCAGCAATCTACATCACCCGGCGAAATTCGGCGGGACGCCGAATTTGGCGGGCGGGGCGCCCGCGCTACCAATCCCGCCATCATCCCCGACTTGCGCGCCATTGATGACATCATCGGGGACTTGATTGATTACTTCGCCAAGCGCGGCGTGCAAATCATTTTGCTCTCCGAATACGGCATCACGAACGTGGACACGCCGGTCCATCTCAACCGCATTTTCCGCCAGCAAGGCTGGTTGACGGTGAAGGACGAACTCGGCCTGGAAATTCTCGACGCGGGCGCGAGCCGGGTTTTCGCCGTGGCCGACCATCAGATCGCGCACATTTACCTAAATGACCGCTCCTTTGAAAAATCCGTGCGTGATGTTCTGGAAAAAACTTCCGGCGTGGAAAAAATCCTTGGCGACGCGGAAAAGACCGCCGCCGGCATCGCCCATCCGCGCACAGGCGATTTGATTGCCGTCGCCGCCGAAAACGCGTGGTTCACCTATTACTACTGGGACGAAGACGCGCGCGCGCCGGACTTTGCGCGGACGGTGGACATCCACCGCAAGCCCGGCTACGACCCGGTGGAATTGTTTCTCGACCCGAAGATTCCGCTGCCGAAGTTGAAAATCGCCTGGCGGCTGCTGCAAAAGAAACTCGGCTTTCGGATGCTGATGGATTTGATTCCGCTCGACGCGACGCTGGTGAAAGGCTCGCATGGCCGGCGGCCGGCAGACAAAAGGGACTGGCCGGTATTCATCACCGAACGGTCGGAGTTTTTAAGCGTAAAAAGAATTGATTCAACGGAGGTTTGTCAAATTTTGCTGCGGCAGGTTATAGGCGAATAACTGTCCTGACAAATTCAATGGCAAATCTACTTTAAACGTCAGCCCTCAACTTTTTCCATTCGCTGAAACTCCAAAAGAAGCATCACCTTTGGCAATTTTAGCTCTTCAATAATTGACGGAATCATTTGGTTAAATTGCGTCTGTTTTCTAAACCACAGATTAAATCACCCTCACAAACACGCTCGCGCGCCAAAGGGTTTTCGTTTAGCTTCTGGCACCTAACATTGTGAACAGCAATCCTAGAGTCAGCGAAATCACCGCCCTGCTGGACGCGCTCAAAAGCGCTGTCCGCGATTTTTCCGCGAGCGAGGAAAAATTATCCGGCGAATATTACGCTGTGTCTGCCGCTGGACAGAAATTGTCCGATGACGCCGCCGTCGCGCGGACGGAAAAACTGGCCGCCGACATTGACGGCGAAAACGCCGCACTCGAGGAACGAAAAAACCTTTGCCAGTCCAATTTTGAAAAACAGAAGGCGCGCATCAATCGTGCCCACGCCAACATCCACAAGGCGTTGCTGGATGAAATCGGCGAGCAGCACACCCAGTTGAAATTCCGGATTCAGGCCGGCACGATGGAGGCCGAGCGCCAGCGCGACGAGGCGTTAGCCCAAACGCTTGCGACGTTGGAAGCTTTCCGGAACACTGTCGCGCAGGCCGGCGGAGTGCTGCGCGACCTGGAAAAATCCGCGAACCGCGCGTTTGGCGGCAGCGGTAAATTCCGGCGGATGCTTTTGCCGGAACGGCAATGGCCCGCGCCCGACCTTTCGCCGAACGAACACAAATTGTTTGAGGCGTTGCAACGCGCGGAAGCGAAAACCGAGGACGATATTGCGCGGTTCAAAAAAATCCCGCTGCTGCTGATTTTCCGGTTCTTTCCAGTCTGGCTGGCGATGCTGCTGCTATTCGGTTTTGCGGCGACGGTCGCGGCGCTCGTCCTGTATTTTCATATCAACGTGATACCGCTGTGGGCGGCAATGGCGGCGGGGGCGGCGGGCGTGCTTGTGCTGGTGATTTATATTTTGGGAATGCGCGGCGCTGAGGCGCTCGCCAAAACCATCGCCACCGGTGTGGCGCAGGCGTGGAAGCTGCTCGACACCGCCGCCGAAAAAGCGGAGCAGACGTTCACGCGGGAGCAGGAGCGGATTCGCGGCGAATACGACACTGTGGTCAACGCGCTCAATCAGGAATGGCGTGCGTCCACCCGCAACACGATGAATTCGCGCGGCACGCGGCCGGTGTCCGTTGACGAAAAAGCGGCGCGCATCGCGCAAAGAAACGAAACGCTTCATCGCACCCAGCTCGAACGGATTGAAAAAGAGCACGAGGCGAATCTTGCCCGGCTGCGCAAAGAATCTGAAATTGCGGAAAAGAAATTTTCCGAAGAGCACGCGGCGAAAATGGCGAAGCTGGAGGCGGATTTTGAAGAGCACTGGAAGTTGCTGGAAGCGGAATGGAAACAAGTCACCGGGCCGATTTGGGAAAAGCTCCGCGCGGCAAACGCGGAGGCGGAAAAACTTTTCCCGGAATGGAATTCGGACCAATGGAAGGACTGGAAGCCGCCGAAGGAATTCAAAAACGCGGCGCAATTCGCGCGGCTGGAAGTGGAAGTTGATAAATTTGCGGAAGTCCTGCCAACAGACAAACGGCTCGCGCTGCCGGAGACAAAATTTTCCGTCCCGCTGGCGCTGACGTATCCGCAGCAAGGCTCGATTTTGTTTGAGACGAACAAGGGCGGCGAGGCCGACGCGGTCGCGGCCATCAACAACGTCATTTTCCGGCTGCTCTCCACGACGCCGCCGGGCAAGGTCAGCTTCACGATTTTTGATCCGGTCGGGCTTGGCCAGAATTTCGCTGCGCTGATGCACCTGGCCGATTACGAGGAAGGCTACATCAACAGCCGCATCTGGACGCAGCAGGTGCAGTTCGAGGAAAAGCTCACCGAATTGAACGAGCACATGGAAAAGGTCATCCAGATGTATTTGCGCAACGAATACGCGACCATCGCCGAATACAACGCGCAGGCCGGCAGCATCGCCGAGAAATATCATTTCCTCGTCGTTGCGTCGTTCCCGGTGAATTTTACCGACACGGCGGCGAAACGCCTGCGCAACATCGCCGCCAACGGCGCGCGCTGCGGCGTTTATGTTTTGTTGCACTGGGACCAGCGCAACGCGCCGCCGAACGATTTTGTGCCGGATGAACTGCGGAAAAATTCCGTCCGACTCGTGCGCGGCGAAAAGAATTTTCATCTCGCCCACTGGCGCGAGCCGGGAACGCGGATTGTTCTGGACGCGCCACCGTCGCCGGAGTTTGCGACGCACTTTCTCAACGCCGTCGGCGAGAGCAGCCGCGATTCCACGCGCGTCGAAGTTCCGTTTGAACAGATTGCGCCGCCGGAAAACGAAATTTGGACGGAGGAAACCAGCGAGGAATTACGCGTGCCGATTGGCCGGAGCGGCGCGACGAAGTTTCAATATCTCGAAATCGGCAAGGGCACGCGGCAGCACGCGCTCATTGCCGGCAAGACCGGTTCCGGCAAATCAACATTGTTTCACATCATCATCACGAACCTCGCGCTTTGGTGCAGCCCGGAGCAGGTGGAATTTTATCTCGTGGACTTCAAGAAAGGCGTCGAGTTCAAATGCTACGCGAACCGGCATCTGCCGCACGCGAAGGTCGTGGCGATTGAAAGCGACCGCGCGTTTGGCTTGAGCGTGCTGGAGCGCGTGGACGCGGAATTGCGCCGGCGCGGCGATTTGTTCCGTCAGCTCGGCGTGCAGGACGTGGCCGGCTACAAACGAGCCGGTGGCAAGGAAGCGATGCCGCGCTCGCTGCTGTTGATTGACGAGTTTCAGGAATTTTTCACCGAGGAAGACCGCGTGTCACAAAGCGCGGCGGTGTTGCTGGATCGCATTGTCCGGCAGGGCCGCGCGTTCGGCATCCATGTGCTGCTCGGTTCGCAAACGCTCGGTGGCGCCTACACGCTGGCGCGTGCGACGATTGGACAGATGGTCATCCGTATCGCGCTGCAATGCAACGAGGCCGATGCGTATCTCATCATGGACCAGGACAATCCCGCACCGCGCCTGCTCACGCGACCGGGCGAGGGCATTTACAACGATGCGTCGGGCGCGCTGGAAGGCAACTCGCCGTTCCAAGCCGTGTGGCTGCCGGAAAATGTGCGCGACGATTTTCTTGCAAAAATCCGCGGGCTCGCCGACGGCAAAAGATTTCCGGGCCCGTTTGTGTTTGAAGGCAGCGCGCCGGCGGACGTGCGAGACAACCTGGTTTTGCGCGAACTGCTTCAGACTGTTCCGGCAAAAGCGCCGGCGCAAGCGCGCACGTGGCTCGGCGCGCCGAATTCCATCAAAGGCCCGACCGAGGCTGTTTTCCAGCGGCAGAGCGGCAGCAATCTGTTGATCGTCGGGCAGAGCGAGGAGCGGTCGCAAACGATTTTGTCCGTGGCGCTCGTCGCGTTGTCCGCGCAATTCCCGAAGGGCGCGGTGCGGTTCGTGGTTCTCGACAGCACGGCGGCGGGATTTCCGCAGCGGGAATTTTTGGAGCGCGTCATCGCCGCCGCGCCGCACGAAATTATCCAGGGCGGCAATGCCAATCTCGCGGAAGCCATGTCCGGACTTGCCGAAGAATTGAAGAAGCGCGCGGGCGACGAGAAAGTTGACGCGCCGGAAATTTTCGTTTTGATACAGGGCTTGCAGAATTTCAAAAAATTGCGAAACGAGGATGAATTCAGCTTTTCGTCCGGCGATTCCGGGGCGCCGAATCCGGCGGCCATTCTGCAAAATCTCATCAGCGACGGCCCGGCGCACGGCATCCACGTCATCGTCGCGTGCGATTCCTACAACAACGTGAACCGTTTTCTCGGGCGCAAGGCGCTGACGGAATTTGAAATGCGCGTGCTTTTCCAGATGAGCGCGAGCGATTCAGCCAGTTTGATTGATTCGCCGGATGCGAGCACGCTCGGCCTGCACCGCGCCGTCTATTACAACGACCGCGAAGGTTACACGGAAATTTTCCGGCCCTACGCGCTGCCCGGCGGCGAGTGGATTGACGAGGCAGCGCGTGAATTGGCGAAATAATTTCGCCACGCAATTTTTGCAATGGCGGAAGGGGTGGGATTCGGACAAAAATAGCGGCTTTTTTCAAAACTCACTACTCGCCAACTACCGCCCTGCCACCAGAGGTGCGCTGCCTCATAACCGACGAACGCGAAGAGAATCAGGCTTTTTTTTGTTCATGTCAAGCACCCGACATCACCCAGCAAAAAACCGTCAACTACTAACCGATTACCCGTTTACTGCCGGTTCACTGGCACTTTCACTGGCACTTTTTTGAAACTTTTTTCCTCATTTCCGCATGGCGAGGGTCGGTTCGGAACCTCCGCCTATGGACTTGACACTTTGCGCAAGAAAACCACTGAAAAGAGGTCGGTTTCGCAAGGATTCACTGGCACTTTCACTGGCACCACATTGGCACTCAAAATTGACTGGTGAACACCCTCCTCAATGCCGGTGTTGAATAACTCATAAAAGTTTCACTCCAAGCATTTGCAGGTGCTTGCGTGTTTTGTCGTCCAATGGTTTTTGACAGGCTATACATAACAACTCCATCGCCCGCGAGAAGGCCACAAAACCAAGTCGGCATCTATCGATTTTATCCGTCTTGCGCTCGGCTTGATCCGTCAAGCTCCACGCCCTGAGTTCGTTTACGGTTCGTGCGACCGCCAACACCGCGACGGCTTCCAATCCTTTTGCCTGATGGATTGACGACGACCAATCATTCCATTGCGCATGTTTGTCGGTCTGGAACACATTTCGTAGTTCTTCAAAAGCGTCGAATACTGCGGCCTGCTGCGCTCCTAAATCTGAGATTTTCAACCGAGGAATCCAAAACGTGCAGAATTCATTCAGTGCTTGGAAGTGGTCATCGCGGAGTTGACATAGAAGTTCGTATCCCCACTTGCGCCAAGTGTGCTCGTCGAGACCTAGATCCTTACTCACCTGCTTCTGTGATGCGCCCCGACAGAGGGCAAGCAGAGCTAAAGCCGATTGCAATAATGTTCGAGGCGCGTGAGCCTCCTTCGAAAGACGCCGAATACCGAATTCACCGTTAACGTCATCAAACGTCGCTTTTTCATAGCCAAGATAAAAGCGTTGATACCGGCAATGCCGCCCACCACGTCGCCGATGATCCTCTGGAATTTGCTTGTCCAATTCACGAAATCTGCGGACCGCATCGATTATGTCTGTGTCGGGGAGAAATAAGACGCGCGGTGTGCCCCGTGGGCCGACGAGTGATTGTTGCCTTAGCTGGCCGTGAAAATGGTTTGTGAAATCGACTATCTCTTTGCATGCGCGTCGATTATCCACGTTCGCCTTTTGACACGCTTGGTCTTGAAATCGGAAAAACGGGATTTTATTGAACACCGGGGCACGAACACTTCGCATTCGATATGTGAAGGTGTAAATATATTGTTCAGGGTCGCCTACCGCATCGACACAAGTGCATCCGCCATTGAGGAGACATTCAAACAACTGCCAATGCCTGGTATCGGTGTCTTGAAGTTCGTCAATGAAAAGGAATTGCAGTCGTGAACATACCTTTTCGCATACGCGTTTTTCTTTAAGAAGTTCGAGCGACAAACGGATTATTTCATCATGCGTCACCACACCATGTGTCAGAAGCGATTTTGTGATGCGGGTTCGCCAGTAATTCCGTTGCTCTGGCGTGAATTTTCTTTGCTGCTTCTTTTCCATTTCATCAATGAAACGGTTGACGTCAACGCCACCGAAAATGCGTTCTTTACCGAGATGGCCAGTCAGATGAGCAAAGGGAGCGAGAACAAAGCGGTTGGCAAAGGCGTGGATCGTGCCGATAAAGACATTTGCTCCTGGGCGTGTCAATCGGTGGACGTGTTCACGAATGTTATCACTGGCGGCATTTGTGAATGTGATGCCAGCCAAAAAACGGTTAAGCGCCAATGCCGGAAGCTGGCGAGCGATTCGTTCGGCCATCCCATGCGTTTTTCCTGCGCCCGGCCCAGCAACCAGCAACAACGGTTTTTGAATTGACCGCTTCGCCATATTCACTCCAAAAAATGGAACACCGTCGAAATGTATGGAGGGACTAGCATCCCGCAAGGCAAAGCTGGTGCGTTCAAACGTTGCGCCAGATTGAAGGCGAACTCGGCTTTGTATCCTTTGATTTCTTCAAAGAATGCCGCCACATCAATCGCTCCGTCACCAGTCGCTTCGGCAAACTTCTTGCCGTTGACGGGTTTTGTGTCCTTCAACGCCTCAAGGAGGAATGATTTGCCAGCACCAACCCGGTTTGCAGAGATGAGGTCTTTCTCAAAAGTTGCTTCCGTCGAAATCGAGACCTCAATGAGTTGCGGTGAATCGAACTCCCCTTTGAGATCAACGGCTCGGTCCTGAGTTTGGGTTTCCGAATCTCGGTCAGTCAGGACAGCACATCGACGAAAATAGCCATTCCTCACAACGGTCAAAAAGTGCCGAAAGGCAACTCCATTGACGTTTATGACGGTCGCACCAACTCCTTCCAGTGTTTTTTGCCCTTGGTGGTAAATCTCAAACAATCTGGGAATCAGGGCTTGTTCAGAAATGCCTTCAACGAGAAGCAAGCGCCGCGCAAAAAACATTCGGGACTTCGTGGCATCAAGATAAAGGCTAAGAAAACGAACGGAGGCCTCATGCTTCTTTTGATCCAACCCATGCAGAACGTAATGGCTCTTCGGTAAACCTGTCTGCACGTCTTGAAAAATGACCGCCGTGTTTTCCAATGGGAGCTTTGAGGCGATGTGAGTCGAATGGGAGGTCATTACGAGTTGCATCAATCGGCCTTGTTCCTGTCGGATGGATTCTATATTGCGAGCAAGATGATCCTGAAGGTGTGGATGAAGATGGGCTTCAGGTTCTTCAATTCCTACAAAGCGGAAACAAACATAAGCGTTGTCAGTGGGCGCGCTTGCGCGAGCAAGTTGTGACATCACCAACGCGAGATAAAGGAGGTTGTTTCGGCCCAAACCGTTTCTGGCGACATCAATGGGTTGCTCGCCATATATCATGCTAATTTTCTTGAGCAATTCCGATGCGTCGGGAGAAGAAAACCGAAGATTTATCAAATTCGTGCCCCGATCACCTTGCAGGGCAACACGGTCGAGCAATTTCCGAACATCGTCTTTCAGTTGCTTCAGGCTGGGATTTTCCTCAATACATTTATCCAAGTCCAAGAGTCGTTGTTTGAGATCAACGTATTTGGTATCAGCACCCTGTCGCAACACGCGATAAAGAAGCCGCTGCTCGCCCCCAGCCATAAGCTCTTTGCGCGCGTCTCGTAAAGCGTCGAGGGTTTCCGCACGGAGCATACGGAGGTGGTGGTTTTCACATTCATTTCCTTCAACTCCACCGCCAAACAATGTGTAGCGATATTCGCCCACAGGGAACTCAACCTTTTCCCAGCCAGCATCCGGCGGCTGCTGTGCTCCAGCGTTGACTGCTTGTTGGTTTTGAGGCAGCAGGGCTCTTTGTGCAGTCACCCACTTCAACCGGTCAAATGAAGCACGCAACGCGAATCGATATGAAACCCTAGCTGTGGTCAGTGACGAGTCAGCAAACCAGTCGCCTACAACTGCTGCCTGATCGTCATCGAAATCTGTCAACGTGGCCTCGATTAAGATTTCTGGAAAGACAACGTTTTGAGGCTCGATGAGCGGATTCGCCACCAGCTTTTTGAAGCCAACCACCGTCGCGTAGTTGAAGTCATCTGTTTCGAGAATCCGTCTTTGGAAAACGCCTATGTCTTGGCTGAAAAGCAAAGCGACCGCGTTGAGAAGGTTCGTTTTACCGATGTTGTTCTCGCCCAGCAGGAGAGTAAAAGGTTTGAGTTCGATTACAAACGGAGTCTCGCCAAAATTGCGATAGTTCTTAATACTCAGTGCCTGGATATACATTGGTTCACCTCCTCACCAGCATCCCTGTGGTTATGAGCGGGCCAGCGCCGTTACGGTTTGGCGGTTCCTTCGAGCAGCATAGATTCTCTTTGAAAATCATCGGATCGGGATAAAACACATGCGCTTTGCCGAACGAGAGGCTGAACGACTGCCGCCGGGGCAGGTTCTTTCGGAGCAAGCAACCCAAGTCCGTGGCTGTGAAACGTGTCGTTGTCAAGGTCGGCAGCATTGCCGAAGTGTATCGGAACGCCGCTGTTTAATCATGATTAAAATTTTTGCCGGACTGGATGAGGGTTATCCTTTGCCCTTTGATTCCGAGACCACGATTTCTCACACGACAGGTTGGCCATCTGGGACAAGCGACCGCCTGCTCAATTTGAACCGTGTGCCGGCGGCGATTCCTGTTTCGTGATTTCGGTGACGGCAATTTCGAGAACGACCGGCTGGCCATCCGCAATTAAAGACTGCTGGCTGCTTGGCAATTTTGTCAGGAGCGATAATTCCATCCGTTGCATCGCCGTCTCAATGCGCCGCAGGGAGTATCCGCGAACCAATACCTCGTGCATGGCGAAAACCAACCGGAGAACCTGTTCCTTGCCTTCGCGCTTGAGTTCGGCGAAGACAAAGTCGTTGTGAGGAAGCAGCAACGATTGTTCTGGTGACATTTCAACGCGAACGGCACGAGCTTGGGTGTCGTTCGCCCAACATTCAGGTGATTTTGTGCTCATATTTTTGTGCAAATTGACGATTGCGATGATGCCGGCTGGCAATTTTCCGCCGGACAAAGTTATCGGCGGCTCGACGGCCAAAGCGGAGCATATAGCCGTGAAGCCGCTCCCAAATGCGGACCACGCGGCGAGGAGCAAAGCCAGGTGCGAACTCAATCGCCAGGGGGCGATGACCGGAACGCGCAACATTTTCGCGAAGCTGCTGCTTGTCCGGCGTGAAAATGCGGATGCCGCGCCGTCCGCGTGAAATCGTCACATACCATTGCTGGGCGTTGGTTGCCGCCTTGATGGTCGAATCGGAGAATAAGACGTGGTCCACCGTCTTGCCCTGTGACCCGTAAGACGTGACAGCGTAGCCAGGCAGAAATTCACGAAACGATTTGTCCAAAACCCGGCCATCGGCCAGTTCGACCGCACCATCGGCGAGGACAGACTTGACCGAAACGAATTCGCCATTCGTGGCCCGGCCACCGGCCGCAAGTCTGCGGTTGGCTTTGAGATGGAGACGGTCGCCGGTTGAAAGAGAAATTTCATGCGGTCGGCAAACCGTGATCCGGTTAAGCAATTTGTTTGGGACGGTGACGAATTTCCCCTCCACCTCAACCAGAACACCCAACTGGACGACACCAGCCATTTTTCCAGTTGTGCCCGGCTCTTTCTTTTGAATTTTCTGGTTGAACACGACAACGGCTTCCGGTGGATAAAACCGCTCGTCACGCTTTTGCGCGTTGGTGAGATCGAGCTTGTCCAAAACCTGAATCGTTGTGTCACTTGCACCAAGCAACCCTTTCGACTTGAGCGCATCCCTGACGCGCGAATTCACGCGATGCACCTCTCCCCATGTCTGCGACACGACCACCGCCGAAGCGTTTTGTTCAGTGAGTCGGACGTATTCTTCGGCGAGCTTGTCAGCCTGCTCGCCCAATCCGCATTCGACGATTGCGCCCAGCTTGTCGAGACGGTTGAATGATTCGGCAAGTTTGCCAGCCGCCGCTGCTTCGACGGCCTGGCGATATTGCTTGATGCGGGCACGTTCGGAGATTGTGCGACCGAGTTCCGGGTCCTGGCGGCGAATCCTATGCAATTCGACGGGCTTGACGCCGGAATGTCGCTCAATGGCGAGTAGCGCATCGGAAGCCTCTACCGCCCCATGTTGCCGGGTGTCACCGGACAGAACCACGCGGGCGTTTTTCTCGCGGGCAATCCGCAGCAGTTCGAGCATTTGGCGACCGCCAATTTGACCGGCCTCATCCACCACAATCAGAGCACCGGCGGCAAGTTCCCGCTTGAGCAGGAAATTTGCGACTGTTGTGGGCGATGGCAAGCCGGCTTTTTCCATGTCCACGACCTGTTGGCGCTGGGGCGCCAGCACAGCCACACGCCGCCCGGACTGTTGCACCTGCTCAACCAAATCCCGCAGCACGAAACTTTTCCCTGTGCCAGCGCCGCCGCGAAAAATGGAAATCCTGTCGGTTGAGCCGAGCAGGGCATCCAGTGCATTTCGTTGCTCATTGTCCAACTTTGGATTCAACGGCCGTGGATTAGCTACCAATACGTGACACTCGGCAACGCCTTGTCTTGCCATCTCAACGATCTCCCATTCGCGAAGCAAAACTTCACGCAAGGTTACTTCGCCTGGCCGTGCATCGTCCCGGATATAGCCACGCCGTTGCGTGAAATCCTTCAGATCGGAAACCGAGAAGCTCTCACCGCGCGCCCGGCCCAATGCCTCTTGCCATATTTGGCATTCCAGCACGACCGAGTTGCGGTCGAACAGATGTTCCTCTGCCCACTGGACGGCCTCACTGACAGTTGTTCGGTTTTCCTCCTTCGCGCTTTGCTCTGGCTTACCTGAAAGCCGGCGCAATGATGCAATCTCGGCTTTGTTCAACTGCGCCTCCCACAATGCCCGCAGTTCATCCCTGCTCAAATCTTTCTGCTTTCGCGCTCGCTCCGCCGTCGCCAACAAACGGCGCGTTGCCATCAAATCGCCAGTTGTAATTCCCGGTTTTTCGGCCAGCAGCTTTTCGACCGCTGCATCAATTTGTGCGCGCCGTTTGGAAAATCGCTCACAGAGTTCATCAGAAACGCCTTCGATTTGAAAATCGCCGCGAGTCTGATTCCGAATCCGATAGCCGAAGGTCCGAAGTTCTCGTGAAAGGTCGTGATAGTAGGCGTTCTCTGCAAATTTTCGCGCCCGCAACAACTCGTAGTTCTGCAAAGCCTTCCAACGATTTTCCGCCGCGTCGAACGTCGCGTTAAAGACAATGCAGTGCGTATGCAAGTGCGGATCGAGCGCCCGCGAAGTGTCGTGAGTGAACGACGCGGCGGCGAAGTTGCCAGTAAAACGGTCGTTCTGCGCTCCACCAGTGCGCACACGGGTTGCCGCGAATGTTTCAAATTCTCGCAAAGCGGACCGGACGGCCCGCGCATGGGCCTCGATTATCCGCTGGTCCTTTCCCAAGAACGCCGCCAACGAAACCGATTTCGGCGGGGAAAACGTGAAGTCATAAAATATCCGCCTATCAGCCACAGACCGGCCATCCTGACTCCGCGTGGTTTTCAATTCCGGGGTCAACCTCTCACCTGTGGCCGGATGCTGGTTTTCACACAGCCGCAGGAAATCTTCTGCGCGGACTTTCCCGGACAAATTCAACCGTGCCGCGCCCAATCCAATCCACTCGCCGGCCACACGCTGGCCCTCATCATAGTAATCGCCAACGCACAGGTGTTCCTCAAAGTATTCCTGGGCGTTCTTCAGGTTGTATTGCGTCTTTGCCGTGACCACAGGGAGGACAATACACGGACTGTGCGCGCATGTTGTGTAGCTGATACACCACTGAAGTTTCGATCTGTGATGAACTGCGGGCATGAAAACGAGTGCAGTTCCGATGCCGAAGCCGGGCAACCAGCTTTGGGGCATCTATTATACTGACCGTGAACACGCGCGGTTGATGGGCGACCCGCTCCGCACCGTTGTCGAGGCTCCCACTAAACTTGCCGCCGAAGAAATCGCCGGGAAACTCGGTTTGGAATCGCCTTGGGCGCATCCAGTCACCGCCGAGCAAGCGAAGCAAGCACTTTGGCTTCCAGAGAAGCGCGCTCGTCACCGTCACCAATTCACGCAGAAACCCTCGCGCGGCATTCACCCTTGATTATGCAAACACCAACAACCACGCAGTTACGCACCGCCATTGAGGTGCTGAATAAACTCGGCGAAAGGCTCAATCAACGTGCTTCCGATTCCGCCATGCAACTCCGGGAGTCACCGTTTGACAATCACCAAGCCGGTCGCATCGAAGTCACCGCCATCGAACAAACCAGCCGAATTCAGTCCGTTGCCGATCAGTTGGAACAATGGCGCAACGAGTTGATGCAACAAAGGAGGCAATGTGTTTCTCATGGTATTTAAGGCAAGGCACGCGTTACCCCTGCCATTCGGCACGTTTTCGCGTCCGCGAGTTGGTCGCGTTGTGGGCGCAGAGCAGCCGCGCAATATCGGCAATTCATGGCCGCAGACACGGCTATTCCACGAACACGGACAGGCCCAATGCAGGACATGGACTCGAATCATCCGTGTCCGTGAACAGTCAACATCCGTGTTTTGTCCGCATCCGCGTGTTCGACAACAAACAGTCCACATCCATGAACTTTCAACGGCTTTCACAGGCCGCAGCCACGAATTGGCAGCGGATATGCAATGTCCGCGGTCAGTCCGCAGGCATGAATTGTCCACGCCCATAAACCTGCCACGAACCGGCGTTGGCCGCGCATTTCAACAGGCAACGAATCGTCCACGTCACCGCATCACCGTTTCCATTTTGCCGCCGACCAGTTTCCCGGTTCACATTCAAATCATTCCCGCCTATGTCCTCATTTGACCCAACCGCAGTTCGCAAGGCGGTCGAGGAATTCACGCCGCGCCGTCCGCAGAAGTTCCAGGATTTGCTCCCAGCAAAGGATGTCATCACGGAGTTGCGACAGAAACGCGCGTCGTATCGTTCTATCGCCGACCTGCTCTCGCAGCATTGCCTGCCAACCAGCAAGACCGCCATCGCCGTATTCTGTCATCAAGTGCTCGGTGAAACCGTTCGCCCACGCAAGCGACCAAGCCGAAAGCGCCCGCCTGCTCCAACATCTGCGAATGGCGGGGAGACAACAACTGATTCAGTGCCGGCGGCAGAAGCCGACCAGTCAGCAGAAACGCCAACTACCACCAACCGTAACGATGCCCTACCGCCCCGCACGCGCGGCCCGCGCATCGCACAAGTGCGGGTGCTCAAACCTCAAACCACATGAAACGTCTCGACCTCATCCTCAACGGCAAAGGCGGAGTTGGCAAAAGCTTCTTCGCTGTCAATTTCGTTCAATTTCTCAAAGACAAGGGCATCGCCCATGTCGCGATTGACAGCGACAACGAGAATTCGACGCTAAAACGGTTTCATTCCAACTCGCAATTCCTTGATTTGGACAAGCGGCGTGAACTCGACGGCATCTTTCGCGCGCTGGAAAAGGCGAATCTCGTCGTCATGGACTGCCGCGCCGCGTCCACCGACCTATTCACCGATTTCTTTGCGGAAATAGACTTGTCCGCCGTGCTGCCCGCGATGAGTGCGTCACTCACGCTGATTATGCCAGTGAACCACGAATCGGACAGCGTGGACCAGGTGCAACGTCTGGCCGACCAGTTCGGCAAGACATGCAATTACGTTGTGGTCCGCAACGCCGCGCACAGTGACAGCTTCGCAATTTTTGAATCGTCTGAAGTGAGGGCACAACTCAAGGACAAACTTGGCGGGCGCGAAATCGCCATGTCGCGCTTGCAGGATTGGCTGGTTGAGGCGCTCAACGCCGAAAACTTGACCATCGCAGCGGCGATCAAGCATCCCGCTTTCAGCCTTCTTGACCGGCAACGACTCCAAACGTGGCAGCGGAAGCTCTACGTTGAAATCGAATCCGCCGCCGACCTTCTGTTGCCAACGAAATAATGCCACCGCCACAGACAAAACAGCCAGACTTCGACGAGGACTTCAACGCGGCCATCGCCGAGTGGCGCGATAAACATCGGCTGCGAGAAGACGACGCGGTGATGCTCCTCGTCGAATTATTCCGAATCCACCAGCGACATTGGGACGAACTCCGGCGCCGGGAGCTTCCGTCATTTGGCGAGCTTCGGACGGACATCGCCACACTCGCGGAGGCCGCGCGGACTTTTCAGGGACAAACGGCTGCACTGCTAGACGTGCTGCGAAATCGTCCGCCCACCGGCAGCGGCCCTCGCGTCACACGGGCGGCAGCATTCTTTGCCACATTGGCCGGTCTGCTGGGCGGTTATCTCATCGGAAGGGCATGGCCATGAAACTCCAATTGATTCCGTTCGACCCCATCATGCCGCCACCAGACCTGTGGCTGGCACTCAAACACCCACATTACGTCTTCGCGGCGGGCGGCATTATGCTGGCGCTCGTGGCGGCTTGGCTTTTGTTTGTTCCCCGCAAAGCCAAACGCATTGTCGCACGGCTCGGCGGATTGACTTGGAAGCGGACACAATTCTGTCGCGGCTGGCTCATCACCGGCGACACCGGCTCCGGCAAGACGAGTTCCGGCATCAACCATCTCGCTCATCAGGTTTTCCAAACCGAGCCGACATGGGGCGGCCTGTGCATTGATGAAAAAGGAGTGTATTGGGAAACTCTCGCCGCAATGGCGAAACATTACGGCCGCGAGCGTGACCTGATTCACATGCAAATTCGTGCGAACGACACGGACACACATTGGACACCATCGCATCGGTTCAACCTGACCGGCGACCGCAGCATTCCATTTACGACATACGCCAAATTCATCGTGGACACCGCCACAAGTCTCGGCCAGGGTGGAGACAAGGGGTTTTTCAAAAGCCAAGCGCAGACCCATATCGCCCACGCGCTCGAAATGCTCTTTGAATTGGGACGGCCCGTGACGCTGCTGAACGCATTTGAGTTGTTGTCCAACCGCGAATCACTCGAAGAGGAAATGGAGAATCTTGAGCAACTTCTCGAAACGCCACGCCGCGAGGCCGTTTACGCCCATTTTGCGAATCGCTTTCTCAACCAGCCCGACGAGCAATCCGGCGGCGTTCGGGAAACGATTGGCAATTACCTTCAATATTTTCTGACACCCGAAGTGGCGGAGGTTTTTTGCACCGGCGAGAGCACGTTCGATTTCGCCACGATTGATCAAGGCAAAATCATCCTGACGACGATGCCGCAGAAATTTCAGACCGAGCGGCGTTATGTGAACACCTTCCTCAAGCTGCTTTACTACAATCACGCGCTGCGCCGATTCGACAAGGCCAAAACCGAACGGGCGAAAAGTAATCTGCTGATTTTGTGGGCGGACGAGGCCCAGCGATTCATGACGGCCAGCGAAGACGGCACGAGTGACTACAACTGCGTGGACGTGATTCGCGAGGCAAGCGCCACAATTATTGCCGCCGCGCAAAGCACGACTTCATTTGTGCCGCCATTGGGTAACGACAAATCAAAAGTGCTGACGCTCAATCTTCGCAACCGCCTCATCTTCCGAGCGGCCGACGAAGCCGATGCTGTCCAAGCCGCTGATTTCATCGGCAAAAAGCGCGTGATTAAACGCTCATGGGGTTTTAGCGCCGGCAAGCGCAATGTCAATTATTCCGAAACTGAAGAACATAAAATCAAACCGCACAAGCTTCGCAATCTCCGTGACCATGAGTGTGTGCTCGTTCATTGCGAGCGCGGCTTTCGCCGCGTGACGCTGCGGCCTCTGGAACCAGATGGAAAAGTTCCAAGTTGGTTTCCGTGGTGGAGGCGGTTGATATGATGGCCCAACGCTTTCCGGCTGGCGGGGTGCAATCAGCCGTGCAATTTCTCCGTGCATTTTGACTCGCTTTTTTGCAACATTTGAGCCGCAATGGTTAACCCGACGACCGATTCAGTAATCGGGACATACGCCATCTCGGTTTCGCCGCCGGGACAGTGAACGCAGAAGCCAATTCAATGTCCTCCGATCTGACATTCATTACGAACGAGCCGGGCACGAATTTGCGCGACCGATTCGGCGTTCTGCTCGGTGACGACACGCGCTTTTTCGATTGTCTTGTGGGCTATTTTTTCATCAGCGGCTTTTACAAACTTTATCCCTCGCTCACCAAGACCGAGAGAATTCGGATTCTTGTCGGCATCAAAACTGACCGCACCACCTTCAACCTCATTCAAGAGGGAAAGCAACAGGAATTGGTTTTGGAATCACACGCACAGGCAAAGGCCGCTGCGGCCAGCGCCGCCCGTGATGAACTCGAAAAGTCGGAAGACACCTCCAACGTGGAGGAAGGCGTCCGAAAATTCGTCGAGTGGATTGCGTCCGGCAAACTCGAAATCAAGGCTTATCCATCCGAGCGGGTTCACGCCAAGCTCTACATCATGACGTTCCACGAGGGCGACCGCGATAAAGGCCGCGTCATCACGGGTTCAAGCAATTTCACCGAGGCTGGTCTTGTGGACAATCTGGAGTTCAACGTCGAATTGAAGAATCCGTCTGATTACGACTTCGCCCTTGCCAAGTTCAACGAGCTTTGGAAAGTCGCAGTTGAAGTCTCAAAAGATTTCGTCCAGACCATCGAGACGCAATCACCTTACGCGCAGTTCACGCCTTACGAACTTTATCTCAAGTTCCTCTACGAGTATTTTCGCGGCACGCTCAATCTTCCCGACGAATTGGACGACACCTATCTCCCGACGGATTTCAAAAAACTCAAATATCAGGAAGACGCCGTGCTGAACGGCGTCAAGGTTCTCGAAGATTATGGCGGTGTGTTTCTGTCGGACGTGGTCGGCCTTGGCAAAACTTTCATGTCGGCGTTGCTGGCGCGACAACTAGACGGGCGTTCGCTCGTCATCGCGCCACCGCATCTTTTGGACCGGCACAACCCCGGCTCATGGTGGAACGTCTTTCGCGAATTCGGCGTGCGCGGTTTTCATTGCGAATCCATCGGCAAACTCGAATCGCTCCTTGAAGAAGACCTCACGCGATACAGATACGTTTTCATTGACGAATCGCACCGCTTCCGCACCGAGGACACCCAAAGCTATGAACTGCTCGCGCAGATTTGCAGCGGCAAAAAAGTTGTCCTTGTTTCGGCCACACCTTTGAACAACTCGCCACAGGACATCCTGAGCCAGATCAAATTGTTTCAGCCCGCTAAGAACAGTTCCATCCCCGGCGTCCGCAATCTCGAAGCGTTCTTTGCCGGCTTGCGCCGCAATTTGAGCGGCCTCGACCGTCAGGACGACCGGGACCAATACTTCAAAGTCGTGCAGGACAATGCCCGCGAAACACGCGAGAAAGTTCTCAAACCGCTCATGATTCGCCGCACGCGCAAGGAAATCATGGAGTTTTACGGCGAAGATTTGAAAAAGCAGGGCTTGAAGTTCCCCGAAGTTGCCAATCCCGAACCGCTCCTTTACGAACTCGACGCGACCGAAAATGAAATATTCGACGAAACCGTTCGCCTCTTGACGAAGGAATTCAAATACTCCCGCTACAAGCCGCTGGAATATTACGAGGGCGAAGCAACCGGGCAGGAAATCCAAGGACAGGTCAACCTTGCTAGGTTCATGAAAATCCTGACGGTCAAACGTCTCGAAAGCAGCTTCACCGCTTTCCGGCAGACTTTGGGGCGGTTCATTGCCAGTTACGAGCGGGTCATTGCCGAGTTCGACAAGGGCCATGTTTTCATCAGCAAGAAACACATCTCCAAAGTTTTTGAATTGCTGGAGTCCGACGATCAGGAAGCCATCCAGCGGCTGATTGACGAAGACAAGGCCGAAAAACTCGACGCCAAGGATTTCAAGGCCACGCTCATCATTGACCTCAAGAACGACCTGAAAATCCTCCACGCCATCCGCGACCATTGGAAGAAAATCACCCGCGACCCGAAATGGCTTACCTTTGCCGACGTTCTCAAGACTAAGGCACACCTCAAAAAGGGCAAGCTCGTCATCTTTACCGAGTCGAAGGAAACCGCTGAATATCTGGCTGCGCAGATTGCCCAGGAAGTCGAACCCAAAGTCCTCGTTTTTACCGGCGTCTCGCACGAGAGTATCCGCACCGAAGTCACATTGAACTTTGACGCCAAGGTTCGGCATCCCAAGGATGATTACCGCATCCTCGTCACCACCGAAGTTCTGGCCGAAGGCGTTAACCTCCACCGTTCCAATGTCGTCATCAATTACGACATCCCCTGGAATCCCACGCGCCTCATCCAGCGCGTTGGGCGCGTCAACCGCGTGGACACGAAGTTCGACAAAATTTACACGTTCAACTTTTTCCCAACCAAGAAAAGCAATGACCTCATCAAGCTCCGCGAAGCTGCCGAGGCCAAAATCCATGCCTTCATCGAAATGCTTGGCGCGGACGCGAAACTCCTGACCGAAGGCGAGGACATCAAATCGCAAAGCCTTTTCTCGCGGTTGAACTCCAGCGAAACCATCACCGGCGAAAATGGCGACGAGGAAAGTGAACTGAAATACCTTGCCGAAATCCGTGAAGTCCGCGACAAGCAAACCGAACTTTTCGAGCGCATTAAACGCCTGCCGAAAAAAGCCCGTTCGACGCGAACATTCGCTTCCGAACCCGCTGTCAAAAAGTTTCCCGCGCTGCTCACCTATTTTCGCCGGGGCAAACTCGACAAATTTTTCCTCGCACCTCCGGCCAGTGACGATGCCACGGCGATTGATTTTTTCACCGCCGCGAAAATACTGAAACCTGCCGATACCAAGGAAGTCCGCCAGAACATTCCGCGCGAGTTCTACGGTTTGCTCGACCAGAACAAACAGAACTTTCTCAACGCCACCAGCGCCGAGATCGAGCAGGCAGAGTTTGCGCATCGCGGCGACCGTAATGCCACGTCCGTTTTAAGACGTTTAAGGGCAAAAGAAATCCGCCGTTGTCCGCAGTTCACCGACGATGACGAGGAATTTGTCGGCAAAGTCATCCAACTCCTCGAAGATGGTGCGTTGCCCAAGCGCACCACCCAAAAAATCGCCGATGCGTTGAAAAAGGAAATCCAACCACTCGACATTCTCCACACATTGCGGCGCGGCATCCCGCGCGAATTCCTTCTGGCGACACCCGCGCAAGCCAGCCAGGGCAACACTCCGCGCGAAGTCATCCTTTCATCGTTTGTCGTGCAAGCGCCATGAACCTCGAACAGGCACGAGAAATCATCGGCGAAACTTTCAAGCAGGGGTTCGACGAAGGCCGGTTTCTGTATTTTATCCGCAACCTGCTGAATCACATTGACGAATCCAAGAAACAGACTTGGACGTTGAAAAAGGCGGCGTTTGAGGATTACGTTAATCACTTCACGCGCCTCGGCACATACACCGACCCGCGCGGCGAACGGCTGGATGTTCTCGTCATTTACTTGCGCAAGGACACCACGCTTGCTCGCGGTCGTGTCACGCTTCGTAATTTCGTCGCGGATTATCTCGCCACCGGCCACGGCCAGGGCAAAGCCGCCGTCATCGCCGCGTTCGTCTCGCCGAGCGAGGAAGATTGGCGTTTTTCCTTCGTCAAACTGGATTACACGCTGGAAAAAACCGAGCTTGGCATCGTCACCGAGCGCGCCCAACTCACCCCGGCGCGGCGTTACAGCTACCTCGTCGGTAAAAACGAAAATTGCCACACGGCCCAAAAGCAATTCATCGAATTGCTCCAAACCGACACTGCCGACCCGACGATTATCCAACTCGAAACCGCGTTCAGCGTCGAGAAAGTCACTAGGGAATTCTACGACCACTACAAGGACCTGTTCGAGAAAACCCGTGATGCGCTCAAGGACGTGCTCAAAGCGCAGCCGTCCATCGCGTCGCATTTTGAAGAGCGCGGCATTGCGAACGACGATTTCGCCAAGAAACTGCTTGGCCAAATCGTCTTTCTCTACTTCCTGCAAAAGAAAGGCTGGTTCGGCGTCGAGCCGCGCAAAGCCTGGGGAACTGGCCGCAAGGATTTTATCCGTCACCTGTTTCGCGAACGCGCTACGTTTGCATTGCTGCTGGCCAGAAAAGCGAAACGTGAAACGAATTTTTTCAACGACATCCTTGAACCGCTGTTTTATGAAGCCCTCGCCATTGACCGTTCCGACAATGGCGACCACTACTCGCTTTTCGACTGCAAAATTCCGTTTTTGAATGGCGGACTTTTCGAGCCGATCTACGGCTATCAATGGCAGACCACGGACATCCTGCTGCCGGACGCGCTTTTTTCAAACGACGAAACCACCGACGAAGGCGACACCGGCACGGGCATCCTCGATGTTTTCGACCGCTATAATTTTACAGTCAACGAAGCCGAGCCGCTTGAAAAGGAAGTGGCCGTTGATCCTGAAATGCTCGGCAAAGTTTTCGAGAATCTCCTCCCCGAAAACATCCGGCACGCCAGCGGCACTTATTACACGCCGCGCGTTATTGTGCATTATATGTGCCAGCAGGCGTTGCTGCATTACCTCTTTGCCCGCGCCCCGCAGGTCCCACAAAACGACCTCGCGCTGTTTCTACGGCACGCCGAACGGTTTGCAGATTTCGAGGCAAAGGACAAAAAATCTTACGCCGAAAAAGGTCTGCTCTTGCCGGAAAGCATTAGCCAAAGCGCCGCGCCGCTCGACGACCTGCTCGCCACCATCACCGTTTGCGACCCAGCCATCGGTTCAGGCGCATTTCCTGTAGGCATGATGCACGAGATTGTGCGGGCGCGCATCGCCTTGACGCCCGCGCTGGAAAAATCCGGCGACATTCGCGCGCAAAAGCCCCGCTCCGCCTACGCCTTGAAGCGCGACGCCATCCATCATTCGCTTTACGGCGTTGACCTTGACCCCGGCGCGGTGGAAATCGCGAAGCTCCGACTCTGGCTCTCAATGGTCGTGGACGAGGAGGAAATCGGCCACATCCAACCGCTGCCGAACCTTGATTACAAAATCATGCAGGGAAATTCCCTGCTAGAAGAATTTGACGGCATCCGGTTGCTCGACGAAAAACTGCTCCAGCCGCCGGACGCCGCACGCGATTCTGAAATGGCCGAAATCCGGGCGCGCATCACCGCGCTCCAAAGCGAGGCCATCCGCAGTCATGGCGAAGGAAAAAAGGGCGCGTCGCAAAAACTCGCCGCCGAACAAGAAATCAAACGGCTCAAGAAACGGCTCGACATGCTCGTGAATCCGGCCGAGGCGAAGACCGGCGCACAGGGCGAACTCAACCAGCAGACAAGCTGGGCCAGCCTGAAACGGATTCAGGAACTGCATTCCAGATTTTTCGACGAGAACTCGCGCGCGGCCAAAGACCGGCTGCGTCGGGAACTGGACGCGCTGGAATGGAATTTCATGGAGGCGACCTTGCGCGAGCAGGGACGCGAGGAGGCGATTACCGAATTGAAACGCGCCAGTGCCAAACACCGCAAACCATTTTTTCTTTGGCGACTCCACTTTGGCGAGGTGTTCCAACAACGCGGCGGCTTTGATGTTGTCATTGCCAATCCGCCGTATGTGCGGCAAGAAAGTCTCAAAGAATGGAAAAGTGGACTGCGTTCGCAATATCCGGCGACATTCAGCGCTACATCCGACCTTTACGTTTTCTTTTACGAACGAGCCATCCAACTTTTGCGTGCTGATGGCGTTCTCTCTTTCATCACCTCGAACAAATGGTATCGCGCAGCTTACGGTGAACGCTTGCGGCAACACATCAAGACCAACATCACGATTGCGCACGCGATAGATTTTGGTGATGCCCCGGTTTTCAATGCGGTGGCCTATCCGACAATTGTCATCGGCAGCAAACGGATACCGTCCTCCGCACACGTTCTATCGGCATTGACGTGGAATCCAGAACTTTCACAAGATGAGTTGGCGCAATTTGTGAAAATTTACGCCGCGCAGGCGAAGCGAATTGCTCAAGCCAGCCTTGCCGATGATGGTTGGCGTTTTTTAACTGGTAAAACCCAAGAAATCCTCAGCAAAATTCGTGCTGGAGGCACGCGGTTGCGGGACTTCGTTGGGTCGCGTGTGTATCGTGGTATCACAACAGGGTTGAACGAAGCGTTCGTGATTGATTCCAAAATTCGGGCGAAGCTAATCGCCGAAAACAAATCTTCAAACGATTTTATAAAGCCGTATGCTGGTGGGCGCGACGTTGGACGCTGGTCTCTCATGCCGTCAGATTTATGGGTGATTCAAATTGAGTCGTCGGCAAACCGAAAACACGCTTGGAGTAATTTAGACAACAAAGAAGCCGAACTTGTTTTTGAAAAGTCTTACCCGGCGATTCATTCGCACCTCAATCAGCATCGGGATGGTTTGGAGCGCCGATTAGACAAGGGTTCATATTTTTGGGAATTGCGAGCCTGCGTTTATTGGAATGAATTCCAAATGGCTAAATTGATTTCAACCAAAGTTTCTATCCGACCAACTTTCGCTTTTGATTCCACAGGTTATTGCCTTGGAAACACAGCGTATTTTTTCCCGGTTAAAGATTCCGGGCTTTATGTATTGGCACTTTTGAATTCAAACGTGTCCGCGTTTTACGCGAAACACATTTTCGTGGAAAAACAAAACGGCTGGTATGAAGTTCAACCCGACGGATTAGAAAATTTTTCCATTCCCAAAACCGACGTGGCGCAGAAGGCCAGCATCGAACGGCTGGTGGAGTATCTGTTATGGCTGCATCGGGAAGTGTTGCCGCAGGCGGAATTGGCCGGGAGCGCGGGCGCGACGTTGCTGGCGGGCTATTTCGAGCAATGGGTGAACGCACTGGTGTATGAATTGTTTTTCCCCGAACCGCTCCACGCCGCCGGCCTTCATTTCTTCCGCCTCGCCGAACAAGCCAAGCTGCCCGCCCTGTCCGAAATCAAAGGCCGGGAACTCGCCGCGCTGCGCGCCAAGTTCGAGGAACTCTACGCCCCGAATCATCCATTGCGCCAGGGACTCTTCGCCCTCGATAGCATCGAGGAAATCCGCATCATCGAGGGCAAAGCATGAGCGACGAGGCGGCAAAACCGGACGATCCCGCCGCAACACCTGCGGAATCCACACCGGCTGCGCCGACTACGCCACCAGCACAAGCAGCACCCACAGTCGCACCGACACTACCAATTCCCGGTCCACTTTCGACGCTCACACAACCTTTGGCAGCCGTGCCGGCTTCGCCTCAGCCGGTTCGTTACCGGCGAGTGCTTGGCTGGCTCACCAAAATTGAGATCGAAAACTACCGAGCTTTTCGCGGGCACTTTGAGTTGGATTTGCCGGAGGGCTGCAATCTGCTCGTTTACGGCGAGAACGGGGCAGGTAAATCTTCGTTATTCAACACACTCAGCGATTTTCTTGAAAGCCCGGAACTTAACCTCAAAGTAGAGGAGAATAGGCATAGCTATAACACCGACCCCGCAGCCGTCCGGTTGAGTTTTGCTGCCCCCTCGCCTGAAGATGGACGAACAATTATTTCCAAACCTTACGAATGGTCTGCATCGAAGAACGAACCGAAAGCACCAGAGATGCGAAACGTGGATAAAGGCAAAGGCTTTCTCGATTACAAGTCGCTCTTGCGTATTCATTTGCTGCCAACGGGCGCACGCACAATCAATCTTTTCGATCTCTTCCTCAATCCATTACTCGCAAACTACAAAAATCCTGTGACTGATCGGACGTTCGCATACGAGTGGGAAAGCATCCAAGAACCTTTCATTCCACGAGTCTGGAAGCCATCTTGGCTAGACGACTGGATCAAGAACTTCAATGCTGGTTTTGAACGAGTTGTTAAGGATTCTGTAGCTTTCGCCTCGAAACTGTTGATTGATTTTGACCAAGACCTTGGAATTGATGTTGAGTTCAAACCAGCATCCTATACATGGCGTCCCAAAAAACTCTTTCCTCCAACGATTACATTAAAGCCATCGTTCAAACGCTTGCTGCGTGCTGACTACGACAGGTTTTTGAATGAGGCGAGACTGTCGGCTTTGGCTATGGCAATTTATTTTTCCGGCCTCAAACAGTCACCGGCAGGCGACCTCCGATTACTCGTGCTTGATGACATTCTCATTGGCTTGGACATGGCAAACCGCATGATTGTTCTCGAAATCATTGAGAAGCTGTTTCGTGAGTGGCAGGTGATTATTCTTACATACCACAAGGCATGGTTTGAAGTGTTGAGGGCACGCACAAAGGATGGTAAGTGGTCGCACGAATGGAGAAATGTGACTTTGCGAATGCGCAAGTCAATGGGTGTGGAATTTCCTGTAGTGGTTTCAACCAGCGAAACCTTGCTGGCCCAAGCGCGCGTTCATCTTGATCCAGTTGAGGCCATTGCACCCGACATCAAAGCGGCAGCGGTATATGCCCGCACAGCTTTTGAGGCCGTGATGTGTTGGTATTGCGGAGAGTGTCGTTTGCCCGTAGCTTATGTTGAATCTCGCCGCGAACTCGACACAAACGATTTTCTTACAAGCATCGAAAGCCAACTGCTGACACTGCGCAATCCGCAAGACCGAGAATTCGCGAACGCTGCTATCAAGGAGATCAAGCACGCGCGCCATTTCGTGCTCAATCCGCATTCTCATTACAACCCGGAATTGGACGAAGAAATCTCTGCCGAAATCGCGAACGGAATCCGGGCCGTAGATGACTTTGACCTTCTTTTGCGCTGTTTGAAGAAAACTGATTTTGCCGAGTCGGGGGAGGCGGTGGAGCAGGTCACCGTAGGAGAACTGCTCGCTTCCGCGCTCTCGCACTTGTCTGCCGGGCGAAAGGCGGCGGCATTGGATGCGCTCGCGCGAGCATTTGAGCAACATCTTGATGAGTGGTTCAAATTGCGGCACGAGATGATGCCTTACGGCCAGAAACATACCACGACTCGTCTATTCGCAATTGCCGGTGAGCGAAAGCTTTTTTGCGAACATACCTGGTTGCGGTTGAAACACTCAAAGCCATATCTGCTAGGGGACGTTCACGTAAAGAAACTTGAGCCTGCCGCCTTTGAGTCGGCTGTTCGTTTGTTTCTAGAATTGCGCGTCCAATTTCTCCTTGGCAAGAAAGTTGCCGAATTAACACCACCATGAAATGCGCTGCTGATCGAATTATGGGTTTGGCCCAGCAGATTGCCCGCTTATGACTAGAGAGAAAAATCCAAAATATGGAGGGCAAATGAGCACAAATGAACAACAGGCGCGGAGCAGCCTTTCACAATTGGTTGCACATGTATATCAGCACCAAAACGGGCCTATCAGCGGGTTGACTTACCAACAACTGGCGTCACGGATTGGCCGATTGAATAAGCACAACAAGCCTTGGGCGCACGGCATGGGTGATGTGCTTGGGAAATTGGGGCATCTTCTTCAGGGACTTGATGAGGGCGCTTGGGGCGAACCGACTCCATGCATCCAGAGTCTCGTGATCATGAAGTCAGGCAAAAACCGGGGTCTTCCAGATGACGGCATTAAGGAGTTCTGGCCGGATTATTCGGACCTGACTCGGCCAGAGAAAGAAAATCGTGTTCACAGGGAGTATCAGAAGATTTTGGAATTCGGCAGCCGGTGGGACGAAGTGCTAAAAAGGTTGAGCATTCAGCCTGCCACCGCAACGGTCAAACAAAAGTGGTTTGGCAAAGGAGGGGAATCGTCAGAGCATAAAGCCCTCAAACAATTCGTGAAAAGCCACCCTGAAATTGTGGGAGCGACAGCCGAGTGGGAGTCCATTGAAGAATATGTGCTACCCTCACTAGATGAAATTGATGCGTTTTTCAAATCCGCCGGTGCGTGCATCGCAGTCGAGGTGAAATCGAAAATCTCCGACAGTTTCCCATCCGATTATGAGCGGGGTCTCTACCAAACAATCAAATACCGCGCGCTCTTGTCAGCGATGGCGCAGGACGGTCGCTACCACATCCCACCCAATATTCGATCAGTGCTGGTGCTGGAGTCAAAATTGCCGCCCGAATACAAAATGACCGCAGAAACTTTGGGTATTAAGGTAATCGAAAATGTCAGGGATAAAGAATGACGGAAACCGTCTCATGTCCATCTATCTCGCCAAGTATCGCCCACTGAATTCCACCCCGGAGGGCCAGCGCGCCCTTGCGCGTTTCAACATCCCGCCTTATGTGGACGGCTCGTGCCGCCGAGAACCTGACTTCGAGTGCGAGTTCCCGTCCATCACTGCCCTCTGTCGCGGCGACCTATTTGCACCGCATTTGAAGGAAGGGGATGAGGTCGTTTATATCACCACCAAGGATTTCTATGGTGGGGCTTTCCGACATTGGCGCATCGTCGCCCGACTTGAAATTCTCAAACGCTTCGACTCACACCCTGACGCGGCAGCGTGGTATCGCGGAAAAGTCGGCAAACTGCCTGGCAATTGCATGGTAGCTGGCAACCCGCCGTTGCCTCTTAGCCACACCACGCGCGGTGCCTCAAATTGCGCGCCCGGATGCGGCAGCATAGCAGCCACGTTGAAACAGTGGAACGAGCATTACCAAAAGCGCGCCGATACAATTCCCGTCTTTCTCGCGTGCAGGACCATTTGGAAGGAACTCGTATCCCCGACGATCCTAACTGACCAGGTCGCGTTCCAAATCTTGGGAAGCTGGGATCGCGTGCGCTCGCGCCTGCCAATCAAAATCAACGCGCTGGAGCTTCAGGCAATTCATGCGATTGCTCGCGCCCCACGTTCAAGGAAAAGCGAATGACGTAAAGCGGAGCAATTAGGCAACTTGCAACAATTGCGGGTGGAGCCATCGTTCCCAGCCGAGACTGATGGCATGAATTTCAGTGACCTTTTTTCACTCGAATCCGACGACAAAAATCACCATAAAAAAGATGTTGCAATGGATTCGCCACCGCATTAGATTGTTCCCATATTGGGAACAATGACAACGCTCAAATGACTGAATTAATTGCAAAAGGATCATTCGATGAAGGTAATCGCCCGAAACGTGCTTGATGATTTCGGGCGAAAACATGCCGACATCGGCTCGCAAATCAACAGTTGGTTGTGTGAAGTCGAAGACGCCCAATGGCGAAGTCCGGCAGATTTGAAGCGGCGTTATCCGCACGCGAGTATTTTGTCTGAAAATCGCGTCGTTTTTAATCTGAAGGGCAATCGTTACAGGTTGGAAGTAAAAGTTAATTATGTAGCAAAAATTATTTTGGTGAAGCGAATGGGAACACACGCTGAATATTCAAAATGGAATCTTTGAAGAAAAAAAATGATTAAAGTAATTAAATCTACGGCAGAGTATGAGACTGCGCTCGCAGAAATCGAGACGCTGATTGACCTCGATCCCAAGCCTAAGTCAGCCGAAGCGGAGCAGCTCGAACTGCTCACCTTGCTTGTTGAGAATTACGAAGCGAAGGCATTCCCAAAATCTTTGCCCGATCCAGTTGATGCAATCCAATTTCGAATGGAGCAGCAGGATTTGACTCCTAGAAGCCTTGTTCCCTACATCGGGAGTCGCAGCAAAGTGTCAGAGGTGCTTTCGCGCAAGCGCTCGCTCACACTTTCAATGATTCGTGCTCTGCATGATGGGTTGGGAATTCCTGCTCGTGTTCTGATTCAGCAATCTCCAATTCCTGAACATGAAGAAGAACCCGATTGGAGTCGTTTTCCGATACGTGAGATGGTCGCACGGGGTTGGGTGCAAGATTCTTTGCAGGCGGTGAAAGGTTTCTTTTCACAGCTTCCATCGCCGGTTCAAAACGCTGTTCTACTTCGTAAGACCAAACATATTAGGTCTGCAAGAAAAATGGACTCATTTGCACTGACAGCTTGGGTCACTCGTATAATCACCTGTGCGAACCAAATTCCTGATTTAGCAAAATACCGCATTGGTTCTGTTAATTTGAATTTGATGCGGGAACTCGCAAAGTGCAGCATTCAAGATGATGGCCCATCAGCAGCCTGTCACTTTCTGGCAAAACATGGCATTCCGCTCATCATCGAGCCTCACTTGCCGCATACATATCTTGATGGCGCAGCTATTCTGGTGTTCTCTGATAGGCCTATTATTGGAATGACATTAAGGCACGACCGACTGGATAACTTTTGGTTTACACTGATGCACGAATTGGCTCATGTGGCTTTGCATTCGGGTCAAGAGAACACAGAGTTTATTGATGACCTGGACATCGAGGCGGATGAAGATCCAAAAGAAAGAGAAGCTGATGAGCTTGCAGGCGAAGCTTTGATTCCACAATCTGTGTGGAAAATAAGCCCTGCAAGTCGTGTTCCTTCACCCGAAGCCGCATTATCTCTTGCAAGAAAGTTGGAAATTCACCCTGCAATTGCGGCAGGGAGAATGCGACATGAAAGAAAGGCGTTCAGACTGCTTAATAATTTAGTCGGGCATCGTGAAGTGCGACAAAGCTTTCCAGACATAAAATGGCAAGATTAGAACATATGAAAAGTAAATTTGACCACCGCCAATACGTTCCAGTTCTGCGATGGAAGTCGTCAGAACGTGAGGCACTGTGCAAACTCGATGCGAACTTAAAAAAACGTATCACTCCAATTATTGAATTAGTCCCGCAGGATTTTGAAAAAGGGTCAACCGATTCAATCTTGACAAAACATGCCAAACAGATTGCCAATTCTTGGGGGTGGAAAGATTTGTTTTTCATCGACTTTCATTTGCTTGGCGAAAATAGAGCCGTCCATTGCATTCCCACTCTCATAAGTCAGGCTGACGCCTACAATCTTCAAGCCGGTTTGGTGACAGGTCTTAATTTGTCGGAAGTTTATCATTCAGCAGTGAAAGCAGCTTTAGGAAAAAGCGGGCGAGAATTATGTTTCCGAATCAGTGCCTATGAACTTCGTCAGGCTGGATTTCAAAAAACGCTTAACGAGTTGCTTGTTCTATACGAAAAAGAACCCGCCGATGTCCATTTGGTTGTTGATTTTCAAAGTATTAAAGAACCGTTACCAGACATCGCGGCATTTACTAACACAATTCCCAATTTGGATGAATGGCGAAGCTTAACAGTAGTCGCTGGCGCCTTTCCAAAAGACCTTTCTGATATAAAAAAGAACAGTCAATGCGAGTTGCCTCGAAATGATTGGCTTATGTGGAAAAATTACGCAACAACAGCAAAAAGTCGCATTCCGTCATTCGGCGATTATACAATTCAACACGGGGTCTTCGAGGAACACGAGGGACAACATTTTAATTTTAGCGCGAGCCTTCGATACACGGCCAGTGAATACTGGGTAATTATGCGTGGTGAAGGTGTGAAAAATGAAGACGGCGCTGGATTCGATCAGTTCCCTGCTCAAGCGCAGCTTCTGCTAGAGAGAGATGAATTCAGCGGCCCACAATTTAGTGATGGCGATTTGTATATCCACACGATGGCGCAACAATTCACAAAATCGGGACAACTCAAAGACTGGCTAGTGGCAACTTTTAATCACCATCTTACTTTTGTTGCTCGGCAGCTTGAGAACCTTTTTGCAGGCTCAAAAAATGGCGCACCTTCGCTCGAATCAAGTCCAAGTCAGCACATTCTGCAAGCCTAGCGTAAATTTCTTTCCGTGTTTTAGAGCGCACCCCCGCATCTGCGCCGAGTTCTTCCAAAACCTGAAGTGCCTGATCTTGCCACAGCAATTTAACAACAGCCTCTTTTTCAACGCAGGGATTGTTTTTCGGAGTTCTCGCGTCACGAAAGTGAATGGCACCGCGTTTGCCCAAGTTCGCCAATTTTACACCCCACCATTCGGGAACCATCCTCAATGCTTTGTCAACAAGCCGATAGCCAACGACCAAAGTCACACGATCAAGCACTGAACTGAAAATCTGAATTTGGTTTTCAAGACGGCTCAAATTGTCTCTGTCACTTTTTAATTCAAAGCCATGCAGCAACCCATTTACGACCAAAAAATCTACCCGAGCCGCACCGTGACGTATGCCAACCTCCTCCAGCACCAATGCACTCGGCATCAAGCGGTAATGCCGAAAAACCTTATTGCGCAGTGCGACCCTGATCTGTTTGTCGTTCATCAATACGCAAGATTATACCAAAAAGTTTTTGCAGTCGAGCCGTGACCAACGCAGTTTTTGCTTCACTCCACAGGCTTAGCGGTCGCCCTGCTTCCCCTGCGACCACGCCTGTTCCGCTTCACAAAAATCACGCTCGCCACGAGTGGTAATTCAAATGACCGCATTAGCGGCGGGCTTCCGTTCTGCGGCTCGGCAGCGGGCGTTGCGCTCCGGCTCCGTTCCCGCCGTCTCTCCGCCTCCGCCCCACTTTTTCCGCTCGCCGCCCGCAGACCGAAGCCTCGTTAAACGATGTGAAAGTTTGCGACATTTCAACATATTAAATATAATCAATCCGTGCTAAAAATTACCGCCCAAGATTTCCACCGCCGGTATGCTCCGTCACAGTGCGACTTGCGCATCGTCCTGCGAGAGCGCGGCATCGGGGAATCACCGCCCACGGAATTTGAACAGGTCCTCATGCGTTTGGGGCAGCGGTTTGAAGCCGAACATTTGGCAACGCTCGCAAACGTCGTTGACGTGCGGTCGTTCGATTCGGACAAGCGATTCGAGAAGACCGTGGAACTTGTGAAAGGGAGATGTCCGGTCCTGTATCAGCCCGTCTTGAAAGTTTGCACGGCGCTCGACGGCGGCGATTGCGAATTGGTGGGCGAACCGGATTTCTTGTTGCTCGATGGCGCCGGTTACGTCATCCGCGATGTCAAAATGGCCCGGCACGTTGATGAGGAGCACCATCCTGAAATCGTCTTTCAATTGCAGTTTTATGGCTGGCTTTACGAACAGGTGTTTGGCTCATCCCCGATCCGGCTCGAAGCGCTCAATGGTCAAGGCGAGATTATTCCCGTCCCGCCCAACCACCAGGCCGTTCTTGCCGAACTCCGCGCACTAAACAGATTGAAGCGCCTGATGCAAGAGCCATACGAAGCTGTTGGATGGAGCAAGTGCGTCGGTTGTGGGTTTCGTGCCCATTGTTGGCAGAAGGCAGAAGCCACCAAAGACGTTGCTCTCGTTTATGACGTTGACCAAAGTTTGGCCGCGCAATTGCATGAACAAGGAACTGCCGGCATCCCGGAATTCGTCGAGCATTTCGATGCGCACACATTGAGTGAATTGAAGCGACCCTGGGGAGCAAGACTCCAAAAAGTCGGCAAGAAGGCCGGCATGATTTTACAACGCGCGCGTGTGATGCTGTCCGGGCGGGAAGTTGTGCTCAATACGCCAGTCATCCCGCAGCATGACAACTACGTCATGTTTGATTTGGAAGGGATGCCGCCGCATTTGGACGAACTTGACAAGATTTATTTGTGGGGGATGCAGGTGTTTGGGAAGGCACAAGGCAAGTTCATGCCCGCCGTGGCGGGATTTGGAGAAAACGGCGACCGGGAGGGATGGAATCAATTCCTGAAGAACGCCCAATCCATTTTCCAGCAATTCGGCGACATCCCATTCGTTCACTGGCACCATTACGAGAAGACCCACCTTAACCAGTATGTGGAACGTTTTGGCGACTCGGAGGGAATCGCGGCGCGAGTCCGAAGCAACCTGCTCGATTTGCTGCCAGTCGCCCGCGAGAGCGTTCTGCTCCCGCTTTCAAGTTACAGTTTGAAGGAAGTCGAGAAATACGTTGGATTCAAACGCAGCCAGACCGAATACGGCGGCTCGTGGTCAATCGCAAAATACATCGAAGCAACCGAAACCCACGATGAAAATTCCCGCATCAATTTGGTTGGCGAGATTTTGACATACAACCAGGAGGATTTAGCCGCGACGTGGGCGGTGTTTGAGTGGTTGCGAAGCAAGGCGGCGAAATCTTAAAACGACGAGTGAATCAGCACTTCGATAAGATGCCATTCAATCGAGACAACATGAAACGTGCGGCATCGGAGCTTGCTGCTGCCGGCGTCTTCATCGGCACATCGTCATGGAAATATGAAGGGTGGTTCGGACAGCTTTACACACCGGCGCGTTACGAATATCGCGGCAAGGTCGCCAAGACGAGATTTGAGCGAGATTGTCTGCGCGAATATGCCGAGGTGTTCAAAACCGTTAGCGTGGACGCGGCGTATTACACATTTCCAAGCCCGGCGTATCTCCAAAAACTGGCAGACGCAGTGCCTGATGATTTCCGATTTGGATTCAAAGTGACGGATGCAGTGACGATTAAAAAATTTCCGAATTTGGCGCGCTTTGGCGCAAAGGCCGGTCAAACAAACCCGGATTTTCTCAATGCGGAATTGTTCGCAACGGCGTTTCTAAAACCATGCCACGAGATTCGCCCCAAAGTCGGCGTGCTCATGTTTGAATTCTCGCGCTTTTGGCAAAGCGACTACGAACACGGGCGGGATTTCGTTGCAGACCTCGACAAATTTCTCGGAAAGCTCCCGAAGGGCTGGCCGTATGCGATTGAAATGCGTAACCATCACTGGCTGGCTCCCGAATACTTCGGCTGTCTGGCCCGGCACAACGTCACCCACGTTTTCAATTCATGGGATGCCATGCCACCCGTGAGCGAGCAAATGGCTATGCCGGGCAGCCGCACGAATCCGAATCTAATCGCGGCTCGCTTTCTCTTGAAACCCGGCCGCAAATACGAGGAAGCGGTGAAGACGTTTCAGCCCTACGACAAGGTGAAGGAACCTAACCCGGCGGCGCGTGAAGCGGGCAAGGCATTGATCGCCTATGGCAAAAAGGCCGGTTCAGGACGTGAGACGTTCATCTACGTCAACAATCGTTTGGAAGGAAACGCCCTTGAAACGATTGATGCGATGACTGAAACCGGGTAAATGTTCGCAAATCTGTCAATGCAATATGGAACCGAGTCGAATTTTCATTAGTCACTCATCTCAGGAAAAGGCGTTTGCGAGGTCGCTGGTTGCGAGTCTTCGTAGTTCTGACTTGGTGCCTTGGATTGACCGTGAGCAAATCATAACCGGCGACGACATTTTCGATCAATTGGAACACGGCTTGCGCTCGATGGACGTTTTGATTTTCCTCATTTCGCAATCATCGCTCGAATCCGAATGGGTTAAATTAGAGGTAAAATATGCCGCTACACGGGAGATCAACGAAAAGCGCGCCCTGATTCTTCCATTCATTATTGATGGCACGCCCATTGATGCGGTGCCGTGGTTTTTGAGGCACCGAAATGCACCTCGCGTCCTCCAAGATGACGGCGGTGTTGAGTCTATATCAGCTTCGTTGAAGACGGCTTTTGAACGTCGCGCGAAAAGAAAAACCAAAGAGGTGCCTCATAGCGAAAGATTCGAACGGAGTCCGCACATTGATAAAATCGTCCAGCCTGTGGGCTTGGGTAATTGGAGAGCCGCTGGCAGAGCGGCCATTGAGATTCTGAAAACCACAGACGAATCCGGCAGGAACCATTTATTTGAGGTTCTGACAGAATACCTAAACCATCCGCTCAACGATGAAGAATGCTGGCCAATTCTGATGACGCTTGAAAGTTGCATTCAACTGGCCCCTTGGCTCGCCAGCCACGAACTATTGTATCGTATGGCAAAGCATTCAGACTTCACCGTAAGATCGTCGGCGGCATCAGTCTGCATGGACCTTGCGCAGTTCGCGCCCGACCGGGTGCCATTTGACATTCTGCTAAGGTTGTCAATGCACAACGAGGACTGGTATGTCCAGGCACCTGCAACCGCTGCCCTCAAATCAATGGCCCGATCTCAGCCGGCAGTATTAGAGGTGTTTTTAATGCGCCTTCGCAGTGCCGATCAGCAGGCGAGAGCACACGCCGCTTCCGCTCTTGCGGACATAGCCGAACATGAACCCGAAATTCTCAAAGCGGAGTATTTGATGAGCGAACTTGCTCAATTGGAAAAACTCGCCGATAAAGAATCTACGGATTATGTCGCTAAAGCACTATCCAAAGTGCGGGATGCTAAAGAAACCATAGGATACAAGTATGGAATTTGAAGCAAATCCTTGCTGCCGCTTGCCTTTGCGGAAACCAGCGACACTTCAACGGAATTGCTTGCTTCGATGGGGCGGTGTTTTCACTCGCGAATAACGATTGACATTTCAACGCTTCATACTACTCTTTTGAGTAGTATATGACCGGATTGACTAGACGACAGCGGCAAATCTTGGATTTCGTGCTCGCCGCACAACGGGCAGGCGAATCCGCACCAACATTGCGCGAAATTGCCGCGCATTTTGGCTTCCGAAGTTCGCGCGCTGCCGCCGACCACCTTGTCGCCTTGAAACGAAAGGGCTTTCTTGAATCTGAACCTGGCAAGGCGCGGGCGTTGCGTGTCACTTCCCCGCTGGCAAAACTGCGGAGCCGCATCGTGGACATTCCACTGTTTGGCTCGATTCCGGCAGGCTTGCCACAAACGCGCGAGCAGGACGCCGAGGGCTGCGTTTCGGTGGACGTGGAAAGCGTCGGCTTCAAACCGACGCGGAACACGTTCGCCTTGCGCGTGGCAGGCGATTCAATGATTGGCCGGCACATTCTCGACGGTGACATCGTGGTTTTGGAACACGGGCCGGAACCACGCAACGGCCAGATTGTGGCCGCGCTGATTGACGGCGAAAGCACGCTCAAAACCTTTGTCGTGAAAAACGGCAAACCGTGGTTGCGGGCGGAAAATCCGAAATATCCGAATTTGATCGCGGCGGAAGAATTGATGATTCAAGGCGTGTTCAAGGCGCTCATCCGAAAGGCGAAGGAATGAGCCATGACCCGTTCCATTGTTCATCTCGACGCGGATGCTTTCTTCGCGTCCGTTGAACAGGCTGCCGACAGCCGGTTGAGAGGGAAGCCCATTGCCGTTGGCGGCGAGCGTCGCGGCATCATCGCGTCAGCGTCATACGAGGCACGGAAATTCGGCATCTATACGCCCATGCCGACGGCGCGGGCGCACAAGCTTTGCCCGAAGTTGATTGTCCTTCCCGGCGACTACGAACGCTACGAACAGTTTTCCAACTGGATGTTCGGCTACGCCTACGACTTTACGCCGGACGTGGAGCAAACTTCGATTGACGAAGGCTATTTTGACCTGACGGCAAATCGCAACAAGCCACCCTTAGAAATCGCGTTGACCATCCGCAAAGCCATCGGCCAATCGCTGAAAATCACGGTCAGCGAGGGCATCGGTAGCAACAAACTGGTCAGTCAAATTGCTTCCAAGCTGAACAAACCCGCCGCCTTCCAAACCGTGCCGGGCGGGCAGGAAAAGCAATTCCTCCATTCCCTGCCGAATCGCTGGCTGCCGGGCATCGGACCAAAGACCGCCACGCAATTAAACACGGCTGGACTGGCACAAATCGGGCAGATCGCCGCAACGCCGGTTGACCTGCTCGCGCTGTTGCTCGGCGGTCAGGCGGCCCTTGTGCGCCAATTTGCCAATGGCATTGACGAACGCCCGTTGATTCCTGCCAGCGAGCCGCAGAAATCTTTCAGCAAGCAGGAGACGTTCGACGAGGACGTGACGGATGAGGAATACGTTGAAGCCGTGCTTCGCCGAATGGCCGACCGCTTGTTTGCCACCGTGCGTGAAGAAGGCAAAAGCGTTCGGACGCTGACGGTGAAGGTTCGTTACAACGACCGCGACGAGAACCTGCGCGCCGAAAGTCTGCGCGAGCCGACCGATTTGGAAACGGACATTCATGGTCGCTTGCGCGGCCTGCTGCGCGAGGCGTGGCAGCGGCGAGTCAGCCTGCGAATGGTCTCGCTGAAATTGTCGAACGTGTATGACAGAATGTTCCGTAGCGAACTGGACTTTGAAACCAACGGGCGAAATCACGCAGCCCGTGAACGGCTGGCCGTTACGCTCGACGGATTGCGGCGCGACAAGGGCTGGTCGGTGGTTTTGCGTGGCCACGATTTGCGGTTACGCGAACCGCCGCGCGACGCCGTGAACGAGCGCGCGAAGCCGGGAATCAAAATCCGTTTCCAAATTCAAAAGCGGACCAATCCGCCAATCAGCGCGACAGCCTGCGTTCCCTTACGCGTCCGCAGCTATTACACGTTTCTGGACTCGACACTATCGCCCGGCGCAATCGTGCATCTTGCCAAACAACATGACCTTCCGGCCATCGCCTTGACTGACATCGGCAATTTGCACGGCGCGGTTGAATTCGCGCAGGCCGCAAAGCGTGCAGGCGTCAAACCGATTTTCGGCACGGAAATTCAAGTCGGCGGAAATCCGCTCTTGCTCTACGTCGAATCCGCTTGCGGCTACCGGAATTTGAACCGGCTGCTAACGCGCCACGCGGAAACGGCGGACGGCGAGGAAGGCGCAGTCGCCGCGCAGCAACGCCGCGCCATTCCGATTGAACGTCTGAACGGCCTCAGTGAAGGATTGATCGCCGTAAGCCCGGATTTGAAATTCGCCGAATTGTTTCCCGGTCGCTTCTACCGAATGGCGACCAAACAATCCGGTGAAGGCCGTTATCCTGTCGTGGCGTGTCCCGCAATTCACTACGCGACGGCGGGCGACCGACTCAAATTCGACATCGTTCAATCCATCCGCACGCTGACGCTTTTGCGCCAGGAACACCCGGACAAACGCATGGGCGGGCGGTTTGACTTTCGCACGCCGGCGGAAATGTCAGTGGCCTGCAAAGACCACCCCGAATGGCTGGCGCACTCGCTGGAAATCGCCGAGCGGTGCAATTTTGAAATCCCGTTCGGCCAGCCGCAATTTCCTGCGTTCACCCCGCCGGACGGTTCAGCGCCGCGCGAGTTCCTTCGCCAGCTCGTCATGGACGGATTGAGCCAACGCTACAGCCAACGCGCCGCCGCCATGCGCCTGCAAGTCGAACAGGAGTTGAGCATCATCAACGCGGTCGGTTACGAGGAATACTTTCTCGTGGTCTGGAACATCCTGCAAGACTGCCGCGCGCACGGCATCGAATGGATCACACGCGGCAGCGCGGCGGACTCGCTGGTTTGCTATTGTCTCGGTATTTCCGATGTCTGCCCCGTCCGATTCGGCCTCTACTTCCGCCGATTTCTGAACCAGGAGCGCATGGCGCTCAACAAATTGCCGGACATTGACATTGATTTCCCGCATGACCGCAAAGACGACGTGGTGGACCTGATTTTCGTCAAATACGGTCGGGAACAATGTGCCGTGGTCGGCGGGTTCTCGACGTTTCAAGCCCGGAGCGCGCTTGCGGACGTGGCAAAAGTGCTTGGCGTGGCAGAGCGCGAAGTCAGGAAGTTCACCGACCACTTCCCGTGGAGCTTTGGCGGTGGTTGGGTGCCGGACGAACACACGCCCAGCGGCGGGGCGAAGCTGCGCGACTTGCTGGCTGCGAGTCCTGAAAACCGCGACCTGCCGTTGAACGAGGAACCATTCAAGACCGCGTTGGACATGGCCGAATTTCTCGACGGCTTTCCCCGTTATCCCAAGATGCACCCTTGCGGCGTTGTATTGTCGCGCCAGCCGATGCACGAACTGACACCGACGTTCATTCCCAACAAGGGCTATCCCACAACGCACTTCGACATGGACGCTGTGGAAGTCATCGGCTTGGTGAAAATTGACGTGCTGGCGCAAGGTGGATTGGCCGTAATGCGCGATGCGAAAGCGGCGCTGGCGCGGCGCAGTGTGAATGTGGATTTGAAGGCGCTTGAACCGTGGCAAGACCCGGAAGTTTGGGTAATGATTTCGGGCGGCGGCGCAAGGGCGGTTCATCATATCGAAAGCCCGGCCATGACGGGTTTGTGCCGCCAGTGCAACGCGCGGGACATTGACACGCTCATTGCCATTGTGAGCGTCATCCGGCCCGGCGCGGCCAACGAAGGCAAAAAATTGGCATTCACCCGGCGTTACCAGGGACTTGAACCAGTGACGTATCCGCATCCGTCGCTTAAACCCGTCTTGCGCGACACGTTCGGGCTGGTGGTTTATGAGGAGCACATCCTGCAAATCTGCGAGGCGTTTGCCGGATTGAATCCGGGCCGGGCGGACATTTTGCGTCGTGCGTTGAACAAACAGAAACGCGCCGTCATCACGGAGATTCAGGAGGAATTCGTCGCATCAGCGCGGGCGCGCGGACACGCGCCGGAAAAGATTGAGGAAGTGTGGGGACTCGTCGCGGGCTTCGCAGGCTACGCCTTTTGCAAAGCGCATTCCACAGCTTACGGCGTGGAGGCGTATCAAGCTGCGTGGCTGAAACGGAATTATCCGACGGAATTCATGGCAGCCGTCCTGACCAACGGCAAGGGGTTTTACGACCCGCTGGTGTATGTGCTCGAATGTCACAGGCTAGGCTTGAAGTTCCTGCCGCCGACGGTCAACGAGCCGGGACCGCAGTTCACGGCGCACGGCAACGCAATCCGCGTGCCGTTGACGCGCACCAAAGGGCTGACCGAACGCACGGCAAAACGGATGCTCGCAGAACGCGAGCGCGGTGCGTTCATCTCACTGGCTGATTTCCATCGCCGAGTGAAACCGTCACCGGAGGAAGTCGAAACGCTAATTCGGGCAGGCGGTTTTGACGAATTCGGCCAGACGCGCACGCGGCAGTTTTGGGAAGCGCAGCAGTTGCAGAAGTCAAAAGACGAGCGACAGAATTTGGAGTTTGATTTCGACGCTGGCACGAACTCGGTTTCAGGGTTCTTCGCACAGAATCCGTCTTTGCTCCGTGAACCGACGCGACGTGAACGGCTCGAAGCTGAGGCGGAATTGTTCGGCTACGCGGTGAGCGGACATCCGTTGGAATTGTTTGAGGATGTCGCTTGGAAAACGTATTGCCCGGTTGCGCGGCTGGTCGAGCATATCGGCGAGACGGTGGTGACGTGCGGGTTGGTGGTGGAACAACGCACACATCATCAGATCACCGGCGAGCCGATGAAATTCCTGACGCTGGCCGACTGGACGGGCATGGTGGAAACCGAATTGTTCGCGCAAACCTACAAAAGCTACGGACTGGCGACCGTGCGGTATCCGGTGCTGGAAATCACCGCAGCGGTCGAGCCGTTCGAGAATGGGCGGGGATTTTCACTTCGCGTGTTGCGGGCAGGCCAACCGCGTGCCTCACAACGTAACGAGCCGTTCAGAATGGGGGACAAGCGATCACCCATACGTTACGAAAACGTCATCGTTTGATGATTGATGCAAAAGCCAATTTTTGCTAAAATGCAGCGACGGTCTCCATTTATGCGTCTGCTCGAAGACGGCCAAACAATTCGTGACACCTATGAAGTCGAACGCTTCTTGGGCGAGGGCGCTTTTGCCGAGGTTTATCGCGTAAAACACCGCTTCCTGGGTCGGCAAGCAATGAAGGTTTTCAAGCGCGTGGGCATGAATCTCGACGAAATTCACGACATGCTCGGCGAGGCAATTCTCCTGTCACGCATCGGGCATCCCAACATCGTGCGTGTATTTGACGCAAACGTGCTTGAAACGCCGCACGGCACTTGCGGTTACTTCACGATGGAGAACATCCCAGGCGGAAGCCTGGACAAATTCTGGCGCTCCCACGGAGGGCAATTTGTTCCCGTCGAAACGGCAATTGATTTGACCAAACAAGTCTCTCGCGGCATCGCCCAAGGACATCGTGAGAAACCGCCGATCATTCACCGTGACATTAAACCGCAGAACATTCTCGTCGGCTACGAGGCTGATGGATTGCGGGCGCGTGTCAGTGATTTTGGGTTGGCGAAAAAGGTCAATCCTCTGACATTGCTGGCGACGGCGGCTGGCACACTGGCCTTCAAACCACCGGAGGCTTTCACCGACCGCAAAGGCGATTCCTGCGCTGCCGATATTTGGGCCATTGGCGCTACCCTCTATTTGCTCCTGACCGATAGGCTGCCATTCGAGATGCCGGCGGATGTAAGTTGGGGCAGCAAAAATCTTTTCGATAAGCCGGTCTCACCGCCATCGGAAACAAATCCCGACGCAAATCATGCGCTGGATAGCATCGTGATGAAGACGTTGGAAAAGAAAGCAGACGACCGCTATCAGACGGCGAAGGAACTTTTGACCGCTTTGGAGAACTGGAAACGCACAGGTGCAGAGTCCACGCAGAAGCTAAAAGCGCATTCAAGCGAACCATCAAAAACAGTGTTAGGTATGCCGTCGCCGGTGAATGAAGGATTGGCCAATGACTTGACTCAAAAAGCATTCAAAGCACGTCAGGCCGGGCGGCTTGCGGAGGCTGCCGATTTAATGGAGGAGGCTTTCAACAAGTCGCCCGAATTGCGGCAGCGGTATGCACATCAGGTAAAACTATGGCGCTGCGGAATAAGCATGTGAGAGGACAACTGCATGTCAACTGCAACCGACAACCGCTCCAAACAGCCAACTCAAAAACTCATTTCGCTGCTGCGAAATGGGCGTCCCGCAAGAATTGTTCATCTGGACGACGAACCGTTCATGCACGACATCATCGAGACGATTCTTCAGTCGCATTTCGCGGACCATGTTGTAATTCCTTGCACAACAGGAGATGAATGTTGGACCGAAATTTCGCGGCGAAAGCCCGACCTGTTAATTACCGATTATGCTCACCCTGGAATGCGGTTAGAGACGATGCTGCCGATGCTACGTCATAATTCTCTTACTTTTCCAATCATGTTGACATCGGCGTTTGTTTCAGGCTCGGCAGAATTGCGAGAGCGCCTACTTTCCCAGCCGGGACTGACAATCACACTTCTCAATAAGCCATTCCAAGTCGAGGAACTGACAAACTGCGTTGTTACATGCTTGCTAAACTCGCCTGTGCAAACGCACGCATCAACCTCCAAGCGAAGCACGGAAAACGATGACGCACGTTCGCCATCACAGACTAGCAAATGGTCTTCGCGTCAAAAAGGTTCGTCGGAGTGCAAACCATTGCTTCATGCAGCGAACAAAAACTTGTTCCGTAAAAACGCCTTCCGCATCACTGGGCTTTCAGTTGATGCTACTGCCCGCGAGGTGGCTCGTCACACGGACAAGCTAAAAATGCTCGCCGAGCTTGGGCAAGGCGAACAAACGCAAAATGCGGCGTTCCAGATAACGCCGCCGCCAGGACTAGACGAAATTCGGGATGCAATCCAGAACCTGAAAGACCCGGAAAGAAGATTCATAGACGAATTCTTTTGGTTCTGGCCCGAAGAATTCGGGCAGAGCCAATCCGATTCAGCAATTCAAGCACTGACAAAGGGTGATTCAGAAACTGCCGCAAGGATTTGGAGTGCCAAAGAGGAACACCCGCAGGTCAGCATCACCGCCAAGCACAACTTGGCTTTGATTTATCACATCACTGCGTTGGACTGGGAAAATTACGCTATCGAGCATGAAATAGATGATGCCCGCCAAAAGAAAATCACGGACTACTGGAAAGGAGCATCCAAGCGTTGGCAGCAGCTTTCAACTGATGAAAGATTCTGGGAACTGGTCACCGCCCGGATTCGACAGTTGAATGAACCGAATCTGCCGACAGGATTTGCACGTCGGATGCGACTCACCCTGCTGGACGCCTTGGACAAAATCCACGCTGAATTGGCGGTTGCATTCGCAGAGGCAGACAAAATCGAGCTTGCCCGTCTCCACATTCGATTCATGCGAGATAAAAGCCAGGGGGATGGAAATCTTGAGAAAACCGCCGAATTGGTCTTGGCGCCAGCACGAGATAGATTAAGGGAACAAATACGCCAAGCAAAAGGGCGCGCGGATAAGAACCCGCACGACGCAGCCGATGCCGCGCGAGAATTGCTTGAGCAAGCCCGGCAAACGCTCACTTTGTTTGACCTGTTTTTTGGCAAAGAGAGCAATCAGCGCAATGATTTATTCGACGATGTTGCCAGCCTGTGCAACCAACTTCCTATTGTTTACCACAAAGCGACCGGAGACGACAAAACGTGTTTGGAGATTCTCAAAGCTATTTTACCGTTCGCCACTTCAATAAAACTGCGACAGCAGATTGAGCAAAATATCAGCACGCTTTCCGGCAATCTCGCTTTCAAGAGACTTGAACCAATTTACGCCTTGCTCAAATCCGTCCAAGAAAGCACAGAACACCCACGCGAGAGACTTCAGAAATTTAACAGCGAGATTGTTGAAGTGCTGAACAACACCTCGGCTGGTTTGCAAAGCGACTCAGAGGAGCGGGGGCAACTATTTGATTCTGTTGCGATTGTTCTTCGGGGAATTTCGCTGGATGCGTGGAATTCGCAACGAGACTGGACAACAGCAGTAGCCGCCAATGAACTCGCAAACAAATACGCCACTGGTTCAGAAATGAAACAGCGGTTGGCCGAGGACAAACGCACCCTGCAACAGATGCGTTACGAGGCTGATCTCACTCCAATCGCTTCGGCCCCCTCCCTCAGCACAATGAACGGAATTGGGTTCAAGTTATATGGGGCAACGGATGGAGACCCGTCAACTGGTTCGTTTTTGAGCACCTACTATTTCGTTTTTTTGTTCATCCCCATCTTCCCAATTTGCAGGTATCGCGTAACACAAAACGGTGATTCATACCGATTTTTCGGCAAAGCACCGCTTCGCACCTTTGACAAATGGCATCTCGCCATTTCCGTCGGACTCATTATCTGGTTCATCATATTCCTCATTTCTTCCAGTGACTCCTCCACGTCATCGAGTTCGACTGGCTATACGCCTCCGCCATCTACACCGAGCGTGACCACATTCACGCCACCGGCACCAAGCACCCCCGCATATACACCTGCGGCAAATGGAGGTGATGCAAATTCCGGCGGTAAAGTTTATAGCGTTCCAAGTTATATCAGTAGCACGCTTGACCAGGAAAAAACGGAAATCGAAACGGAACGGATAGCATTGCAAGCTCTCGATACTCAAGTTGAACAGCTTGGGCGCGAGATTGAAAATGATCGTCTAACGCTCGACAATACCAGTCAATCCGCCGTGGACGATTTTAACGCGAAGGTTGATCGCTACAACGCCTTGGCTCAGAAGGACAAAGTGGCCACCGCTGCCTTCAATCAAAAAGTTGATGCCTACAATGCCAAACTGCGGCAATACGGACAGTGACATTATGAAGACAAAACGCAGACCAATAATTGCAAAGAAGCCTAACTTGGCAAATCCCACGGTCCTGCCAAATGCTGAATGGCCCGGAGACAAAACCTGGGAGACAGTTGCGCTCGTGATGGCAGCGAAACCGGCCCGAAAGGAACAGCCAACGCCGTTCGGCGAAGTGCCTGCGGATTATCTGAAAGCTCTGGTTTCCATCGCGACAAACGCTTGGCGAGCAAAGATCAAAATGGTGGACGCGACTACTGGCGAAGTCCGGGAAGACATGAAGCGAGTTGACCGCCACATCCAAGCGATTTGCCGGAGCCTTGCGGAAGTCGGCATCGTGATTCGTGATCATACTGGCGAGGCGTATGATGAGGGGCAGCCAATGAAAGTCGTCGCCAGCAAGCCAAAACCGGGACTGGATAAGGAGCGCGTCTGCGAAACTTTGCTGCCCTCGATCTTCTGGAATAATCGCCTCGTTCAGAATGGAGAAATCGTAACCGAAACCCCGTCCACGCCAAACGCAACCGCTGAATCGTAACCAAATCAATCATGAACAGAACAACCATAGATTTCGGAATTGATCTAGGCACAACCAACAGTGCCGTGGCTGTCTTTACCGGCAGTCACGGAGAGCCGACGAAGATTATTAAAAATACAACGGACGGAAACGACGCGGACATCACACCGTCGGCAGTGTATATTGATAAGAAAGGGGCGTTGCGCGTTGGGTTGCGCGCAAAAAGCCGCATCCCAAACAAAAATACCGGGGACGACGTTCACATCGAATTCAAACGCCAGATGGGGACTGACCATGTCTATTCCTTCAAAAGCAGCGGCCAGAACCGCTCGCCGGAAGAACTTTCCGCAGAAGTCCTGAAGTCGTTGCGGGCTGACGTGCAACAGCGAACAGGGGAAGTGGTCGGAGCTTCGGTGATTACCGTTCCGGCGGCGTTTGAATTGCATCAATGCGACGCGACGCGCAAAGCAGCCCAACTCGCGGGTTTCAGGGAAAGCCCGTTGCTTCAAGAACCAGTCGCGGCAGCACTTGCTTACGGTTTTCAAGTGGATCAGGAAAAAGCCTACTGGCTCGTTTATGATTTTGGAGGCGGCACATTCGACGCAGCTATCATCAGGTCCGAGGAAGGGACAATCCACGTTGCGCATCACGGCGGCGACAATTTTCTTGGCGGTTCAAACATTGATTGGGCGATTGTCGAAAAGTTGGTCGCGCCGCGCGTGGCAAAGTCCCTTGGCCTGCGAGACTTCACTCGCGGCAACGAGAAATGGAGATGGGCTTTCCTCATACTGAAATACTTCGCTGAAATCACTAAGATTGATCTGTCACGCAATCAACGGGCGACGTTGGAGTGCAAGCTGGAGGACGAAGAAGGAGACGAAATCGAATTTGAATGTGAATTGACACGCGACGAGGTCGTGAATGTCGCCGAACCCATCATCCTTCGTTCTGTGGAAATTTCAAAACAAGTATTGAAGGCACAAAAACTCGGCAAGGAAGCCATCAAGAAAGTCATACTTGTCGGCGGCCCGACGCTCGCACCTTATTTTCGCGAAATCCTCGCGGCAAAACTTGGGATTCCGTTGGATCACAGCGTTGACCCCCTCACCGTTGTCGCAAGCGGCGCTGCCGTGTTCGCGGGAACGCAACGATTGAACGCGCGCGTTGCCGCGCCGGCAGCAATCGGCGAATACCAACTTGAACTTGCCAAGTCTTTCAAACCTGTCGGCTTGGATAGCGCGCCAATGGTTGGCGGCAAGGTCTCCGATGCGTCCGGGCAAGATTTTACCGGCTTCACTTTGGAATTGGTGAATTCAAAAACCCAATGGCGGAGCGGAAAAGTCTCGCTGAAACCCGATGGAGTGTTCGTTGCAAATCTACATGCGGAGAAAGGCGAGAGAAACACATTCAACGTCGAATTGTGTGACGCGAGCGGTCGAAAGCAGAAAATCCAACCTGACACACTGACCTACACAATCGGCGTTGGCGGGGATGTTGAACAGCCATTGATCAATTCTATGGGGATTGCGCTGGCAAACAACGAATACGACAAGCTTTTTGAAAAGGGACGGGGGCTGCCGCTTAAGGCAACGCGCGATTACCGCACCATTCATCCAATCAGACAAGGTCGCGGCGAGGACGTTTTCAGAATTCCTGTGGTTGAAGGCGAAAACGAGAAGGCTGACCGTAACCGATTAAACGGAGCACTTGAGATTCGGGGCGATATGATTCGACGCGATCTGCCTGCCGGAAGCGAAGTTGAGGTCACACTAAAAATGGATGAGTCACGCATTTTGACAGTAGCTGCTTATGTCCCACTTCTCGACGAGGAGTTTGCGGCGAAAATTGAAATGAAGCGTCACCAGCCGAATCCTGACCAATTGACAAAGGACTATGAAGCGGAAATAGGGCGTTTCCGCGAAGTAAAATCCAAAGCTGCGGCGACAGGAGGCGAGACGGCAGAAAGACTGGTTGAGGAAGTTGAGGCATCACCGCTTGCACAAGACGTAAAAGAAACTCTTGCTGCCGCCAAAGCAGACCCGACGGCGGCACTTCAGGGCGAAAAGCGATTGCTGGAATGGAAACTCAAACTGGACGAAGCCGCCGATGCGTTAGAGTGGCCGGCACTCGTTGCCGAATCGCGCGATTGGCTCGGCTACCTGGAAAAAGTCGCCGAACAGCATGGCAACAGTCAGCAAAAGCAAAATGCGGATGCCCTTGCGACCGAGGTTGAGGAAATCATCCGTGACCACAAGCCGGACCGTTTGCGGAGGAAGATTGAGCACATTGTTCGGTTCTATTACGAGATCGTCATGGCACAGCCTGGTTGGTGGGTTTATCAGTTCCAAAAAATGGAAGAGCAGCAGGAGGAAATGTCCGACCAAGCAAAAGCCGGGCGGTTGCTCGGTCAGGGCCGGGACTGTCTTGCCAAAAATAATGCTACCGGCTTGCAGAACGTCGTAAGGCAACTTTGGGATTTGTTGCCAGACGAAACGGTTCAAGAAGCAAAGCGGGGTTACGGCGCGACCATTATGCGCAGGTAGTTTTTCAGCGTGAACGAAAACTTACAACTGTTGCCAAGTGAAGCGAACATTGCGCTTGAATCTTGCTTTGCTCAAATCCGGCTTGCCCGCGCCACAGAACTCGCGCAGTCAGGGCGGTTGCGCGAAGCCGAAGCCGTGCTTGTCCAAAATGGCGAATTACCCGGCAGAGCAAACGAGTTGGATTTACTGGCTCGAATTGCCGCCCGACAGGGGCGCTTCGACGAGGCGCGCCAGCGTTGGAAAGCGGCGATGCAGCTTGAACCACAAAACGATGTTTACCGCCAATGTCTTGAAAACCTCACTCCCGCCAAAAGGATTGTCAGGCTAATTGCCCACCATCAAGACACGCTGCTGAATGTTCTGGTATGGACAACGATTGCGTTCGCGGTCGCGGCTTTGGTCTATGTATTTCGCCGCTAATATGAAGTCGCACCATTCCAACAGCCTGGTTCTGATTTGGCGCATCGCTGAATTAGAGGCGAGGCATCAAAATGCCTCGACGATTGAGCCGACACACCTGCTGCTTGGATTGTGCAAGGTCGTTGACCTCGATCTGACGGAACTCGTTTCAAAGGATTTACCGGATAGAGACGAGGTGCTTGAAGAACTATTGCGCGAAGTCAGAAAGCTGCGGACCGTGTTCCGTGCCGCCGGATTGGACGCAAAAGCATTTCGCCGTCGATTGCGCCGCGCCGCGCCAGACCGCCGATTTTCCCTGACTGATTCAGAACGCCTCCGCCGGAGTCCAGCAGCCAAACACGTTTTTGCAGACGCGGAGCACTTTGCTCAATTTGGCGGTGGCACAGTTTACCCCGCACACTTGCTCTACGCGACCTTGCTCGCCAAAGATGAACATCGCGATACGACCCTTGCCGAACTCGACGTTGACAAGAAGCGGCTCCTGTCCGTCGCCAAACGTGAGGTTCTTAACCGTCATCTTGGTAGTTTTCCTTCCTCAAAAACCCAAAGACAGCGCTGGAATTAGCAATCATCTTTAGCCGCCGAAGGCGACGCCGCACTAGCTTACTGAACGGTTGTTCATCCAGGTGCCGTTAATTTCTATCGTGTTCAGCCGCCGGAGTTCCGCGCTTCTGGTTGCTCCACTGCAATTTCGCGCCACGAGGCAAAACAGATTTTGGTTTGTGCCTCGTGTCACTGCATTGCTGACCGCTTCGCCGCCCGCCAGCGCGTAAAGCCGGCTCATTGCGTTTCGTTGAGGGCGGCCTTGCTCTCCCGGAACCGACGCGAGGAGAGCAATTCCGCCCTCCTTCAAAACGAAACGCAATAAATGAACACGACAGAAAACTTATTCTCAACGCCTCAAGTGCAGAACAACATCGTCAAGCCCATCAAATTTCCACCGCAGCCGCAGGAATGGAAAATTGTTTCGTTGCGGGAATGCCCGACACCCGCCGACATCCAACTGTGCGAAACGCCTGAACAAGCAGACGCCTATTGGAAAATGCACATCACGAATCATCCGTATTTCAATTCTGAAAGTGAATGCCTGGTGGTTTTAATCCTCAACACACGCCGTAAAATCAAAGGTCACTATTTCGTATCGGTCGGAACGATGGACACCATTTTGGTTCATCCGAGAGAGGTGTTCAGGTTGGCAATCATGGCAAGCGCACACGCCATTGTTCTCATGCACAATCATCCGAGTGGTGAGTCAGCGCCATCCGAGGCGGACATTAAAGTCACCCGTGATCTCATCCGAGCAGGCCAGTTGTTAAAAATTGAAGTGCTCGACCATGTGGTCATTGGCAATAGCAATCACACATCATTACGAGCAATGGGCATCTTTGCCTATTGAAAAAATTCAGCTTCAAGTCTTCGCCAAAGACGGAGATTTTTTTCACGCGAGCCGCTAAATGCGGTCATTTTGTCCGCCGTGACCAACGCACGGTTTGCTCCGCTCCACAGGCTGGAAGTCGGCCCTATTGCCCTTCCGACCCCGCCCGTTCCGCTATTCAAATCCGTGCGCTCGTCACGAGCGGCAATTCAAGTGACCGCAAGTGCGGCGGGCTTCCGTCTGCGGCTCGGCGGCGGGCGTTGCGCTCCGGCTGCGCGGCGCTATGCGCTCCTCTCCGCTTCCGCTCCACTTTCCCCGCTACCCGACCTGCAGACCGAAGCCTCGTCAAACCTCACGAAAACCGTTAATTTACCCCCGCGTCATTTGACCGAGAAACAAACAATGGGCAAGAACCCTAAACGACATCACTTCCTGCCGAAATCCTATTTGGATGGATTTGCGCGCGATGGATTCGTTTGGCTTTATGACCGGTCGAAAAATGAATATCGGTGTCAACAGCCGTTAAATACGGCGGTCATCGGCAACTATTACGTTTTCGAGAACAAGAACGGTCAAAAGGATTATAGTCTGGAAAACTTTTTCTCCCAAATTGAAGGCAGCGCCAAGTCCACAATCGGCAAATTGGAAGCGCGCGGAGAAATTTCACCAGAGGAGCGCCTCTATCTGGCCCATTTCATTGCCCTGCTATCGGTTCGTTCCCCTAAATTTGATCGTGAGGTGAACGAAGTGGCCGATGCGGCGGCAAAGCACATCGTTAAACATGCCATCCCCAATGTGGAAGCTGCTGGAACGTTGGTGAAACGGTATGATGAAAAGGCCCGCGAAACGGAGATAACCGCCGAAAGCATGTTCGATTTCATCCATCAAGAGAAATTCACAATACAGGTTCATCGGAACACAGTGATAAGCGCGTTGCTCGACCTCGCTCAAAAAGTCACGTTTGAAGTTGCAATGATGGATTGGGTGGTCGTGCATGCACACCCCTCCAGTGCATTTATCACAACAGACGAGCCGATTGGCTTCGTTGTGCCCGATGAGTTTCGGCAAAGTGGCGAACCGGTGCTCGGATTAGCCTCCCAGAAAATCGTTAAATTGGTCCCCTTGTCGCAAAGGGTCGCTCTGATGTTGGGCCAGTTCGGCGGAGGTTTCGGACACATGGGAATGCGTCGTGACCAAGTCCGTTTCGTAAATAAGCTCGTTGCTTCTGAATGTGACCGCTACGTGATTGGGTGCGACAAGGCCCTTGTCAAGAGTGTCGTCAGACAAAGCAAGGTGGATCGGACAAACCCAGGAACCAGATTGAAAGTTGAGCACATCCCGCATCCAGACGACCCGATGAGGACCTTCTTAGTCACCAGACGTGCGCTCGCGGATGACCCGGACAAAACTTTTGAAATGATTGCAGCTATAAAAGGCAAAAAATTCCCGGAATTGTTTTCACTGGAAGACAACCAAAAAGTTGTGCTCGATTTTGAAAGTCTTCTTCGCCGATACCAAATGGAAATTCCAGTTAGTTCGCCTTTGGAAGAAGCCAGCACAGCCATTCTTGAGATGATGGAGATACACAAGGACAAAACGATCCATGACAGAAAAACCGACTGTCGAGAAAAATGGCGGCGTGGATTCTTTCTTGCTGACATTGCACGCAAAGCACTGCGGGCTGAACATCACGCCGATTTTAAGAATTTGTTGGCGCACCTCAGACTGCTTTTGGAGCCAAGCAATTTTTCCCAATTTTCGGCAATCGAGGCTTCGGCAAATCCGAAGACCAAGGAAATCAATAACAAGGTTTTTGAACTCTTTGTAGCCGTGATACTATTTCAAATTTGCACCAATCTGCGCTTCGATAGCCCAAATAATTCCAAAGGCGAAAACCCCGACGTCATCGGCGAATTCAAAAAGAAAAAATGGGGCTTTGCCTGCAAAGTTTCACATTCGGAAAATCCATTAACCTTTTTGGAAAGGGTGCGCGAAGGCGTCGATCAAATTGAAAAGGCTGATGTGGATCACGGTATCGTGATTGTGAACCTTAAAAACCTGATTCCACATGATATAATCTGGCCGGCAATGCTGGATAAAGAAAGTGGCGAATGGACGTATGGCGCATTTCCGTTCAGGCACGGGCCCTCCGAAATGATCCAGATTATCTTCCAGAAATTTGAACAACAGGTTTATGCAACCACAGGCGGACGAGAATCTTTCGTAAGCATTTTCGCAGGCAAAAAAGCGGTGCCTTTGGTCTTGATGTTCTATTGCTCGGTCACTGGTCACAGCCCGGCTTCGGGAATCGTAATCCCGATGATTGTAAAAAGAATGTTCGGGCTTGGCGCTCCTTTGGAAAAAATCATGCCCGAAGCCTTCGAGATTGCAGATTTATTCAACGATTATTTGCACGACCGAATTGAGTGATAATGGCCGAGGATGGACGTTCAGCGCTTTACTGAAAGCCATTCGATCTGCTGCGGAAAGCGCGATGAAAACCTATTTGATTTTACGGCGTCGTCGGGCGCATCAAGGATGCTACGGGTCGCTCGTCTAAACGCTCGCGCTGCCGTTCCTCCTGTGACGCGCCCGCCGCCCGCCGGGATTTTTGCTTCTAGGTTCTTCATCGTGCAAATCTGTCGCTGAATTTCGATGGAGAGGCCATTTCTCCAAGTGGGTTGCCGCCGAAGGCAAAACGTGCCAATAATATGTCCGTAGCAGATTTGAAGAAACGCATGATGTAACAAAAAAACTTTAGCGTCGCAACGGCTCGGTCCCACGAGAAAACCGCGAACTTTCACCGGATGAGAGAGCCTCCGAAGCACGCGCCCCATCGGGCGCGGCTTGGTGTGCTTCTCTCATTGGGGCTTCGCGGTCCCTCTCGTGGGGGCGCGTTGAGTTCGCGCCCCTTTTGTTTTCCGGTTTTGAGCAAAAACCTGATTTGCAATTTCCAACGCATCAGGGCTTAATAAGGACGGACAGTGGGGCGTCCGACGACAAAGAGAGCATGTTCGTGGTGAAAACCACTATCCAAAGATACTTTTATCGAACCGGGCTGATTCGCGAGGAAATCCCCTTGCGCAACGGTCGAAGGCACGGCGTCTCCCGCACCTGGCACAGGAACGGCCAGCTCGCGTCCGAGGAGCCTTACCAGAACGGATTGCCGCACGGCGTCTGCCGCCAGTGGGATGAAGCGGGACGATTGCTCGGAAAGTATCGGATGCGTCGAGGCACGGGCGTTCAACGCGCCTGGCATGACAATGGAAAGCTTCAGATAGAAGTGTCCACCGTCAATGGCGAATTCTGCGGACGGAACCGAATCTGGCTGCGGGACGGAACATTGCTTTCGGAACGTATTTACGACCACGGTCGCCTTGTCAGCAGCAGCGCACAGAGCAAGGCAAAGAGAAACGGCGAAACGTTTGCACGACATCGAAAGCAGTTGGCGAAATTGCCGGCGGAAACTCTCGCCAAGCGAAAACACATCTATCGCGTCTTCGTGTCGTCTCTTTTGGAAAAACCCAATCGTTGTGAGGCGCGAAGATGGTTGAGCAAAAAAATGGGCGACACCACCGCACGTTCACTCGGAGGGTTCAAACGCGAACGCGATGCCGCAAAACACGTTGAAGCACTTTACAATGCAGGCGCAACGAAAGTGATCGCGCCCGACGTTTACGCAAACAAGACTGCCGACCAGTTCGCCGACTGTTTGCTGGTGCGGTTGCCAAAAGACGCGACGAAACGCAAAGCCATCCGCAGAGTCTGCGCTCAGTTGCGCCGACGCGACCTTGGAGCGGTTCAACCTGACGAAGACATCGGCGAAACCTACTTGTATCTCTACCTCGCCTGATTCACCGGACGGCGAGGCAGTCGCGTGATTCATCCAGCGCGAGGACACCGCCCGCTTCTTGCGCCGCCAGCAGACGTTCGCTCACTGCATCCCCCACCAATTTCTCGACGGCATCGCGCATCGGTCTCGCGCCGAGCTTTGGATGAAATCCCTTGCGCACGAGAAACGGCAGCACCGTTTTGTCCAACTCCAGCTTGTGGCCGCGCGCGGCCAGAAATTCAATTTCGCGCGACAGGAATTTCTCGGCGATTTCCAACTGGTGCTCGTAGCTCAATCGGTTGAAAACCAACTTTTCATTGACGCGGGCGAAAATTTCCGGGCGGAGGGATTGCTGCGCCCGCGTCAATACGTGGCGTTCAAGCGTCGCCTCGTTGGAGTGTTGCAGGCTCATCAATTCGGCGGAACCGATGTTTGACGTGAGCCAGACATAGAAACCGCTGAAATCGAGTGTCTGGCCCGTCGCCACCGTGATTCGCGCCGCGTCGAGGAGTTGCAGCATGATGTCCAGCACGCGCGGGTGCGCCTTCTCCGCTTCGTCGAACAGGAGCGAACCTTCCGCCGCCCGCTCGCGCACCGCACCCAGGTAACCGGTTTCACCCAGCCGTTGTCCCAGCAACAGACCTAGCGCCTCTTGGTTTTGAAACTCGGACATATCGAAACGGAACAACAGTCCTGAACCGAAAATTTGGTTCGTAATCACGACTACCGTTTCCGTTTTCCCAACGCCGGTTGGTCCGAGCAGCAGAAAACTCCCGCGCGGGCGGGCGGGCTTCGTCAAGCCGAGTTCCCCGCGCCGCACGGCGGAGATGATTCGTGGCAGGACGTGGGACTGGCCGCGGATTTCGCGCGGCAGCAGTGAATCCAGTTCGTGGAGTTTGGTGAGCTTTGCCGGGTCTGTCGTTTTGTTCATCCCCAATCTCTACCACGGACTTCGTTGCATGTTGTGTATGTCATACACCACAGGCTCGCGCACTTGTGAGATTGTGCTCGCATGATTCAGCGCAGAAGTCGCTGAACGACGAAACAAAAATAACAAAACAGTGCGTATGAAAAAAATCAAAAAACTCGGTCCCAAAGTTCGCTCGCGGCTCCCTTCGTTCTTAATGGCTGCCACCATCCTTGTCCTCAACTCCGTCTCGGCGCTGGCGCAGAGCACCACGTTCAGTTCCACCGACCTCAAAACCGGCATCAGCAACAGTCTTGCCGTCATCATGATGTTCGGCTTCGTGCTGGGCATCTCCGCCGTCATCTATGGCGGCTTCGCCATCCGGCGCGGCGACGTGGACCAGGGCAAGATGTCCATCATTGGCGGCGCGATCATCGCTGCGGCTCCGGCGGTGGTTTATGCCTTCTACACCATCTTCGGACTCAACTCCAACAGCACGGTCGGCGTCGGCAACTTCTAATCCTGACTGAATCCTTGATGGGCTTCGGCCCAACCTGACATGAACGCCAAAAGCGAACTTCGCCTAACCGACACCAATGCCGCGTCCGATTCCAAAGGCAAGACCTGGGGATTGGAAGGCGGTCTGTTCTGGTGGCTCATTGGCGGGATCGGCGCGGGCATCACGCTGTTCTTTCTGCTGCTCGTCGTGCTGGGTTCGTCTTTGCTCACATCGCTTGGCGTGGGTCTTGTGCCAGTGCTGGTTTGCCTTGCTTACATCTTCGCCCTGAGACAAGGCAAGCCGCCCGGCTACGACCGCGATTGTTTCGAGTATCTGGTGAGCGGACGCGGTTTCCGCCCGGAAAGCCATCACACACTGAATTCCAAACATCCCCTTTATGAATCCTGAACAGAATTCCCCGACGGCTTCGGAGCAGCCATTTAACGGTTGCGCGAAGTTTATTCATCCGCCTTCGGCAATGATCCAGTTTGTCGGCAAGCGCATGACTTGGTGCTTCGACTGGTTGGTCCTGAATTATGCCGTCCTGAAAGCCAATCCCGATTGCCACGACCCCAAGATCGAGCCAGCCCAGGAGTTAATCTTCTATTTTTACGCGGCCAAGGTGACGCTGCTCGGCTGGCGGTTGGATTTGATGTTGGATGACATCGCCACGCACAGCATCGCTCGAATCTGGACATTGGAAAGGGAGGCGGCACTGCAAAACATGGAGGTTGCCTGCGTCTCGGAAATTTTTGTCCTCCCTTACGATGACAACGTCTTGGCGGAACATGCACCGGAGGAACCGCCGGCCCCATCCCAACAAACACAGCCATGAACTCCGGCGAACTCAAAATGGTGGAAGTCAAACGGCAGGCGTTGCTCGGACAACTCAAGGCCGCTGAAGCCTGTCTGCGAACCGGTCTGGACGTGCAGGGCTTCGGCAACATCGCCCGCGCGCACCTGGAACGCGCGCTCGCGCACGTTCAGGAAGCCCGGCTCGCCATCAACGAACTCAACCGCGCCCGCACCGTGCAACAACTGGTGGATGACCTGCTCCGCCTCGAACAGGCGTGCAACGAATTCCGGCGGCAACCGCCACCGGGTGTCACCGTGAAATCCCAGCGCCCCTGACCTATGTTTGAGCGTCCACCCAACGGCTTCTTTGTCCGCGACTTGATTTTGTTCAATCATCTGCGGCGCGGCGGATACGTTTCCAAGGGCTTCATCTTTGAAGCGCCCGACCTGACCAACAGCCCGATTGCCGACCTTAACGATTTTCAGGAACAGCTTTGTTTGCTGCTGGCCTCGTTGCACGAGGGACAACGGCTGCAAGTCCAATACTTCTCGGATTCCGATTACAAGGCCGAGTTGCTCCGGTTTCAGGAGGAAACAGAACGATTCACCAATATCTGGACGAAGCGTTCGCGCAATGAACGGTTCGCGCGTTACTGGCAGGCTATGGTCGAACGCAAGTTGCGGCGGCAGCGGGTCATTCTCTACGTCTCCCGCGCGTTGGAGAACACGCCTAGGATGCTCACGGGCAACGCCGCTTTGCGTGAGTATTACCTGACGTTGCTCGACCAGTTGGAAACGGAATTCACGCACGTTCATCATCTACTCAAGGAAATCTTCGCCAGCGCCGGGACGCGAGTGCTGCCCATGACCGACCTCGACCATTTCAAGCATTACAAGCAATTTTTGAACCCGTCCTTTGCCGACCGGTTCGACTTCGACGCCGCCAAAGATTTTGTGCCCGAACTTTCCATTCAGGAAAATTGCTGGCACAGCGAAGGCAACGGCCAGAGCGACTTTGGGTTCTTTCTGGACGGCCATTATCACTCCGTCATCGCGCTCACCCGCTGGCCGCGCTCGACCTATCCGGGCATCATCCAGCGCCTCACTAATCTGCGGCTCCTGGATTACACCATCACGGTCAATGTTGATCCGCTGCCCATCACCCAGGAAATCAGCAAGGAGGAAAAGGAACATGACCGAGTGGCCGGCGATTACGCCAGTGAAAAGAAAATCTCGCTGCTCACCGTGATGGAAAAGAAGCAGAAAAAGATTCATGCGCTGATGCAGGGACAGACCATTCCGTTTAACGCGCTTTTCGTCATTCGGGTTTGGGACAAATCAAAGGACGGACTCAATGCGAAAGCCAGCGCCATCAAGAACGCCATCAACTCAATGAACTCGGCGCAGTATTTCGAGAGCAACCTGCCCAGCACGTCCAAGAACCTGTTCTACCAGAGCTGGCCGGGCTGGACGTGGGGACGTTACGAGCATCGCAAGCTCTATTCCGAACATCGCTACCTCGCGGACATGCTGCCCGTCACCAGCACCTTTACCGGCCATCTCAAAACGGCCGAGGCCATCTACGACGGCCCGGCGAACAATCTGGTGGGCGTGGAAACTTTCTCCGGCTCCAAAGATAATCAATCACCGCAGCACGCCGTGTTGTTGGGTATGTCGGGCGCGGGCAAATCCGTGACCGTTTGCGATCTGCTTTCGCAGACCGAAGGCTATTTCGCTTACACCGTCATCATCGAGGAAGGTTTGTCCTACGGGATTTACACGCAGACCGTGGAAGAAGGCGCGCGGCCCATCATCATTCATCCTGACGGTGATTTGACCATCAATTATCTCGACACGAAAGGGCTGCCGTTGACACCCGACCATCTTTCCGCCGCGACCGCGCTGGTCGCGCGCATGATTGGAACGGCATCGGAGGAGGATAAACAAATGCTGCGGCAGGCGCAGATTGCCAAATACCTGAACCTGCTTTACGAGGACGCCTTTCAGGACTGGCAGAAGAAACGCCACGACCAGTTGCTCGCCATCGCGCGCCACGCGATGGCGTTGCAAAAATTCCGGGTCGAGCGGATGCCGCCGGGCGCGACCATGCTCGAAACCTTTGCGGACTTCCGAGACTGGAAGGCCAGCCACCTTGACGAGGCAAACGAGTATCTCGCGGTGTTCAACGAGGCCGAGGTGCTCCGGTTCCTGAAAGAACCCAAGACCAGCAGGGAAGTCCGCAACCTCGCCTTTGCCTACTTCACGCCGGATGAATTTCCAACGCACCGGATGTTGCAGGAATTGATGATGCTCGACCCGGTCGGCTCGGAACGCGAGCAAATCGTCGAGATCGCAACGCTGATTCTGCCGTGGTGCCGGGACGGCAACTACGGCTGTTTGTTCGACGGCACGAGCAACCTTTCGCTGACCGGCAAAATCGCCCATTTCGAGTTGGGATACATCCCCGAATCAGCCAGGGAGTTGAAAGCGGCGGCGGGCTTCCTCATCACCAACCACGCGCGCAAGCATATCATGACGCTGCCCCGCGCGCTGCGGAAACGGAACGTGTATGAGGAAGTCGCCCGCTTTCTCGACATCCCCGGCGGACAGGAAATCGTCCAGGAATCTTACGCCCAACTGCGCAAGTTCAATTGCTGGAACATTTCCATCGTCCAGCAGTATGCGCGGTTCAAACAGTCGCGCATCCGCTCCGCCGTGTTCGGGAACAGCCGCCAGTTTTTCATCATGCGCCAGAACGACCGGGCGGACCTGGAGGACATGGCCCAGGACATTGCGCTGCCCGAAGTCACCAAGCACGCCATTATGAATTATCCGCTGCCCGACCATCAATCAGGCCAGAAGTATTCCCCCTTCACCTATTTCCACACCGATTCGGGGCGCAACCTCTGCGGCACGGTTCACAACGTCGCTTCGCCGGAGATGCTCTATTGCAGTTCGTCCAGCGGCGAGCATTTCGACAAACGCGCCCGTGAACTGCGCCAGAGCGCCAACATTGTCGAGGGCATCATCGCCCATTCACAGCAACCAGCTTAAACCAAAATGAAAACACTTATGAAGAAATCAGTCCTTCAATTCATTCCGCTTGCCTGTGTCGTTTGTCTGTTCACGGGCTGCGCCGCCATGACGCGCACCGCCACTGACGTTGGCTTGGGCGCGGGCGGCGCGGCCCTCGGCGGCGAGCTGACCAAAAATAATCCCTATGCCATCGCGGGCGGCGCAGCGGGCGGCCTCCTGCTTGGCGAAGGACTGCATTACGCCAACAGCAAACTGGATGCCCAATCCTACCAGACCGGCTACGACAAAGGGCGGAGCGACGCCGTCAAACAGCAATACTGGCTCTACGTTTCCATGCAACAGGCCAAAGCCGGTGACGATGGCCGGGTCCGGCTCTATGAAGTGCATCTGCCCGAGCAGGTCATTGACGGCGTGATTTTCCAGCCCACCACCGAATATCTCCGCATCGAAGAATAGCGACGCTATTTGCCGCGAAAAAAACAAATCAACCAAAGAAAGGAAAACAAACATGAAAAAGTTAATCGCAATCCTCGCAATCGCCGTGCCGCTGGCGTTCTCCGCCCGCGCACAATGGATCGTCTATGACCCGACCAGCAACATTCAGCAAATCCTGGATGAAGCGGAAAATCTCGCCGAATACGCCGAGATGATTGACAACGAGGTCCAACAAATCACCACGTTGGGCGACCAGTTGAGCGAGTTCAAGAATTACGAGAACCTGTTCGGCAACCCGGCGCAGGTTGCGCTCTCAATGGTGCCCGCCCTGGACACCGACCTGCAAAGCCTCGAACCGGGACTGAACCTCGAAAATCTGGTCGCCAATGCCAATGGCAACATCGCGTTGACGTTCAATGACGACGGCATCTACGCCTCTGTGGGGACCAGCTTCCAGACGCCGGGCGGCCAGACCATTCAACGGCCCGCCGACCAATATGAGAAGTATTCCGCCGTCATCAATTCCGCCAGCAACTACGTCGAGGTTGCTGACAACGCGGCGCAGCGGCGCGCAACCATCAAGGACCAAATCGCTCAAACGACCGAGCAGCTTCAAAATGCGACCTCGGATGCCCAAGTCCAGAAGTTGCACGCCGTGCTTACCAGTCTCAACGGCGATCTGGCCAGCACCGATGATGAACTGAACCAGGCGGCGGACTCGGCGCTGGTTCAGGACATCCAGAACCGGAACGACCAGCAGAAACAAATTCAGGCGTTGACCGAGCAGCAGAACGCCGAGTTCGAGGAGGCCGTCAGCAACTACACGGCGAAATTCCAGTTGCTCGACCAGCCGACCACGTTCCCCACCCAATAATCATCAACGTTCATCATCATGGCCACGTTCAACAGCATCTTTCCCACGTTTCTGACCGACTGCGCCGGTCTCCATACCTTGCTCTTGAGCGTGGCCTTTGCCCTTTTCATCGTGGGCGTCATCGTCACGGTGTCGCACCGGTTCACGCATCGGGCCTTGCTGAATCTACTCATGCGGCTGTTGCTGCTCACCTCGCTGCTCGTTTTTCTGCCGGCCTGGGGCAACGCGCTACAAACCTTGTTGCAGAATTCCATTCTGTCGGGCTTGGGCGTTGACCCGGCCCAGGTCTATCAGCAGTTCAACCAACTCCTCGTCATCAAACGCGACCCGTCCACGCAATCCTCCTGGTGGAACATCATGTCGCAACTTCACAATTTCACCACCGACATCATCATCTCCGCCTTGCTCTGGCTCGTCGGCCAACTGGCCTCTCTGATGATGTTCTGGGGTTACATCTTTCAAACCGTCATCATCAATCTCGGCTACGCCCTTTCGCCCTTGCTCATCGGGTTCATGGCGATCCCGGCGTTGAAACACATCGGCAACCGTTACCTGTTGAACCTCGTCGGTGTTTTGCTCTGGCCGCTGGGCTGGGCCGTGGCTGCGCTCGTCACTCAAGGCATTCTCGATTTCATGACCGACCCCACTTTTGAATACCTTGACCCAACTTCCACGCTGCCCGACCTGCAAAAGACCATCGGCGTCGCCGCCGTGGGTTTCTGGATTATTTTCAGCACCGTCGCCGCGCCCATCATCATTCAGCACGTCATCACCAGCGGCGCTCAGGCCGGCAGCCAGTTGCTTTCCGGCGGCGTCAGCAGCGCGATTCAGACCGCAGCCACCACGGCGGGCGCAGCCGCGACCGCTTCCACAACCGGCATTCCCGTCGTCACCGCCGGCGCGGCGGGCATCGCGGCTCTGTTAAGCACGATGTCCACCGCCGCCAACATGGGCAGCGCCGGGGCCATCATCATCGCCGGTTCCGGTCTGCCGCCGCGTTCCGCCCGTGGCCGGCCCGGCGATGACATCACCGGCAACAAGGCCGTCCGCGAACTCATCGCCAAATCCAAACCCAATTATTACTGACCTATGGAATCCACCGATTTGAAAACCACGCAAACCAATCCGGCGGCAGCCGTGCCCGCCCGGAAGGGATTTGATTTCACACGCCTCCTGGTGTTGCACGACCGCCTGCCGTGGTTCTGGTTTTTCTTCACCGTCGCCGTGCTGCTGCTTTCGGCCATAGACCGTTACCACATCATCTCGCAGTTCAAAGAGCGCGAGCGCGTTGTCATCATTGATCCGTCGGGCACTTACTACGTCAGTCCGTTGCTCAAGTTTTCCGAGGCCAAAGAGTTGCACGTCCAACAGGCAGAGCTGGCGACAATGGCCTTTCTCGAACGCAACCCCAAGGACTTTGATAATCCCGATTTGCTCAAGCTGATGTTTCTTAAAAAGGCGTTGGAGAAGGCGCAGGCCGAGCGCATCAGCGAATCCGTTGAATTTCGCGCCAAAGACCTCCACCAGAAAGCCGAGATTGGACAGATTGACATTCTGGCCACGCGCGACAACGAGGTGCTGGCCGCTGTCACCGGCCAGGTGATTCGCACCGGCATATTTCAAAACAAGGCGTTCACCGAGGCGTTTCCGTTCACGCTTCGGCTGCTGATGCTCCGCAATCCCAACATGGCCTTGAACGGACGTTTCCCCACCGCCGTGGGCGACTTCAAATATGAAATCAATCGCTAGTCTCTTACTGTTGTCCGCCGCCGTTGCGTTGGCGCAATCCTCGCCGTCCATTCAACAAGTCTGGCTGGACGACCGCGTTGCGGTGTCGGTGCCAGTCGCCACCAACCGCGTCACCACCATCAGCTTTCCCGGTCCCATCGAGGCCATTGACGGCGCGGGCGTCACGCTCGACGGGAAAACGCCGGGCCAGTTTCAACTGGCCCACACCAAGGGTTCGGCGTTTCTTTCCGTGCGCGCCCTTTTGCCCAGGGCGTCTGCCAATCTCAACATCCGCTGGAACGACCGCACCTACGTCTTTGAGTTGATGGAGAGCAATCCGCCGCTGCTTTCGCTCATCATGCAAACGCCGCCCTCGCCCGACGAGGCGGGCGTTGGCCGCGCTCCCGAGGTCAGTCCGTTGAAATTGTTGGGACTGCTCGACAAGGCCAAAGCCTTTCCCTTGCTCAAGGCGCAGCAGCCTGAAAGCGTCGCCGACGTTGGTTTCACCACCTACGACGGCGAAGGGTTGGTAAGCGATTTCAACGACTATCAAATCGTCATTCAACAGGCGTTCCGGTTCAACGCCGAGGACACGCTGGTCTTTCGCGTAGCTATCACCAACGAAAGTGATGCGCCTCTGATTTATGAGCCGGACAGCTTGGCCGTTCGCGCCGGCAACCGGCTCTATCCCCAATCCATCAGTGACGCGGACGGCACGGTTCCGCCAAATGGACGGAGCATCGTGTATTTTGCCATCACCGGCACACCGGACGGCGGGCGCAACAATCTTTCGTTGAAAAATCAGTTCACCGTCCTGGTGACGCGGCTCTCGCCGCCGCCGCCCGTGGTCACAGTCACCAATGCACCAATCGTGAATCCCGTTCGTCCACCCCGAAGCCAACCATGAAACCGCGCGATTTTCTCAACTTCTTCAAGACCAAAAGCGGCAAGCTTGTCACCTTCGCCGCGTTGTTTGGCGCCGGGTTGACGATCTTCAGCGTCATCCGCAAACATCACACGCCTGCCGAAGATGCCATGACGGTCGTGCCGCTTGCAACCAACTCCATCAACCGGCCGCAAATCGTTCAGACCGTTGACTTGCCGATGCAAGTGTTCCGTCCACCGCAGCCCAAACCCGAGCCGCCGTCGCAATCAGGCGCGGCCAACCGGGCTGCATCCAATCCATCGCCGCAACCATTACCCGCAGCTGCGCCGCATCAGACACAGCCGTTGGCTCCCATCAGCCTTTTCGCCGACAGCACGGCGGGCCGGCCGCAGGCAAAAAAATTGAGTGCGGTGTATGCGCCCTTTGGCCGCTTGATTCAGTGCGAAACGGTAGTCACGGTGGATTCGTCGTCGCTGGAAACTCCCATCATCGGACTGGTCACGGAGAATGTTTACTTTGGCGGCAAGCTGGTGATTCCCGCCGGAACCGAAATTCACGGCATGGCCCAGACCGACCGCCAGCGCGACCGCATCGCCGGGGGCAACAATTGGACGCTGGTCTGGCAGGACGGCGAGGAGATGCAACTTAAAGCCGTCATTCTGGACCGCGAGTTTGACAACAGCACAAATCAATCGGGCTGGGGGATCACCGACGGCAGCGCCGGGTTGCGCGGAGAAATCATCAAATCCGACAACCTGGCCGACATCAAACTTTTTGCCGCCACGTTTCTGTCCGGCGCGGCCAGCGCGCTGACCGAAAAACAGCAGACCATCTTTGGCCCCATCAACAGTCCCACGCTCAACAACGCGCCCTTTGCCGGAGCGCAAGCCGTGCTGCAAACCTACGCGCAACAGATTTACGACTCGATTCAAAAGAATGGATTCTACGTCCGCGTGCCCTCCGGCACACAGTTCTACCTTTACGTCCTCCAAACCATTGACCGCGCCGACGCCTCGTTTGGCGGCGTGGGCTTGGCCCAACAACAGAATGAACCGCCCGCAACCACACCAAAGCAATGAAGCCATACTATCTGATTCCGTTGATTTTTCTCCCGGCGTGCTCCACCGCGCCCAAACTCACGTTGCAACCGCTGCCACCGGCGACGGCAACGGACGATTCTGCCATCCGCTATCCCGAAGCCGTTCGGGCTTATTACGTCGGACGTTACGTTGATCCCAATGACGACTTGGTGATGCACGAGCAGCATGTCGTCTATCGCGTCGAGGAAAACACCCGTTGGAACTTTCATCCCGGCCCCGCTGATGGCGTTGTCCCCGCGCCGCCGCCGGCCCGTGACGCCGCGTTTTCACCTGTGCCGGTCAATAACGACATTCTGGCCCAGGTCAATTCGCAAAGAATCGCCACCGCCGAAATCATGGCACAGGCGCGGGTGCTGTCGGGAGCACTGGCACAATTTCAAGCCGCGTTGCACCAGACCAAAACCAACTTGCAGGAAACGGCGATGTTGCGCGCCGCTGTCATGGAGATGAACCAACGGCTAGACGCGCTCGAAGCCGCCCAAAAGCAGGCACCGCCGCCGGTCATTTCACCCGTGACCAACTCAACGCCTGACGCGCTGGGGCCGTGAAACACTTTGTCGGCAATCACGCTGACAATTCACAAACAACAAACCGAAACCTCATTATGAGCACAAAGAAAACAACACCGCCAAATGGCGCTCCCGGCGCGAGTGCGCCCCCCGAAACCACCACCTACCGCATCAATCCGGAGGTGGAAGCCAAAATTGACGCCTACATCAAGGAAAATCCCAAGTATTGGGCCTACGTTCAGGCCATGCCCCGCGACCGGCTCGAACGCACGGTCGTCCTGAATGAAGTGCGCCAGATTGACCGACAGCAGCGGATGCGCGAGGGCATTATGAAGCGCATCAGCGCCAGTCCCGAACTCAAACAGGCTTACGAAACCCTGGTCAAGAACGTGCCCGAAGACCAGCGTGAGGAAGTCATGACCCAACTCGCCCGGCAGACCCAGCGCGTCGTTTCCCGCTCGCAAGGCCAGCGCCAGGCCCGAGGGGAAACCGTTGCCGCTTGAAGTCCGATCGCGCAACCCCGGCTCGTGACTCTAAACCGAGTCCGAGCCGGGCCAACGCTAAAGAACAGGATGTTCCAGAAGAATCTTCACCTTGACGTGGTCCACGAAATCCAGCGTGGCCGGCGTTGCGGGAGTCCGTGCGAGGTTCATTTCTGCCACGATAAAGACACATCGGTTGACACAGTCGGGGAACCGGGTTCGGACAATTCGATTCCAAATCAATGTTTCCCGGCCTCCCATCCCGAACGAGGCCAGCAATCCGCAGCCGTATTCGGGGATCGCCTTGGTGCGCAGGAAAAATCCGATGGCAAGCTCCGATTTCTTGGAAACATTCTTAGGGCCGAGCGCGTCCAACCGCTGGAAATACTTCAATCGGGCGCTCTTGTAAGAATGGAATACAAGGTCGGCCTGCTTAAATTTCGCGGCCACCGCTTCGGTAAGCCGCACGTGAGAGCGGGCGCACACCGCAAAATATTTTCTGCACTCCGCGAATATCTGCTTTTCCAGGTGTGTGCGGCTTTGTCGCACAAGTTTTTTGTCGCCGTGCCTCAAATCATCCAATGGCGGCCGCGTGGTCAAAACGACCAGGTCGTCCGGTCGGATGAAGTGAAAGTGTTCTTTGCCCAACTCCCCGCTTCTCCTTGGGTTGAACGGCGGGTTAAAGATGAATCGCCCGTATTCGTAGCCATGCCTTGCCAGCGGCACTGTGACTTCAGTAAAAGCCGCGCCATCCCGAATTTTAGAGATGTTCGGCTCTTCACCAGAACGAAGCGGCATCGAATACGCGAAACGGTGAAATTGCATAGGTTTTTGCCCGTTGACCGCCGCGACCATACCAATTCAGGGCGCGATTTCCAAGAGGAACTGCGACACTGTGACAATTTGGAAACAAAATTTATTTTCGGCGGAAATGAATTTCGTCTTCTAAAATCGTCAATCCGATTTCGCTTAGAATGGCACTCGTTGCTTTATGAAGACGACCCAATTTCCAAGATTGCGTCTAATTTTAGTGCAGCGCGCCCGCGCCCGACTTCACGGTTGCGATTGTCGCAATAATATACCACATGAAAACCACAAATCTCAAGTCGTCTCCGCCCGCTGGTCGGGCCGGAAGTTGAATTGCCGGCCATGATGACGATTGGAGGAACCCATGCCCAACGATGCAAATGTTATCGGGCGAATCGTGGCGAAGTTGCGCTACCAGCGGGGCTGGTCGCAAAGCGGCCTCGTCACCGAATTGCATCTGCTGGGCGACATCAACATGACGCGCGAGAAACTTGCCAACATCGAGACCCTTCGCTGCACCGTGGACAGCAAGCAAATTGAATTTTTTGCGGAAGTATTCGGCATCAAGGAGCAGGCATTGTTTCCTCCCAAACGGCATTTTGTCGGCAAAAAGGACGCCATCAAGCTGCGCATTTTTACCCGTCAACGTCGTCCATCTCATCCGCCGCAAAAATAGACGCCGCTTGCCCAATGTTCCAAAACCAATCACATTTTCATGGCTGTCCGACGCAACAACCAAGATTTAGACCAGCAGCTTGACCTCTTTACAGCACGAAGGCCAACACATGACCACATTGACTCAATACGGCCGGATGGCCGAGAAACACTGGCGCGAACACCGGCCGAAAATGGTGCGCGAACTGGAACGGAAGGGGCTGCTGCGCCAGATGCTTCTCGAAGCCCAGGAAAAGACCAAGGACGAAATGGCCACATTGCGATTGGATTTGATGAAGCAGGGCAAAACGGCGCAACAGGCCAACGACCAGGCTTGGGAAATGGTGCGGGAAAGATACATCCTGCTGCCGGCGGAAGAATCGTAACCAGCGACTCACCCCAAAATCTTAACGGCTATCGCATCACCGACAACGACCATCTGGGCGCGGGCGGCCCGAAGCAGAAATTTGGTCAAAACGTCAGAGCCATCCAGACGCTTCGCAAACTAGAGGCAGAGTCACGGCCCGCCACCCCGGACGAAATGGCCGTGCTGGTCAAATACGTCGGTTGGGGCGCAATGCCCCAGGTCTTCGACGACAGCAATCGGGAGTGGGCAAAGGAGCGTGAAACGCTTCGCGGTGAAATTTTCTTGGAGGAATACGAGAACGCCCGCAAGACGATCCTCAACGCTCATTACACGTCGCCCGTTGTCATTCGCGCCATGTATCAGGCGGCGCAACGATTTGGGTTTCAGGGCGGACAAGTTCTGGAACCGGCCTGCGGCATTGGTCATTTCATCGGCCTCATGCCGGAGGAAATGCTCCGCCGCTCGGCCATCACCGGCGTCGAAATTGATCCGCTGACAGCGCGCATCGCCAGGGCGTTATATCCCGACGCCGAAATTCGCGAACAGCCGTTTGAAAAATCCAAGCTTGCGGACGGGTCATTCGACCTTGCCATCTCCAATGTTCCGTTCGGCGATTATACCGTTCACGACCCGCGCTGGAACAAATACAAATTTTCCATCCACGATTATTTCTTCGCCGCCGCGCTGGACAAAGTGCGGCCGGGCGGCCTCGTCATGTTCGTCACCACTCACAGCACGATGGACAAACTGGATGCCAGTTTGCGAGAGTTGCTCGGCGCCCGAACCGAGTTGCTCGGCGCAATCCGGTTGCCCAACGATGCTTTCAAGAAAAATGCCGGCACGGAAGTCACGACCGACATCGTGATGCTCCGCAAATTGCGTGATGGGGAATCGCCCTCCGGTCCCGCGTGGAAAGCGGCGGTGAATTTCACCAACGACCAGAAGGAAAATTTTGCGCTCAACGAATTCTTCGCCGCCCATCCTGAAATGATGCTCGGTAAAATGCGGTTGTCGGGCCGGATGTATCGGGACAACGAGCCGACGTTGGAATCGGATGGACGCGATTTGAGCGCGGCGCTGGCGCAAGCCGTCGAGCGGCTTCCCCAAAACATTTACGAAGCTGAAAGGCAAGAAGTCGTCAAAAAAGTATCCGACCTGAACATTCCCGCGCCCGATTTCGTCAAGCCCAACGCTTTCTGTGTTCACGAAGACGGTCGCGTTTGCATCCGTGAAGATGACGCGCTCCGTCCGCTGGACGATATGCCGGCGGAAACGCGCTCGCGCATCCGGCGGTTGATTGAAGTGCGCGACGCGGTGCGGGTTTGTCTGCGCTCCCAGCTCGATGGCAGCAGTGAAGGGCAGGTCGTTGAAGCCAGGGAGAAGTTGAATCTGGCCTACGACCGTTTTGTCGCCCGGTTCGGCCCCATCAATGCCCGCGTTAATCAGAACGCCTTTGACGGTGATCCCGATTTGCCCCTGTTGCTTTCCCTTGAGCACTTCGACGAGGAAACCAATCTGGCGGTCAAAGCCTCCATTTTCCGCGAGCGCACCATCCATCAAAAACAGCCCATTCAATCCGTCGAAACGCCGAAAGAGGCGTTGCTGGTTTCATTGAATGAAAAGGGCCGCGTGGACTTGGAGCACATGGCCGGTCTGCTCGACCAATCCGTCGAAGAATTTTTGCCCGACTTGAAGGGAATGATTTTTCTCAACCCGCAGAGCCAGCAATGGGAAACCGAAGACCAGTATCTTTCCGGCAACGTCCGCGAGAAACTCATCGCCGCCGATGCCGCCAGTGTCACTGACCCGCGTTTTCGCGCGAACGTCGAAGCGTTAAAATCCGTGCAGCCGCAGGATTTGCCCGCCACCGAAATTGACGTGCGTTTGGGTGCAACCTGGTTGCCAGAAGGGGACGTGGAAAAATTCGTCCACGAGTTGCTCAATGTTTCATCCGGCGTTCAGGTCAGCCACATTCACGCGCTTGGTTCGTGGCACATTATGGCGGATTGGGAGGCAAAACAATCAACGGCCAACACGACTGATTGGGGGACGAGCCGTTACACGGGCTTGGAATTGATTCACGACGCGCTCAATCTCAAGACGCCCACCGTCTATGATACAAAGGATAAAAAGCCCGTCGTCAACCCCACCGCGACCGAAGCCGCCAGGGAAAAGCAGGAGCGCATCAAGGAAAAGTTCAAGGAATGGGTTTGGACGGATGACGACCGCCGCGAGCGGCTCGTGCGGCTTTACAACGACACGTTCAATCACACGCGGCTGCGCACGTTCAACGGCGAACACCTGACGCTGCCGGGAGCAAGTTCAGCAGTCGAATTGCAATTGCATCAAAAGGCGGGCGTCTGGCGCATCCTGCAAACGGATAACACGCTGCTCGGCCACGTTGTCGGCGCGGGCAAGACCTACACAATGGTTGCCTCGGCGATGGAATTGAAACGGCTCGGTTTGGCGCGCAAGCCCATGTTCACCGTGCCCAACCACATGCTCGGCCAGTTCTCGGCGGAGTTGCTCACGTTGTATCCGGGCGCAAACATTCTGGTTGCCGGTCGGGAGGATTTTGAGGCGAAGAACCGCCGGAAACTTTTCAGCCGCATCGCCACCGGAAATTGGGACGCTATCATCGTGACCCACTCCGGTTTTGAGCGAATTCCGCTCTCCCAGGAGACCCAAGTCCGGTTTTTCAAGGAGCAACTGGACGAACTGGAAGACGTGAAGCGCCAGCACGCCGGCACAGAGAACCGGCGTTTGATCAAAGAGATTGAAAAGGCGAAGAAACGGCTCGAAGCCAAACTTGAAATGCTTGCCGCCGCGCACAAAAAGGACAACACACTCACCTTTGAAGAACTTGGCGTGGACCGGCTTTTTGTGGACGAAGCGCATTACTTCAAAAATCTTTTCTACGTTTCCAAGATGACGCGCATCGCCGGATTGCCGCAAACAGCCAGCGAACGCGCCTTCGATATGTTCTTAAAAGTGCGTCACGTCCAATCCATGAACGGGGGAGGCGGAGTTGTTTTTGCCACCGGCACGCCCATCGCCAACAGCATGGCCGAGATGTTCACCATGCAGCGGTATTTGCAGCCCGATGATTTGCAGAAGCACAAGCTGCATCATTTCGACGGCTGGGCCGCAACGTTCGGCGAGCCGGTGACGGCGATGGAGCTTGCGCCCGACGGCGCGGGCTACCGCCTCAACACGCGCTTCGCCCGTTTCATCAACGTGCCGGAACTGATGCAGATCTTCCGGCAGACGGCCGACGTGCAAACGGCGCAGATGCTCAATTTGCCGCGCCCGAAACTGGATGGAGAAAAAGCCGCCATCCGCAGCGCACCCTCGACACCCCCATTGAAAAAGTTTGTCCAGTCACTCGTCGAACGCGCCCACAAGTTGAAAACGGGCCGCGTTGATCCAAGCGAAGACAACATGCTCAAAATCACGAGCGAGGGCCGCAAGGCCGCGCTCGATTTGCGGTTGATGATTCCTTCCGCCAAGGACGACGCGCAAAGCAAAGTGAATCTGGCCGTTGAAAACATTTTCCGCATTTGGGAGGCGACGAAGGAGGATCGCCTGACGCAACTGGTCTTCTGCGACCTGTCCACGCCCAAAGAAAAGGGCTTCTCCGTCTATGATGATATGGCCGAAAAGCTAGTGAAGCTCGGCGTGCCTCACCCGGACATCGCGTTTATTCAAGATTTCGATTCCGATGTTTCAAAGCTCGCCCTGTTTCGTTCCGTGCGGGCGGGCAAGACGCGCATCCTTTTCGGCAGCACACAGAAAATGGGTTCGGGCACCAATGTTCAGGAGCGGTTGATTGCCTTGCATCACCTCGATGCCCCGTGGCGGCCCGCCGACGTGGAGCAACGGGAAGGACGGATTCTCCGGCAGGGCAACAAGAACTCCACCGTGCAAATCTATCGCTACGTCACCGAGGGCAGCTTCGATGCCTATATGTGGCAGACGTTGGAGACCAAAGCCAAGTTCATCACCCAGGTGATGAGCGGCGATATGACGATTCGGCGCATCGAAGACCTGGATTCGACCGCGTTGACTTACGCCGAAGTCAAAGCCATTGCGTCCGGCAATCCGCTGGTGATTGAAAAGGCGCAGGTGGACGCCGAACTGATGAAGCTCACCCGGCTGCGTTCCGCCCATGCGGAGGAGCAATACCGTATTCGCGCCAATATGCGCCATTCGCAGGAGGAAGCCCTACGATACACTGAGCGGCTCGCGAATTTGCGACAAGACCTGACGGTGCGACAGGACACCTCCGGTGACAAGTTTCGCATCGAACTGGACGGGCAGGCGCTCGACAATCGCGGCGTCGCGGGTGAACTGCTGTTGCGGCGGGCGGCGAAGATTAAGAACGCCTTCGGGGTGAGCCAGCGCGTCGGCAAGTTCGCCGGCTTTGAATTGTCGCTGCACGCCACCTACAACAGCGAGGTCGAGTTGATGTTGCATGGCAAAAACAGTTACAGCGCGCGCGTCACGGACACGGCACTCGGCACCATCCGCTCGCTGGAATCCATCGTGCAGGGCTTTGAGGAACGCGGCGCGCGGCTGGAATCCGACATCCAAGACTCGCAAAAACGGGCGAAAGAATTGGAAAGCAAGGTCGGCGCAGCCTTCGAGCATGAGGAGCGTTACCATGAGCTTTCAAAGCGGCAGTCGGAAATTGAGGAGAAACTTGACCTAACCAAAAACCAGGCACCGAGCCAGGTTGAAGCCGAGTCTGCCGACGAAAACGAGGAAAATAAGTCCCGTAAGCAGGTTCAAACCCATTCGCCCGGACACGCTCGGCGGGCGGTCGTCACTGTATGAAATCCAAAATCCAGTATCCGGTCGGGCGTCGTGTCCGCGACATTCGCAAACGCCAGCGAATTACACAGGACGAACTCGCGCTCTGGCTCCAAACCCTTCACGCGCCGGTAACGCGCAATGTGATTGCAAATTGGGAAACCGGCCGCGGCGACGTGCCTGCCCATTGTATCCAGCTCATCGCCTATTCGCTTGGGACAAAAGTTACGGACATTCTCCCCGACTTGACCTTCAAGGAATTGATCGCGCGGCAAGTCATGCCGAAGGCATCCGGGCAGGCCATTGCACCGCCAGTGGCAGCCAAAACCGCGAACGTCCATTGACGGGTTCTGATAAACCAAGGAAATCCCACCTTCTGATAAACACCCCATTATGAATGAGACATCACAGCAAACCGAATTTCTCGGCTGGAAAATCGTTCCCGCCCGCCTTACGGCGACCCAAACCGCGTGGTTTCTTGGATTCAAACCGGAAGAGATTCCCCTGCTGGTCGCTGCGGGCCTCTTGAAACCACTCGGCCACCCACCGCGCAACAGCACGAAATTCTTTGCCACCGAGACGCTGGAACAATTCCGGCGCGACGAGAAATGGCTGGCCCGCGCCAGCGACGCCATTTGCGCTTATTGGCGGGAAAGCAATGCCCGCAAAGCGGCTTCCCGGAATGGCAAGGTTTCCGACGTCAAAGGAAACTCAAAAATTGCTGCATGAGTTCATACGCGCGGCGCGCGTGCATGGCCTGTGTCTCCGCGTCAACCGCACCATGAAACTCCACGACCTGTTGGGGACCAAAAGCGTCAATACCGGCAAACTTTGCGCGCAGGATTTCGATTGCCTTGGCCACGTCCTTCTCTTTGCGGCGGCTCTGCCAAACTGCCGCCAGCGACTTCATGCCTTCCGGGAAGTGTTCGAGGCAGTAACAAAGGTCGTAGGCGTCTTTGGGCTTGTCCCGTCCAGCAAGGGCATGGGCCTTCATCACCAAAAAATCGGGCAGCGACGCAATCCGCAAGCGCACCTTGTTATTGGCCCCGCGCACCGTCTTTCCTGAAACCTCCATACTCACCGGCGCGTGAAAGGCAGTGCCGCAGGCGTCCGCCTGCAACACCCGGAATCCTTCCAAAAGTTTGGGCCGGTTCTTTTTCAGTTTCACTTCCCGCGCCGCCAGGAATTCGACTTCCACTTCCACCGGCTTTTCGCCGTCCTTCAAGTCCACCTGGACCACGAGTTGAAACGGTTTTTCGCCCGGCTTGTAGCGGTCGGTCGCCAGCAGCAGTTTGAGCAGGTCGGCATACCGTCCGTCAGCGAGTTTCTTCGCATCGAGCGCCAGGTCCACGTCAATGCTGCCAACATGCGGTTCCTCGGCTTGTTCCAGCAGGAGATCGGGCACCCAGCCGCCCACCACCACCAGACAATCTTCAAACGCCGCCAGCACCTGTCCAAGGTCAACCAGAACGCGACGGGCGGCTTCGACTTGGCGCGGGCTGTAATCGTCCCGCTGGCGAGGTTCGGGATTCACAATAGACCTCGCTGCTTCCAGGCGCGTTTGAGATTTTGTTCCAGCAGCGCTTCGGCGGCTTCTTCACCCCGCCCGCCGCAGTGGAACAAGTCCACGTAAGTCTGCACCGGGTTGGTGCAGGACAACCGTTTCTGTCCCATGACGCCGCCTTCCTGAAGATAGAAAACGCCATTCTCCTCCGGTATGAGCACAATCAGGTTCTCCCCCGAATCCACCAATTTGGCTTGCGCCACTTCGCGAAACTTGTCTTCCCAATCGGAGGCAACGTAAAGCCAGGTCTTGGGTTGCCTGACATGCGGCGCTTGAAAATCCGCCGCCGAGAACGCCGCATACGCCGCGTGTCCGCCCGTCAGGGATTCGAGCTTCCACAACGCTTCCTGCAAAGGTCGGCCTTGCAGCAGCGTGAAGTAGCTGCGGCGCTGGTGACGGTCAAAGCGGTAAGCGTCCCGCCACGCAGTTAACAATTCGACCGGGGCGCGCAATTTGAATCCGCCGTCCGGCAGTTCCTCAAGGAATGCCTGGTCATGGAGATGGCGCACCACTTTATTGACCAAACCAAGGCTGACGTTTGGCCGGGCGTGAGCTTGCAAGTCCCGCTGCGTCCATTTCCGCCCCGCATTCTCCGGGGCGAGCAATGCGCGGATAATGCGCGCTGCTTCCGGCGTGCTCAAATTGGCACCGGCCTTTGGAACCCGATGGACGGGCGGTTGTCCCGTGCGTTCCAATTGAAAGGCATCAGGCACGCTCAAATGGCAGTTGCCCGCCAGATCAAACCAACCCCACTTGAGTTCCTGGCATAATTGCGCCATGCGCGGCGAAATGAACGGGGCGGCCAAGACCCACACCAGTTTCTGGCGTCGGCCTTGCGACGACGGCAGGTCCTGGGTTCGGTCATAGGCGATTTGATGGGGCCGAGGATTGGACTTGCAAATCACCCACAACTCCGCCTTGCCGCCATTGGGCAGGGGCAGCGTGGCTTTGATGTCGGAACCCGTCCGGTATTCCGCCGGATCGATTTCGACTTCCCAACCCTTCAGCCAGGCTACGCCGCCAAGCAGCTCACGCAGCTTCTGCGCCAGCGCCCGTTCCAAGGCGGCGCCTTTCAATTCTTGCTTGTTCACGGAAACAGCCATGTTCACGATGTCGTGAACATGGCATAAATCGTGAACATGGTCAAACACAATTTTTCCATTATTTCCGGGCTTGGGAAGTTGCAAGATGACCGGGTTCATTCAACCAACCTTCTGCCCGTTGCGGTGCTTTTCCGGGGAGAGCTGCGGAAGCTGAATGATGCAACCGTCCGCTGCCTGCCGCTCATAGCTCTCCAGCGAAGGCAGTTTTACCTGTGCCTTGCGGGCGTAGGCGCGATGAACCGCCTTGCTGTTGTGACCGAGCGCCTCCTGCGCGAACCGTTCCGGGTAGCCGCACATTTTTGCCCGCTCCGCCCAGGCATACCGGTAACAATGCAGAGTGACGCCGGTGATCCCCAACTTGGCGCAGCGGCGTCTGAATTCCTGCCCCCGATACTTTTCCTTCAGCAAAGCGAGCCTCGGGAACAGAAACCCTTGGGTCGGCAACGAACGGAGGATCGTTTCCACTGCCGGACCAAAATGAATAAACGCCCGGCTGCCAGTTTTTCGGCGGGCATAGGAAATGACGCGGTCATTCCAATCAATGTTCTCCGCCTCCAGGGTGGCGACATCCGTTTGTGAGCCGCCCAGATGCCAGCACAGTTCATAAAAACTCCGGTTTTCGGGATTTGGTTCCCCTTCGACAATCCTTTGATGTTCGTCCGCCGTGATTGCCCGTTTGGGCTTGTATTCGATTTTGGGCCAAAGCCGCTTGGGGATGATCGGCCAGGCCAGCCAGTTCATGGAGATACAGAAATTGTGCAACTCGCGCAGATGAACATTCGTGCTGACCGTGCCTGCCTTGAGGCAGGCGAACAGTTGCTCCGCCTGCGTCTCGATGATGATCAGCGGAAGAATCAGGTCAAATGCCTCCTGTTTGACGGCGCGCTGCCAGCGCTCCTTGGTTGGTCCATGTTTGTTTTCGGTAATGGCGTTGAACGCATCCTGCCAGGTCCGTTTTGAAACCCCCGAATCGGTTCCAGCGAGATACGCCTTGGCGATCTGAAGGTTCAGTTGCGGTTGGCGGACGGATTCGTTGCGGGCGTTGAGCAGGGCCGTGGCCTCCGCGCGGTCTTTGGTGCCCAGGCTTTCCTGTTTGCGGGTCTCGGTGTCCTCAACGTAGAACATCCCGCCCAGTTTGCGGCGATATAAAATGAAACGGCGTTTCATAACTCAGACTTTTTCCTGTCCGAGGTTATGAAGCCGCGCGCGGCGTTTGGTGTATCAGCTACACCAGACGGGCGGCGAATCCCGTCATTTCCAGTGGTTGACCAGTATTCAACCCGTAGTTGCCCGGTGATAAACCGGTAATGATTTCACTGGCACTTTCACTGGCACTTGCCTCCTCTGGTTTTGCCATCCCATTGTAAACGAACACGTTAAGGATGGCGGAAGGGGTGGGATTCGAACCCACGGTAGAGTTGCCCCTACTCCTGATTTCGAGTCAGGTGCCTTTAGCCACTCAGCCACCCTTCCTGCCGGAGTACAAAGATTAAACCGGAAATTCCAGCGGGTAAATCTTATTCCGGTGAACAACCCGCGTTTGACTATTTTCAGCGGATTCACTAACGTCGCGTTCTTGAAAATTAAAATTCAACCCCGATAAATTTATGGCCGCTAAATCAACCGAAAAGTCCGCCGAAAAACCCGCTGCTGAAACTAAAACGGCTTCATCGCATCAACGCGAACTCGAAGCCGCCATCTCATCCATCACCAAAAGTTACGGTGAAGGCAGCATCATGCGGCTTGGCGATGCGCGCGCGCAGGTAAAAATTGACGTCATCCCGACCGGCGCGCTCGCGCTGGATCTGGCGCTCGGCGTCGGCGGAATTCCCCGCGGTCGCGTCGTGGAAATTTTCGGCCCGGAATCGTCCGGCAAAACCACGCTCATGCTCCACGTCATTGCTCATGCGCAGAAAACCGGCGGGCTGGCGGCGTTCATTGACGCCGAGCACGCGCTCGACCCGGGCTACGCGAAAAAACTCGGCGTGAATCTGGACGATTTGCTCGTCTCACAACCGGATTCTGGCGAGGAAGCGCTGACCATTTGTGAAACGCTCGCGCGCTCGAACGCGCTCGACGTGATCGTGATTGATTCCGTCGCCGCGCTGGTGCCCAAGGCCGAACTCGAAGGCGAAATGGGCATGGCCACGATGGGCATGCAGGCGCGGCTCATGTCGCAGGCGCTCCGCAAACTCACGGCAATTTTGAACAAATCCAAAACCACTTGTATTTTTACGAACCAGCTCCGCGAAAAAGTCGGCGTGATGTTCGGCAATCCCGAAACGACGCCCGGCGGCAAGGCGCTGAAATTTTACGCGAGCGTGCGGCTCGACATCCGCCGCAAGGACACGCTCAAGGATGCCGCCGGCAACGCCACCGGCAATCACGTCCGCGTCAAAGTCGTGAAGAACAAGGTCGCGCCGCCGTTCGCCGAGGCCGAGTTCGACATCATTTACAACCACGGCATCAACAAAGAAGGCAGTATTCTCGACGTGGGAATTGAAAACGGCGTCGTGGACAAAAAGGGCGCGTGGCTGCAATTCGAAGGCGAATTAATCGGCCAGGGCAAGGAAGCCGCACAAAAGGCAATGGCCGAAAAACCCGCGCTGGCGAAAAAAATCGTGGACGCCATTCTCGCCAAGCGCGCCGCCAGTTAAATGAAAGGCGCTGCATTGCTTTCCGCCGGGCGCCCGCGTGAAACAATGAAAAAGGCGGGTGCCAAAGCGTCGTTCAACCTTGACGAAGTACGGCCCTTTCACAGCGTTTTCAAATCAGCATTCAAAAATGCGGCCGGTCTGGGCTCCTTTTCTTTTTTACGCTGGGCGGAGCGGCGGTTGTCCATCCGGCACTTTTATTCGACACTGAAACCGTTCCTTTTTTTGCGCGCGGCGATGAACACCGTGTTCAAACGTCCAAAGTCTTGTGACCATTTGCCGGTCTTTTTGCGTCCATCAAAAACCATCCGGGGCGAAATCCGGCAGCGCACAAGCCGCTATTTGAATCATATCGTCCAATTTTTCCCCGACCGGCTGGCTGAAGCAAAGTGGATGGGCAACTGCCGGATTGAGGGAATTAACCATTTGCAAGAAGCCCGGCAACACGGGCGGCCGGTGGTTCTGGCATTTTGCCATTTTGGGCCATATTATTTGTTGCGGTTTTGGCTGCGGGCCGCTGGCTTTACGGCGGCGACATTTGTAGGCAGCAAAATGGAAGCACGGATGCGATTGACGCGGCGGCAGGACCGCTTTTCTCCCCATCGGGAAATTCCGGTAGTTCTGCATTACGATCAACTGCGCGAAACAATTCAATTTTTGTCCGCCGGAAATCCGCTGCTGGTCGCTTTGGACGGGCCGGGGACAAAAACATTGGATGTTCCATTTTGTGAAGGCTGGACTTTTTGCATGGCTACCGGTGCCGCGCGCCTGGCGAGCCGGCATCAGGCGGAATTGATTCCCTGTTCCATCATTGACGAAGGCTTCTGGCAATTCCGAATCCATCTGGGGCCGCCGGTTCCAAAAGATTATCTCGCTTCGGAAGCAGATTTGCCCCGCGCCGGCACTTGTTTAATTCAGGAAATGTTGCCGGATTTTCAGGCGCGGCCTGAACAATGCACGAACGACCTGGCCCGATGCCTGAAACCAAGCCCTCGTCTGCGAGATTGAACCGGCTTATCATGCCTCGTTACTATTTTCAAAAGCTCGCGGCTGCGATAAAATTCCACGAACAGTCGCGCTTGCCTTCCATTTCACGCCAAGCCATGATATAAATTCACTTTGGCTCCGCGTGCCGGGGCAATTGGCATGAGCAACATTTCCGAACTTGATCTGGACCTGGAAAAGCTTTTTCAGCCCGCGTGGGCGCAGGAAAAGCCGGCGGGCAACCGCTTTGAAAAATTCACCGGTGACGAAGGTGAAAAACCGCGCCGTGGAAAACGCCGGAGTGATTTTCCCGAAAGCCGCGGCGAAGCCCGCCCCGCCGGTCGCCCCGGCAAAAAGTTTGGCGGCGGCAAAAAGGATTTCCGCCGCGGCGACAATCGTAGTGAGCACCGCGAGCGTCCCGAGCCGCCTGCGCCGCTGCCGGAAATTTCCGCCGCGTTTTTGCCGGATGAAAAAGGCGTCGAACACATCGCGCGGCAAATCAAAATGACCGGTCGCGCTTATCCGCTATTTCAAATCGCGCAACTCGTCCTGGAAAAGCCGGAGCGTTATGCCGTCCAGCTTGCGGTGAGGAAAAAATCCGACGGCGCGGTCGCACAGCCGCTGTTCATTTGCGCGCTCGATGAGACGCCGTGGCTTTCGGAAGACGAAGCCGTCGCGCACGTTCTCAAAAATCATTTCGCCACCTTTTATCAGGCCGAACGCACGGCCATCGAGCCGCCGAAGGGCACTTACACGTTTGTCGCGCAATGCGGCATGAGCGGCGTCATTCTTGGTCCGCCGAACTATCACGATTACCAGAATCAATTGCGCAAGCTGCACGCGGAACGCTTTTCCAAAATGCCGTTCGACGTTTTCAAATCGCGCGTGAAAATCGTGAAGGACGAGGCCGTCGTCAAAAAATGGGTCGAGGAGCAAAGTTTCAAAACCGAATACGCCTGCCTCAACGTGCCTGAACCGCTCAAGCTGGCCACGCTGGAGGAGCTTGAAAAGCATTTCCGCGCAACGCACAAGGACGCGATCATCAAGCAGGCCGAAACACTCGTGGTTGACGGCGTGAAAAGCCGGAATTTGCGCAGCGACGGATTATATCGCGTGGTGCGCGCCGAGTGGGAGCAGCAACGGCGTTTCCCGTTGCAACTCTCGACCGAATTGAGCCGGCAGTTCGCCGGCCACGGTCTGCAATTTTTCAAAGTCAACAAAACGGTCGTTCACGTCAGCGTGGCGCGCCCGCAATTTTTGGATCTGGAAACCACGCCGGTTTCCGAAAACGTCAGGCGCATCGTCGAATTCATCAATGCGAAGCCGAAATGCACGCGGCGGAAATTGATCGAGACGCTCGCGCCGTCGCCGACGACGATTGAAGTCAAACCGGAGGGACAGACCGCCGAGCCGACGCCGGAGCAAACGGCGTTGATTGCCGATTTGCATTGGCTGATTCATCAAGGAGCAGTTTTGGAATTTGCCGACGGCCGGATGGAAACCGCCAAGAAACCTTTGCCGCGGCCGCCGAAACCGGAGAAAAAGCCCGCCGAAGAAAAATCTTTGGCGGAAGGCGAAGTTGCAGCGGAAGTTCAAATGCCAGACGAAGCGGTTGCTGAACCGCTTGCCGAAGCAGACAAGTTGACGGCCCAAGTTGACGCGCCGGTTGAAACTTCCGCGCCCGTGTCCGAGCCGGCTCAAACTGAAATTGCCCCCGCCGAAGCGCCGCCGGCGGAAGTTCCGCCGGCAGCCGCAGCTTCAACCGAAGCCGCCGCGCCGACCGAATCTCCTTCGTGATGTCTGCAATTCATTGCTTTCAATAATCCCGCGTGCTGCTAGACTAATTCATGGCTTTCAGCAAATTAGGTCTTTCTCCGACAACCTTGGACGGCGTCAAGGCGATGGGTTACATCGAACCGACGCCCATCCAGCTCCGCGCCATCCCGCTCGTGCTCGCCGGACGCGACGTCATCGGCAGCGCGCAGACCGGCACCGGCAAGACCGCCGCGTTCGCCCTGCCCATCCTCTCGAAGCTCGGCCAGCACGCGCCCGGCCCGCGCGCGCTCATCCTCGAACCCACGCGCGAACTGAGCGCGCAAGTCGAGACCGCCATTCACGATTACGCGCGCTTCACCAATTTGAAAACCACCGTTGTTTATGGCGGCGTCGGTTACGGCCGGCAGACGGATGAACTCCGCGCCGGCACGGACATCGTCGTCGCCACGCCCGGGCGGTTGCTCGACCATTTGGAGCAGGGCACGTTGCGGCTCGACAAAATCCAGTTCCTCGTGCTTGACGAAGCCGACCGGATGCTCGACATGGGATTTCTGCCCGACGTGCGCCGCATCGTCGAACGCTGTCCGCGCCAGCGCCACACCGCGCTGTTTTCCGCCACCATTCCGCCGCAAATCGAGACGCTCATCAAATGGGCGATGCAAAATCCGGAAACGATTCAAATCGGCATGCGCCGCTCGCCCGCCGACACCGTCAAGCACGTCATTTATCCCGTTTCCGACACGCAGAAAACCGATCTGGTGCTTGAATTGCTCAAGCGCGTGAATTTCAATTCCGTGCTCATCTTCTGCCGGACGAAACACGGCGCCGACCGCGTCGCCGGCCTGCTCAAGCGCCACAATCACGCCGTGGCCGTGCTGCATTCCAACCGCACCCAGCGCGAACGCGAGCAGGCGTTGCGCGGCTTCCGCGACGGCCGGTTCGAGGTGCTCGTCGCCACGGACATCGCGGCGCGCGGGCTGGACATCGCCGACGTGAGCCACGTCATCAACTACGACGTGCCGCAGCATCCGGAGGATTACATCCACCGCATCGGACGCACCGGACGCGCGGAACACAGCGGCGACGCCTTCACCATCATGACCGCCGAGGATGCCAGCCATGTTTTTGCCATCGAACGGTTCATCGGCAAAAAAATCGAGCGCGTGAAACTGGAAAATTTCAATTACCGCTACACCGCGTTGTTCGAGGAAGACAAGCCCGGCCAGCCCAAGGGATTTCCCGGCAAAGTCCGCGGCGTTCGCATCCACGGCGGCTATCATTTTGGACCGGCGAGACGGAGAAGGTAAATTGCAGCCGCGAAGCGGCGTTCCGGCCAAATCCAATCCCGGCCCAATCACTCGCAATCGCTCCTGATTTTTTTGAAAAGTTCGTCCAGCTTGTCAATGATGGCGACGGTCTTGTCCACGCCGAGAAAAAGTTCCTGCAAATAGCGGCGCTCGAATTCCTGGCTCTTCTCGTCGCGCCAGAAATTTTTCGTCTCCTCCCATTTGAGTGAAAGCTCCTTGGCGGCGCCCGCCAGCTTGCTTTTGGTTCCGGCGAGGTTCATGGGGTTTTCTCCGGCGGGGCTGCGGGCGCGCTGCCGCCGCCGGATTGGCCGGCGACGGGGAACCGGTCGGAATAGGCGTCGAGCGTGCGGACGGTTTGCACCAGCAGGGCGATGGCTTTGGGCATTTCCACGGACAGATAATTGTGTAGTTGCTCAACCTGTTTGACGAGCGGGTCGGAGCGGCTTTCGATTTCGCGGTCCCATTTTTTCAGGCGCGCCATTTTATCCTCCATTTCGCGCATGGCGCGCTGGGCGCGCTGGAGGGTCATCTGCTGGAGCGAGGTGGATTCTTGAAAGGCGGAAATCCGCGCGCTGAACAATTCCTGCTGCGCCTGTTCCAGTTTTTTTCCGCGCTGGCGCAATTCGATGTCCAACACCCGCCGCTGGTCGCTTTCCAGCCAGACCTTGACCCGCTGCGCCTCACTCGAAACCTCCTCCAGCGCGGCGCGCGCGCGGGTGACGAACACGACGAGCGCGGCGCGAAAGGCTTCAATCGCGTCAACGGAGGTGACTTGGGCTTGCTGGTCGGCCATGTTAGCTTCGGGAAAACATCGAACAACCAATGATTGGGCCGGCGCAACGCCATTGGACGTTGGGCGTTTGATGTTGAATGTTCAACGTTTCCATTTTATCTCTGCCGCAAATATTCCTCGATGCGCTGGGCCTTGCGCAGGAGATACGGCGTGTGTTCCTTGGAAATCTCGACGAATTTTTTCAGCGCCTTCATCGCCTGCCGGAATTCCTCGGCGAATTTTTCGTGTTCCTGGTCCTGCCAGGTGTCGCCGAGCGCGCCAAACCGCGCGTGCAGCAGCACCAGCCGGTTCTCCAGATCGGTGTTGAAGCGCTGGAGTTCGTCGGCGAACCGCCGCACTTTTTCCGGGTCCATGATTGCCTGCGCCATCGTGTGTCCTTTTGTTGAGTTCAAGACAAAATAACAAAGGATGGCGGCTTGCGCCAGTTTTGGATTCCGGGTTTCGCGCGAAGACGCGAAGGTTGGCGCGACTTATCGCCTGGCTTTGGCGCTTCCGGCGGGGTCGGCGCCCAGCATGCCGAAAAGTTTTTTCAAATAATCCGGCGACTCAACTTCCTCCAGCATCTTCCGCGCACGGGCCAGGCGCCCGGAAACTTTCAGATTGTCGGCAACATCCTCATGGCTCGGCTTGCGCAAAAACTGGTTCAAGTATTCGACGTGCCGCCGCCAGAGTTTTTTGTCCACCGCCTGCTTCGCCGCCAGCCGCGCGGCATACCAGTCGCTCGCCAGCAGGTTTTCGCGCGTGAACAATTTCCGGAATTCCGCGTCACCCAGATTTTTTCCCTCCCATTCGTCGTTGAGCATGATGTGCAACAGCGCTCGCAGCGGCGGGCATGCCTGCGCGATGCCGCCATCGTCGAAATACATTTTGGCGACGCGCTTCTGGGTGGCAACGATGTTGTCCATGCCGTCGGCGAAAATGTCCATGCCCTGCAATTCTGGCTTGAGCATTTCCCCGGTGAACACCGCGTGCGGATGATTGAAAACGCGGCCGAAGAAGGCATGGACGAAACGCGCGTTGATGCGCCAGCCCAACCGCGACGACAAAACTTTTTTCCCGGCGTGGTTGAAGTCCGCGCATTTTTCCAGAAAACGATTGGCAATCAGAAATTCCGGCGTGCGTTCTTCCGGCGACATGCGGCAGAAAACTTCCGGGATAATCAGGCTCACGTCGTGGTCCACGCGGCATTTCGGGCCGATGTAGCCGGCGGCGGTCACGAAAGCGTGATGGCCGGTGAGGATGAACGAGACCAGCGCGTTGTTCAGGTCAATGATCGGCGGCAGCGCGTTGAACGGCCCCTTGGTCAGCGCGCCTTCCGAACCCGCGCCGGTGGTCGAGGGCGATTTGCCGGTCATGCTGCAAATGAATTCCATGAACAATTCCGGCAGCTCGAAATAATGGATCGGATTGTAGCAGGCGAGCGAGCGGATGCCGGCTTCGGGCGGATTGTTGCGGCGGCCGGGCAGCACGACGTTGACGGGTGTGCGCAGCGGCTCGTTCAGCGGCACGCGCCCGCGCAATCGCGCGGACATTTCCGCCAGATGGCTTTCAGACGGATGGACGAGGTCGGGACGCTTTTGCAAGTAGCGCGGATTTTTGCTCGGCTTGCCGTCCACGAGGCGCGGATGCGCGGTGCACACAAAGAAGTCCGGCCGGCCGGTCTCGGCGGCTTCGCGGATCAAATTCTGCATCGGCGCGGTGAATTGATAAAAGCCGATGGCGTCCTCGATGATTTCGCGCGCGGTTTGCGGTGTGAGCGGCTCGTAATTGGAAAAGAAATTGTCGTGCTGCGCGAAATCGGATTCAGCCTGCTTGTCGTAGCCGCGGTGAATCGCGTCGTCCGGGCGCTGGAACAGGCGCTGTTCGCAATTCTTCACGAATTTCCGCGCGAAATTCCCGTCCGCGTCCGGCGGCACAACCGTCGAGGCGGTGATGTCGTCCTCCATTTGAATTTTCACCGACGGATGAAAATCCTTCCGTAGTCCGAACGTCCGCCACGAGCCGTCAGCATCGAAGCCGGCGCGCAAATACGTCGTCACGATTTTGCGGTTGTCGCACTTCAATTCGTTGCCAGGCGTGCCGTTGATGATGTCCACGCTGAAATGTTCGCGCCAGTTCGCGCACCATTCCGGTTTGCAATAGCGTTTCACGACGAAGACGAGCTCCTTGATGTATTGCGGAACGCTGGCAAGCCACGCGTTGTATTCCGGCGTGTAATCCTGGGCGTCGGGCGTGAGCAACTTGATGACCGAGCCAAGCGAGCGCTCCGCCGCGAGCACGACGCGTGAATCTTTTTTCGTCTTGTCGGAAAAACGATTTGAATAATCGCGGTCAATTAATTCCGCGACGCGCTCCAAATCCGTTTTCAAATCCGCGACGAACACCGGCCCGGTCAAGATCGCGTCGGTGATGGGCTTGGAAATTTCCGATTTGCCGCCGCCGGAAACCGTGCTGGGTTTGTGGCACAGCACACCTTCCGCAACCGTCCCGACCAGCCGCCAGCTGCGGTTCGCACCGGGCGGCTTCTCCATTTTCACCTTGTAGCCGGACGGGCGGACATAAGTTTTATCCGCCTGCAATTTGATGCCGCATTCGCCGCCGGCACCCATCCACGAAATTTTTTGCGTGTGCAAATCGAACCGCGCGCTTTCGGGAACGTAAATGATTTCAGGAAATTTTTTGTCCACCGCAAACCCTTCCGGCTTCAAGTCCATCGCGTCGCCAAAGAGTGAAATCATTTCCTCGAACGTGTGCCCCATGCGTTTGACGTGAACGTCGCCGCTGAATTCCTCGCCCAAATCGTAGCTCGAAAAAACCAGCGCGCCGCCCGCGTGCTCCTCTTCGCAGTTGCCGAAGAGATTCGCGGCGAAGCTGATTTGTGTTTTCACCTCTTTTTTGCAGTAGCCATAATAATTGTCCGCGATGAGCGTGACGATGACGCCGGTTTCATCGCGGCACGTCAGCTTGAACGCGCCGCCGTTGTTGTAGAGTTCGTTTTCGTCGCGCCAGCACATGCCGTCGCGGCGCTGGCGTTCCGTCGCTTGATCGAAATGTGGCAGGCCGACAGATTTTTTCGTGGCCTGGACCAGATGCGGTGCGAGGATGACGCAGCCGGTGTGGCCGGTCCAATGCTCCACATCGAGTGCGGAATCGTTTTCCGGCAAAATCGGGTCGCCGCCGTTGCCAAAAATGCTCTCGACGAAATCCAGATTGCTCACGAGATTGCCCGGGACGAAGAACCGGACTTCCATCGTCTTCTCCGGAGTAAAATCGGGAACTTCCGGGCAGACAATCGGGCGGAGCAACAGCGAGACAAAGCATTCCGCCAGTTGCGGCTGCGTAGCGGTGAAGGGCAGACTCATGATTTCGCGCGGCGGATTGAGCGCGAGCGCGAGCATTTTGGCAAAGGTGATTTTCGGCACGGCGCTTTTGTCGTCGGGAATCGGCAGGCCGCCTTCGCAGACATGGAAAATTCCCTGCGTCGTGCGCCGGTCGCTTTTGGGATTGTGCAGCACGCCGTTGGCGCAGCGGTAAGAGTTGATGATTTCGGAGCTGAAATGGTCGCGGTCAATCGGCAGCGAGAGCACGCGCGCGAGTCCGGCCCGGTCAAGCGTGAACGTGCGCGCGGGCAGTTTCGTCACCGGCACGTCCTGCAAATAATCGTAGAGAAAAGTCTGGATGCGCTGGTCGGCGGGGCAGAGATAATTGCCGAGCAGCCGGTCCTTCTCGCGCGACGGCCCGGCCATGGCGGAGACGATTTCGGAAAATTCCCGGTTGTCGGCAATCGCCACCGGCGGGCAGCCGATGAGCGCGAGTTTGACGTTGATATGCGCGATGAGATGCGCAGGCAGTTTGTCGGTGCGGTGAACGTTGTCCATTGCAAATAACATGAAGCAAAAAATTTGCCGCGAAGGCGAGGATTTTCGGCAAGGTGATTGCTTAAAGTTGTTGAATGCTCAAAAAAGAATTGTGAATTGGGCGGATTGGCGCGAACCTGCTTGAAAATTTGCGCGAAACCGCGCTCAAATGGTATTGCCTTGGAAAATTTGAACTGTTTGAAATTGTCCACGCCGCCCAAAAAACGACGCCGTGGTGGTTGATATGCTGAAAAAATACGCGAACAACGCCGGGTTTGACGAAATGGTGGACGCGAAGGGCGCGTGCCGGTCGCATTACCGTAAATTTCAGAAGCTTTTCAAAAAAATGTCGCGCGAGGAATTCGACGCCAAGCGGCAGACGGTGGACACGAATTTTCTGCGGCAGGGCATCACCTTCAACGTTTATGGCGACGCGGCGGGCGCGGAGAAAATTTTCCCGTTTGATCTGCTGCCGCGAATTATTCCAGCCAAGGAATGGGAGCAAATCGAGCGCGGCCTCACACAGCGCATCACCGCGTTGAATCTTTTTCTGCACGACATTTACCACGAACAAAAAATCGTGAAGGACGGCGTTGTCCCGCAGTTTGTCGTCCTGTCGGGAAAGCATTTCCGGCGTGAGTTCGTCAATTTCAACGTGCCGAAGGACATTTACATTCACGTTTGCGGCACGGATTTGATCCGCGATGCGGACGGGAATTATCTCGTGCTGGAAGACAACGGCCGCTGTCCGTCCGGCGTGAGTTATGTTTTGGAAAATCGCCGCGCGATGAAACGCGCGTTTCCGGGACTGTTTGAAAGCATCGGCGTCCAACCCGTGGATCACTACGCGCAGGAGCTTTTGAAGTGCCTGAAATTTATCGCGCCATCGAGCGTGGCCGATCCGACGGTCGTTTTGCTCACGCCGGGCGCCTACAACAGCGCGTATTTCGAGCACACCTATTTGGCGCGGCAGATGGGAATTGAAATCGTCGAAGGCCGCGATTTGTTTGTGCGTGACTCGCGCATTTTCATGCGGACGACGAAAGGGCTACAACCGGTTCACGTCATTTACCGGCGCATTGATGACGACTTCATTGACCCGACCGTTTTTCGCCGCGACTCGATGCTCGGAGTGCCCGGACTGGTTCACGCTTATCGCGCGGGAAATGTTTCGCTCGCCAATTCCATTGGCACCGGCATCGCCGACGACAAGGTGATGTATTATTTCGTGCCGAAAATGATCAAGTATTATCTCGATCAAGACCCGATTTTGCCGAACGTGCCGACGTATCTCGCCAGCGAGGAAGCCGACCGCAAATACATTTTGGAAAATCTGCCGCAACTCGTCGTGAAGGCGGCGAACGAATCCGGCGGCTACGGAATGTTGATCGGACCGAAATCGTCGAAGGCGGAAATTGAAAAGTTCCGCGAAAAAGTCATCGCCGAGCCGCGCAATTACATCGCGCAGCCGATGGTTTTCCTGTCACAGCATCCGACCTACTGCGACGGCAAGGTCGAGGGCCGCCACGTGGATTTACGACCGTTTATTTTGTCCGGCGAAAAAATTTCCATTATTCCCGGCGGCCTGACGCGCGTCGCGTTGCGTAAAGGCTCGATTGTCGTCAACTCCTCGCAAGGCGGCGGCAGCAAGGATACCTGGGTGCTCTATGGTGATGAATAAAGCAAACATCGAACATCGAACACCGAACGCCAAACGCCAAATAGTTTCGTGGCGCGTGCGCCCCTTTCTTCGATGTTCAGCGTTCGGTGTTCAATGCTCAATGTTTCCCATTTAAAAAATGCTCTCTCGCGTCGCACATTCGCTCTACTGGATGGCGCGTTACATCGAGCGCGCCGAAAACATCGCGCGCCTCGTGGACGTGAACTTGCAGCTTCTGCTCGACCTGCGCGAATTGGATGAAAAAAAACTCGCGGCCTACTGGCTGCCCATCGTGCAGGCGACCGGCGATGAAAAGGAATTTTTCAAATGGCACAAGCGCGCGACCGGCCAGACGGTCACGGAATTTCTTGTCTTTCAAAACGAAAATCCGAATTCCATCGTTTCCTCCATCTGCTCGGCGCGTGAAAACGCCCGGATGGTGCGCGACCAGCTCACGCTCGAACTGTGGGAGGAATTGAACCGTTTGTATTTGTTCGTGCGTTCGCCGCAGGCGCGGAAAGTTTGGGACCGCAGTCCAAGCGAATTTTTCCAGGAAATCAAGGCCGGCTCGCTGCATCTCATCGGCATCGCGAGCGCGACGCTCCTTCACGATGAAGGCTGGTGGTTCGTGCAGACCGGCCAATTTCTTGAACGCGCCGACAAGACGACGCGCATCCTTGACGTGCGCCACGAAGCTTTGCCCGAACGCGGCGCGCCGAAAACCGTGAGCCAGACCGACGCGCTCGAATGGTCGGCGGTGCTGCGTTCGTGCAGCGCGTGGGACGCCTACAAAACTTTTTACGGCGCGGATGTGCATCCGCGGCTCGTTGCGGAATTTCTTTTGTTCAACGACAGTTTCCCGCGCTCGGTCCGATTTTGCGTAAGCGAGCTGAACCACGCCGTTCGCCGGATTTCCGGCGTGGCCGAGGGGACCTTTTGCAACGACGCCGAAAAATTGACCGGACGCTTTCTCGCCGAACTTCAATTCAGCACCATTGACGAAATTTTTGACCGCGGCCTGCATCAATACCTCGACGAGGCGCAGACGAAATTGAACGACATCGGCGACGCGCTTTTCCGCGCCTACATTTTTCAGCCGTTCGAAAATCCCGACGGAGTTCACATGGTCCAACAGGAGGAACAACAACAACAATTTCAAATCACGTTATGAAACGCATCGGAATTCTCACCGCCGGCGGCGATACGCCCGCGCTCAACGCCACGATTCATGGCGCGGTCACGCGCGCCAGCCAGCTCAAGGTCGAAATCATCGGCCTCATCAAGGGTTTCAACTGCCTTTTCAATCCGCGCGTGCCGCACGTCAATCTCAATCCGCTTTACCAGTCCATTCCCGAACTCGACCCGACCAAGGGCGGCACGCTCATCGGCTCCTCGCGCGATTATGTTGACCCGGAAAAAAAGGACGACCTCGACCTCATCGCGTCGCGCCTGAAACAACTGGGAATCGAAGGCCTGATTTGCGTCGGCGGCGACGGCACGCTCAACGGCTTGCAGCCGATTGCCGAGCGGCTGCCGACCGTGCTCGCGCCCAAGACCATTGACAACGATCTCGGCTTGAATTACCCGAGCGAGCCGGACGAGTGGGTGCGCGTGAATGACGCCTCCGCCAAGGGTGGCTTTCATTACAAGCGGGCAGAATCGAGCGCGGTGTTCAGCCTCGAACACATTGTCAATTACGCCACGCCCGGTTACGCCACCGCCGTTTTTGTCTCCGCGCAAGGCGTCGAACGCATCCGCACCACGGCCGAGAGCCACCGGCGTATCGCCATCATCGAAGTCATGGGCCGGCACTCCGGCTACATCGCACTCGGCACGGCCTACGGGCAGCCGGACATTGTGCTCGTTCCCGAAATCGCGCTGGACCTGGAACGCCTTGTCCAGCACGTGAAGCATCTTTACGATTTGCAAAAAAACGTCGTCATCGTCTGCGGCGAAGGCATCGTGGACGAACAAGGCCGCGAACTCGGCGCGGAAACGAAATCCACCGACCCGTCGGGCAACGTCGTCTTGAGCGGCGCGGCGGAGGCGTTGCGCTCGAAGCTGATTCAAATGATTGGCGACCGATATTTTCAACTTTACCGTCGCGGCGATTCTGCGAAGGAGGCGATCTTCACCCGCAAAGTCGGCCACACGCAGCGCGGCGGACGGCCGATTTTGTTCGACCGTTTTTACGCGGCGGCGCAGGGCGCGAAGGCGGTTGAGCTTTTGGTGGAAGGCCGTAACAACGCGGTTTCCATTTTGCAATACAGCACGACGAAAGGTTTTTATGTCGAAGGCTATGACGCGAACCGTTTCCGCGACCGCTGGGGTTTGATTCACGCGCGGAAAATGCACGCGGATTTTTACGACGCAAAGCTGATGAAGCCGTCAAAAATGGGCATTGATTATCTGCTGCCGATTTTCACCGCCGCCATCGGCGAGGATGACATGGAACACATGCGGCGGACGCTGTTCGCGGCGGGAAATCTTTCTCAGCCGTATCACTCGATCAACACGGACGTGCATAAACGCATCCGCTATCTACAGGCGGAAACGGCGTAAACCTAAAAACCGATGTCCATTCACGTCGCGCTCCATCACAAGACGCATTACCAGTATGACCGGCTGGTCAATCTTGGCCCACAAGTCGTGCGGCTTCGGCCTGCGCCCCATTCGCGCACGCGGATTTTGAGCTACTCGCTGAAAATCCGGCCGGAAAAGCATTTCATCAACTGGGTGCAGGACCCGCAGTCAAACTACGCCGCGCGCCTCGTCTTCGACCAGCCGACGCGCGAGTTCTGTGTCGAGGTGGATTTGGTCGCCGAGATGTCGGTGCTGAATCCGTTCGACTTTTTTCTGGAACCGGAGGCGGAAAAATTTCCGTTCGCCTACGACCCGGCGCTCGACCACGAGCTCGCGCCATTCCAGCGCAAATGCTGGCTCACGCCGGTGTTCACAAGGTATCTCACCGCCATCCGCAAAGACTTTCTCGGCGAAATCAAGCGGCGCACGAAAAAGGAACGGCTGGAAATGCCGGAAAAGGACAAGCCGCGCACGAATGATTTTCTCGTCGCCGTCAACCAGCGGCTGTGGAAGGACATCAAATATACCATCCGTCTGGAACCCGGCGTGCAAACGCCAGAGGAAACGCTCGAAAAAGCGAGCGGTTCCTGCCGCGACTCCGCGTGGCTGCTCTGCCAGTTGCTCCGGCACTGCGGCCTCGCGTCGCGTTTCGTCAGCGGCTATTTGATCCAGCTCAAGCCCGACGTGAAATCGCTCGACGGCCCAAGCGGCCCGGAAAAAGATTTCACGGACCTGCACGCCTGGACGGAGGTCTATCTGCCTGGCGGCGGCTGGATTGGCCTCGACCCGACTTCCGGTTTGCTGGCCGACGAAGGCCACATTCCGCTCGCCTGCACGCCTGATCCGTCCAGCGCCGCACCGATCAGCGGCACGTTGGACGAGTGTGAATGCGAATTCAGCCACGATATGTCCGTGACGCGCGTTCACGAATCGCCGCGTGTCACGTTGCCTTACACCGACGAGCAGTGGAAAAAGATCGAGACGCTCGGCCACTCGATTGACGCCGACTTGAAAAAAGGTGACGTCCGCCTGACGATGGGCGGCGAGCCCACGTTTATTTCCATTGACGATCCCGATGGCGTGGAATGGAATTTCACCGCCGTTTCGCACAAGAAACGGATTCTCTCTGGCGAACTCATCAAGCGGTTGCGGAAACAATTCGCGCCCGGCTCGTTGCTCCATTACGGCCAGGGTAAATGGTATCCGGGCGAACAGTTACCGCGCTGGGCGCTCGGTTGTTACTGGCGCAAGGACGGTGTGCCGGTTTGGAAGGACGACTCGCTGATCGCCGATGAATCGAAAAATTACGGTCACGGCGCAAAGGACGCGAAGGAGTTGCTCACGCGCATTGCGCGCATCACCGGTGCCGACCCGAAATACCTTCTGCCGGCTTACGAGGACGCGTTTTATTACACCTGGAAGGAGCGCCGCCTGCCGTCGAACGTTACGCCGGAAAAATCCAATTTTAAGGACAAGCTGGAATGCGACCGCATCGCGCGCATTTTCCAACAAGGTCTCGACGAAGTGGTTGGTTACGCGCTGCCGATCAAGCGCGCCTGGTATGGCAACCAGCTCGGCTGGATGTCCGGCGCGTGGTTTTTGCGTGACGACGACACGCTCTGGCTGATTCCCGGCGACTCGCCGATGGGCTTGCGTCTCCCGCTCGATTCAATTCCGTGGGTTTCTGAAAAAGATTTTCCGTGGCTGCGGCAGCAGGATCCGTCACAGCCGGAATTGCCGGAGTTACCGCGTGAATTTCCGTATCGCGCCCGCCCGGAAACGAGCGGACAAAGATTTATGCGCACGGGCGGCGCGCCGTTGCCCGCCGGTTACGGTCCCGGCCAGCGCGCGCAAAAACTTGGCAAACTCGAGAAAGAACCGCCGTTGCCGGATTTGCAAAAGGAATTCGATCCGAACCGCCGTCCGGTCCAAGGCGAAAGTGCGCCATGGGTCATCCGCACCGCGCTCTGCGTCGAGCCGCGCGACGGACGGCTGTACCTCTTCATGCCCCCGGTGGAGAAGACCGAGGATTATCTCGATCTCATCGCCGGCATCGAAACGGCCGTCACGGAAATGGGCACGCCGGTCATCATCGAAGGCGAAACGCCGCCGCGTGATCCGCGCCTCAACAAGCTCGCGGTGACACCTGACCCCGGTGTCATCGAGGTCAACATGCACCCGAGCAAATCGTGGGACGAGCTGGTCGAGCGCACGACGGTGCTTTACGAGGAGGCGCGGCAGACGCGACTCGGCACGGAAAAATTCATGCTCGATGGCCGTCACACCGGCACCGGCGGCGGCAACCACATCATCATTGGCGGCGATTCGCCGCAGGATTCGCCGGTGCTGCGCCGGCCGGATTTGCTGCGCTCGCTGCTCGCGTATTGGCAGAATCATCCATCGTTGAGCTGGCTGTTCAGCAGTCTCTTCATTGGTCCGACGAGCCAGGCACCGCGCATTGACGAGGCGCGCAACGATTCACTATACGAACTTGAAGTCGCGTTCAAGGAACTGGACCGCAACATTAACACGTTTGGCTACACGCCGCCGTGGCTTTGCGACCGGCTGTTCCGCAATTTGCTGATTGATGCGAGCGGCAACACACATCGCGCCGAGTTTTCAATTGATAAACTGTTTGCGCCGGAAAGCGCCGGTGGCCGGCTCGGCCTCGTCGAGATGCGCGCCTTTGAAATGCCGCCGCACGCTCGAATGAGCCTCGCGCAACATTTGCTGCTGCGTGGTCTCGTCTCGAAATTTTGGAAGGAGCCTTACAAAAACAATCTGGTGCGCTGGGGCACGGACATTCACGATCGTTGGATGCTGCCTCATTTTTGCGAAACGGATTTCCGCGACGTCATCGGCGATTTGCGCGAAGCCGGTTATCCATTCGAGTTCGACTGGTTCGCGCCGCATTTTGAATTCCGTTTCCCGCGCATCGGCGATTTGGAGCAACGCGATTTGCAGATTGAACTCCGCACTGCGCTCGAACCGTGGCACGTCCTCGGCGAGGAACCCGGCGGCGGCGGCACGGTGCGTTACGTGGACAGCTCGGTCGAACGCTTGCAGGTCATGGCGCGCGGGTTGGTCAGCGACCGTTTTGCCATCACGGTCAACGGCCATCGCGTGCCGCTGCATCCCACCGGCGCGAACGGCGAAGGCGTCGCCGGCGTGCGCTATCGCGCATGGCAGCCGCCGGTGTGTTTGCAGCCCACGATTCCGTCGCACGCGCCGCTGCGGTTCGATCTTTACGACACCTGGAACCAGCGTTCGCTCGGCGGCTGCACTTATCATGTCGCGCATCCGGGTGGACGCGGCTACGACACGTTTCCGGTGAACAGCTACGAGGCCGAGAGCCGCCGACTGTCGCGCTTTTTCCGTCACGGCCATCAACAAGGCAAGTTCACGCCGCCGCCAAAAATCCAAAACGGCGACTTTCCTTTCACGCTGGATTTGCGCAATGTCTGACGCGGACAATAACAAAAGGAGCCGCGAAACGACATCCATGTCACAATCACAGACTCAATTATCGTCGGATGAAACCAGCGCCGCAAAATCAGCGGCACCGGAGATTGGTGGTTTGCTGGCGAATTATCAGCGGCGCGCGGCGGCATTTGACGAATTTCTCGCGGACGATAAAAAGCCGCGACCGCACTACGCGAAATTGTTCGAGATGCTGGAGGAATTCAGCGCGGCGGAATTGCGCCGCCGCCGTGGCACGTGCGAGCAGCTTGTTCACGAACAGGGCATCACGTATCACGTTTATGGCGATCCGCGCGGCGTCGAGCGCCCATGGCAGCTTGACCCAATTCCGCTGATCATCGCGCCGGACGAATGGCGCGCGCTCGAAACGGGTTTGATTCAACGCGCGACGCTGCTGAACAAAATTCTCGCCGACTGTTACGGCGAGCAGAAACTCATCCGCACGCACTGGCTTTCTCCGGCGCTGGTTTTTGCGCAGCCGGATTTTCTGCGGCCTTGCCACGGCGTGCGTGTGCCGGGCGACACGTTCCTGCATTTTTACGCCGCCGACCTCGCGCGTTCACCGGACGGCCGCTGGTGGGTTGTTTCCGACCGCACGCAAATTCCGACCGGCGCGGGCTACGCGCTGGCGAACCGTCTCGTCACCTCGCGCATTTTGCCCGAACCGTTTCGCGACCATCACGTTCACCGCCTCGCTGGATTTTTCCGCGACACGCAAAACGCGCTCGCGCTACTTGCGCCGCGCCCGTCGGAAAAGGCGCGCGTGGTCCTGCTCACACCCGGCCCGCACAACGAAACCTATTTTGAGCAGGCGTATCTGGCACGTTATCTCGGCTACATGCTGGTCGAGGGACAGGATTTGACCGTGCGCGACAATTACGTTTTCCTGAAAACCTTGAGCGGCCTCGAACGCGTGGATGTGATTCTGCGCCGCGTGGACGACGATTTTTGCGACCCGCTCGAATTGCGGAATGACTCCATTCTCGGCGTGCCGGGACTTGTCGAGGCGATTCGCGCAGGCAATGTTGTCGTCGCCAACGCGCTCGGCACGGGGCTGGTGCAAAGCCCGGCGTTCATGTCGTTTTTGCCCGGATTGTGCCGGCACATTCTCGGCGAGGAATTGGAATTACCGTCGGTCGCGACGTGGTGGTGCGGCCAAAAGGACACGCGCGAATATGTGATTGAGCATCTCGACGAACTCATCGTGAAGCCGGCATTCCGCTCGCATTTGCGCGTGCCCGACCCGGAGAAACCGTTGACCGACGCCGAGCGCGACACACTGAAGCGGCACATTGAATTCGATCCTGATTTGTTCGTCGCGCAGGAGCGCGTGAAATTTTCCACCGCGCCATCCTGGGAAAAAGAAGGTCTGGCACCGCGTCCGATTGGACTGCGCGCATTTCTGGTCGCGACGGAAAACGGTTATCGCGTGATGCCCGGCGGACTCACGCGCGTTTCGCCGGACACGGGCGGAAGATTCATTTCCATGCAGCACGGCGGCAGCAGCAAGGACACCTGGCTGATTTCCGAAACGCCGGTGGAGGAAGTCACGTTGTTGCACTCGTCCGGCGCGAACGTTGAACTGCGCCGCACGGGCAACAACCTGCCGTCGCGGCTGGCGGACAATTTTTTCTGGCTGGGCCGTTACTCGGAACGCGCGGACGCCACATCGCGGTTGTTGCGCAGCGCGTTGCGGCGGTTCAATCCCGAGCGCGCGGGCGGCGCGGCGCTGCTGGTCATGCCGTTGCTGCAAACGCTGGAGACGCAGGGGCAGTTGCCCGGAATTTCTGCGAAGCCGGAACTGCGGCAAAGCGCCGAGGCATTCGAGGCGGAATTGCTCGCGGCGATTTTCGACCCGTCGCGCGCGGGCAGCCTGCGCAAAACGGCGGACCATTTGCAACGGCTGGCGATGCTGGTGCGCGACCGCACGTCGAACGACATGTGGCGCGTGTTGAGCCGGCTCAATGACCGGCTCGCTGCACCGGCGAACCAGCCGGCGATGCTTGCGGACGAGGCGGCGGGCGTCTTGAATCAAACGCTGCTTGGCCTCGCGGCGTTTCACGGTCTCGCGCGAGAGAACATGACCCGCGCGCAGGCGTGGCGCTTCCTCGACATCGGTCTGCGCATCGAGCGCGCGATTTACATCGGCACGCTGCTCGATGCGACGCTGCGTTCGCCAGACGCGGAAAATCCCAGCCTGCTCGAAGCTGTGCTGGAAGTCGTGGACAGCAGCATCACGTTCCGCTCGCGCTACACGCTGCTGCCGAGCGTGCCGGCCGTTTTTGATTTGGTTTTGCTCGACGACAAAAATCCGCGCTCGGTTCTGTTCCAGATCAATCAGCTTGCGCAACATTTTGAATTTCTGCCGCGCGAACGCGAAAGCGCGCCGGGTTCGGGTAAAAATATCGTGGCAAAATGCCTCGCGCGGCTGACGCAGACCGACGCGCGCGAACTTGCCGCGCCCGCTGAAAACTGGACGGACAGCGAAGTCAGTGCGGCCATTCGCGAAACGCTTCAGACGTTGCCGAAACTTTCCGACGCCATCGCCGCGAGTTACTTCGCACACTCGGCGATTTCACGAACCGGACGCGGGAGCGAGCAATGAACTACAGCATCACCCATCGCACGCTTTACGAATACGCCGCGCCGGTGACAGTGTCGCACCACGTCACGCGGCTGGAACCACGCGTCTCGAACAACCAGATGTGCGAAAAATTTTCGCTTAGAATTTTTCCCGAACCGACGCTGAGCAAGACGCGTTCGGATTATTTCGGCAACCGGCTTTGCTTTTTTGCGATCCAGGAAGTCCACAGCCGGCTGGAAATCACCACGCACAGCCGCGTGACGGTAAACGTCCGCAAACTGCCCACGCCCGAAGCGACGCCCGCGTGGGAGGAGGTTGCCAGACTTTTCCGCGACCCGGTTTCACCGGACATCGTCGAGCCGTATCAATTCGTTTTTGATTCGCCGCAAATCCGCGCCTCGATGGAACTGTTTGCTTATGCCCGTGAAAGTTTTTGCAACGACATGCCGTTGCTGGTGGGCGCGGTGGATTTGACGCGGCGCATTTTCGAGGATTTCAAATATGACCCGAAAGCCACGACCGTCGCCACACCGCTTGAGGAAGTCTGGAAAAAACGCCGGGGCGTCTGCCAGGATTTCGCGCATCTGGGCATCGCGTGCCTGCGCTCGCTGGGACTGCCGGCGCGCTATGTCAGCGGCTATTTGCGGACGCGGCCGCCGGAAGGCCAGTCGCGACTCATCGGCGCGGACGCGAGCCATGCGTGGTTCCGGATTTTTTGTCCCGGCACCGGCTGGGTGGATTTTGACCCGACGAACAACGTCCAGCCCGGTGAAGGACACATTGTCGTTGCCTACGGCCGGGATTTCAGCGACGTCAGTCCGGTGGCCGGAATTCTCACCGGCGGCGGCAAACATGACGTTCAGGTGTCGGTGGATGTCGAGCCTTTGAATTAACAGATGAAATACGACATTCTGCATCGCACCCGCTACTCCTATGCCGCGCCCGTGCGCGACAGTTTCAACGACGTGCGTCTCCAGCCCATGCCCATCCCGGAGCAGACGGTTGAATCTTTTTTGTTGAAGGTGCTGCCCGCCGCGCGCCTCACGCATTTTAAGGATTTCTATTCCAACTGGGTCAACCATTTTGAAATTTTCGAACCGCACAGTTATCTGATGATCGAGGCGCAATCGCGCGTCATCACGCATCCACCTGCGCCGTTGCCGGCGGAAAAACTCTGTTCGTTCGAGCAGATGCGGGAAGCGCCGAACATCGAACGCTGCTTCGATTATCTACAGGCCAGCCGCTTCGTCGAACTCTCGCCCGAAGCCTGGAAACTCGCGCTCGACGCGACCGACGGTGTTGACGACGCCTGGCTTGCCGTTCTGGCGTTGATGAAATTTGTCCAGGGCTTTCTCAAATACGAACCGAATTCCACGCACGTTCACACCCACATGAATCAAGTTCTGAAAGACCGGCGCGGCGTCTGCCAGGATTTTGCGCACCTCATGATTGGACTCTGCCGCTCGCTGAAAATTCCCGCCCGCTACGTCAGCGGTTATCTCGCCACGGAAAGCGCCAGCGCCTCGCACGCGTGGGTGGAGGTTTTTTTCCCCGGCCAGAACTGGCGCGCGTTTGACCCGACACACGATTGCCAGATCAACGAAACCTACGTGAAGATCGGCCATGGACGGGATTACGGCGACGTGCCGCCCGTGAGCGGCAATTATCGCGGCACACTCGAGCGCACCATGAAAGTCGAGGTGAAAATCAGCCCGGTTGGAAGTGAATCGCACTGAAAAAACCAAATGCGACTTCTTCCCGGGTTTTAAGAGTGGTGGTAGGTGATGGATTCGAACCATCGAAGACGTAAGCCAGCAGATTTACAGTCTGCTTTTTTACTACAAATATATTGAAAATTACATTATTGTATGATTTTTGTTTGACAGTCCAACTTGTTATGAGTAAATTTACGCGCGTAACAGAAAATAAGAGAACGGACTGCAAATGAAAACAAAACCAGACCGCTATTTGCTAAAGCGAGGCAATACCTATTACTGTTCTTGGCGACACAAAGGAAAACTTCTCACGCGGGCATTGCGCGATGCCAATGGACAACCGATTACCACCCTTGAAGCTGCACGCTTGGCTAGGGACGAATTTATGCGTCCTTTTACAGCTTCTACCGAAACCAAAGTTTTAGAGGAATTAAACGCAAAATTACAAGGCCGCAAGGCCGAGATCGCCAAATGGGAGGATGAAAAAAATCCACCCTTGTCCGTCGGCCAAACATGGAGTGTTTTTCTCGCTTCGCCCAATCGTCCGGACAGTGGCGATTCAACACTTCGTCAATACGAATTTCAATGGCAAGCCTTCGCTGATTGGATACAGGAAAAACACGCTGACATTTTGGCGTTGCGCGAAGTGTCACAAGAAATTGCCGAGGAATACGCCAGCAATTTGAATCACGAAAAATTCAGCCCGTCCACTTACAACAAGCATCTGAATTTGCTCACGCTGGTTTTCCGCGTTTTGAAACACAAGGCCAAGCTTACCGGCAATCCGTGGGAAGACATCCAGCGCAAGCGGCTGGTCACAAACAGCCGCCGTGAACTTACGATTGATGAACTGCGAAAAGTCTGCCAAGCCGCCACGGGCGAATTGAAAACATTGCTGGCACTTGGCATTTATTCCGGCTTGCGGCTTGGCGATTGCGCCACGTTGCGCTGGGGCGAAGTGGACTTGCCACGCAGAATGATTCGACGCATCCCCAACAAAACAGCGCGCCGCAATCCCAAGCCCGTGATAATCCCGATTCATCCGATTCTGTGTGAAATGCTTTCAGAAACGCCGTTAGACAAACGCGGTGAATATGTTTTGCCGGAATTGGCCACGCTTTACAATCATCGCACTGACATGGTAACGGACATGGTTCAAAGGCATTTCAAAGCGTGCGGAATCACATTGCACAAGCCCGGCACTGGCACGGACGGCAAACGCGCCGTGATCGAAGTTGGCTTTCATTCGTTGCGGCATACGTTCGTTTCACTTTGCCGCGAAAGCAATGCGCCGCTGGCCGTGGTTGAAAGCATTGTCGGCCATAGCAACCCGTCAATGACGCGGCATTACACGCACGTTGGCGAACTCGCCGCCGGTCGCGCCGTTGCCTTATTACCTTCTGTGATGAGTGAATCCACGCCAGAGCAACCAAAACTAGAGCCATCCAGAATTTTACGCGAAGTCCAAAACCTTGCGAAATCAATCACCGCGAAGAACTGGCGCAAACAAAAATCGGCTATACTGATAACGCTGGCAGGTGAAAATTTTGGCAACGGTTAATGCTGCGAACTAATTGAGCTTCGGCCAACTTGTGTTATGGTTTGCAAGTTTCAAACCTTTACCTAGATGAATTGGTTCGATTCAGCCAAAGAACTTTTAGCCCAGTGGAAAGCGCAAGGAGCGGTTTCATCCGCGCTTTCAAATTTTACGCCGCGTGCATTACAGGTGTTTGCATTGGCACGCAAGGAAGCCGACCGGCTTAAACATAATTATATCGGCACAGAACACCTTTTACTCGGCCTTATCAAATTGGGGAATGGGGTTGCCGTCAATGTATTGATAAACTTGGGATTGAATCTCGAAGCTGTTCGATTGGAAGTTGAAAAGCGGGGCGGCATTGGTGAAGGTGGAAATTTGTCCGGTTCTATCCCTTACACACCAAGGGTAAAACGTGTTCTTAAAACAGCGAAAAATGAAGCCATGTTGCTTGGCCATAAATACGTCGGCACGGAGCATTTGTTACTGGGATTGCTACAGGAATACGAAGGATTGGCCGCTCAAATTTTTAAGATATTTAATGTGGAGCCAGAAGCGACCCGTCGCAAAATCTTGGAGGAAATCACGCCCATTTTCCCGACTGGCGACAACGAGGCAAAGAAAAAAAGTTAATTGCTCGCGCAGGATTGGCTACTGGGAGCAAACTTACGTTTATGACTTCATTGCTTCAATGGCGGCATAATGCGCTTTGATTTCTTCTTGCGGCCATTTGACATAATCAGAGCCATATTTTTCTCGCATTTTGTCATCCCATTTCAAGTGCGCCCTTTTTATTTCCTCCGGCCATGTTGCGGGATGCGCCCCATATTTTTCGGACATTTTCACCTGAAATTCTAATTCATCGGTATTTAATCCTTTTCCCCAAACTGATCCACCACCGGGGCCATCGGGACGACTGCGGAATTCAGTTAAACGATTTAATAAATCATCCCGCCGCTTGGCTTCGGGAACATGACGTAGCAAATCATCGAAACGGACTTTAACCGTTCCCCGTTCAATCAGAGCCGCCCGGACTTGTCGGCTCATCGGATCGTCATTGCGCTCGGATTGTTCCATTGAAGCGACCAACATGGCCGCCTCTTCCGGTTTGCGATCTTGAGCGTGGACAATTTTTTCCCGTGTCAATCGCCAATAGACAGATTGCAAACCCGCTTGAATGGCTTCCAAAATAATTTTATTTCGCGTCGCCTTTGTTTCTTTGCTCACTGCGGCCACGTCCGCCGAAAGTTCGCTGTCCAACGTAAGCACGTCCGCGTTGCCACCGGCTTTCAGGATCGGCAGCCCTTCCTGAATAGCTTTTCGCATGACAAGGCTGCGGGTTTCGTTTCTGTCGCCAGCAATGCGGTCAACTGCGGCCAATAATTCGTTATCAATCGAAAGCGGTATGTTTCGAGCCATGTTTTTTCGCGCACGATTTGCCATATCAAATAAAAGTAACAAATTGTAAAAAAATGTAAAGTATTTTGTTGACAGACAAATAAATGTTACATATTTTTACATACATGGTCAAATTTAACTCGATTTTACATAACTTATGTTGAACACAACACTTGAAATTGTCCGTTCAGGATTAAAGGCTGATCCCACGCTCACGCCGCAAGATCGGGTGCGATTGCTTGCCGCCTTACGCCAACCTGCGGTGCAAAAACCAGCGCCGGAAACTTCTGCCGAGTCGCGTTTGGTTCGCCGCGCGGAAGTTGCCCGTCGTTTGTCGTGTTCACTTCGCATGGTGGACAAACTCGCGGCCAGTGGCGTCCTAGTAAAGCGCAAATTGCCAGGACGTTTGCGGGCGGCGGGATTTCTGGCAAGCGACGTGGACAGTCTGATCGCAAATTGTGGAGACAAAATGGAGGTGAAGAATGAGCCTTGAATTTCGCAGAGTAAAAAATGGTCATGCTGTCGCCGATTGGGTGAAGGCATTGAAAGGCAAGTCCGGCGTGTATGTCATCCGCGAGCCGGGCTTCTTTGGTGAAGTGCTTTATTGCGGCGAATCCCACACGGGCAGGCTTTACGCAACTTTGCTTCGTCACTTTCAACATTGGACGGGTGAAACAGCGGGACCGACATTCCCGGTGTCGAAAGTTGAAGTTGCCGTCGTGCGTTGTCCCGCCGCCCGCGCCATTGATTTGCAAAACGCAATGATCGCGGAATATCGCCCAAAACTTAACGTCGCAGAAAAGCCCAAAGGATTTTTGGAAACTATTTTTGGCGGTTGATTTTTCCAGCACTAACAAACTTGTGAGGTTATGAATCCAAAGCAAACAATTCCACCAAATGCAAATGCCGCGCCGGTTGCGCTTGCGGTTCTCGGTATTATCGCGGTGGCAAAACTGCTTGACTGGCTTTTTCCCAGCGATGAAACGAAAAAAGAACCGGAAATTAAATCGGCGGAAAGCGAGGCGGAAAATCGCCGGAAAGAAGCGGAAACCACTGCATTCCAGCAAATTCCTCTGGAAATTCCGGCCAAGCCACCACAGGAAACCGCACAAATAAATGCCGAAGCGGAACGCCGCCGGAAAGAGGCGGAAATCATTGCATTCTGGCAAATTCAGGCGGCGATTTCGGCCAAGCCTGCCGCCGCTCCGCCCGTGCAAAAAATTACCACGCCCGCGCCTGTGCCTGCCGCCGTTGCGAGCCAGAAAAGCGCGACACAAGCACCACTGCCGCAGGCCAAAAAGAAATTTGTTACATGGGCAGACATGGTAGTTATTTTCCAGCATGGCGAACGCGCGCTTACCCGGCCAGCGGCAGTTTCGGAATTAAAAAATCGCGGATTCGGGAAATCGGCGGCTTATGCGGCCTTAACGCCAGATGGACGTTTTTCCGCTTGGCTGAAATTCGCACCAGACGGAATAATTACTTGGACGGATCGCTAACGGAAAACACCGCTCAAACGAATTGAAACTGGCGGCTTGATTTTGGAACGCGGGGGATTCATGGTTTAGCGTGATTCATAACATGAAGAAGGCAGCCAACATTATTCAGATAATTTTGACCATTCTAATGTTGATTTTTGTTTTTTGGGCGATTCGTGTTATGGCTCATAATCATCACCCGACGCAGGTTGAACAGATGTTTGCGTTCATTGGCACAATCGTGTTTTGGCTCTGGTTTCTATTTTCAATTGTCCACCTGTTTGTGCGAATTGTTCGTAAATTTACAAAGCCTGATTCAAAATGATACAATACCGGCGAATTGGTGGCCTATGCACCTTTAGAGAACGGACGCTTGTGCGCTTGGCTGCGATTCGCGCCGGACGGAATAATTACTTGGACGGATCGCTAACGGAAAACACCGCTCAAAATGGTCGCGCCTTTTTGATTGAACCCCGTTTCAATGTCCGTTATGCTTCCAATATGACAGCAACAGCCGTCATCGAAGAAATCAAACACCTGTCGCCGGGCGAACAATCGCGCGTCATTCAATTTGCCGTTGAACTTGCACGCACGCGCCGCCTTGCCGGAACCGAACTCTCCGCCCTTGCGCAGCGCATGGTTGAATCCGACGACCTTGCCGAAGTTGAAAAATTGAAATCCGCGTTGGCTCACGGCTTCTACGGCAACTAGTCATGCCCCGCATTCAGCGTAGCAATCTTCCACGCCCGCTGTTTGCCCATCTGCTCGACCGCATCAAATCCCGGAACATTTCCGCCGATCAACTAGGCTTGCTGGCCGAATGGCTCGACACCCAGCCAGAAGTGCCGGACGGAAAATGGTTCAAGACATTTTCCGGCATGACCGTCTGCGGCGAGGGCGAACTCATCAAAACCTTTTTGTTACCCGGACAAATCGCAACTGGCAAAGAATTAAATTAACCGCGGTGCTAACCGGAAATTCCGTTTATTTCCGGCGGAATGCAGCGGTTTCCGGCGTAATTTCCCTATTTCTGGATTTTTCACAAATCGGCATGAAAAAATCACCGGAAAATTAAAAACTCGGAATTTTCCGGTTATTTTCGGCGCAACGCGGCGCGATTTTCCGGCGGAATTTGGCGAAATACTGTGGTTTCCGGCGGGATAATGCTGGAAAATGAATTATTAAATTCGACCGGATTTTTTTTCGGAAATTCCCTGAAATTAAAAAATAAATTCCCGAAAATTCACGCCGGATTGCAGAAACACAAGTTTGTGCAATAATATCCGCATCGGTAGTCGAAAAATAAAAAATTATGAAAACTCAAATAATGTTTGCCCATATTGTGCCGCATTTCCATGTAACCGGAGTCGGTTTTTTTCTCATCCTGTTTGTTTTGATCGCGGCCTGTGCCTTGATTTTTTCCAGCGGGTCAAAAGAAAATGGAAAATAGCTGATTTTGCCTTTGCGGTGGCAATTCTGAATTAAAATTCCACGTCGCGGCATTTTTCGTCCAGCGCGGAAATTATCCGCCGGACTTGCGATGATTCTTTTTTGGTTTGCAACGATTTTCCCGAAATTTCAAAAATCAATTTTGAAATAAAAAATCGGTCGAATTTTGTTCGACCGATTTTTTTAAGAAACGCTTTTTTTAACAGGTGTATCCGCTTGGCGGATAGTGAACCAGTCTGCGTTATCTAACTTTGTCTTGATTCCAATTAAGACAAGCACATAATCGCAAATACTGGTTATGAATACAACCCAAAAAATTCAGCCTGCTAAAATTCAACCCGCGACCGCTTCCAATTTACAACTAGCTTTCGATGTCGGCCACAGTTCAATCGGCTGGGCGGTTTTGGAAAAAACCGGCCAACGAGCTTCCGACATAAAAATTAACGGTTGCGGCAGCGTCATTTTTCGCGCCGATGATTGTCTTGCCAGTTCACGCCGCGCGTATCGCCGCCAGCGTCGGCATATCCGTTCAACAAGGCAGCGGATTGAGCGCATTGCCAGATTGTTGGCACATTTGCTCGCCAACGAAAAATCCGACAAAGCACCGGAATTAGTCAAACGTCTCCAACTTTATTTGAATAGTCCGTCACAAAACTGCGCAAAACTTCAAGGCGAAGGCGATTCCGCGCCGTGGAAATTGGCGGCACAAATTTTACAAGGCGGCAAATTGCTGACATGGCCGGAACTTTGGGACGTGCTGCGCTGGTATGCACATAATCGCGGTTACGACGGAAACCAACGCTGGAGCAATAGTTCCGAAGCTGAAAATGAAGCGGCGGAATTGGATGACGCAGCTTTGGACAAAATTTTGAAGGACGCTTCCGCCACGGAAGATGAAAAGAAAGACGCCGAAAAAGTAATTGAGGCAAAAAATCTCATGCGTCGGCACGGCGTCAGGACGATGGCAGAAACTTTTTGCAAGGAATTGGGTATTGAGCCTAAAGGTGAAAAGAAATCTTCCATGAAGCGGTTCAAAGGTTTGAACGCCGTGTTTCCACGCAAAACGGTTGAAACGGAAGTTTGGCAGATTTTGCAGGCACACAAATTTTGCGATACAAAACTCATCCATTTGCTGCTCGCTAAAAAATTATCAGACGAAGACCGCCAATTTTTGAAAGGTGCTGGCATCCGGCTTCCCAAACGCTACGAAGGCGGCTTGCTTTTCGGCCAGCTTGTTCCGCATTTTGCCAATCGTATTATTTCAACTTGTCCGATCACTTTTGCACGGAGATACCAGCAACTCGTCGCCGATGGCAAAGCGCATGATGAAGCAAAACATAAAGCTGAAATCGCCGCAAAAGTGCCGACTAAAAAAAGCCGGGAATTTCTGGAATTTAGATGGGCAATGTTATTGGCTGATTTAACCGTCAAATCAAAACTTAACGGCACATTGCGGAATTTGTCAGACAAGGAGCGCAATCAAATCCACGCCGAAATGAAACGGCGGGGTTATTTTAGCAAAGATGATTTGGAAAAAAATCTTTGTGAGGCCGCGCCGGGGTTTGAACCGGCAAATCTTGACGCCATGTTCAAAATCACTCCCGAACTGGAAGATAGCTTGGTGCTTGATCCGATTAAAAAATATGTCTCGACCAATGAAATTGCCTCTGCAATTTGGCCGACGTTACCAGCCCAACTCCAAAAGCATCTTGAAAATCGTTTGCGGCGTGGTAAGAGCATCAAATGTTCAGAAATTCGCACGCGCTTAATCGCTTCTCCTTACAACAGCCCGCCGGAAAAATTTGATTCAACAATTGTTCGCCTTGTGGATTCCGAAAATCTCAAAAATTCCACAAAGAAACGGCGCAAAGCAGACACAACTGCCGAAAAAAAGAAAGCTCCACTAACAGTGCAGGATTTTTTGAAGCGGCAAATTGAAGGCAAATTTCCAACTGGCCGCGCCCGCTATCATCGTGGCATTCTCAAACAAGCGGTAGCTGAAATTCTGCGCGGCGAAGACCCAAACAAAAAATCCAATGGCGATATTGTTCAAAAGCAAAATGATGGCTGTTTGGTCGAAACCGAAGAAATGCAAAGGCTAAATTTAGGCCAGACAGAATCAGCACAGGATGCAGAAAACAGTTACAAGGCATGGCTTCCTAGATGGCTGAAAAAGAAAAGCAAGACGGGCAAAATGGTCAATCAGGCGCGTTACGATAAACACGGTGACGCCTATGGCCGCGTCATTTACGAAGCACGCCTTGCAAACCAGTGGCTCGCCGCTCAAACAAACAATCACTTGGTGCGTCACCGGCTGCTTATTCTTGATCGGCTGATAACGGACATCATCAATGACAAAAATTTTGCTGATGGCAATCCAGAGCGAATCGGAAAAATCTCCATTGAAGTTGCAAATGACATTCTTGCCATGTCGGGAATGAGCAGCGTTGAAAAAGCCAAGGCAAAAACATCCATGTCCAAGCAACACGAAGCGGTAAAAAAATTCGTAATGGAAAAACTCGAAGAGGAAGGTTTGGCGCATTGCATGAATGGCAACCTTTTGTGGAAAGCCAAAGTAGCAGATGACTTGAAATGGAAATGTCCATACACCCAAGAAGCGATTTCAGTTCCAGATTTGGTTTTTGGGAAAATGGACGTGGATCACATTATTCCCAAGTCCAAAAAACTGACCAACGCTATGGGCGCAGTTGTAATCACGTTCAAACAGGTGAACGCCATGAAAGGCGCGCGAACTGCATGGGAATTTGTAAATGATACTCAAGGCGAAGAAATTCCCAATACCGGCAAGCATATTAGAAACCTCAAAGGACATTTGGGTTACGAAGATTTCGTTGCCAGTTTGAAAACTTGGGGAGAAGAACCAGCATCAAAAATGAAGTATTGGCCGAAATATCTTGATGAGACAGGCACGAAGGAACATCCCGATTTTCTACGGCGGAAAAAGCGCATCGGCCTTTTGGAAACTAAACATTGGGATAAAAAC
>Ga0335074_10000141_pt1 | contig 118353 bp, 127 predicted proteins | sample Lox_Sample_23_FD_206715 | JGI IMG/M metagenome (GOLD analysis project Ga0335074, IMG submission 206715) | Soil microbial communities from Loxahatchee National Wildlife Refuge, Florida, United States - Lox_Sample_2.3 | ecosystem: Environmental > Terrestrial > Soil > Wetlands | place: USA...
GCTGAAGCAGCCGACCACCCTCGGTGCACTTTTGTGGAGGGGAATCTTCTTGACCTGGATCTTGGACGCCTTGCTCAAAAGGTGTCGGTGGTCTTCCACTTCGCTGCTCAGGCCGGCGTAAGGACGAGCTGGGACGCATTTCCGCAGTACGTTACGGCGAATATTGAAGCGACCCAGCGGTTATTGGATGCGGTCAAGGACATCGACCTAGACCGCTTCATCCTCGCGTCGTCGTCTTCGATCTATGGGGACGCGGAGAAACTGCCGACCCATGAAGATGTTCTGCCTCGTCCAGTCTCACCATATGGGGTGACAAAACTCACCAGCGAACATCTAGCCGCGGTATATCGGCAGAGTTTCAGAATACCCACGGTCTGTCTCAGGCTCTTCACTGTTTATGGGCCACGACAGCGTCCGGACATGGCCATTAACCGTCTCACTGCGTCTGCCCTCGCCAACGAGCCCTTTACGGTTTTCGGCGATGGCGAGCAAACTCGAGATTTCACATATGTATCTGACGTCGTTCGAGCCACCATTGCTGCCAGCACAAAAGGTGTTCCGGGATCTGCATACAACATCGGTGGGGGCGCTCGAAGATCGATGAACAGCGTCTTTGCTTTGCTGGAGGGTCTGCTCGGTAGGTCGGTGCCGAGGGAGTATCAGGAGACTCAGCTGGGAGATGCGCGCGACACGGGAGCGGATACTGGTCGCGCCCAACATGATCTCCGGTGGGGGCCTGCAGTTGGTTTTGAGGAAGGGCTAAAGGCGCAGGTCGAATGGCAGGCCGCCTTGATGAAAGACCCGGAGAGACGCGCAACATCCGCCGGTCCGCTGCCGCACTGGGTGGGTTGACAGAAGCGAGCGGACCGGGTCTAGTTGAGATGAAGCGCGGTTAGAGAGGCGGGGTCGGGCGGGCGGGCGGGCACCTCCGACCTTCGGTCAGCCTTATGCTGCACGCCTCGGTCCTCAGGGCGAAGCTTCGGATAAGGGTCTAGCGGGATTAGTGGCCCTGCTGGATCGGAAGCTGACCCCGCCCGGTAGGTTGTCGCCGGCCCGCCAACTTGCGGGCGTTGGCGGCTACCATCGCTCTGATCCAGTCCGACGAGCTGCAGCCCGGTGCGGGTACGCGCGCCTCGTATGCTTCACTTGGAAGCAATCGCGCGCCCGCATCAACGCTGGCGAGCCAGGTTGGAGCATGGCACCCAGGGAGGCGCCAGTCGGCTCAGGAATCCCCGGTCCGCCTTCGTGACCTCCCCGACAAAGATCCGATGACAGCCGAAGCAACGCCCGAGCCGATTCAGCTAAGCCGCATCCTCGCCATCGCCCGCCGGCGTGGCTGGATCGTGTTGGTCTGCGCGATTGTCGGGGCCGCATCGGCATTTTTCGTGAGCCACGGGCAGCGCAAGCAGTATTCCTCGACGTCGGCCCTGCTGTTCCAGCAGAGCAATCTCTCACAACAGCTTTTCGGCTACGGGAGTCCGACCACAATCGATCCGACGACCCAAGCTGCGACGGACATAAACCTGGTGTCCCAGCCACAGGTAGCGATCGCAACGGCGAATGCGCTTCATCTCAATGCCGCTCACGTGACCGGCGAAATCGGAATCGCAGCTGCCGGCGCTAGCGACGTTGTGAACGTCACGGCAACGGACCCGTCGCCGACCCTTGCGGCCAGGTTGGCAAACACCTACGCGACGAAGTTCATTATTTACAGAAGATCGGCGGAGCGCGCGCAGGCTCTTGAGGCGAAAGCGCAACTACAACGTCAGATCGCGCGGCTCCGTTCTACGAACACGGGGAGCGGGCAGCTCCCCAACCTGGAGACGCGACTGTCCCAGCTCGAGGTTTTGGCGTCCTTGCAGACCGGCGACGTGCAGTTGGCACAGCCGGCGCTCGTTCCGAGCTCGCCTTCTTCGCCACACGTAAAGCGCAACACATTGCTCGGACTTCTGGCGGGGTTACTCGTCGGGCTCCTTGCCGCTGTTATCGCCGAGCGGATTGACCAGACCGTGCGCGAACCGGAGGACGCGCGAGACCTGTTGAGACTGCCGCTTCTCGGCGCGGTCCCCTCGAGCAAATCCCTGTCGGATTCGGCCCTAGATGAGCCATTCGCCTTCAGCGCGGAGGCCGAGGCATTCGGTCTTCTACGGACCCAGCTCCGTTACTTCAACGTAGATCGGGCGATACAGTCCGTTCTCGTCTCGTCCGCCGCGCCCGGTGATGGGAAGAGCATCGTGGCGTGGAACTTAGGTCGCGCCGCGGCGACACTCTCTGTCGACTCCTCCGTCCTGCTTGTGGACGCAGACCTGCGGCGTCCGTCGGTTTCGAAACTCGCCGGCGTGCACGACTCCCCCGGCTTGGCGGAACTCTTGACCCAGGATCTTCTACTCGACGACGTCATTCGGATCGTCTCCGTGGATGGGTCAGGAGATACTGATGCCGGCGTCCTTCATGTGCTGACGGCGGGAGCCGCCGTACCCAATCCAGCCGAGTTGCTGGAGAGCAACAAGTTGCGACACCTTGTGGCCGAGCTTCATACACGCTACTCATTCATCATCTTTGACACACCGCCAACGTCGATCTTGCCCGATGCGATTCCGCTCATGACGCAGGTCAGCGGAGTACTGGTCGTCGTCCGGGTTCGGAAAACGCGTCGGCCCGCAATTAAGCGCTTCCGCGAGCAGCTTGACGACCTTGGTGCACATGTGCTCGGTCTTGTCCTCAATGACGTGCCGAGTTCGTCCTCCGGATACCGTGACTACGGGCGATACGTTCGCCAGTACTCGCCCCCAGCGGCACGGCTCTCACCTGACGGTAGCCACGCAGACACCGTCACTCGGTAAGCGCACTGCGGTTGCAAAGTGCCCGTCGCACCCCGCCATAGGCAAGAGGTCGGGTACGGGTTTGCCGCGATGGTCGTGGCAGGCATTGCCGGCATATTGATCACCACTCCCGCGGGCCCCAGGATCCTGGCTTCCGTCGCCGCCGGCTTGGCCGTGGTGACTCTCGTCAGAAGGTTCGGGAGCGGAGTCCTCGTCGGCCTGCTCTTGCTGGGTGGCGTCGATGCCCTCCCAGGGCCAAATCTCGAGAAGGCTCACATCGCTTTCACGATTACCGCTCAGGATCTCGTGGTGTTTCTACTGGTGGCAACCCTCGTCTGGTACAACGGCCGCGACCGCTTCCGCGGTGTGACGGCGAGAGGGTGGCCACGAGCCGCGGTGTGGTGGTCCGCTCTGTTTCTCGCTTTATGGCTGGTCACGGTGATTAGAACGGTTCTCACCTCGCCCGTCCCATTTATTCACGCGATGTTCATCGCGCGTGATTTTGCTTACTTCGCATTGCTACTGCCATTACTCGTCGGCCCTTTGCGGCGAGCATCTGATCGGACGGCGCTGTTAGCTACATGCGCGATCGGTGGCGTGGTGGCGAGTTTGGCACAAATCGCAGCAGCAGTCAGCGGCTCGGGCCTCACTCTCTTGGTCCACCCAGTGAATACTCTCACCTACTCATCTATCGTACGGATTTACACAGGCGCTGCGGTGCTCCCTGTTGCGATGTTGCCGCTCGGCATGGGCCTTGCGCTCCTCGGTGCATCCCGCAGAGCTCGCGCAGCTGGGCTGCTACTCAGTGTTGTTGGCGCAGCCGCGATCGCGGTCTCCCTGACACGTGCTGAATATGTCGGCGAGGTTGCTGGCCTCGGGCTTGCCTTTGCTCTATGGCTGGCGGTCGGAGATACGCAGGCTCGCGTTGGGCGTCGACGCGCGATCCGCGGGCTCGCGGGGGTGGGAGTAATTGTCGCGCTTCTTGTGCTGTATAAGCCGCCAGTCGCAGCCAATAATGCAGTCAGCGGCGTAACAGCGAGGATCACATCTACGGTTACTGACTTGGCGAACCCGACCACCCAAGGCAACACCCTTGAGATCCGAGCCGGTGAAGAACAAGATCTTGAGTACGTCCTCCGAGGCAACTGGCTGTTCGGCCTTGGCTTCTTGGACCCAACGTACGACTACATTCCGTATGTCCCGCTGGGCTCCATTAGGAACTCGGATACTGGCTACTTCAATACCCTCATGACTATCGGCGTTTTCGGGACTGTGCTGTATTGCCTTCCGCTGCTGGCCGTGCCCCTGGGGATGGTGCGACGGCGATTGCTTGAGCGCCGCCGGGCCGTGGAGGGGTGGATTGGCTTTGGTGTCGCCGCGTGGTCGATAGCTGTTCTTATTAGCTCACAGGATCTGGTCATGCTGTTTAGTCCGACAGGAGTGGTGTCGGTCAGCGCGGTTCTCGCGCTTGGCATCGCCAGTCTTGCTGGCGCCTTCTCCCCTCGGCGCGCCGCCGACACGTGGGTTAGCCCCGCAACTCTGACCTGAGAATGCGCCGGCTCGGGGTTTCGTTCCTCCAGCTCGCGGCGTCGTCGATCGGGAGTCAAGCGATTGGTTTCGCCGTGCTTGCTTTTGTCGCGCGGCGCATTGGCCCTTCGAATCTCGGGACCTACGGCTTTGCAATAAACACCGTCGCCTACTTTGCGCTGCCCCTCGCTGGGGTAGCGATTCTTGCGATTCGTGACATTGCTCAGCGCCCGGCAGCGGCAGCTCGGATCACGGGGGTTGTTCTGCCGCTCTATGTCGCGTATGCCGTGCTCGCTTACGTAGCGATCTACTTTCTTGCGCCGGTAATTGCCCCGACGCACTCAGCGATCACGATGCTGAGGATCGTTGGGCTGTCCACCACCGTGACTCTGGTGACTTACGACTGGCTGCTGGTAGGCATCAAGGCTTTCCGAGCGCTCGCGGCAGCAACTCTCCTCGGCCAGGTGTGCTACGCGATTGCTGTCGTGCTCTTCATGACGAGTGGGTTGAACGGCGCCTACCGCTACGCGGCGTTGAACGTGCTCGGCTTAATCATCACGATGCTCGCGATCGGGGTGGTTGGGGTTCGGCGGGCTGGGTGGCCGAAGGTAAGTTGGTCTATAAGAGCGACGAGCCGGCTACTCACGCGTAGCCGGCACTTTGTCCTGTCGACCGTGATGATCAAGATCTATTTCTCGGCCGATTTTGTCCTCCTTGGGTTCTTGTCGACGCCGGCAAAGCTTGGTCAATATGTCGTGGCGTACAAGCTTCCACAGGCGATCCTGGGCCTTTCGTCGCTGTGGGTGAGTGTCATGTACCCACACGCTGCGACCCAGGAGCGGAACGAACTTAGGCGTCAAGTGGGAGTGTTCACCACCTTCAGTGCGTCGCTCGCAATCCCGCTTTGCGTCGGCGTATTCATCCTCGCCCGACCCCTTATGACGACGCTGTTCGGCGCAGAGTACGCACCGGCGGCCACCGCTTTTAGACTCCTCACTGTAGCGGCCGCGATCGGAACGGTGGACTCGAACATAGGTCAGGTTCTCATGGCCGTGGGCCACGAGCGAACGTTCTCAATGGGAGTGACCATCGGTGCCGCTGTAAATCTTATTCTGAACTTGGCGTTCATCCCGTGGCTCGGGCCGGTCGGTGCCGCTCTTGCGACGATCGCCGCCGAGGCAGGGGTCTTATGGTTCATGGTGCGCCACCTGGCTCGAGTTATCGGGCGTCCCAAGTTGGATGCGCCGCGGCTCGGAGCAGCGGTCGTTTCGTCCGGCGTCATGGCCGGTGCCTTGCTTGTGGCAGCCGCCTTGCCGGTGTTCATACGGGTGGCTTTGGGGGGGCTTGTGTTCCTGGCTGCCGCAGCGGTGACGGGGGTTATTAAACGGTCCGACCTTGTTCGCCTGCGAACACGCCCCGCGGTCGATTCTCGTGCGTGAAGGCCGGGAAGCCGTCCGTTGACAAGGGTCCGCTTCACGGCCACAAACGCCCGGGAAGGCAGAGGTCTAAATCGCAGCGTTCATATCGGCGAGAATCATTCGCCGATAGAGCGGCTCACGCGGTCATTCTTGGACCGGTGGAGAATCGTGTGCAGCGCGGCTCAGCCCGATCGTGAAATCCCGGGCCAACGACAACGCACCAAGACCCCCATGTGTTCGGGTCGAGTAATCGCCATGCGCCGCATGACGGAGAAGATGTATCGCCCGCCGCCCAGTCCTGCGTTGCGTATATGCTGCGGCCCGACGCTCCATGGCCTTGGCAAAGCGCGTGTGGGCGGTGACTGCTTGCTTGAGCCCCTCCGTTGAAGCGTCACCGAGCTGGTGGGCCAGCGGCCGCAGGGTGTCCAGATACGCAGCATACTCGCGCGCAAGCGCCGCTCGGTCTCGATACGCGTCGACCTCCGTCTGCAATCGAAAGGCATGCCTGACAAGGTGATGGGGGCTAGTGCCGGCTCCATCGCGTGTCACATTTGATGCGTGGCGACGATAAAGAGCCAGGGTGTCTGAGAGCAGCATCGTTTCACCGAGAGCACGGCAGACGAGGTTAAGCCAGACATCGTGCTCCAGAGGGGCGTCCGCACGGGCGTACGCTCGCGGCCGCCGGGAAACGTCAAGCTTGCGAACAAAAATAGAGCGAAACGCCAACGTAAAGCCCGAATAGCTATACGAAAAGGGCGCCATGCTGCCCGGTCGCAGGCGCCGAGTCAGCCGAATACGTCCCCACCTCGAAGGCAAGACACGCAAGTGGTCGTCGACCACGCGAACCGCGTGTGATACAAGCGTCACCCTCGGACTGGCTTGAAACGCGATCTCAGTACGGGCCAGCTTTGTCGGACGCCAAACGTCATCTTGGTCGCACGGGGTAATGAGGTCTCCGCTACATTTTTCGATTGCGCGAAAGAAATTGCCTGAGGAACCGAGCCGGTTCTCATTGCGAAGGATCACAACTTCGAATGGCGCACGATCAGCAAACGCACGGACGATTGGGACGGTGTCGTCGGAAGATCCGTCGTCAGAGACCACGAGCTGGTCTGGAGGCCGGGTTTGGTGCGCGATGCTGTCGAGCTGATCTCGGATAAACCGCTGACCGTTATATGTCGCCATTGCAACCGAGATTTGCATCGCGGATTGGTTCCTACAGTCACCGCACCAGGTCGTGAAGCCTTGCGCCGATCGTTTGCCACATGAGGCGACTGTTATACGTTCGCTTCACGTCGGAGTGTCCTCCGGCGGCTATGCGCCGCGCGAACGCCTGGTCAGAGAGTACGCGGGCAATGCCATTCCCAAGCGCCTCCGGATCGCGTGGTTCGACTGCGCAGGTATTCTCATCTGGTCGTAAATAGTCAGACAGAGCCGGAGTCGCCGTCACCACGGTGGGGCGATGGCACGACATCGCGGAAAGCAATACGGTCTGACCTGTCGGGTAAGCAACTTCTGGCTGAGTGGACACGACTACCACTGCGGCGTGCGACATAAGGTGCCTAAGCTTGGCGTGACTGACTTCGCCCAAACACTCGACATGCGCTGGAGGGTTGAGGCCGGCGAGTCGGTCGAGTGGGCAGGCGATCTTGACCGGAAAGTCGACGCGAGCGATAGCGTTAATGAACGTGTGATAGTCACGGCCACGGTCGCGACCCACGGCGAGTATATACTTGGCATCCGCGCCACTTGCAGGACGGTAGAAATCGTCCTCCACTCCGAACGGAACGAAAAAGAGGCGATCGGGCGGGATGCCTAGGCGCTCACGAAAGATCGCTTCCTGGTTTGTGGACCAGAAGATGAAAAGGTCTGCGCCCGCGGCCAGAACACGAAGTCGGCGAAGCTGACCAGTGGTCGCGGAGCGTGCGCGCTCGGCAAGCCAGCAGGTCAAGAGGGCGAGAGGAGTCGTCGCCCAAGGTTGAATGCGTGCACGTCTCATGACCGCGTGGGGGAACCCCTGATTCTCGAGTACGCCAAGGGCCACGTCCACAGCGGCCGTTCGTGAATGTGAAGCGATCGTGCGAGCGAGGGGAAAATCGATTCGGCCCTCCACGCTGCGAAACGCTCGGCCAATGAGCTTGGTCCGCCATAGAGGCCAAAGCTGTCGGACTTCGACATTCTGCTTCGCGAGATGGTCAAGGCCGTACGGCGCAATGCCAGGCCGCTGACCGGCGCGACCGCCTCGCGCCCACGCCGCTAAGTCGTAATCGGAGTGAAGTCCAACCAGCATGGTGGCCGTGGGCGAGTGGCCTAGCTGAGCGGTAGCTCTACGTACCACCTGCGCGTCGGAACGTCGGCAAACGTGTTGCGAACCCGTAGCTGATGGACTGGGAAGAAGTCATCGACCGCATACCTGAGACCGAATTTTCCCTGGACAAATACGCCGTCGATATAATCGTGCCCCGCGAAAAGACCGCCAGGTCGCAGACGAGCGAACCAACTTGTGAGATCCTCGTAAACCGACTGGTAGTCATGCCGAGCATCGAGATAGACAAAGTCGAGGCAGCCGCGCGGAATCCTAGGAGCGGCTTCCTCCCCCGTCATACGCCACACACTGCTACGGGCCAAAGCCAGCCAATCGATTAAGCGTCTTCTCGTAAAAAAGATCATGATGGGCTTGCGTCGCGTTCAGCACATCTCGGCACATCTCCGATGGCATCTCTAGCCATGGATCCACCGATATCAAATGGCTGCCGTGCCATCGGCTGAGCAAAAGCTCGGAAAGGGTGCCCCTCTCGCACTGGCACTATCGAGTGATGATGCAAACGATGGGTAACGCTAGACACGGCTATGCCCAGGTGGCGCATTTGATCGAGGTACGGCGCGCGTAAGGCGCGGCCCAGCGCGGAGCCAGCCCCCCAGTACAGGCAATTCCGAGCGCGGCGCTGCATCAGACTTGGGACCTCCGGCTGCGTACCCACTGACCCACATCATACGGATCGGCCAGTTGCGCCGCTGCGGGTCGCTCCGTTCGGATGGGTCGCGAACGCTGTCTCCAAATAGGATTGGGAGTAGCCGGGTCCGATAAGCCACGGCGGGATCGCCAGGGGTGTACGCCTTCTCACATCTAGCTGGTGGGCTACGCTGTCGCTAGAACAATGAGCCGACTGACTTTCGTTTTGTGGAACGGCACGCAGGGCGGTGCGGAATGCCTAAATCTCGAGATGGCTAGCCGTGCCAGTGAACTCGGGCACACGTCCACGGTGATATTTGTGACGGATGGTAACCCCCTCATCGCGCGAGCACGTGACTTTGGCGTGGCGACTTGTGAGCTGGGTTTGGAGCGCGGCTCCCACTTGATACGGCATCCTCGCCGCTATGCATCGACAGTCCGGTCGACCCGTCCGGACCTTGTGATTGTGATGGGTGTAAATCACATCGCTTGGACTCTTCGCGTCGGAGGCTACCGCGGGCGCTTGATCGCGGTTGAGCACGGCAGCCTGTTGCGCTACGAAGCTAGCTCCCCTAGAGAGCGACTCAAGCGTCGAGCCGACCGTGCGATCGCTGCGCGGGTGGTGACCGTCGAGGTTGTTGTCTCGAACTTCCTCCGAGAGTATGTCGACCGGGTCCCGCACGCTCGACGGACCGTCACGATTCCCAATGGCGTTGATCATCGACGGTTCCGACCGAACCGCCGAACATCGGCGCCGGTCACCTTTGGGTTCGCGGGCCGACTGGTGCCCGGGAAAGGCCTCGGGGCGTTGATTGAAGCTTTCGCAAGGATCAGTTCTACGTTGGACGCGAGGTTGAGGATCGCAGGCGAAGGCCCGCTTCGAAGCGAACTCGAGAGTCAGGCTCAACGCAGCGGGGTCACCGGAATCGATTTCGTCGGGCCAGTGGGAGATATGCCCCGCTTTTGGCAATCGGTGGACGTGGCCGTGGCCCCAAGCGGGACGATCATCGAGTCGTTTGGTATGGCAGCGCTCGAAGCCATGGCATGCGGGTTGCCGGTAATCGTCACCCGCAACGGCGGCTTAGCCGATCTAGTTGCCGATGGGGTCACCGGCTCGATCGTGGAACCGTGCGATGTGGCTGGTCTAGAGCTAGCACTCGCAGAATATGCCGACGAGGAGACCATCGCTACCCGCGGTGCGAGTGCGCGCCAGGTCGCCGTGGAGCGGTTCTCGCTCGACGCCTGCTTGGAGGCCTATTTGCGGTTCAGGGCAGCCGATGGGAACGGTCGCTAGATAGATACCTAGCGCCTGACTAGGGCAAAATTGCCGCGCGTGCATGAGGGTAAAACCCCGGAACCTCCGGCGGGAGGTACCGAGGAAAAGCGGACACACGTTCATGTAACTGGCGATACTCCGCTGCCTTTCGCGATACTCGCTGTGACCGCACAAGCGCCCGGCTCTCTGACAGTAGTGTCCCCATGTTGGACAGGCGCCGCAACACTCTGTCGGCGAGGTTGCGTGCTGCCGTACTACCTTCCCAGATACCGACGTACTCGATCCAAGAGACGATGGACCACGCCTGTCCCGGCACCGTGGTGGTAGCCCCCGTAGAGCTGCCGTGAAGGTGCCGGCCGCGCACGGACGTAAGGTGGCGGACAGGGAGGCCGGCGCGGCGGTATCGTCGCCCTAGGTCTCTGTCCTCGTGGTAGAGAAAGAATCTCTCATCGAAACCGCCGAGAGCCTGGAACTCTCCTGCTTCCACTAAGCACAAAGCACCGCTGACGTAGCCCGGGCGTCTTTGGGAGCGCCGCCGAAGCGGCGGGAGCTGCCGGGGGGCCAGTGGCGAAAATACCTCTCTGTACCACGCGGCTGCCCGGCGTGGCTCGCGGGAAATGGCTGAAACAGGGTCTCCGCGCTCGTCGCTCATCACGCCAGCAGCGATCCCGAAGGGCTTGAAGTCGCCTGGGGGTGGTACGTCGACCTGCGACAGCCAAAGGTCAGGGTTTACAAAGGCGAGAATACCCTTAGCGGCGTAACGTGCGCCAATGTTGCACGCGCGACCAAAGCCAACATTCGTATTGTTGGCAAGAACGGTTACCTGTGGATGCGCGGAGACAAGGTTGGGACCGCCGTCGGTAGATGCATTGTCAACGATCACAATTTCGGAGTGGGGAGCAGCCGCCGCGGCCGCACGCACAAACTGGGGGAGAACTGCACTAGACTGGTGGGTGACAGTGATGATGCTCAGTGAGCGCGCCATACTTATGCGCTCAAGGACGAGAGCAATGCATTATCTTGCGAGCCTCCCGCATCTCTGGTCGTGAAGCTGAACGCATAGGGATCGCAGTCGCTCGGAATAGCGCTCTGGGGTGTACTTTTCGAGAACAACGTTACGAGCCGCGATGACCATTTGTTCGATATCCACGCCGTGGATCAGAGCACGTCCAATGCCAGCTGCAAGGGCATCGGGAGAGGGCTGGACAACTTGGCCGGTGACTTCTGGCGTGACATAATCTCGTACCCCCATCGACTCGGTCACTACCACGGGGATGCCCCGTAGCATTGAATCTAGATAGGTCTGCTGACCGGCGCTCCTGGGAGCATCCGCCCTCAGAGCTACCACGACCGTGCGGGCGGACGCTGCAAGTTCTGCATACTCGGCGGAGCTAGCTGGGCCGAACTCTACGTTCGCGGGAATTACTGCGGGAGGCCGTAACCGGGTAGCGATTCGGATGGGAGCGGAGATCAGCGGCGCTGCGGTTAGCAGTGGGCGGTAATCACGGAGGGTGTCGCCTCCCGCAAACACCCCGGAAGATGAGTGACGCTGCCGCTCGTCCTGGGCGTTGGCGTGGTAGGGGACAAAATGCACGCGTTCTTGAGGTATTTGCCACCGCGAGGCAAAAACCGAGCGCTCTGATCGAGCGGCTACACAGTAATGAATGGCTGGGTGATCGATGCTCTTGAGCGCCCTGGCCATCGTGGCGGCGCCAACGTAGCGTGCGGGAGCATCTACGGCCGGAGGGGATTGGATCTGTCTCAGCATGTTCATGTGTCGGCTGCCGGCTTCCCACCAGCATTCAGCGAGGACGATGGGCAAATGGGGATGATGATGCGCCAACGCCCCGGCGATCAGTAACTCGTCGTATAGATGTTGCATCGAGACCCCGCCGTTGAGAAGGACGACATCGGCGAGCCTAGCCTGACGAAATAGAGAACTCACAAGGCGCAAGCGCGACATCTTCTGTCTGTCTACAAACATCACGCTGGGCCATTCGACCGGATAGGTCGTGAGGACTCTCGGATCGGTGCGGTCTGTCGTTGCGTTTATCGAGCTCCGCCGGATTTTCGGCATTGACACAGGTCGGGGAATCGAGCTAGGTCCCGACTCGTGGTCGCGCGGCCTCACGGGTGGAGCGCATCGCGAACTCATAGACATCGATCACGCGCGCAGCCACTGCAGAAAGGCTCAGCGACTTGATGGCCTCTCGAGCTGCGGGCGCGCGCGGATAGGAGATCGCCCCCAAGAGTGCCTCGGCGAAAGGCGCCGGGGCGGGGGGGGCGACAAATCCACCCTCAACCCCAGTGAGGCGCTCAACCACGTCTCCGACCGGGGTCGCAACAATAGGCAGCGCGGCCGCCATCGCCTCCTTGACAACGTTGGGGGATCCTTCGCTACGCGAGGGGAATGCCAGACAGTCGGCGGCCGACATCATCGTAGGGATCTCTTCGGGTCGAACCCCAAAAGCTTTGTGAAGTCGGAGCGCGGGAGCCTCATCTCGCGCTAAGCCAACTGCGTCCTCAGCAAGCGCGACGTTTTTCCGAGGGTCGTCCGGGTTGCCTAAGAACAGAACAATCTTCTCGTCGGGACTCCACCCGAGCGACCGTCTAGCACGGGCCTTCGGCATTGGACGAAACCTCTCGAGGTCGACGCCGTTGGGGATGATGGCGTTGCGTCGACGCACGCTCCTAGGAAGTGCGTTTTCCATCTCGCGCGATTTGGTGATTGTTGCCGTCGCAGCGCGTGCCAGCTGTCGGAACACCAGAGCTTCGGCTTGACTTCTCGGAGTTATTCCGCCCTCGTGAACATTTCCGATTAGATCGCCACCTACAAATGAAACCACCGCTGGCCTCGGAACCCACCAGGCCGAAATCGCAGCGGCGTGGCCGGTGTGAATGTGGATGACATCGTATTCCCTGGTTCGCAACCGCGACCATAGCTCGGACATCGAAGCAAAGTAAGCCCTCGGTGTTGCGTACCCCCGAATAACCAGGCGGTCGACCCTAACGTCTGCGTCTTCGAGTGACTGCGCCTGCGATCTGATGAAGGTTCCCCAGTGTGGCCGCTCGGCGTCAGGCCACATGTTGGTAACAAACAAGATACGAAGACGTCCCGCTGTCGCCTTCGACTCGTGAAAAGAGGCCAGCCTCTCGTTGGGACAGCCACAAGTGGATTCCGGAAGGAAGCTCTGAACTCGCAGCATTTTCAAGGACAGTTCTCCTCCTGAAGGCATGTCTGCATGGTTGGTCTTCCAGAGTGAGGTGGCGTACTCAGGAGCGCGCGACTGGCCGCGACCAGGCGAAGCGCAGATGGCGTGTCAGACACGAAACTAGAGTGGCCGGGCTGTCGCAAGCACCCGGGTCAGGACGACCGCGTCCGTCGGTGGAGGACGGAGCTCATGAGAAGGCGAACCGCGAAGGGCAGGCCTTCAAGCAAATACCGACGGCCGAGGCGGCGGGGCTCCTGTGTCAGGCGATGAAGCCATTCGAGTCCGGCTCGCTGCATCCACCGCGGGGCTCTACTCACTTCGCCGCAGACGAAGCTGAAGCTGATGCCGAGACCCAAGAACCAAGTTGCCGGAAGATGCTTGCGCGCCGCTTGCACGACGGGGATTGCCTTTGGCACCGGAAGACCGAGAAAAACGAAATCTGCGTTCGCGGTCTTCAACCGGCGAACGATCTCGTTGAGTTGCGCGTCGTCGTTCTCAAATCCGAACGGAGGACAATAGGTTCCTATCACACGCAGGCCTCTGCTTACCTCGGTGAGGATTTGGCCAGCTTGTTCTGCGGTGCCAGGGTTGCCGCCCACCAGAAATACGCTGCGATCGGCATCAGCTGCGGCCCGCGACAAGCTGAAGATCAAGTCAGATCCAGGGACCCGTGCAGGTAGTGGCGTCCCCTGGACGCGGCTCGCCCAGACGAGCGGCATCCCGTCGGCAACCCGGATATCCGCGGTCATAGCCGCGTCAAACATCTGAGGGTCCTTGTTGAGGAGTCGGAGATTGTCTAGGTTCGGCGTCATCAGGTACCCCCCCCTAGACGCGCGACTCTGGGCTAGGAGATGCTGAATAAGCGAAGTCGGGGTGTAGGAATCGAAAGGCAGGCCCATCAACTCGACTCTGCGGTTGCTCTTGTCGGGATAGGCGACGTTAGCCCTTAGCTCAGCCGGGGCAGAAATCATCAGACTCCCTTTCGGGCGAGGATGAGTCCTGCTGTCTGGATAAGGATTCGGATGTCCTGCCACATCGACCAGTTGGCGATGTAGAGGACGTCGAGCTTGCTCATTTCGTCGAGCGTGGTTTCGTTGGTACCCAGAACCTGCCAGCGCCCGGTCATGCCAGGCGTCAAATGTAGGCGGTGCCGGTTAAACCCTGCAACTCTTTCATCTTCCTCAACGACGAGAGGACGAGGGCCAACGAGGCTCATCTCGCCTCGAACGACGTTGAACAGCTGAGGAAGCTCGTCCAAGCGAAGACGTCGGATGAGGCGACCAGTTCTCGTAAGGCGCGGGTCGTTGGTGATCTTGAACATCCCGCTCCCGGCCTCATTGAGCGGACGTAGGCCGTCTTTCATCGCATCCGCATTGGCCACCATGGAGCGGAACTTGAACATCGAGAACAGCTGTCCGTCGCGGCCGACCCGAACCTGACGGAACAGTGCGGGACCTGGACTGTCCAATCTGATGAGGACAGCAATGACAACTAGGACTGGCGCTAGAAGAAGCAACATGGTCGTCGAGACCAGCAGATCGAAAGCGCGCTTCAGAGTCTGGGACGATCGGGGAAGGCCGAACCGAGGAATGCCAAGCAGGGTCTGGCCGCCGAGTTCGTCAAACACCACAGCACCGCCAACCGCGGCCATCAGGGTCGGCTGGAGACTTACCTTTGCGCCGGTTACCTTCGCGTGATGGACGAGTTCAAGCATCTGTTCAGGTGATACGCACGCCGTCTGTTCGATGACCAACCGGTGAGCTTGGAGTTGGTCGACGAGGCCGCCCACTGACGCAGGGGATTCGACCACATCCTCAATACTGATCGTTCCGATCATCTTGACGCTTGCGTGGGCGGCGATTGCACGCGCCAAGCCTCTTGTGTCGACTTGGTCGCCAATGATCAGGCAACGCTCCGGCGGGCTGACTCGGGTAGCCGTCAAACGGGCGAGACCTCGAAGGGCGGCTATCAGCATCGCCCCCGAAACCGAGAAGCAGAGTACGAGCACCTCCCGCGAGTGCGCTCCAGGGAAGAGATTCCGGCGGAATAGAAATGCGGCGCAGGTAATGGCGGCGATCAGCTCTAGGAGTTTTGGCAGCTCTGTCAACGTCGTCTTCCGGATAACCAGGTCGTCTCGGTCGTACAGCCCCGCGAGCTTTGCCGGGGGGATAACTAGAAGAGACAGGGGGATCAGGCCGGCCACTACGTGCGCGCCGACAACCACAGCAGTGAAGACTGCTGCGCAGAGAATCGCCGACACGTCGGCGAGAGCAAGCAGCCGGCGGTTGATCGCGTCACGCCGCAGAAGATCGCTCCTGATGCTGGCGCCAACATCTGATGCTCGGGGTTCCGGTTCGCCACGCCCGACGTTGATGGCTTGAGCCCCATACGAGACGGTGCTTCCGGCGGATGCAACATGTAGCGGCCCGTGTCGTGGCGGCCTACCAAGATGGCGGCCCTGTGTCACCGCTCTGGGCGACTCGCCCCCCGCGAGTTCTTGTGGCGCTATGCCTGTCTGAGACTGCACCCTGCTCAGCTTCCTGGAGTTGACGATTGTTGCTGAGCGCTCGGCTGGCCGAACCGCAGCGATCACAGCGCGATTGGCGCGATCACACGAGCGGTTGGTCCTCCTGAGCCCCCATGCTCATCTTTGATTGTTGGTGACGTTCAGGTTCCCTGCAGCAATACTTGCCCGAGGCTAGTGGCTCTGGATTAAAACCAAAGGCTACGGCTACGCCTTAGACTTTGCGCCAGCTCCCGTTGTGCAGTCCCTGCAGGCTCAGCCACTGACTCGGCAAGGTCGTCAAGCTAGCACATGACGGCCGACGCGCAAGGCTTAATCAGCAGATAGTCGAGCCGCGAACTGTATCGTCGGGCCTCGAAAGAACGAAAACCGGTGGATTAGCGCTGCCCCGGCCTGCGATTTACGAAGCGAGCCTCTGTTCGTCGAACGCGGGGGGCATAGAACGGCGCTGTAGGCGCTAGCGTAACCGGAACAAACGGCGCCGACTTACGGCTTTCTTGACCGGCGGAGCCGCCGGCAGTTCATCGCCGTTGACGATCGCCATCGGAGCGCTCGTCGCGAGCCATCTTGCCCGCTCCGCCCCGACGAACTCTCCTGCGGCCGCGACCGCGTCGGCTAGCACACTGACAGGTCGCCAATGGCTGCCGCGGTGGCCATCTGAAGCGAGTGCATGAGCGAGGCCTTCCTCGAGGAGGGTCCGAGCCAGCCGCTTGCGGCCACGGTCACGGTTGGGACCGAGCAATGAGCCGGCGTTCACCTGAAGCAGAACTCCCCGGTCGACCAACTCTCGGAGAAGACGGTCCCCGCTCTGGAACTGGGAGCTCCGCTCGGGATGAGCGAGTGTCACGCGGTATCCCTTGCTCTGGAGTATGGAAAGAAGACGGTCGAGTCCGAGAACCGGGGTGAAAGGAGCCTCGATCAGAATGTCCGTACCAAGCTGGGCGTAGCTGGCTTGGGCTAGCTGTTTGTCGCTCGCACTGATGGCCCACGCGAGCGAGACCTCGGCCGCGGGAAAAACCTGGAGCGGGATATCGCTGCGCGCGAGATGCTCGCGAAGGGTCTCGCAGCGGAAGGCAATTTCCTCGAGACGAACATTCGGGAAATCCGGACGAAGATGGGGCGTCGTGGCGATCGTGCAGATACCAGAAGCTACTGCGACCCGTGCCATCTCGAGCGCCTGTTCGAGATCCGGCGGACCGTCGTCAATGCCTGGAATCAGATGGGCGTGGATGTCGATGTAGCCGCGTGGTTCCGGTTGCTCGCCCGAGCGGCGAGAGTGATCCCAGAGCGGCTCTCTCGGGGTCATCTTCTGATGCGTAGGTCTCGACGGCTCAGGGCAACCGGGTCCGCAGAACCGCGGCTCGTGGTCCTGAGAAAGGCTAGTACCGCTCGACCCCGAGACCGTGAGGAATCCGCCGCAGTCAGGAAGAAGACTCGCCGCTCGTATAACTGTGTGATGCCAGAGCCGTCAGAGAGCGGAAGTATCGATGAACTCGAGGGAGTCGTCGACCGCCTGCGCGCCGAAAGGGCCCAAGCGGATCCGCTCCAGCTCGACCGGATCAAGCGGATGGTGATGGCACGCAGCCCACGACAACGGCAGGGGAGTCTTGGATTCATGAAATCTCGTTTTGCAACCGTCTTCACGCTGGTTGCCCTGGTCGGGGGCACCGGTGGCGCGATCGCCATCGGTGCAAGCGGATCTGCCAACGGGCCGCAAGGCGGGGCCGCCAGCGCCCAGTACTGCAACGGCAAGGCCGGGCCGTGCAAGCCGCCGCCGCCTAAGCACAACTGCGGCCGGTACGGGCGCCAGAGGTGCCCCTCTAAGCCGAAGCACTGCTATTACTGGTCCCACAACCGCCGCCATGAGTACAAGTGCTCGGCAGGGGAGAAGGCAGGGACTGGCTACAGGCGGCCGAAGCCGAAGCACCACTACTCGAAGAAGTCCCATGTCAAGGCGATCGCCATCAAGCGTGATCCGGGCAGCCTAACCGGGTGAGTTCGGCAGCGAATAGCCTCTAAGCACGCTTAGACAGAGGGCCCGGGCGACTAAGTCGCCCGGGCCCTCTGCGTTTCGCAGCCACTCGGTACCTAGATCGGCAACCGCGGGAGCGACCCTCCTCGACGCCCGGCGATCCGCCCGCCGATATGATCGTGAATCTCGATTCACCGCGTCAGAAGGAGCAATCGTGGACCTCAACGACACTCCCGAGCAGGCCGAATATCGGGAGAAGGTGCGGGCGTGGCTCCGCGAACACAAGGACGAAGCGCCGCCGCGACAGGGCTCCTCTGAGGACACCTCCTATATAGACGCGAGGCGAGCCTGGCAGGGGAAGCTCGCCGAGGCCGGCCTGGCCGGGGTCACCTGGCCGAAGGAGTACGGCGGCCAGGGGCTCGGACCGATCGAGCAGGTGACGACGAACCAGGAGATCTCGCAGGCCGGGGTCCCAGGGATCCTCGACGCGATCGGGATCGGGATGCTGGGGCCGTGCATCATCGCCCATGGCACAGAGGAGCAGAAGAGCCGGTACCTGGGCCCGCTTCTGCACGGCGACGAGGTGTGGTGCCAGCTCTTCTCCGAGCCCGCCGCGGGCTCAGACCTGGCCGCGATCCAGACCCGGGCGCGCCAGAACGACGACGGCAGCTGGACCCTCAACGGGCAGAAGGTGTGGACGACCAACGCCCAGTTCGCGTCCTACGGGCTCCTTCTGGCCCGCACCGACCCCGACGTCCCTAAGCACAAGGGCCTGACCATGTTCATCGTCCCCATCGACGCCGAGGGGGTGACCGTGCGGGGCCTGCGTCAGATTTCCGGCGAGGCCGAGTTCAACGAGGTGTTCTTCGATGACCTCCGGCTCGAGGAGGACGCCGTCGTGGGCGGTGTCGGCAACGGGTGGGGGACGGCGCTCACGGTGCTGATGTTCGAGCGGCTGACGATCGGCTTCGGGTCAGAGAACTACGGCTCCTCGGCCCGGCTCGGCCAAACCATCGCCGCTGACCCCGCCGCCCGGCGGGATTCCAACATCCGCCATCAGTTTGGCGAGATCATCTCCGAGCTCCTGGCGGTTCGCTTCAACGGCTACCGCGCGCTGACCCTGCTCCAGCAGGGCCAGATCCCCGGACCCGAGGCCGGCCTGGCCAAGGTCACGCTGGTCAACGCGGGCATCGCCGCGACCGACCTCGGGGCCGACATCGTTGGCCCCGACGCGCTCGAGGCCGACAGCGAGTGGAGCTATTTGATCTCGTTCCTGCCCGGGCTGAAGTCGGCCGGCGGCACCGAGTCGATCCTGCGCAACACCATCGGCGAGCGGGTCCTCGGCCTTCCACCTGAGCCGCGGCTTGACAAAGGGATCCCCTTCTCCGAGCTCCGCGCCAAGGAGAAGGAGGCGCTCCCGTCATGAACCTCGCCCTCTCCGACGAGCAGGAGTTCCTCCGCGAGGCGGCGCGCGGAGCCCTGTCGCGCCACAAGACGATCGCGGCCGCCCGCGAGGCGCTTGAGAACCCGGACGCGCTGCCTGATCTCTGGTCAACCGCGGTCGAGGCGGGCTGGCCCGGCCTCCTGATCGGCGAGGAGCAGGGCGGGGCCGGGCTCGGGGTGTTCGACGCCATGCTCGTAGCCGAGGAGTGCGGGCGAGTGCTGGCCGCGGTGCCGCTGCTCGGGCTCGTCCCGGCCACAGCGATTCTCGACGCCGCGGGCGACGAGTCGCTCCAGAGCATCGCCGACGGCGAGCTTCGCCCGGTCTACGTGCCGGCGCGGCCCCCCAGCGAGCTCGAGGAAGGGTGGACGGTCGACCCGCCCTCCGGGCTGGCCCGGGCCGAGGCGCCAAGGGCGAGCGTGGAGGGCGAGGAGGTCGTACTCGACGGCTCGGTCGCCTTCGTGCCCGATGCCCCAGGCGCCCAGCTGCTCGTCGCGGTGGGGGAGACGGAGGACGGCGAGGCGGTCGCGGCCGCGGTCTCGGCCGACGCCGATGGTGTCTCGGTCGAGTCGGTCTTCCGCTATGACGCCACCCACCCGCTCGGTCACGTCAGCTTCGCCTCGGCCCGGGGGCGCAGGCTGGCGGTGGACGCCGACGCGCTCGCCGACGCCTGGTATGTCGCCCAGTCGCTCATCGCCGCCGAGTCGATCGGGGCGGTGCAGACGTGTCTGGACACGAGCGTCGCCTACGCCAAGGAGCGCTTTACCTTCGGGCGGGCGATCGGCTCCTACCAGGCGATCAAGCACGAGCTGACTGAGGTCCTGCGCCGGCTCGAGAACGCCCGCGGCGTCGAGTACTACGCCGGCTGGGCCCGGGGCTCAAAGCCCGAGGAGTTTCCGCTGGCGGCCAGCGCCGCCCGCTCGACGGCCGGCCGGGCGCTCGACTTCGCCGCCCGCTCGATGATCAACGTCCACGGCGGCATCGGGGCGACCTGGGAGCACGACGCACCCCTGTTCTTCCGCCGGGCCGAGCTCTCACGCCGGCTCCTTGGCGGGACGAACGACGCCACCGACCGGGTCGCCGAGGAGTCGCTGAAGACCGCGGCGTAGCGGCGACAGTGGGACGGCGAGCCGAGTACCCAGCTAGGGTCCGACACTCACCTCAGCGTCTTTAGTCGCCCCAGGTGTGGCTAGCAGGCAACGCCGGCTGAGACGGGAGGTGGGACGATCGAAAAGGCGTGCGACCGGAGTGGCAAACGCGCGGCGGCCAAGCGGAGCGGCCGCGCTCGTCGTCAGATGGCCGGGGCCGAGCATATCGTGAACAGGGCTCATTCAACCACCGTCAATCAAGCACGGACGTTTTGGTAGGCTCCCGCTGGTTGCAGAGGAGGCAAGCCGCGCGGCGCGACATTGAAGTGCGGGATACGCGCCGGCTCAACAACTTCGACTTACTGCGGCTCTTGGCCGCGATCGCTGTGCTGGTCTCCCACTCGTTTGCGCTGGTTGGCCGCAGTGAGCCGTCGATCGGTGGTGACCGCCTCGGCACTGTTGCGGTCTACGTGTTCTTTGGGATCAGTGGTTTCCTGATCACCCAGAGCTGGGTTGTCTCGCCGCGCCTCTGGCCGTACATCGGGAAGCGGCTACTTCGCATCTACCCGGCGTTCATAGTCGTCATCGTTGTCGCCGCGGTCATCCTCGGTCCGCTTGTCACTGTCCTGCCAGGACACACTTACTTCCTCGACTACCACGTATACGGGTACGTGGGGCGCAACCTTTCGATGTGGAATGTCGATCTCGTGCTCCCCGGCGTCAGATTCTCACACACGGCCTACTCGCAGATCGTCAACGGGTCGATCTGGACGCTGCCGCTCGAGATGCGTGCCTACTTGATAGTCGCCGTGCTCGGGGTCATTGGCATCATGAGGGACCGCCGCGTGGCTGTCGTGGTTTGGGGGGTGGTTGTCGTTGCAGCGAGCGCACACCCCAGCAATGTTCTGGGCGATCCAGAGCTTCTGCGCGCCTTCGCGGCTGGCTCGGCGCTCTACCTGGTCACCGACTTCATTCCGCTGAGCTGGATCGTCTCCCTCGTCGGAGTCGCGGTATGGATCGCTGTCGCGTCGGTGCGAGAAGCCCGCGACTGGATTGCACCCGTCGCTATCGCCTACGCCGCGATCGTCGTTGCGCACCGAACGCCCGTATCGTGGCGTCGGCTGACGCGCTACGGGGACTTCTCCTACGGCATTTATCTGTGGGCCTTTCCGGTGCAGCAGATGACGGTGCGTCTGCTCCCGCAGATCACGCCGCTCGAGATGATCGGGATTGCTCTACCGGTTTCTATGCTGTTCGGGATCGCATCATGGTTCGCGATCGAGCGCCAGGCGCTCAAGCTCAAACCGCGCCCCACCGCGCCGCTACCTGGACGGGCGCCGGTTGCAGTTGGGGCCAGCGGATGACCCGCGATCCGGATCTGCGCGGCAATTGTGACCGTCGTGCTCGTTGTCTCGACTGCGTTGGGCCGTGCTGTCAACGCGGAGGCCGTGTCGCGTTTGTCGCCGGGCAGGATGTCGGGAGCCCGGGCTGATCGACGAGGGTGTAGCGGACCATCTCCATGGTAACTCCTGCTCGTGTCCGAGAGCGAACGATTGATCGTGAGCCCGGTCTGCACCGGCTGGTCCAAGTGGCCGAGCGGTGCGAAATTCGTCGTTAGTTTGGGCGCTAGGCTGGCGGCCGATGCTGATCCGAGCAAAAGCGCCACTTCGCATCTCATTCGCCGGGGGCGGCACCGACGTCCCGCCGTTCCCGGCCCGGGAAGGCGGCCTCGTGCTCAACGCGACCATCAACCGTTATGCCTACGGGACGCTGCGCTCTCGCTCGGACGAGAGCATCACGATCCACTCCTACGACTACGGGTCCTCGATCGAGTTGTCGGTAGGCAAGACGCCGGTGTTCGATGGCCGGCTCGACCTGGCCAAGGCCGCGATTAAGCGCTTCACCGGCGACGTCGAGAGCGGGTTCGACTTGGCTCTCCATTCCAACGCGCCACCCGGATCGGGACTCGGAGCCTCGTCGGCGATGATGGTCGCCCTGATCGGTGTGCTCAAGGAGTTCAGCAATATCCCCGTCACCGACTATGAGCTGGCCGAGCTGGCGCACCGCATTGAGCGTGAGGAACTGGGAATCAGCGGTGGGCGCCAGGACCAATACGCGGCCAGCTTCGGCGGCTTTAACTTCATCGAGCTTTACGGCGACCACGTGGTCGTGAATCCGCTCAGGATCGCCGATGACATCGTGCTCGAACTCGAACACAACCTCCTCCTCTGCTACACGGGAACAACTCGGCAGAGCGACCACATCATCGACGACCAGGTGGAGCGTTACGAGCGCGGCGAGCCCGAGGCGATAGCCGGTCTGAGGGCGCAGAAGGAGCTCGCGGTCGAGATGAAGAACGCGCTTCTCCAGCGCCGGCTGGCCGACTTCGGGGAGCTGCTCAACGCCGCCTGGCAAGCCAAGCGACGAATGTCAGACCGGATCTCCAACCCACGGATCGACGAGCTCTACGACAGCGCCCGAGCCGCGGGCGCGTTAGGCGGAAAGGTAACCGGAGCGGGGGGTGGCGGGTATCTCCTGCTGTACTGCGACGGGAACCACAAACACGAAGTGGCTCAAAAGATGCGTGAGCTGGGAGCCGAAGTCGACGAGTTCGCCTTCGAGCATTCGGGTATCAGGACGTGGAGAGTTAATGGCGACAACTGATCACAATCCCGTCCAAGATCGGGTCGAGACCACGGCACGGGTCGAGACCGCAATCCAGGATTCCATTGCCGTCCGCGAGAGGCTGCTCGACGAAATGTCGGTGGCAGCTGTGGTCAGCGCGGCGGAGATGGTCACTCGATCCCTTGCTAGAGGAGGAAAACTGCTGCTGTTCGGCAACGGAGGCAGCGCCAGCGATGCGTCGCATATCGCGGCGGAGTTCGTTGGCCGGTTTCAGCGGGAGCGTCGGGCCTTTCCTGCCATCTCGCTTGCCGCGAACCAGTCCTCCCTGACTGCGATTGGCAACGACTACGGGTTTGAGCACGTGTTCGCGCGGCAGGTGGAGGCCTTCGCCGCTCCGGGCGACGTGGCCATTGCCATCTCGACGAGTGGCCGGTCTGCCAACGTCCTGGCGGCAGTGCGGTGCGCGCAGCGGCTCGGGCTGGGCACAATCGGCCTGACGGGGGAGACAGGAGGCGAGCTCGGCGCTCTGGTCGACATTTGCCTCCGGATCCCAGCCAGCAGCACGGCCCGCGTCCAGGAGGGTCACATCCTGCTGGCGCACGTCCTGTGCGAGCTGGTCGAGCGCGAACTCGCCTGAGCGCCGTCTTCCTCGACCGGGACGGGGTGATTAACCGCAAGGTCCCGGAGGGGGAGTACGTGACCTCGTGGGCGGAGTTCGAGTTCCTGCCCGGGGCGCTCGAGGGGCTGGCGCTCCTGGCTGAGGCGCCACTCAAGGTCATCATCGCCACCAACCAGCGCGGGATCGCCCGGGGGCGGATGACCGAGGAGGACCTGGCGGACATCCACCGCCGGATGCTGGCGGCCGTCGCTGAGAGCGGGGGCCGGATCGACGCCATCTACCACTGCCCCCACGAGGCGGGCTGCGCCTGTCGTAAGCCCGGGACGGGGATGTTCGAGGCGGCGGCCTCGGAGTTCGATCTGCGGCTGGACGAGACGGCGGTCGTGGGGGACAGCCCGTCCGATATGGAGGCGGTGTCGCGGATTGGCGCGGTGGGGGTGCTGGTGGCTGCGGGCGAGAGGGAGAGGCCCGGGCCGGACTACGTCGCTCCAGACCTAGCTGACGCGGTGCGCTGGTTGCTGGATGAGCGATAGCTATAAAACCGTGGGCTGCGACGCCGTTCTATAGCCATTTATAGGCGCTGCTCCTATAAACGGCTATAGATCCCTAGGCTTCTGAGATCTCAGCGTCGAACGGGTAATTGCGGCGTACGAACCGTGCGCAGTGCGGGACGGTGAAGTCGAGGAAGCCGCGCCGCGGCGAATAAACAACGGCGCTGCGCATCAGGCCGTCTCTCACGGGGGACAGGGATGACGTGGTGCGACCGAGGAGATCGGCAACGCCCGCAACCCGCTGCGGCCCGTCCCCGAGATGGGCAAGCGCGGCAACGTAGCGACGCTCGTTGTTTGTGAGCCTGCCGATCCTGTTCTCGTAGAACTCCTCATCGAGATCGGCCTCGACGATGGGCTGCGCCGCCTCAACGTCGCCGATCTTGATCGTCGGGTCGTCGTCCAGGCTCCAGACCCGTCGCCCGTACTCCTGTAGAAAAAACGGATAACCCTCCGTCAGCGTGAAGACGCGGTGCACCGCCTCCTCCTCCCACTTCACGTTCTGGCGTTCAGCCGGGAGGACGAGAGCGGCGCGCGCCGCCGCACGGCTCAGCGCCCCGATCTTCGGGACGATGAACATCCGTTCGGCGTAGGACTTCGCATCGGTGGTGAGGACGGGAAGAAGCGGCAGACCCCCTCCCACGAAGACCACGGGGAGCCCTTTCTGCTTGGCGCGATGGAGCGCCATGATCAGCGCCTCGTATTCCTCTTTGGCCGCGTTCTGGAGCTCGTCCAGGATCAGCGCGAATCCGATTTCCGCCTCCTCCGCGGCCTGCCCGACAGCGACGAGCACATCACGCAGGTCTTCAGACAGGATCCCGGAGTCCGCAACGCCAGTCGCTGCATCAACTTCGATCTTGAGCGAAGCGACGCCGCCGAAGGTGACTTCAAAGGACTTGAGCGCGCGTAGCGCGTTGCGGACCTTCTCGCCGGCTCGCTTCTTGGCGTCCATTCTTAACAGCGCGGTCCTGGCGACCCGCGTCACGAGGGCGATCAGCGGGGTGGTCCGCCCCACCTCCTTGGTGTCGGCGTACCAACCTGCATCGGTGCACATCGCCTCGAACTCGTTCAGCAGCACGGTCTTCCCCACACCCCGAAGCCCGGTGATCAGGACATGGCGCTCGGTCCCGCCCTCGCTGACCTGGGTGATGATGCTCCTCAGGTGCTGGAGCTCTTGGTCGCGGCCGGTTAGGGCTGGGGGCTTCACGCCCGAGTCCGGGGTGAACGGGTTGCGTGTGTCCGGTCCGCGAGCCATCGGTGCCACGCGAAATATACTGCTTTATAGCTATGTATAGGTAAAAGTCCTATAGATCGCTATAGAAGACTATGGAGAGGCTTGAGGCATCCAGGCGGCGAACCCGGCGTGCCATCATTGTCTTCATGGACGAACACGATCCCAACGATCAGGGCTTCGGCGAGACGATCCGCTCGATCGCCGAGGAGCTCGGGCGCTACATCGAGCGCTCGGCCGAGAGCGTCGACCTCGACGAGATGGCGGACTCATTTGGCGTGGACTCCGACCGGGTCAGAGACTGGGTCGAGACCGCCGGCGGCTGGTTCCGCGCCCAGGCGGAGAACATCGGCGACGAGGTGGCGCGCAAGATGGGCGAGCAGGCACCGCCCGCGCGGCCCGCGCCGCGGCGTGAGGACCCGTTGGGCGGCGCCGGTCCCCACCCGCTTGATCTCCCCACCGATGAGCAGGGCTTGGCGTTGGCGGCGCTCGACTCAGGGCGCTGGACGGTCGAGCCGGGCACCGAGACCTTCGCCGCCCGGGGCGAGGGGCCTGGTCCGCGCGATGCGCTCGGCCTGGTTCGGGAGCTCCGCGTCCGCGACTGGATCTCCGGCGACGGGCAGCTGACCCTGGTTGGCCGTCACGCGCTCAGCCGCTGGCTCGACTCCACCGACACCCCGTAGCGAGCCGGCGCGGCCGTCGCGCCCCACGGGCTTGGCCGTCACATAAGCTCCGTCCCCATGAGCCTGACCGAGCAGGTACTGCGCCTTCACGAGCGTCTGTACAAGGCGACCGATGGGCGCATGGGGCATCGGATGATCGGCGTGCCCACGCTGCTGCTGCGGACGACCGGTCGCCGCTCGGGTCAGACGCGGACCAATGCCCTCGTCTACGCCCCGGACGGGGATGACCTGCTCGTCGTCGCCTCCAACGGCGGCGCGGACCGCCCCCCGGCCTGGCTGCACAACCTGACCGCTGACCCCAGCGTCGAGGTCCAGGTCGGGCGGGAGCGCCGGCGCGGCACCGCGCGGGTCATCGAGCCGTCCAACCCGGACTACGAGCGCGTGTGGAAGCTGGTCAACGAGAACAACAAGGACCGCTACACCGCCTACCAGAAGCAGACGAGCCGGCCGATCCCGGTCATCGCGATCACGCCCAGCTGAGCGGCCTGAGTCACGAGCCGGGCTTGCGGGCCCGGATGATCGCCGCGCCGGCGTGCTCGTGCACGCGGTGGGTCTCGCGGATCTCGATCCCATCAAATCCGGCCGCTTCGAGCCCCGCGCGGAACTCGGCCTCGGTGAGCGCGCCGGCGATGCAGCCCGTCCACGCCGCCATGTCGGCCCGGGTCGCCTCGTCCATACCCGGGTCGGCGATGACGTCTGAGACGGCGAACCGTCCGCCGGGCCGGAGCACCCGGGCGGCCTCCCGGATCACGGCCCGCTTGTCGCCGGAGAGGTTGATCACGCAGTTGGAGATCACGACGTCGACCGTCTCGTCGGCCAGCGGCAGCTCCTCGATGTATCCCTTGAGGAACTCGACGTTCGCCACGCCGGCTTCGGCCGCGTTGCGGCGGGCGAGCTTCAGCATCTCGTCCGTCATGTCCAGTCCGATCGCCCTGCCGCTGGGGCCGACCCGGCGGGCGGCGATGAGCACATCGGCACCGGCTCCCGAGCCGAGGTCGAGGACGGTCTCGCCCTCGTGGAGGTCGGCCACGGCGGTCGGGACGCCGCAGCCGAGCGACGCGTCGAGGGCGGAACCCGGAGCCGCCTCGGTGTCGCGATAGAGGGTGGCGCCGAAGACGCCCGTCGCGTCCGCGCCGCTGCAGCACGTGGCCTCAGCAGCGGCGGCGGAGCGGGCGGCGGCGGCGTACTTCTCACGTACCGCCTCGCGAACACTGCCGCCGCGGGAGGTTGCCGGCGCCTCCGGACCGCAACAGCCGGTCTCTAGCTCAGCCACGCCGATAACTCCTTGAGGGCTTCGGGTTTGACGTAGTAGTAGGCCCAGAGGCCCCGGCGCTCGGAGTCGACGATCCCGGCGGCGCGGAGCTTTCCAAGGTGATGCGAGAGCGTCGGCTGGGAGATGTCGAACAGCGGGACGAGCTCGCAGACGCATACCTTCCCGGCGTGCTTGCGCAGAACGTCGACGAGCTGGAGCCGGATGGGGTCGCCGAGGGCCTTGGCCACCTCGGCCATGCGAGTCGCCTCGCCGCGCTCGACATCCGGGTAGGCGACCGGCTCGCAGCACCGCTCCCCGGCCGGGCGCTTCTGCTTCGGGGCCAGCTCCAGATCGATGGGCATCTATCTACGTATACCGATTGAATCGATAGTTGTCAATAGATAGGATCGCCGGGTGGCCCGGGTCCTGTTCGTGTGTGTGCATAACGCCGGCCGCTCCCAGATCAGCCAAGCGCTGTTCAACCGGGCGGCGGCCGGGAGGCACGAAGCTCGCTCGGCCGGAAGCGAACCCAGCGTGCGCGTTCACCCCGAGGTCATCGAGGTGATGGACGAGCTCGGGATCGACCTGCGCGAGGAGACGCCCAAGCCGCTCACCCGCGAGCTGGCCGAGTGGGCAGACGTGGTCGTCACGATGGGCTGCGGCGACGCCTGCCCCTACATCCCCGGCAAGCGCTACCTGGACTGGGCGCTCGAGGACCCGCGGGGCCAGCCGATCGAGGCGGTGCGAGCGACCCGGGATGAGATCGCCCGCCGGACCCACGCACTGCTGGTCGAACTCGGCGCGCCCAGCCGGACGACGAGCTGATGGGACGCGGGATCCCCTCGCTCCGCCGGCGCCTCCTGGCCGAATTCCTCGGCGCCGCGTTCCTAACCGCGGTGGTGGTCGGCTCCGGCATCGCGGCGCAGCGCCTCTCACCGCACCAAACGGGCTTGGAGCTCCTGGAGACCGCCGCCGCCACCGCGGGCGGCCTGTTCGTGATCATCCTCATGTTCGGGCCGGTCTCCGGCGGCCACTTCAACCCGGTCGTCTCGCTGGCCGACGCTCGCTTCGGCGGAATCAGCGGGCGTGACGCGCTCGCCTATGTCCCGGCCCAGATCGCGGGCTGTTTCACCGGCGCCATCGTCGCCAACGGCATGTTCGCGCTATCGGCGATCAGCATCTCGACCAAGCACCGAGCCTCACCCGCCCACCTGCTGGCCGAGGTGATCGCCACGGCCGGGCTGGTGCTGGTGATCTTCTCCCTGGCCCGGACCCGGCGCCCGTCGCTCGCGCCGGCGGCGGTGGGGGCCTACATCGGCGCCGCCTACTGGTTCACCAGCTCGACCAGCTTCGCCAACCCGGCGATCACTGTCGGGCGCATGTTCTCCGACACGTTTCCCGGCATCGCCCCGGCATCGGCACCCGGCTTCATCGCGGCCCAGATCGTCGGCGGGGTGGTCGGGGTCGGCTTGGTCTGGGTTCTGTATCCGGACCTCGGCCCGGACGAGGCCGCCGAAGTGGTCGTGCCGCAGGTCGCTGATTAGCCTCCACGGCGTGTCCCACGCCATCGAGGATCGCAATCGAAGGATGCTCCGGGCGCGTGACACGATGGACCGGGCGTTCGCGCGGCCGCTCGACGTGGCGACGCTGGCGCGCGTGGCGCACGTCTCGCGGGCCCACTTCAGCCGGGAGTTCCGGGCCACGTTTGGGGAGACTCCGCATCGCTACCTGCAGCGGCGGCGGGTGGAGCGGGCGATGGAGCTCCTGCGGGAGACCGACCGGCCGGTGACCGAGATCTGCTTCGACGTCGGCTTCGGCAGTCTGGGGACGTTCAGCCGCACCTTCCGGACGATCGTCGGTGAGTCACCCTCGAGCTACCGCGCGCGCTTCAGCGGCGACGGGACGCGGCTACGGGTGCCGGCGTGCTGGGCCATGACCTGGCTTCGCCCCGCCGGCTGAGAACAGCACAAAAGGAGAAGCGATCTTGGCCGGCGGCGGTTAGCGTGCCGCCCATGATCAACCGCATCTCTCACACATTCATCCATGTCCTCGATCAGGACGAGGCGCTCGACTTCTACGTCGGCAAGCTGGGTCTGGAGGTCGGTTCGGACGCCGATCTGGGCCCCATGCGCTGGCTCACGGTGCATCCCCCCGGCCAGCCCGAGGTCCAGCTCGTCCTGATGAAGCCCGGTCCCCCGGTCTACGACGACGCCACGGCGGAGCAGGTCCGCGAGCTCGTGGCCAAGGGCGCGTCGGGCGGCGGGGTGATCTTCGAGACCGACGACTGCCGGGGCACCTACGAGGCGCTCCGTTCCGCCGGGGTCGAGTTCACCCAGGAGCCGACCGAGCGCTTCTACGGCACCGACTGCGGGCTGCGCGATCCGTTCGGGAACCCGATACGGATCACCCAGCCGCCCGAAGGTCCGGTGGTCGTGCCGTCGCCCGAGGAACTCGAGGCCCAGCGCTAAGCGGCGGCGCGCCGGCTGTCACGCAGGCAGTAGTTCCAGGCTCCCCACGTGGCGAGGACGCAGGACCTGAAAGTGGCGATGATCCAGAGTCGCCAACTTTGGCTCGCGCAACCGTTCGGTCACGGCGAGCACGGCGGCGTCGACAAAGCCGAGGCGGAGATCTGCATAGGTCTCAAGTAGCTCGCTAACCCGTACGTAGTCCTCTCGCAGGAGGGGATCGATCTTGAACGCCCCTCGGTCCGCGTCGGCGAGGAAGTGTCTGAAAGCGTTGGCGTCTCCTGCCTGGCGCAGCAGGTACTCGAGTTCGACCAGCACCGGCGATGGGACGACGCGCGTCTCGGTCACGCTCTGGAGGAGCTCGGCGCAGGATCCGTGATGATCGTCGCGCGGCTCGATGGCCGCAAGCAGCACTCCCGTGTCTAGGACGAGACCCAAGGCTCGGGTTCGTAGGCGTCGTTCGAGGCGAGTTCGGACAGATCGCGTCGGCCCGAGATCCCGATCCCGATGATCGAAGTCGGCGGTGGTCGCGTTCCGGCGTCGCGCAAGTCAGCCTCGAGTGCGTCGCGGACGACTTGGGCGATCGAGACGCCGCGTTCGTGCGCCCGTTGCTTTGCCCGGCTTAGGAGCTCTTCGTCAGCCTGAAAGATCACCCGACGCATGCGGCATCATGATATCACTTTTCCTCCCGGAGGCTGCCAGGCCGCCGGTATAGCCTCATTGGCAGTGGCGTCGAACCGCGCACGAAAAGAACGAGCCAAGCGCGCCGTGAGTGCCGGCGGCAAGAAGCTGGCCCGGGGGGCCAAGGACGTCTCGAGCATGGCGATTCGAAAGTCTCTCCGCCAGACCGATAAAGCCGCCGCAGACCCGGCCGCCTACTTCAACGGCGAGTACGAGCGTCGGGTGCGCGAGCTTGGCCACGCGAACATCCTCATCAGCGGCCAGACCGGGGTCGGCAAGAGCACGCTGATCAACTCCGTCTTCCGCGCGCCGCTCGCGGCGGAGGGCGTCGGTAAACCCGTGACCAAGCTGGTCCAGCAATACAAGGTCGAAGGGGTGCCGGTGACCATCTACGACACGCCCGGTATCGAGCTGGGGCGCGCGAAGCGAGCGGTCATCCGCGAGTACAAGCGGACCATCAAAGACTCACTCAGCCGGCCGCTCGATGAGCACGTGCACATCGCCTGGTACTGCATGAGCGCCGAGACGGCTCGCCTCCAGGACTACGACATCGACGTCGTCAAGGCTCTCGCGGAGGAGGTTCCGGTACTCATCGTCCTGACGCAGTGCGTCGACGATGAGCGCGCGCAAGCGTTGGAGGACGCCATTGCCGCCGAGCATCTCCCCATCCATGGGCCGCCGTTGCGCACACTCGCGCGGGAGCGGACGGTCGCGGGGCACACGATTCCCTCCCACGGCCTGGAGGAACTGGTTGAACGGACCCACGAGATCCTCCCCGAGGGGGTGAGGCGGGCGTTCACAAACGCCCAAGGGGTAGCCATCCGCCTGAAGGTCCGCCACGCGCGCGCGGTGGTCGCGACGGCGGGCGCAGCGGCCGGCACCGTGGGGGCGGCGCCGATCCCGATCTCCGACGCCGTCGTCCTGATGCCTATCCAGATGGGGATGCTGGCCGGGGTCAGCGCGATCTTCGGGGTCGACGTCAGCCGAGGTCGCATCACCGATCTCATTCGCGGGCTCGCCAAGAGCGGCGGAACCGAGGTGGCCGGCCGGTCGCTCGCCCAAGCGCTGCTCAAGGTCGTGCCCGGAACTGAGCTGATCAACGCGGCTGTGGCGACCGGGATAACCGTCGCGCTCGGCGCGGCCCACATACAGCTCTGCAAGGAACTCCTCCAGCGACAGGCATCCGGCGAGGCGATGACGAACGCGGAGATGCTGTCGTTTCTCCTCGACGCCTATCGCCGGGCGTGGCGGGCGGGTGGTCAGGCCTGGGGAAAAATGTCGGCCGGCTGAAAGAGCGAGCGCCTTCCCAAGCGGTCTGCGGGAGTCGAACCCGTGTTGCGGCGCCTTACCGCTCGACGCCCCATCGATCCGGAAGGCATCCTCAGAGGTGTGCGATCGTATTTACCCCCGGCGACTGTTGGTCTGGTGCAGGACGCGCTCAACGAATTCGCCCTTTCGCTCGGTGTAGCTCTCGTAGTCCAGGCCAGCGAGCCGCAACTTCAGCTCGTTGTATTCGGCCAGGAGCGCTGGATCGTTGATCAGCGCATCACGAAATGGCCCGAAAAAACCGTCTGAGTCCGAGCCAGCAACGACCAACTGGACGCCGACCGGAGGCTCAGATTCACCTGGAGCTTTGAAGCTGGCCAGCGTCCCGGTCCAGTTGTGGAGCTGATGGACGGTGTACCGGCCTCGCAGAAGCACGACGGCCTTAGCGAAGGCACACTCGCGAACGCGCACAAGTAGGTCGACGTCACCTTTAGTGAGCGCCCCAGGAACAGCGCTCGCGCCAACGTGCTCTATCTCGGCCGTCGGGAGTAGCGCGGCTACCTCCCGGCGATGGGCCTCGAAGGCCGCTGTAGCCAGGTCTTCAATCTCTCCCTGGCGTCTAATCCGGACTAGGCCACCCGAGCATCATCGCGTGAGACGCACCGATCCGAGGCGGAACGGTCTCCCGACTCGGCTGTCGCGGCGTCTATCTTGCGCGCCATGAGCGACGCGAGTGACACGCCGAGCGCGCGGGTGTGCAAGGTCTTCGCCCTGGTCGACCTCGAGTCTTCCTGGCTTGCCGAAGCCAAGCAGAAGGGGCTAGGCACGTTCGTGGGGTCCTACTTCGCCAACCATGACCACCTGAGCGTGAACGTGAAGCTGTCAGCGGAACTCTGCGACGGCAGGCGGATCGCGGCGCGAACCGGGCATTTCGGGATGAGCGGCCCGCGGCACGGTATCTGGCACCGCTGGCATGGACCGCCCTTGCCCGCCGATCCCGAGCAAGCGAATCGACTCACGCTCACCGAGCATCACGTCGACCAACATGACATCGAGGACGGAATCAATCAGATGCTGGGGCGCGACCCAGAGCTGCATCACCCTCCGCGGTTGGCTTGGGATGGCCTGATCGCGACGCTCGCCGAGGCCGGCGTGCACGTGACCGAGCAAGACCTGATCGAGACGCCGCTCACCGTCGAACTGACTTCCGACGTTCAGTCTGAGCTCGGCCCGTCGTAGAACCGCACCTGCGGGGGAAATCAGAGGCGAGGGCCGCTCTTGAGCCGCGATGAAGCAGCCTCGAAATCACCGCGACGGGCTCAAACTCGGGCACAACCGAACGCCCAACGAGCGCAGCGTTCAGCTCAGATCTCGTCGAGCAGCTGGATCGCTTCGATATCGGCGAGGTCCTGGGCGGAGCTTCGCCGCCGCTTGAGCTCGATCAACGTGGCCCGGTTCATCACGCGGACCGGGTCACCGTCAAGCTCGTACACCTCGGCCTGCTCGACCAGCGCCGGCCAGTCGGGCAGCCCCGGGATTCGCTGGACGACATCGATCTGGCCAAACCGGGTGAGCACCGTGGCGTTAGATCCCTTGTGCATCCCCCATCGCTCCCGCGGCCCGAACCGCCGGTCGGGGTTGAGCTTCAGCACGGCCTCGATCGACATGAGCCATTCCGCCACCCGATCGAGGTTTCCCTGATCAGCTGCCACGACGATGTCCAGGTCCTCGGTGTTGCGCACGAATCCGTAGAACACCATCGCCAGCGCCCCGAACAACACATAGTCCACCTGGTGCTCCCGAAGCCCGCCGAGCAGTCCGCGCAGGTCGACAAGCGGCTCGGTCATCGGATGCGCTTGGTCGAGGACCGGATCCAGGCGGCGTCGCGAGACAAGCGCTCGAACAGCTCGACACGCTGCTCGACAGTCATACGCTTCTCACGGGCGATCATCTCGACCCGCGCACGATCCTCGCGCAGCGCCGATTTCGCCCGGGCCGCATCGGTCTGGATCACGCGTTCCTCATCCATGAAGCGGATTCTGCCACCGGCACCGGGTGGGCCGGCATCCATCCCTCGCTCGCCTCCGCGAGGGCCGACCTTCTCCCGGGGGAGGCCAGGGGGAAGAACGGCCGTGACCTTCCTAACGAGCTCCAGATGCAGCCGCAGTCGCGGGCACGAGCGTGCGGCGCCTCAGGCGTGATGACGCAGCGAGCCGGCTCGCTTCGTCCTCATTGCCGCCTTCCCACCATGGGCCAGGCAAGTCGAGCCGGTTCTCGTCCGTGACGAAGCGACGGGCGATCCAGAATGACCTAAGTGGCGCCTTAGCTTCGAGATTCGCTGGCTACGGGCTCAAGTGCGACCGCGGATCGACGCCGCGCCAGGCAACGCGGGCAGTGCCGCGGCTGCAGAGAAAGCACGACCACGGTCACTACCAGCCCGCAGCGCGGGCACCTCACGGCCGCGGACGTCGATGCGACATCCCCGTCACCACCCCGGCTGCGCTTCCTCTGCGCCGGCGAACGCACGGGTAGCTCGTAGCTGCGAGGGGGCAAGAGTCGTTCCTTTGGCGTGTCGTCCCGGGTAAGCGACCGCTCACGCGCCGCTCGCCGTATGCGGTCCGGGTCTCCCGGGCCTCCTAGAAACAAGCTATGTCGCTAGCGCATCTCGCTACCACGTCATTTGTCACATTGCGCGTCGACGGGCGACCGCGCTGCCGCGCTGCCGGGCCCACAACCGGAGCACTAGGTCAAGACTGTGCCTCGTTCGTACAGACGTGCTCTGATCTCTGCTTCGCTGGTCGGCTTACCTTCGGTGTCGGTGTGCCTATGCCTAGGTCCTGCCGTGCTGCCCTTCACTGAGGGGAGACCGCCCGCCGTCGCACAGAATGACCGCCCGGTCGCCCTTCCCCCGGTGGGGAAAAATGTCGGCCAGCTGAAAGATCCGGACGTTCAGTGACGATTAGGGAGGCATGAGGGCGGGATCGGAGGAGTCGGCGCGGTTCACCGCGGTGTATGAGGCGAGCTATGGCGCTATCCACGCCTACGCCTCCCGCCGGGTTGGCCCGGCGGCTGCCGATGAAATCGCCGCGGAGACGTTCCTCATCGCGTGGCGGCGCATGGACGCGCTGCCGGCAGACCCGTTGCCCTGGCTCTACGGCGTGGCGCGGAACATCGTGGCGCGCCACTACCGGGCCAGCGGCCGCCGCGCGGCCACCGCAGCCGCGCTGACGAACGAGCGCGCGGGAGTGCAGCCGGGCTTTCCTGACTCCGGCGATCCGGCGCTGTGGGAGGCCTGGGAACGAATGCGGCCGGCCGATCGTGAGGTCCTTGCCCTGATTGCCTGGGAGGAGCTGTCCGTCGCCGAGGCCGCCCAGGTACTCGGCTGTCCGGCGCCGGTGTTCTCCGTCCGCCTACACCGCGCCCGTCGTCGACTGGAGCGGCTGCTTGCTGCTGGCGCGGTCGATTCCGATTCTTCTCGAGTCCTCTCGGAGGCGTGATGCCCACCACCCCCAACGACATCCTGACCCGACTGCGCGCCGCGAACCCGGCCCCGGTCTCGCCCGAGCGGGTGCGGGAACCGGCCGCCCAGGCCACTCTCGAACGGATCCTCGACGACCCCGGCTCAGGTCCGGCGCCGCGCTCGCCGCAACGGCCGCCGCGCCGGCGCCGTCGGTGGCTGAGTGCCTCGCCGGTCCTTGCCTCAACGCTTGTCGCCCTCGCCGTGCTGGGGGGCGCGCTCGTCCTCCTGGGGCGCGGACATGCTCCGGCGCCGGCATCCCGACCGCCGGGTGGGGGGATTGCGGCGCTCATCGCCCACACCCCCCGGCGCCAGCTCGACAAGGAGATGGGGCACGTCTTGGCGGCGATGGCGCGCGTCCAGAGCTCGAGGGCATGCCGCTCGCAACAGCCGTCCCGTACCACCTACATCCAGGGATCGCCCGGGTCCGACCTGCTCTCGATCCTCGGCGTCCTCCGGCGCCCGGCCACCGTGGCCGACCACTTCACTCGGCAGAACATAGGCCTTGGCCCCGTGCCCGACGTCTACCGGGCCTCCATTCGGCGGGCGTTCTCCGCGGGCGGGATCTCCTACTACCTCGTGCCCTCGCGCTTTGACCCCGCGACAACTCCGTCCGCCGGTTGCTTTGTCCTGATGGGGGTGGCGCTCAATCGCGACCTCCCCAAGGTCCCGGTCGCACTGCGCAAGCCGACTCGGGAGATCGGGGCAGCCGTGATCGCCTACTGGAGCAGTCTTGGAAAGCCGGCGTCCCCGGACAGACTCTGCCTCGTCTCGGTGGGCGCCAACGAGACCAGTTCGTCGTGTGGAATGACCCCCCAAGGCATCCGGGCGGGGTTCGCGACCGAGAACGCTCTGGGGATGCCGATGGATACCTTCAGCGGCGTCGTGCCCGACGGCGTCGCCACGGTGACCCTGATCTTCCCGGCGGGCGGCAAGGCCGTGACGACTCAGGTCCACGGCAACGTCTACGGGGTGCATTTCACGTTCCACCCCGTGCGCGGCTCGCACTCGCCGCCGGCCCCCACGGTCATCTGGCGCGCCTCCGACGGCCGCGTGCTGAAGCGCTTCTCGACGTCAAACGCGGCGACACGCGCCTATGTCTGCGCGAAGAGCCCGGTCGCTTGCCTACTCCTGCAGGCCACGACCGCGGACGGGCACGTGTCCAGCGGCCCCGTCCGCTCGGTGAGGCGTTGACTTAGCCCGTTTCCAGCGGGTGGCCCGGCTTCACGGGTACCACCGTGGGTCCGCTCTCCAGCCGAAGCAGCGGCGTCACCGCCGCCTCGATCCCCGCGGTCAGCACGTCGATGTCGCTTGAGCTGTCGTAGTCGCCGGTGACCCCGAAGTAGAGCCCGCCGTCGTAGGAGAAGATGGCGATCGAGATCCGGACGTGGCCGATCAGCGGCACGAAGGGATAGGACTGAAGCAGGCGGCGACCCAGCGTCTGGAGCGGCTGCTGGGGACCGGGGACGTTGGTCACCCCCGTCTCGACGCCCAGACTCGGCGAGCGCGCGGCCAAGCGGCCGCCGAGGGCCAGGAGCATCGGCGGGGCAAAGCCCGACAGCGAGGTCAGGACGTCGCCCGCCACGGCCTGCTTTGACTCCTTGAGGCGGTCCATCTGAGCCCGGATCGTGGTCAGCCGCCGCGCCGGGTCCGGGATCCCGACGGGGAGCTCGGCGAACATGGCCGAGACGCGGTTGTTGTAGACCCCGTGCTCGCCGGGGCGCCGGACCGAGACGGGGATGAGGGCCCGCACCGAGCGCCCGGTGACGGGCTCGCCGCGTTCCTCCAGCAGATCGCGCAATCCGCCCGAGACGAGGGTCAGGACGACGTCGTTGACGGTCCCGCCGAGCGACGCCCGGATCGCCTTGACGTCGCTCAGGTGGACGTAGGCCGTGCTCCACTTGCGGTGCGGCCCGACCGAGCCGGTGAGCGATGACGGGGGGAGGGGGCGGAGCAGGCCGGCGCTGGCGAGCGTTCCCTTGACCACGTCGACGGCTTGGCCGGCGGTGTTCCGCGGCCGGCGGACCGCCGCCCGGACCATGCGGAGCTGCTCGGAGGGGTTCAGCGTCTGGCGGGCCAGCGTCCGCGCCACGAGCTCGGCGCGGCTCGGCTCGGGGACCGGGGCCCAGGGCTGATCGGTGCTGGGGGCGGGCGCGTCGTCGAACATCACCGTCATCAGGTCGGTGGCCGAGACGCCGTCGACCATCGAGTGGTGGACCTTGGAGAGGAGCGCCCAGCGGCTCTCGCTGAGGCCCTCGATCATCCAGATCTCCCACAGCGGCTTGGTCCGGTCCAGGTGCTGGGCGAAGATGCGAGCGGCGGTGGTGCGGAGTTCGGCGTCGCTTCCGGGCGCGGGCAGGCCGGTGTGGCGCAGGTGGTAGCCGAGGTTGAAGTACGGATCCTCGATCCACACCGGCCGCCCCAGGGAGAGCGGCACGAAGCGCACCTTCTGGCGGTAGCGGGGAACCGCGTCGAGCTTGCTCTCCACCATCTCCCGTAGGCGCTCAAACGGGGGTGCCGGGCCTTCGAAGATGCTGACACCACCGATGTGCATGGGGTTGTTGGGGCCCTCGATGTGGAGGAACGAGGCGTCCATCGGGCTCATCCAGTCCATCGCCGCTCCTCGTCTTCGAGAACCTCGGTGAGCACCCGGTAGACGGCGCGGTTGACCGACATCCCGCAGTGGCTCGAGTCGACCTCGACGTGGGTGGCGTACGGATCCAGGCAGGCCCGCCAGGAGACGATCCCGTCGGTCTTGGAGTAGACCGCGTGGGCATGCACCGACTCCGGCAGGGGCGCCGCCAGGTCGGTCCGGAACTGCTCGCAGCAGGGACCGTCGCCGCACGAGGTCGAGAACATCCGGGGGACGCCCAGATCGCCCAGCCGAGCGATGGTTTGCACTGCGCGCAGGGTGCCGGGGCCGACATCCAGCGGATCGAGCACGGGCGAGCCGAGCATCACGAGCGCCCCGACGAGCTGAGGATTGCGCACCGCCAGGACCCGCGCGAGCTCCCCGCCCCGGCTCTGGCCGACGATCACCACCGGGCGCTGGGCGCGGAGGGCCAGGCGGCGCAGGCGTGCCTGGAGTCCGGTGACGATTCGCTCGCTGCAGTCGACGTTCAGCCGCAGCCCGGCGGCCGCCGTGCGTGATCCGCGGCGACGGAGCCAGCCCGCGAGCACCCCCAGCGAGGGGTCGCCGGCCATGAAGCCGGGAACGAGCAGAACCGAGGCCGCGCTGGCCTGCCGGCGCGGGCGCAGAAACCGAGGATCGGCGGCCAGCTGGGCCAGCTCGAGCCCGTAGCGAAGCTCGCCGCGTAGACGCGGATCGACAGCTTCACGCTGGGTGAGCGGCGAGCGCACCGCTCCCAAGGTTATTGGTCGCTGGGCCTCACGGCGTAGTGGTAGACGGGCATCGGGGTCAGACGCGCATGCGGGGATCTACGTACAGGTTGTAGACCTGGAATTCGCTCGTCTTCCCACCCGGAACGAGGGTGATCTGCATCGGCTGCCAGCCGGCCGTGTTGTTGGGCTGGAGGCGTGTATCTGCCCGGTATTCCTGGGGTTGCCCCACGTGTTCGTGCCCTCATAGGCGACGTAGAAGAACACGCCCTCGGCGCCTTTGACGTTCCGCACCATCGCGCGGGCGGTGGGGTAGCTCGAGGTCACGCAGATGACCGGGCTCACGGCCTTTGACCCGCTGGGCAGATCGAGGACCGTGCTGGTCGAACCGTTGGCCAGGGTGGTGGTGACGGCCTTGGCGCCGCCGCTCAGTTGCCAGTCCGCCCCGTTGAAGCTGCCTGGGCTCTGCCCCGGGACGAGCATGTACTCGCTGGTGTCGCCCCAGGCCGCGAAGGGCTGGGAGAGCATCGGGTTAGAGCAGGCCGACGTGTCGACGCTCAAGCTCGCTGCCTCGGCGGGGGCGACGGCGATCGTCAGGCCGACGGTGGCAGCGGCGGCCGCCGCGGCCAGGGAAATCGTTCGAACCGTGAAAAGGGGACGCTTCATCAAGTCACCATCCTTGGTGCACTGGCAACCGAGCTATCTCGCCCTGCGCGAGACCTCAAGCTTTGCGTCCCCGGCTCACGCCGGGTTTGCCCTTTTCAGTTGTCGCTTACCTTCGGTTGATCGGTCCTGGGGACGTGGGCCTGCAGTGGCGTGGACACATGTCCGACTCCAGCGATGAAGACGTCCCCACGCGCCGATATTTAGGCGATGGCCTTCCGCCCCAGCCTGGAAGAACAAGAACTCCTGGCCGACACGCTCCGCCAGGAGGCCGCAGGGATGACGCCCCGGGACCGGCTCGGCGAGGCCCTGGTCGGCGCCGGCTTCTGTGTCGCGGCTGCCGCGATGCTCCTGCTCCGACCGCCCGGCGGCTTCCCGGTGGCGCCGGCGCTGCTCTGCTTCGTCCTCCTCGTGCTGGCCACACGCGTCCGCTTCGACACCGCGTTCGGCATCACGGTGGGGACCCAGCTCGCGTTCGTGCCGCTCGCGTTCGCCCTGCCGGTGGCGCTGGTCCCCGTCGCCGTGGTGGCCGCGCTCGTCATCTCCCGCCTGCCTGAGGTCCTGGGCGGAAGAGCCCACCCCAGCCGCCTCCTGCTCATGGTCGGCAACTCGTGGTTTGCCCTCGGGCCCGTCGCCGTCTTCGTGGCTGCCGGGGTGGAGCCGCGGGACGCCGGGTCCTGGCTCCTCCTCCTGGCCCTGGCGGCCCAGTTTGTCGTCGACTTCTCGGTCTCGGCTCTGCGCAACTGGATCGCCCGGGGCGTCAACCCCGCCGCCCAGCTCCACGACAGCTGGGTTTACGCGATCGACGCCGTGCTCTCCGGGATCGCGATCGTGATCGCCGAGGACATCCACGCCCAGCCGCTGGCGGCGCTGGCGGTGATCCCGGCGCTCGGCATCGTGGCCATGCTCGCGCGCGAGCGTCAGGACCATCTTCAGAGCCTGCTCGACCTGAGTACCGCCTATCACGGCACGGCGCTCCTGCTGGGGGACGTAGTCGAGGCCGACGACTGCTACACAGGCCATCACTGCCAGGGCGTCGTCAGCCTCACCGCCGACGTGGCGGCGGAGCTGTCGCTGGGGGCCGAGCAGCGGCGCAATCTGGAGTTCGCAGCGCTCCTCCACGACGTGGGCAAGATCGCCATCCCCAAAGAGATCCTCAACAAGCCGGGCAAGCTCGATCCTCAGGAGTGGGCCGTCATGAAGACCCACGTGCTCGAGGGTCAGAAGATGCTCGATCGGGTCGGCGGATTCATGACCGACGTCGGCGTGATCGTGCGCTCCCACCACGAGCGCTGGGACGGCGGGGGCTATCCGGACGGGCTGGCGGGGGAGGAGATCCCGATCGAGTCGCGCATCATCGCGTGCTGTGACGCCTGGAACGCGATGGTGACCGACCGCCCGTACCGCAGGGCGCTGGCCCATGAGACGGCGATGGCCGAGCTTGAGGCCAACGCGGGGACGCAGTTTGACCCGCGCGTGACCGCCGCGCTCCTCCGGCTCATGGCGGAGACGGTGACGCCCAGTCCGGCCGGCATGAGCGTCGAGAAGGCTGAGGTCAACGTCGTGCCAAGCGCCGTTCCGACGGCGCTCGCCTCATAGCCCGAAGCGCAGCGTCACCGCGGTCCCTGGCCGCCCGTCGCGAGTGCTGACGGCGAGGCTGTCAGACACCTCGGCCATCACGCCTAGCCCGATGCCCAGTCCCGGATTCGCCGGCGCAGCCCTAAAGCCGGCGCCGTCGTCGAGCACCACGACGACCAGCTCCCGGTCATCGCCGACCCATGCCTTCACGGTCACGTCTCCAGGCGGCGGGTCGGGATAGGCATGAACCACGCAGTTGGTGATCGCCTCGCTGACGGCGAGGCGCAGGTTCTCCACCACCAGCCCCCCGGCGCCCGCTTGCTCGGCATAGGCCACGACCTGGGCACGCAGCTCCGGTATCGCCGGTACCTCGGCCCGGCCACGGATCTCTGGGGCCTCAAAGCGAGGCTCGGTCCCCGGCCGATCCTGGGTGGGAATCACTCCCCGGCGTCCCTCCTCGCCCGCTGAGCGCGCCGCTCGGCGATCATCTCGTCGCGGCGTCGGATGAGTTCGTCCCTGTGACGGACGGTCTGCTGGCTCTCGGCGATCAGCGCCATACCCTCATGCCATAGCTCGTCGGCGTGGCGGATCGCAAGCTCCGCCGGTGTCTCCGTCGCGCTCGCCTCGGCGGCCGGCTCGGAGTTCGTGGCCGAGCTCATCTGGCCGAGGAGCGCAACCGGATCGGCTCCTCGCGCCGCTACGCCAGCCGCGGCCCGGGCCAGGGCCGCCTCGCGGATGTACTGGGAGACGCTGATCCCCAGCCGCTCGGCCTCGCCGTCGAGGAGTCGCCACAGATCCTCGCCAAACCGGACCGTCGTCACCTTCATCCCGCGCACCGCTCGCGACATCGCGGGTAATTTTATCGCAATGTATGGCGTTTGCGCCATACACTATGCGCTTACGTGGGTCGGGGTTGGCAGCTCGGGGGGGCTCCGCGAGAATGGGGACCGATGACCAACCCGGCCCACGACTATTCCCGGCCGATCGTCCTGCGGGCGGACTCGTTCCCGATGCGGCTCTATGAGAAGGCCAAGCGCCTCGGGGTGTGGAACCCGGCCGAGCTCGACTTCTCCCAGGACCGGGCCGACTGGGAGGCGATGAACGACGAGCGCCGCATGGCGATCCTGCGCCTGACCGCGCGCTTCCTGGGGGGCGAGGAGGCGGTGACGCTCGATCTGCTGCCGCTCATCCTGGCCATCGCCCGTCAGGGGCGCCTCGAGGAGGAGGTGTTCCTGACCACGTTCCTGTTCGAAGAGGCCAAGCACACCGATTTCTTCAGCCGCTGGCTGCGTGAGGTGGTCGACTCGCCGCGCCTTCCCGGCGCGCCGGAGGCGTCGGTTCAGCTCTTCGACGTCGAGCTGCCGAACGCGATGAACGCCCTGCTTACGGACCAGTCGCCGGCGGCGATCGCGCGGGCCTCGGTGACCTACAACATGGTCATCGAGGGCGTGCTCGCCGAGACCGGCTATCAGAACTACCACCGCTCGCTGGCCGTCAACGGGCTGATGCCGGGCCTGTGCGCCGGGCTCGTGCACATCAAGCGCGACGAGTCCCGCCACATCGCCTACGGCGTCTACCTGCTCAGCCGGCTCGTGGCCGAGGATCCGTCGGTGTGGGACGTGATCGAGGAGCGGATGGCCGAACTGCGCCCGCTGGTCGACGCGATCATCACGGCCGGCTATGAGGCCTACCCGGGCGGCGTCAACCCGTTCGGGCTGCGGGCTGACGAGTTCAGCGACTACGCGGCGCGCCAGTTCCGCAAGCGCTACGAGCGGATCGCCAAGGCGCGCGCGAGCACTCTGGCCGAGATCGAGAACACGAGCGAGCCGGGCGAGGTGGAGGACCTGCTGGCCGAGGTCTGAACGCGAGCTTGACCCCGTTCGGTAGGGGGCCTATGCTCCGCAGTCGCGATGGGGCTTTGGGCGCGGATCGGGCGCTTCTGGAGAGGTGTGTTGCTTTTGGCCGTCGGGCTGGTCGGCGGCGCGGCCGCGGTCGCGGTGGCGACAGTTCCTGATTCGAGCGGCGTGATCCACGGCTGCTACAGCGTCACCACCGGCGCCGCCAAGACCGCCGTGCCCTCGACGGGGGGCCCGAACCTGACCGTCATCGACCCGAGCGCGGGCGAGACCTGCGACACGACGACCTCGGCCTCGGGTGCCCCGCCCACCCAGCGCGAGCTCGACTGGAACATCTCCGGGCCGCAGGGCGCGCCTGGGCAACCGGGCACTCCGGGCCCGCAGGGCCCGCCCGGCAACACGGCGACGGTCACCAAGGGCGGGACGCTCACCCTGTCCGGCGGTCAGGTGCTTCAGGTCGAAGGCGCCGGGGGCGGCGTCACGCTGCCCACCCCACGCCAGAACCTGCCCGGGGGCAGCGAGGTGACGATCGGGGGGCTGAGCTTCCCGATCCTCGACGTCTCGCAGCTGGGCGCGGGCGCCGGTGGCGGGAGGGGCGGCGTGGCGGTGAAGGATCTATCGATCACCAAGACGATTGACAAGGCCTCGCCGACCCTCTTCCAGATGTGCGCCAGCGGCCAGCACATCCCAAAGGTGACCATCACGGTGCGCAAGGCGGGCAGCAAGAAGTACCTGCGCTACACGCTCAGCCAGGTGTTCATCACCTCCATCCAGACCGCCGGGTCGGGGGGCCAGAACAAACCTGCCGAGCAGGTGACCTTCAGCTACGGGAGCATCCAGTACCAGTACGTGAAGCAGTAGCGCGCCGGGTGCGGCGAGGCTCAGCTCGGCTTGACCGGAGCTGAGCTGGCCAGGATCTGACCCCGCCGGCCGAGCGCCCGCACCGCAAAGGTGCCGGCCGCGCTGGTCAGATTGATCCTTGTCTCAAAGCCGCGGGCTGGGGCCGAGGCGACGGGACGGAGCGCTGAAGCGACGGGGCCGGCCAGGACCTGCCAGCGGGCCACCGTGGTGGCGCCGTTCCAGCTGGCGGAGATCGTGACCTGCTCGGCCGGGCCGCGGTGGGCGCTCAGAGCAGGCCGAGTGCTCGGCGTCGCCGTCCATGGCGCGCCGAACACTCGGTAACTGCCGTCGTCGACAGGCAGACTGGCGTCGAACAGCAGCCGCCCCCAAGGGGAGAAGATCGAGAAGTAGCGCTCCGAGCCGAAGCCGACCAGCGCGTCGCCGCCGGCCAGGGTGCGGAAGCTGCCCTCGCTGTCGGCCAGGGTGGGGCCGGGCCGGTGGTACTGGTGGAGCACGCGCGCGGTGTGGCGGCGCGGGTCAAGCCCCAGGATCAGCCCCCGTGAGGCGGCGGCTTTGTACGGCGGACCGCCCTCATCGTCGAACAGGCTCACCCGGTCGCCGGACAGCAGCCGGGCGTCGTGCTGGAAGTAGAAGCGGCTCCCGCGCCCCATCCGGAAGCTGCTCGCCTTCCCGCCCAGCGTCCACAGGATGCGCCCGCTCGCCCGGTCGATCTCGTAGATGGCCGAGGTGTCCCGGGCCGAGATCAGCACCCGCTCGCCGGGTAGCGACTGGATCGAGTTGACGTGGTAGGCGTCGAGGTACGGGCTGTTGGCGCGGGTGGCATAGGAGTCGGCCAGGGGGATGTGGCCGTAGGCGTGCCACTCCCACACCACCAGCCCGGTGCGGATGTCAACCTCCTGGACGATCGAGTCGAGCAGCGGCGAGAGCGTTCCCGCCGGAGTGCCCGGCTGGTGCACGAGGATCAGCGACTGGATCGTGAACAGCGCGTCGCCTGAGGGAGTGAGCAGGAACTCGTGCAGGTCGGCGGCGTAGCCGTTACCGGTCCTGACGGTCTCGATCGGCTTGTAGTTGGTGCTGTAGATCACGCCCTCGCCGAGGCCGTAGGCGGCGATCGTCACCTTCCCCTGCCACCAGGTCAGAACCGTGCGGCCGTTCAGGCGCTGGGGACGGAAGTTGGCGGCGGCGAGCGGCGGCGCGAGCTGGTGAAACCACACCAGCCTCCCGCGGGGGTCGATGATCATCGGGCCCGCCGGGCCGACCGGGTCGATCGAGATCGCGTTGTCGCTCCCTGGGTGGACGATCGGCGAGGGCAGCGGGGTCAGGAACAGGTCGTCCTTCAGCCCCCGGTCGGCCTTGCTCACCTCGATGCGCGGCGGCATCAGCGTCGGCTCACTGGCGAAGCGCTGGAGCTTCGCCGGCTGGGCCTTGGTGGCCGTGATGATCGGCGGCGCCTGCGCCAGCCGTGCCACCGTGAACGAGAAGCCGATCGCCCGGCGCCCGGAGATCCGGATCCGAACGCCGACCCGCTCACCCTGTGTGAGCGGGCGCCGGAGCACGAAGCTGGCGCCGCGATCGGCGCTGTAGGCGCGCAGGGTGCCCGGATGCGGCCCGCTCAGCGAGCCGGTTACCGACACCGATTCGATCTTCCGCGGCGCCGCGCCGAGGATGCTGATCTGCGTGTCCGGCGAGGCGTCGGGCGTGCCCGGCTCAGGGGAGACGATCACCGGCGAGGCGGGCCGGATCGTCGGCGTGGCGGCGAGGGCGCCGCCCGCGGTGGTTACCGCGGCGAGCCCGATCGCCGCGGACCCGAGCCCCACGGCCCAGGCGCGCAGTCGTTTGCGGGACCCCACGGCAGAGCTTTATAGCCGAGCCGTGACAGCCTGTCAAACATACCGTCACGGCGGCTGGTATGATTCGCCCGTGTCCACGCCGGCCCAGCGCACCCGGCAGCGCGACCACCGCGAGTCGACGCGGCGCCAGATTCTCGACGCCGCCGAGGATCTCCTGCGTGAGCGGCCTTTCCGTGAGCTCACGGTCGACGCCGTGATGGGCGAGATCGGGCTGACGCGGACGTCGTTCTACCGCCATTTCGACGATTTGACCGACGTGGTGCTGCGGCTCTTCGAGGAGGTCAGCGAGGACCTCTACGAGGTGGCCAAGCAGTGGTCAGGCGCCGCCGGCGCCGGCTACCCCGACCCCGGTCGCGATGCCCTGGCCGGCCTCGTCGCCTTCTACGTCCGGCACGGACCCCTGATGCGCGCCTTCCACGAAGCGGCCGCCGCGGATGAACGGATCGAGCGCGCCGTGAGGGAGATGACGGGCCGGATGATGGAGGTGACCGGGGGAACGCTGGAGCGGCTGGCCGAGGCGGGCGTGCTCCAGGTTCCGGACCCCCACGAGCTGGCCCGGGCCATGGCGATCATGAATCAGTCCTACCTGCTCTCCCAGTTCGGCTACGAGCCCCAGGGCGACCCCGCCGTCGCCCTGGCCACGCTGCGGACGATCTGGCTCCGTCTGGCGCTGCCCCTGCCGCAGCCATAGGCCGGGGGGCGGGGCCGGGCGCCCTGCGCAGGGCCGGCGTCGCCGATATGCGCGATCGCGCAGATGCGCGTTGAAGACCCCGTCATACAGGGCGATATGCGCGAACGCGCAGATTTGCGGTGGCCGCCGGTCCTGCACTTAGAATCTGCGTGATCGCGCATATGAGTGAGGTTGCCACCACCGCAGCGGAAATTGCCCAGAGGGTCCGAGCTGAGCGTCGGCGCCAAGGGATGGACCAAGCCACGCTGGCCTTGGTGGCCAACGTTGGCGTACGGTCGGTTCATCGAATCGAGAACGGAGAGGAAACCGTCCGGTTCGACATCCTCCTCCGAGTTCTCGCGGCGCTTGGGCTTCGACTAGAAGTGCGATCACGGTCCGGCTGATGACGCTGGGGGTCTACTGGGACCGGCAAGAGGTTGGAGAACTCGAGCGGGTCAGTGACCGGACCCGTGAGTGGGGGTGGTCCAGTGGGTGGACCTCGCGGCTGACTTTCAGCTTCGGCCGGCTGCCTTCGAGGGCGTCCGCTCCGAGCTCGCAGAGGCGGTTCCGGTTGCGGCGGCCCGGCTGCGCGATGAGTCAGTCGCCCAGGGGTGGCACCACGAAGTGCTAGATGCGGTGGTCGATATCACCGTCGCGCGTGCCCTTGCCATGTGAATCCGGATTCACTAAGCTCGTGAACCCGGATTCACGAGCTCGTCAGTAGGAGGGGCCGATGGCCACGATCGAGACGACCCACGACCTCACGGCCGATCCCGCGCGGGAGGTTCTCAACCAGCCGCCGCCCCTGGAGCCGATCAACCTGTTCGAGGTCGACCTGGCGCTGATCGAGGCGCTCGAGCGCGAAGGCGGCGGCTGGGGCGTCGACCGGGCGCGTGAGGCCGGCGCGGTGGCGGGCAGCCCCGAGACCCGCGAGCACTCGCGCCGGGCCGAGCGCAACCTCCCGATCCTCCGCACCCACGACCGCTACGGCAAGCGGATCGACGAGGTAGAGCTTGACCCGTCGTGGCACTGGCTCCTGCGCGGCGCCGTCGAGCGGGAGATCCACAGCCTGCCCTGGCGCTCAGAGCAGCCCGGCGGCCACGTCGTCCGCGGCGCCCTGTTCATGCAGTGGGGCAACGCCAACGACGGCGTCATGTGCCCGGTGTCGATGACCTATGCCGCCGTGGCCGCGCTGCGCGCCGCCGCCCCGGAGCTGGCGGCCGAGTGGGAGCCGCGGCTCACGCTCCCCGACTACGACCGGGGCGCGCTGGCCGGGATGGCGATGACCGAGCGCCAGGGCGGCTCCGACGTGCGGGCCAACATCACGCGGGCCGAGCCCGCCGGCGACGGCGTCTACGAGATCCACGGCCACAAGTGGTTCTGCTCCTATCCGCCCTGCGACGTCTTTCTCGTCCTGGCCCAGGCGCCGGGCGGGCTCTCCTGCTTCCTCGTCGAGCGGGGCCCGGGGATGGAGTTCCAGCGCCTCAAGGACAAGCTCGGGACGCGCTCGCTGCCCTCATCCGAGGTCGAGTTCCGCGGCGCCACCGGCCGCCTCATCGGCGAGGAGGGCCGGGGGGTCCCGGCGATCATCCGGATGGTCAACCACACTCGGCTGGACTGCCTGCTCGGCGCCACCACGGGCCTGCGGCGGGGCACGGTCGAGGCGATCCACCACGCCCGCCACCGCTCCGCCTTCGGCAAGCTGCTGGCCGAGCAGCCGGCGATGCGCAACGTCCTGGCCGACCTGGCCCTCGAGTCCGAGGCCGCGACGGTGGCCACGATGCGCGTGGCCCGCTCCTACGACGAGCCCGAGGAGGCGGCCTTCCGGCGCTTCGCCACCGCGGTCATGAAGTACTGGGTGTGCAAGCGGGCCCCGGGGCACGCCGCCGAGGCGCTCGAGTGCCTGGGCGGCAACGGGTTCGTCGAGGATTCCGGGATGCCGCTGCTCTACCGCGACGCGCCTTTGAATTCGATCTGGGAGGGATCGGGCAACGTGGCCGCCCTCGACGTGCTCCGGGCGATGGTCAAGGAGCCCGAGGGGCTCCCCGCCTTCCTGGCCGAGTGCGAGCTCGCGGCCGGGGCCGAGCCCCGGCTCGACGCGCACCTGGAGCAGCTGCGCGAGCGCGCCCGCGACGCCTTCGCCGGCGAGGATCCCCAGTTCCTGGCCCGTCGTGTCGTCGAGGATCTGGCCGTCGCCCTCCAAGCCTCGCTGCTCGTCCGCCACGCGCCGGCCGCCGTGGCCGACGCCTTCTGCGCCACGCGGCTGGCCGGCCAGGGCGGTCGCGTCTATGGCACGCTGCCGGCCGGGTCAGACGCCGGCGCGATCATCGAGCGCGCCTTCCCCGTCTAAAGCAAGCCGCCATGGCCGACGTCGTCTACGAGGTCAGCGGGCCGGTCGCCCGGCTCACCCTGAATCGGCCCGAGCGCGGGAACGGCATCACCCGGGCGCTGCTCGAGGAGCTGGAGCGGTTGGTCGAACGGGCCGACCTCGATCCCGATGTCCGCGTGCTCGTGCTGGCCGGCGCGGGGAGCGGGTTCTGCGGCGGCTATGACCTGGTGGTGGCGGCCGAGGGGCAGGGGCTGTCGGACCGCGAGGCGCCGGTTCCCGGCTCGCCGCTTGACCCGGCGGTGATCGCGCAGAACCACCAGTCCGGCGAGACGTGGGACCCGATGACCGACTACGCGATGATGAGCCGCAACGTCCGCGCCTTCATGTCGCTGGTCCGGTGCACGAAGCCGGTCCTGTGCCAGGTCCACGGCTTCTGCGTGGCCGGCGGGACCGACCTGGCGCTGTGCAGCGATCTCTTGGTTGTCTCCGAGGAGGCCAAGATCGGGTATCCGCCGGCCCGGGTCTGGGGCTCGCCGACCACCGCGCTGTGGGCCTACCGGCTCGGGCCCCAGCGGGCCAAGCGCCTCTTGTTCACCGGGGATTCGCTGCGGGGCGCCGAGGCGGCCGAGTGGGGGCTGGCGCTCGAGGCGTGGCCCGAGGCCGAGCTCGCGGAGCGCGTGGACGCGCTGGCCGAGCGGATCGCCCAGGTCCCGCTCAACCAGCTCCAGATGATGAAGCTCCTCTGCAACCAGGGGCTCGAGGCGGCGGGCCTCGGCGCGAGCCAGGTCCTGGGCACGCTGCTCGACGGGATCGCCCGCCACACCCGGGAGGGCTACGCGTTTCAGGGCCTCGCCGCGTCCGAGGGGTTCCGGGAGGCGGTGCGCCAACGCGACGAGCCGTTTGGGGACTTCGGGCGATGACGCTCGTCCTGCCCACGCGCGAGCGGCTGCTCCGAGCGGCCCAGGAGCTGATCGAGGAGGGGGGCTACGGCGCCGCCTCGGTGGCGCAGGTCGCCGAACGCGCCGGGGTCGCCGCCGGCACCCTGTATCGCCACTTCGCATCCAAGGAGGAGTTGTTCGTGGAGGTGTTTCGCGCCGTGTGCTCAGGCGAGGAGCGGGCGATGCGGGAGGTCTCGATGGCCGGGGGCGCGGCGGCGGTCGATCGTCTGGAGGAGGTGCTGGCCACGTTCGCCGAACGGGCGCTGCGCAACCCGCGCCTGGCCTGGGCGCTGATCGCCGAGCCGGTCGACCCGCTGGTCGACGCCGAGCGCCTGGCCTACCGCTCGCGCTACGCCGCGGTGATCGCCGAGCAGCTCCGGGCCGGGATCGCGGCCGGGGAGTTGCCGGAGCAGGACGTCGACCTCACCGCGGCGGCGCTGGTCGGCGGGTGCGGCGAGGCGCTGGTCGGGCCGCTGTCGCCGGTGGCCGGGGAGCGCCCCCGGGCGGAGGAGATCGTGGCCGCGCTGCGGCTGTTCGTGCGCCGGGCCGTGGGGGCGTCGTGAGCTCCGAGGCCGCGGTGCGGGTCGAGCGCGACGGCCCCGTGTTCACGGTGCTCCTGTCCCGGCCGGAGCGGCGCAACGCGGTCGACGGCCCCACCGCGGCGGCGCTGTCGGGGGCGTTTCGTGAATTCGCCGCCGACCCGGACGCGCTGGTGGCGGTCCTACATGGGGAGGGGGGTACCTTCTGCGCCGGGGCCGACCTGAAGGCGGTCGGCACCGAGGAGGGCAACCGGGTGGCGCTCGATGGGGACGGGCCGATGGGCCCGACCCGGACCCGGCTGGCCAAGCCGGTGATCGCCGCCGTGGCCGGCTACGCGGTGGCGGGCGGGCTGGAGCTGGCGCTGTGGTGCGACCTGCGGGTGGCCGAGGCGAGCGCGGTGTTTGGCGTCTTCTGCCGCCGCTGGGGGGTGCCGCTGATCGACGGCGGGACGGTCCGGCTGCCCCGGCTGATCGGGATGTCGCGGGCCATGGACATGATCCTGACCGGGCGCCCGGTGGGGGCCTCGGAGGCACTGGCGATGGGGCTGGCCAACCGGGTGGTTCCGGACGGGAGCTCGCGGGCGGCGGCCGAGGCGCTGGCCCACGAGCTGGCCGCGTTCCCCCAGACGTGCCTGTGGGAGGACCGCTTCTCGCTGCTGGAGCAGTCGGGGCTGACCGAGCCCGAGGCGATGGACAACGAGCTCCAGCACGGTCTGCGCTCCCTGGAGGAGGTGCAGGCGGGCCTCGAGCGCTTCCGCGGCGGGGCGGGCCGGCACGGGAGCTTCGAGGACTAAGGCGGGCGGCGCGGGCAAGCGGCGCCGATCGGCCGAGACGGGGGCTAGACTCGGGGCCCTGGGGCTTCGTTCGTGGTGAGGTGGTGATGCAAGCAACTCGTCAGTTTGAGCAGGCGCTGGCGCGAGACCCGGCCGCGCCCGGGGAGGCACGCCGCGCCCTGACCAAGTGGATCGGGACCGAGCTGGACAGCGACGCCCTCTACCAGGCCAAGCTGATGGCCAGCGAGCTGGTCACCAACGCCGTCCTCCACGGGCAGGGGCGGATCGTCCTGCGCGGATCCCTGGACGAGGATCGTCTGCTCGTCGAAGTGATCGACGAGGGAACGGGCTTTGAGCGTGAGGTGCGTCGAAGCGAGTTCGAAGACGTCGGTGGGCGCGGGTTGGCGATCGTCGAATCCCAGTCCAGCCGGTGGGGGATCCACGAGGGCACGACCCACGTCTGGTTTGAGCTCGAGCGGGGCGGGCCCCGGCTCGGCGAGGAGAGCAAGCCCGAGCCGTAGGCGGGGTCGTCGCCGGTCTGCCGGTCGCCGGTCGCTCTGCCGCGGTCTGCGTGAAAAAACGTGCGGTTCGCCTCAGGCCTCATCGCCAAGCGCATGTTTGGTTCCGCTACGGGCGAAAAGGTGCGCCGCGTTCGGCTCGGGTCAGCGAGACGCACCTTTTTTCGCCGCAGACGTGAATCTCGCGCTCCCGTCACGACGAGCCGGGGGCACGTCCGCGGTTATCGCCATCCCGGTCGACGGGACCCGCGCCCGCTGATCTCCTTCGGCAGCGCCTCGCCTGCCGGGGCTAGTCCCCGTCCGGCAGAAGCAGGCGATCCGCGTGGACGAGCGTCATCACGCGCTCGACCTGGGGCGTGAGCGTGGGCTCGATGCCCAGCTCCGATCCGAGCTCCTCACCCGCCGCCGCCGCTTCGATCAGGACCTGGATCCCGGTGCTGTCGATGAAGTCCAGTTCCGACAGGTCGAGATGGATCGTCAGACCCGGCGAGCGCAGCTGTTCCAGGCGCGTGGCCAGGGCCGGACCCGTTTCCAGGTCCAGCTCACCGTAGACGGTGACGCGGAGCACGCCGTCGGCCGTCCGACTCTCCCGGATGTCGAATTCATTCCCCTGCATCAAGCGCGGACGCCGCGGCTGTCCAGATCCAAGTAAATCATCGAGGCGGGATGCGTCTGTTCTGGGGGAGCGAGGCCGGGCGGCCCAGTTCCATCTGGGCCGGCCCGGCGTAGCCAGGAGAAGGGGGCAAAATCTCCCGGCGGCTTTACAAACTCGTGGTCGCTCCCGGTGTGGTCAGTAGATCAACGAACGACCGAGCCTGATCGTGCGCTCCGGGCTGATCGATCGCGTTCATGAAATGCCGCATACCGCTCTTGGGGTCAGATGTCGGACTCCCCAGGAGCAGATACGCAGGTTGCTACCCGGAGTTAGGCGCTTTTGATCTTGGCGGGGGAATCATGTCTAGGTCCACTCAAGCGAAGGAGCGATTCATGCTGCCCTGGTCGGCCGAACTTGCCGGACGCCTCGACGAGCACGTCATCACCAGCGACCTGCTCCGGGACAACCCCCTGGGCGACCCGTACGAGCGACCGTTGTGGGTGTATGTCCCCCCGGGCTATGACGATGAGCCCGAGCGGCGGTTTCCGTCGATCTATGTGATCCAGGGCTACACCGGCCACATCGAGATGTGGCGAAACCGGACCCCGTACCGCCAGCCGTTTCCTGAGACGGCGGATCAGGTGTTCGCGCAGCGCCAGGCCCCGCCGGCGATCGTCGTCTATGTCGACGCCTGGACGGCGTACGGCGGCAGCCAGTTCGTCGATTCCCCCGGCACTGGGCGCTACCACTCCTACCTGTGTGAGGAAGTCGTGCCCTGGGTGGACGACCGCTACCGCACGCTCGCCGCGCCTGAGCATCGAGGGATCAGCGGCAAGTCGAGCGGCGGGTTCGGCGCGATGATCACCCCCATGCTCCGCCCGGATCTATTCGGTGGCCTGGCCACCCACGCCGGCGATTCGCTCTACGAGCTCTGCTACGTCCCTGAGTTCGGCAAGGCGGTCCGCTTCCTGCGCGCCTACGACGGCGACATCTTTCGCTGGTGGGAGGACTTCCGCTCCCGGGTCCCGTTCACCAAGGACGAGGACGCCCTCCTGCTCATGGACCTGGGAGTGGCTGCCTGCTTCTCGGCCCGGGAGGACGGCACTCCCGAGCTCCCCTTCGACCCCCGCACGGGCGTCCTGCGCGACGAGGTGTGGCAGCGGTGGCTGGACTGGGACCCGGTCCGCATGGCTCCCCGCCACGCCGACGCGCTCCGCTCGCAGCGCGCCATCTGGATCGACGGCGGCACCAAGGACGAATGGTTCCTCGACGTCGGTGCCCAGGCGTTCCGGGAGGAGCTCCGCCAGGTGGGAGTGCCGGACGACCTCATCCACTTCGAGCTGTTTGACGGCAAGCACGGTGGGATTGACTACCGCTACCCGCTGTCACTCGCGTGGCTGGCCGAGCGGCTCGCCTGAAGTCCTGCCCAGGACCTAGCTGGTCACTGAAGGGCGCGTTCGAGCTCGGCGGTGTCGTTGACGAGCTCTACGTGGTCGCCCAGGCGCGTGAGCTCAAACAGCCGACGAATCTGCGGCGTCTCCTGGACCACGACGAGCCGGCCTCCCCGCTCACGCAGCTGGTGGTCGGCGGTGATCACCATGTGAACCCCCGTCGAGTCCATGAAGGTCGTCTCGCTCAGATCGAGCGCGACGAGGTCGTGCGAGGCTCCGGCGTCGCGTAGCCGCTGCTCGACCGCGGGCGCCGAGGCGAGATCTATCTCCCCGCGCACGGCGATCACGATCCCGGCGTTGAGCCGGCGGCTGGAGATATCGAGCGCGCCGTTCTTACGCCCGTTGCCGGGATGGGCGGGTGGCTGGGCTGCGGACGTGGTGGAGGGTTCCGGGATCGCGGGTGGCGAATGAAGAGACTGCACGTATGATTCCACATCTTGCGGAGCAAGTGCAGAACATTTATAGAGATCCTCATGAGTAAGCAATCGCATCTTGCATAAGACTAACCGATCAACGTCGTCTCGCGCGCTAGCCTCGCGGGCCGTGGCCGGCGCCCCGGGCATCTACAGCATCGGCGCCGTCAGCCGGATGCTTGGTGTCTCGCAACCGGCGCTGCGCAGCTGGGAGGATCGCTACGGGCTGGTGGTCGCCGAGCGCAGCGAGGGCGGGCGGAGGATCTACACGCGCGCCCAGGTCGATCAGCTCCGATTCGTCAAGGAGCAGCTGGACGCCGGCCTGTCGGCCGCCGACGCCCACCGCCTGTTGGCCGAGCGGGAGGCGGGTGCGCCGCCGGGCGCGGCGCCGGAGTCCTCGCCGTCGGCCGCGCAGGTGGTGGTTCTGCTGGCCGAGAACGATCAGTATGGAGCCGAGCTGAGCGGCTTCATCCTCCGGGCCGAGGGCTTCGACGTCGAGGTCGCGACCAGCGCCGCCGAGGCGGAAGAGAAGTTCACCGCCCGGGACCCCGTGCTGGCCATCGTCGAGCTGATGATTTCAGGCGGGGTCGGCCGGGAGCTCTGCCAACGGCTGAAGCAGCGGCGTGAGGTGCCGCTCGTGTGCATCTCGAGTTTGGATCTGGGCGAGGAGGCGCTGGCCGCGGGCGCCGACGCCTTTCTCAAGAAGCCGCTCGACCCGGTGGAGCTGGTTTCGACGGTCACGGACCTGCTCGGGCAGGGCGAGAACTGAGTGCCGCCGGCGATGGATGAGCGCTTCTCAAGCGGCGACCGGCGCCTGGACTCGGTCCTCGGCGGGGGGCTCCCGGCGAACGCGCTGAACATGATCATCGGCCTTCCCGGCAGCGGCAAGACGATTCTGGCCGAGCAGTTCATGTTCCACAACGCGTCCGCGGAGCGCCCCGGCGTCTATCTCTCGACCGTCTCAGAACCGCTGGACAAGATTCTCCGCTACGGACAGGGGCTGGCCTTCTTCGAGCCCGAGATGATCGGCCAGGCGGTCTTCTTCTCAGACCTGGGGCAGGCCCTCAACGACGGCGGCCTCGACGAGGTTCTCGCCCGGGTCCGCTCGGTGATCGTGGAACGCCGGCCGGGGGTGATCGTCATCGACAGCTTCAAGGCCCTGACGCCCTACGGCGCCAGCCCGCAGGCCTTCCGGCACTTCCTGCACGAGATGGCCGGGATGCTCACCGCGCTCCCCACGACGACCTTCTGGGTCGGCGAGTACGACCGGGCTGAGATCGGCATAGCGCCGGAGTTCGCCGTCGCCGACGGGATCATCGCGCTTGCCACCCGCCGCGAAGCCGAACGCGCGATCCGCCACTTGGAGGTGGTCAAGCTCCGCGGCACGAGCTTCATGTCCGGCGAGCACGCCTACCGGATCGCCCACGACGGTCTGCACGTCTTCCCGAGGCTGGCCGAAAGCGTCGCCGTCGCCCCGTACCAGCTCCAGGCCGAGCGGATGAGCTCCGGGATCGCCGCGATCGACGAGATGCTGGCCGACGGCTACTGGCCCGGCGCCTCGACGATGGTGGCTGGACCGTCGGGGTCGGGCAAGACGCTGATGGGACTGCACTTCATCTACAACGGGGCCGCCTCCGGGCAGCCGGGGATCGTCGCGACGCTCCAGGAGAACGAGACGCAGCTCGAGCGGATCGTCGCGGGATTTGGCTGGTCGCTCAGCGACGAAGGCGTCGAGCCGATGTACCGCTCACCCGTGGACCTGTATCTCGACGAGTGGTTCTATGACCTGCTCGATGTGATCGAGCGCACCCAGGCCCGACGCGTCTTCGTCGACAGCCTCGGCGACCTCCGCCGCGCCGCCGTCGACGAGGTCCGCTTCCGGGAGTACCTGTATTCCCTGCTCCAGTACTGCGCCGAGCAGCAGATCAGCGTGATGATGAGCCAGGAAACGGCCGGGGTGTTCGGCGTCAGCGGCCTCTCCGAGTCCGAGATCTCCAACCTCTCAGACAACGTGATCGTGCTCCAGTTCGTGCGCGTCGGTACAGAGGTCAGGCGCGGCATGATGGTGCTGAAGACCCGAGCGAGCCGACACTCGCCTGAGGTCCGGGAGTTCAACATCACCGCACAGGGCATCGTGCTCGGCGAGCCGCTGAGCGACACGCCCCGATAGGAGGAGTGACATGCCGGCCTACGTGATCGTCGAGACCGATATCTCCGACCCGGAGCAGTACAAGCGCTACCAGGAGGCTTCCCCCGGCGCGGTCGCGGCTGGCGGCGGCCGCTTCATCGCCCGGGGCGGAGAGCTCGCCGTGCTCGAGGGAGACTGGCAGCCGAAGCGGCTGGTGCTACTGGAGTTCGACGACCTTGAGGCGGCCCGGCGCTTCTACGAGTCGCCGGGCTACCAGGAGGTCAAGGCGCTGCGAGACGGGGCGGCCAAGCTCAACATGGTCGCCGTCGAGGGGGTCAGCTGAGCGTCGGCGCGGGCGCGGAGCCCGGATCGCCCCCCGCCTTCCAGCCCGGGCGGCGGAAGCGGTAGAGAAGGACGGGCGGGAGGACTCCGACCACGAGGGTTCCGGCCAGCAGGGCGACGACGTAGAGCGGGATGCTCGTATGCCCGAGCTGGCTCGGAGGCACGAGCCCGACCACGCACGCGGCCAGCGACGCGGTTGTCCCGACCATGCAGATCGTCAACAGCGCGGGGGCTCGGTAACCCCGCGGATGCTGGGGCTGGCGCCGGCGCAGCCGCGCCGCCGCGACGAACATGAGCACATACATGATCAGGTAGACCTCCGTGGCCAGCGCCGCGAACACCCAGTACGCGCGTGACACCGACGGGACGACCGCATAGAGGAGCCCGATCAGGCTGATCACGACCCCCTGGGCGACGAGGATCCGCATCTGCACCCCGTTGGCGTTCACCTGCTGGAAGTAGCGCGGCAGATAGCCCCGCTCACGGGCGATCTGCACCAGGCCGGTGGAGGGGCCGGCGAGCCAGTCGAGCAGGCCGCTGATCGAGGCGAGGACGAGCGCGATCCCCACCACCGGCTCAAGGAAGTTGAGGCTGAAGTGATCAAGCAGGCTCCGGAAGGCCTGCATCACCCCCGCGGTGAGGCTGATGTGCTGCGCGGGCACGGCGACCGAGATCGCGAGCGTCGGGGGGATGAAGACGAGCAGGATCAGGACCACGGCGACGAGGATCGCCCGGGGAAATTCCCGCGCCGGGTTGCGCAGGTCGTCGACGTGGACGGCGTTGACCTCGACCCCGGCGTAGGTGAAGAAGCCGTTGACGATGAGGACGATGCTCGGGAGCCCCTGCCAGGGCGGGAGCACGTGGTGGGCGTTGAGGGGCGCGGCGGAGTGGTTGCCCTGGAGGAGGTAGATCCCCGCGAGCACGACGAGCAGCAGGCCGGGGATCAGCGTCCCCAGCAGGATCCCGTAGGAGGCCAGCTTGTCGGCGACCGCCCCGCGCGCGGCGACGAGCACCGAGGCCCAGAAGAGGACGATGATCACGATGGTCGTGTAGAGCCCGCTGTGGGCCAGCCCGGGGGCGAACACGTAGGACACCGTGCTCGCGACGTAGGCGAGCACGGCCGGGTAATAGAAGGTCGTCTGCGCAAACTGGCACCAGACGGCGGCGAAGCCCATGGCCGGCGAGACGCCCTCGCTGACCCAGTTGTAGACGCCACCCTTCCAGCCTGAGGCGAGCTCGGCCGAGACCAGGGAGGCGGGGGCCAGGAACACGATCGCCGGGATCACGTAGAGCGTCACCGAGGCCAGCCCGAGCACGGCCGCCGCCGGGGCCGAGCCGAGGTCGCCCACCGACCCGACGGTCAGCAGCGCGAGCGCGAGCCAGGTCATGGTCGTCTTGCGAGGGACGCGAGCGCGCAGGCGCGGTCCGGGGCCCGGACGACCTCGAAACGGGCCCCTCAGGCGGCGGAACTTATCCAGCTGAGCCACGAACAGGTCTTATCTTGCGCTCCGGACGGCCGGGGTCGGCCGCGCGGAGGGTCAGGCCGCGTGTCGCGGCGAGCGGCCTGACTCCGGTCAGCCCATCCCGGAGGCGACGCCCGCGGACGAGCGGATCGGATCGGGCCCGCGTTCGGATCTCGAGGGAGCCGTGTCGCTGATCTCCTCCAGCGTCTTGCCCTTGGGCTCGGGGAGGGTCAGCGTGAACAGCGCGCCCGCGAGGGCGACCGCGGCCGGGATCAGCACCATCTGACTGATCCCCATGCTGTCGACCAGCGCAGGCAGCACCGCCGCGCCCGCGAAGGCGCCGAGCTTGGCCACCCCGGAGGCGATTCCGTTGCCCGTCGTGCGGACGTCGACGGGGAAGATCTCCGACGGGTAGACGAACGTGGTCGTGTTCGGGCCCCACTGGGAGAAGAAGTACGTCGCCCCGAACAGCAGGATGAACGGAATCGTGGCCGTGCTGGCCCCCGGAATCGCCCACACGAGGGCGAAGAACACGGCAATGCCGACGAAGCCGATGATCTGCAACAGGCGCCGCCCGATGCGGTCGATCGTGAACGCCGCGAGATAGAAGGCGGGCAGCGAGAAGATGGCGAAGATCCCGAGCTCGATGCCGGAGGTCTGGAGCGGCGTCGCGTGCGAGACGACCTTCTTGACGATCGAGTCGCTGGCAATCGTGTCGCCGTAGTAGGCGAAGTCGAACAAAAACCAAGTGATCGCGGCGCCGAACAGCCAGCGCAGGAGGACCCGGTCATGCCACAGCTTCGTGCGCGCGGCGTGGCGATCGACGCTCTGGTGCTGCTCCTCCGCCTGCTGCTGAGCGAGGCGGAACCGTGGGGTCTCGGCGATCTGCCGGCGCATCCAGAAGACCGACAGCGCGGGCAGCGCGCCGAGTCCGAGCAGAATCCGCCAGGTCAGGCTGGGCGAGACGCCGGCCGCCAACAGGACGACGGCCAGCAACGGTCCGACGACGAGCCCGATGCCCTGGGCTGAGAAGACGAGCGCGACCATCTTGCCGCGATCCTTCTTGCCCGCGTACTCGCTCATGATCGTCGAGCTGACGGGGTAGTCGCCGCCGACGCCGAAGCCGAGGATGGCGCGGAACACGATCAGCCACCAGATGTTGGGCGAGAAGGCCGAGGCGAGCGCGCCGCCGGCCAGGACCAGCATCTCCCAGCCGTACACGCTCTTGCGGCCGAAGCGGTCGGCGAGCCGCCCGAAGGCCCAGGCCCCGATCGCCGCCGTCAGCAGCGCGATCGAGCTGGCGAGCAGTTTCTCGATGCCACCGGTGACGCCCCACTCCTTCTTCAAGATCACCAGGACGAGCCCGATGATGAAGAGGTCGTAGGCGTCGGTGAAGAAGCCCATGCATGCGGTCATGAGGACCTTGCCCCGGTTCTGGTCGAGGCCCTCGGTGTTGTCGAGGCGGTGCAGGTCCTCGGCGCTGACCGCGCCGGAATTCATTGAAACATTGCCTGAGTCGGCTGACATCGCTTTCCCCTTGGATCGCTGTCTCTCTCACCTCGGACATCCCCCGGGGGTGGCGTTCCAACGCGGGCCTTCACAGCCTGGACACAACTGACCCGTCGCAACTGACCGGTCAGGAGCGGCGGAGTCAGCCGCTAGAACTCGTTGAAGCAGCCGTAGACGATGTACAGCGGATTGGTCACGTTCCTGCCGCGGGCGTTGCGCATCGTCGGGCCGCCGAGGAAGGCGGGCGGGGACTGGGCCTTGTAGCAGCCGTTGTACTCGACGCTGACGTCGTACTCGACCGCCGTCTGCTGGAACGGGACGGCGTTGGGCTGCGGCAGATAGACGTAGATGTTGCAGTTCCAGTCCCCGGGTCCGATGGCGGCGGCGGCCCGGCGGTTGCAGGTGGGGAGGATGTCGAGCTTGGCCCCGGCCGGCACCTGACGGCCGATCAGCTGCTGCTGGAGCAGGGTCACGTTGTTGAACTCGGCGCCGATGGCGTGGCTGACCCGGCGGGCGGTGACCCCGGTGGGGCCGAGGCTCGCGCAGAGGGCGAGGATCGCCACCGCCGCGGCCGCGGCCACGACGACTCGGAGCGGGGCGGTCCAGGACGTCCTCCCGGCATCGCTCCGGGTCAGGAAGTCACGCCGGCGGAGGATCCGCCAGCTGACCCCGAGGCAGACGGCAATCCAGACCAGGCAGACGAATCCGGAGGCCAGGAAGGGCCCGAAGAAGGGATGGTTGACGAACAGCCCGTGCCAGCCGTCGAAGGCCGAGCCGATGAGCAGCGTGTGGACGATCACGCCCTTGCCGATCAGGTCGAGCAACTGCGTCAGCAGGGCCACGATGAGGGGCCCGAGGACGCCGAGGATGCCGTTGCGCGTGGCGACCGAGAAGAGGATGGCCAGGCTCGTGTAGGCGAGCACCGGGAGCAGGCAGTAGAGCCAGCTGACCAGGGTGAGGGCGAGCACGTGGCCCGAGGAGCTCAGGACGCCGCTGAAGTTGACCAGTGGCTGGGCGCCGACCAGGGCGATGCCGGCCAGGAGGCTCGAGGCGGCCAGGAGCAGGCTGGCTGCGATCGTCACCGTCCCCGCCGCGGCCAGCTTGCCCGTGAACACGTCCTCGCGGGTGCACGAGCGGGTGAGGATCGTCTTCCAGGTCCCGTGGCGATCCTCGGAGGCGAACAGGTCCCCCACCAGCACCCCGGCGATGATCGGGAAGCCCCACGTGCCGGCGAAGCCGAGGATGACCAGCGAGATGGCGAAGCCACTGGAGTGGACCCAGGCGCCAAAGAGGGCATCGCTGGGGGTCCCGCTCTGGACCTTGAGCACGGCGGCGAAGGCGAAGGGCCCGATGACCGCGAACAGGGCGACGAGGCGGGTCGTGAGCTGGGCCAGGAGCTTCTGGAGCTCGGCCCGGTAGGCGTTGGTGAAGCCGTCGCCGGCGGCGCGCCGCGGGACGGCCAGCTCGGAAGCTCCGGCGAGCGCGCTCATGCCGGGGCCAGGACCTTGGCCGCCAGCTCCTGCGGGGCCAGCCCGTCGAGCCGCTCGTCGGCGGTCAGGGCGAAGAACATCGCCTCAAGCGGGCTGACCAGGAGCTCGAGCCGGCGGATGATGACGCGGGCGTCGCCGAGCGCCAGGACCACGGCGTCGAGTTGTTGCGGCGCCGCGGCTACGGTCAGCCCGCCGGTGGGGGTGAGCTCGGCCCGGATCCCCGGCTGCTCGGCCGCGATCCGGAACGCGTGGGCGTCATCGCTCGTCGTGAGGACGTAGGCGGAGACCGGCGCTTGCTCCTCCAGCTCGGCCGCCGTCCCGTCCCACACGACGCGGCCGTCGCGCAGGACCGTGTAGGCGGAGCAGACCTTCTCAAGCTCGCCGATCTGATGGCTGGAGAGGAGGATGGCGACGCCGTCGGCCGCGAGCTCCTGCACGAGGGCGGCGACGGCCCGCGCCCCGGCGGGATCGAGCCCGCTCGTCGGTTCGTCGAGCAGGAGGAGGCGGGGGCGGCGGACGAGGGCGGCCGCGATGCCGAGTCGTTGGCGCATCCCGGTCGAATAGACACTCAGGCGGGCGTCGGCCCGGGGGCTCAGGTCGACCCGGGTCAGCGCGTCCTCGATCTCCTCCGCGGTGGCCGTGTTGCCGTCCAGGCGGGCCAGGAGCCTCAGATTGGCTCGCCCCGAGAGGTAGGGATAGAAGGCCGGCTCCTCGACGAACCCGGCCACCCCGTCGAGAGCGCTCTGGCCGAGGTCGCTCAGCTCACGGCCGAACAGCTCGACCTCTCCTGCGTCGGGGCGGATGAGCCCGAAGAGGATGCGCAGAAGGGTCGTCTTCCCGGCGCCGTTCGGACCCAGGAGCCCCCGCACCTCGCCCGGCGCCACGACGAGATCGACTCCGTCCACCGCGGTGGTCGTTTCGAACCGCTTGACCAGGCCAGTTGCCCGCACCGCTGCCACGGCGGGGCAGTCTATGGGCGACCCGGCTGCGCACCAGTGAATCTGTTGTGAACGCTCGGCGCCGAGTGCGAGGCCTCCTTCTGGATACGGCTCGGTAACACTCGCGGGGTTGCCACGGCGTAGCGTGCCATCGGTCACTGTCGCCGCCTGGGAGGTAACCGATGGGTTCTCGTCGTCGGGGTCGCACCGTTGTCATCGCCACGCTCGCCGCCACCGTGCTGCTCGTCGGCATCGCGGCGGCCGCCGTGAGCGGCGTCGGCTTCAACCCGTTCGGTAACTCCGAGGTCGGCAACTCCACTACTGGCCAGCCCAACAGCTGCCCCAGCTCCTCTTCCTACGTGGACTACAGCACCCCGCCCTCAGTGCTGCTTCCCACCAACCAGTGGATCTCGCCCTTCGGCAGTCGCCTCCTCGACTGCACCGAGCGCCTGGTCTCGAGCACCATCAGCCCGAACGGTGAATACATGGCCGCGCTCGGGTGGAGCGACTTCACGGGCTATCTGACGATCTTCAACCTGCAGACCCAGCAGATGGTCGAGCAGACCGAGCTCAAGGGCGACGCGGCGGAGGACGACACGACGGTTGCGGCTGACGGGCCGCTGTTCACGCCGGGCCCCTCCGCGGGGACCGAGACGCTCTGGGTGCCGCAGTCAGAGTTTCTCCAGAAGTTCAGCTTCAGTGACGCCACCGGAATGGCCACCCAGGAGGCCTCGATCTTCCTCTGCGGCACCCCCGGCGCCACTCCCAGCAACTACTACTGCAGCGGCTACGACGACGCCGGGGAATCCAGCGAGAACCCCACCGACGCGCCCAAGGTCGCCCAAGGCGCCGAGTTGCCGTCCGGAATGGCGCTCTCACCGGACGGCTCAAAGCTGTACGTGGCCCTCAACGGCGCCAACAAGCTCGGCGTGATCGACACGACCAGCAACGCCGTGCTCGGCGAGATCCCGGTCGGCAACGCGCCGCGCCAAGTGGTGCTCGCAGACGGAGGGACGGTCGCCTACGTCTCGAACGAGGGCGGTCGCCCGGCCGGGCAGAGGGACCACTGCACCAACCTGTCGGACGGGACTCCGATCGTCTCCAATTGCTCCACCGGCGGCGCCAGGACCGGGACCGTCTCGGTCGTCCATCTGACTCCGAGCTGTTCGCCGACATGCGGCCAGGAGAGCCAGGAGATCAGGACGGGCCTTGAGCCGACCGCGCTCTACCAGGACGGTTCCGCGCTGTTCGTCGCGAACTCCAACGACGACAGCCTTTCGGTGATCGACGAAAAGAGCAACACCGTCACCCAGAAGGTGGACACCAATCCCGTTCCAGGGGCCAGCGTCGGCAGCTACGCGAACGCGATCTCGATGTCCGACCCGAGCCACGTGCTGGTCAGCATCGGCCGCGACAACGCGATCGCCGTCTACAAGTACAAGAACCTCTACGCCCCCATGAAGTTCCTCGGCCTGATTCCGACCGACTTCTACCCGGTGCAGGTCCAGCCGGATTCCGCGCTGGGAAAGATCGTGGTCACGAGCGACAAGGGCATCGGCGCGCGGGGTCCGATCAATACGGCGCCCAAGAACAACAAGTGCTACGCGTGGGCCGGCTGTGTCAACAAGGGCCAGTACGCGCCGCCCACGTGCACAAGCACAGCCGGGTGCAACGCCTACGGATACAACACCTACATGGATACCGGCAGCGTGAACACGTTCGCGATGCCCTCCGACAGCCAGCTTCCGCAGCTGACGAACACGGTGTTCTCCGACAACGCCTGGAATCAGATCAAGCCGATCAACCAGGGTGACTACGACACGGTTCCGGCCGTGATCCCGAAGCGCCTGGGCGATCCTTCGCCGATCAAGCACATCGTCGTGATCGTCAAGGAGAACCGGACCTACGACCAGGTTCTGGGTGACCTCGGCGAGGGCAACGGCGATCCGGCCGACGCCCAGTTCGGCCAGCAGATCACGCCGAATTTCCACGCCCTGGCGCGGCGCTTCGGCGACCTGGACAACTTCTACGACGAGGGCACGCTCTCGGCCGACGGCCACAACTGGATCGTGCAGGCCGAGGCGAACGACTACGTCGAGAAGGAGTTCGGCGCCTTCTACCGCTCCTACCCCTCGCAGGGTGGGGACGCCCTCGCCTACCAGCGTGACGGCTTCCTCTGGAACGCGGCCGAGAAGGCCGGGCTGAGCGTGCAGAACTTCGGCGAGTACATCTACAACCCGTACAGCCTCCCGGCGGGCTCGCCCGACTGGGACCAGTGGTACGCCGAATCGCAGTGGCTGGAGGGCAAGCAGTCGGGGCCCGAGCCGATTTCTGACCCCTGCCAGTACACGAGGGTGCAATCGGATATTCCGTCGCTGCAGGCGATCTCCGATCCCTGCTTCCCCAACTTCCAGCTCGCGATCCCCGACCAGTACCGGGTGGACCAGTGGCTGCCGGTGTTCAAGCAGCAGGAGCGCAGCGGCCGCATGCCCAACCTCAGCTTCATGTGGCTGATGACCGACCACACCGGAACCACCGGGGTGGCGTCGGGCCAAAAGGTGCCGATCCCGGTGGCCCAGGTCGCCGACAACGACCTGGCGGTGGGCCGCGTCGTCGACGCGATCTCGCACAGCCGCTTCTGGAGGAGCACGGCGATCTTCGTCGACGAGGACGACACCCAGAACGGGGTCGACCACGTCGACGGCCACCGGGCGCCGACCTTCGTCATCAGCCCGTACTCGGCCAGCGGAGTCGACGACCAGTACTACACGCAGCTCAACATGGTCAAGACGATCGAGCAGATCCTCGGGATCAGGCCGATGAACCAGGAGGACGAGGCGGCCGAGCCGATGTACGCCGCCTTCACCGACCATCCCTCGTGGGACGCGTTCCAGGCCTACGACGCCCAGCCCAATGAGGTCCCGCTCAACCTCGGTGCCGGAGGTCCAAACGACCCGACGACGTGGACCGCGCCGCCCGCGGGCGCGACCCCGGCCGAGCGCAAGGCATTCAAGCCCCAGGGCGTGGTGCCGGCGAGCATGCGCAGCGTCCACGCGGCCTGGGAGTCGTGGCTCCGTGTCCAGGGCAAAGAGGGCCACTTCAACGGCCCTGACAAGGTCAACCCCGCGCAGATGAACCGGTTTGATTGGTACTCGGCCCACAACTGGGAAGTCGCGTACCCAGGCGATCCGAAGATCTACATGCCCAACCAGGTTCCGGGCCGGAACCTGCCGGCGGCCTTCATCGGCAACGGCTGATCTGAGGAGGCCCGGTCTGCGAGGCGAGGGGCTGCGCTAACCAGCGTGGCCCTTTGCCGTTTACCTCGCCCCAAAGAAATGCTCGTCAGGGCGGGCCGGGGGCAGAGTTCGCGCTCGGGGCGCTCCTCCACGGAGGGGTTTGCCTTCCTGCCTGAGCCGCCCTGACGAGCGGTAGGCATTTTCTACCCGTGAACGGACGGGATAACGCTTGGCTTTTGTTCGATTCGTGACGATCGGGGCGCGCCGGGGGCGCGGCCACCCGCCGGGGCACACTCAGACCAGCGGCTTGCCGACGATCGCCGTCAGCCTCTTCAGGAACCCGCCGCCGAGGAGGGGGTCCTGGCGGCGCCCGCCGAGGGTGAGATCGACGGCCTTGCAACCGATGCTCGGGGAGAGCCACGGGCGATAGTCCATGTAGGTGAGGGCCGCGAGGCGCGTGCCGTTGCCCGCCTCGAAGCTCAGTTTGATCACCCGTGGGTCGGTGAGCAGCGGGCACGCGTAGACGACCGGCTGGGCGACCGGGAGCCAGTTGATCAGGCGGACGACGGCGCTGACCTGTGAGCGCTTGGTGACGCTCAGCGCGATCGAAGATCCCGGGTGTTCCGGCTCGGCCGAGGTGAGCTCGATCCTGCGCACGGCGGACGGGATCCGCTCGGTTGAAGGGCGCAGCACGACCCAGTCGCTCTGGCTCTCGACGAGGACGCCGGTCTTGCCGTTCGGCAGCGAGGTCGCAGTCACCGTGAGCGCCCGGTATCCCAGCACGCCCGCCACCGCCGGCCACTGGAAGGAGACGCTCTCGGCACTGGTTCCGGTGTTGTAGTTGGCGCCGCCGCCGGTCCCGGTCTGCTTGGCCCGGGCGGGGGGATACTTCTTGACGAAGCTCATAACCTGCGCTGGGGTGCCCGTCACCTGCCACCAGCCATAGGCGACGGCGTGGGCCTCGTCCCCCTCCAGGGCCTCGAGCGGCTTCAGATAGCCGTTATCGCCCGATGGTTCAGATGTCAGCCGGCTCGCCCCGTCGGGCAGGGTCACCTTGGCCAACAGTGACGCGGCATCCTGGCGCGCCGCCGCCTGGTTCGCCGCGCTGCCGTCACTCGAGTAGCCGGTCGGGATCGTCACCCCGATGGCTCGGAAGTAGGCGCCGCCCAGCCCGGTGGCCGCCAAGCCGGTTGCGACGAGGCCGAGCAGCAACAGCGCAGACAGCACATATACACGCACAGACCGCCTCGCCATCGCCCCGCAGACAATACGCCGGTGCCGCGGTTAGTCTTTCCGGCCGTGGGCCAGGGATCGATCCAGCCGGGCGAGGTGGTCTCACGGATCTGGGAGATCTATCGCGATCAGTTCGGCGTCCTCTTCGGCACCGCGGTGGTGCTGTACGCGCTGGATTTCATCATCACTCTGCTCCTCCCGACGGCGCTGACGATCATCCTGGTGGTGCTGTTCTGGGCGCTCAGCATCCTCTACCAGGGCATGGTCGTGAAGCTCGTGCAGGACGTTCAGGACGGTCGGCGTGACCACTCGGTCGGGCAGCTGCTGCGCAGCGTCGAGCCCGTGCTGGGGCCGCTGCTCTGGGTCTCGATCCTGCTCGCCATCGGCGTGGGGATCGGGTTCGTCCTGCTCATCATCCCCGGGCTCATCCTGATCACCATCTGGTCGGTGGTGGCGCCGGTGACGGTCCTCGAGCGTCCCGGGATAATCGCCGCCTTCCACCGTAGCCGCGAGCTCGTACGCGGCAACGGCTGGAACGTTTTCGGCGTGATCGTGATCGTGTTCGTGATCGTCTTCATCGTCAGCATCGCGGTTGGGCTGGCCTTCTCAGGCCTCGGCTCGGTTGCCCGGGCGCTCGTGCAGTGGGCGGTCAACTCGGCCCTCGCGCCAGTGACCGCGCTCAGCGCCTCGGTGCTGTATTTCGCGCTGCGGGGATCCCGTCCCGAGCCCGTGACCTCCACGCCGCCCAGCGCGCCGCCGCCCAGCGCGCCGCCCCCGGGCGGAGGGCCGCCGGTAGCCCCGGCCTGAGCCGCGCTGGTCGCCGACGCGACCGACCGACCCCGCCGATGAGTTCTCGACCGCTCGGTCGTCTAACAATGTGTGACGATGACGACCGATACGCGCCCGGCGCTCCTCTGCCTGCACGGGCCGCTTCGCCAACTGGCCGGCGGCCGGACTCAGCACGAACTTGAGGGGGCGACGGTGATCGAACTGCTCCGCTCGCTTGAGCGCGCGTACCCGGAGATCACGGGCTGGATCCTCGACGAGCGGGGGCGGATCCGGCGCCACATCAACGTATTCGTGGCCGGCGAGCTCAGCTCTGAGGCGACCCCGGTCGCGCCGGGCGAGCGGGTCGAGGTGCTGCCGGCGATTACAGGAGGATCGAGATGACCGAGTTGCTCGTGGGGACGAAGAAGGGGCTGTTTGTGTACGAGGGGGAGCCCGGAGACGGCTTTGAGATGACGGCGCGCGCCTTCGCCGGCGAGCCGGTGGATTTCGCGATGCGCGACCCCCGCAGCGGGCGCCTGCTCGCGACGGTGACCTCCCCGTTCTACGGCCCCAAGATCTGGCACGCCGAGGACGCCGCCGGCGAGTGGGAGCAGGCCGACGGGGTCGCCCTGCCCGAGGGCGGGGATCAGGCGCTTGAGAAGATCTGGGTCATCGCCACCGGCGAGCGCGACGGGCTGCTCTACGCCGGCGGGGATCCCGGTGTCCTCTTCGAAAGCCACGACGGCGGGCTGACCTGGGAGCTCAACGCTGGACTTTGGGAGCAGCCCTCGCGCCCGGACTGGCAGCCCGGCGGCGGCGGGCTCTGCCTGCACTCGATCTGCACCTGGCCACGGGACCCGGACAAGCTCGCCGTCGCCGTATCGGCGGCCGGGATGTGGCTGAGCGAGGACGGCGGCCGCTCCTGGCGACGCGGCAACACCGGGCTCAACCCGGCCTACCTGCCCGAGGAGGCGCTCCGCGACGAGAACGCCGGGCGCTGCGTGCACCACGTCGAGCGCTCGCCGGCGCAGCCCGAGCGGATGTTCATGCAATTTCATGGTGGCGTCTTCCGCTCCGATGACGCCGGTGAGACCTGGACCGACATCGCGGAGGGGCTCCCGTCGAACTTCGGCTTCCCGCTCACCGTCGATCCTGCCGACCCGGACAGCGCCTATGTGATCCCGCTTGTCGCTGACGTGGACCGGGTGACTCCGGAGGGGCGGGTGCGGGTCTATGAGACGCGGGACGGGGGATCGAGCTGGAGCCCCCGCGGTGAGGGGCTGCCGGCCGAGCACGCCTATGTGACCGTCCTGCGCCAGGCCTTTACCCGCACCGGCCAGGGGCCGGAGCTGGAGCTCTACTTCGGGTCGACGACGGGCGAGGTGTTCGGCTCCGGCGATGCCGGCGCCACCTGGTCGACGACCGCCTACCGGCTCCCGCCGGTGTTTTCCGTGACCGCTGGCTGAGCCGCCGCCCAGGCGAGCAGCCGCTCGACCTGCTCGCCGGTGAGGCCGCGGGCCGGGTTGGTGGTGACGAGCAGGGTCGGGCCGGGCCGGCGCTCGGCCCAGGCCCGGCAGCGCTCGTCGTGGGCGTCGTCGATCCAGGCCACGGGCCGCTCTGATCCGGCGAAGCGGTCGATCGCGTCAAGCTTCCAGTGGCCGTCGATCGTGGGCACCGACCCAGCGAAGCTGACGTGGGGAAAGCGCTCCTTGAGCTCGAGCGCGTGGGGGAGGTACTCGTCCGCCTTCTCCTCCCATCCCGTGCACCAGGCGAGTTCGAACCCCGTGGCCAGGCGCCGCAGGTGAACGCCGGCCGTGGCCGAAAGTAGGTGGGCGATCCCATCGACCATCTGCCACCTGCCCTCGGGCGGGCTGGTCGGGTCGAAACCGAAGAGCGAGATCACCCCGTCGACGTCGACCAGGAGGAGCGGTCGCCGATCCTTGCTTCCCCCATTTGGATGATTAGTGGCGTCGGTGTGGTTAGACATGTGCTGTACTGGTCCGCGGTCGATTCAAGCCGCCTCCCTGCTGAGCCGAGGACAGAACGTGAGGCTCAGCGCAGGATGCGCCTGGCTTCCGGTCCAGACCCAACTCTATGACTCAACTCCTCGGCATTCTGCTGGCGCTCGCCTGCGCGCTGGCCACGAACATCGGCTTCCTCTATAAGCATCGCGGCGCCTGCGCGGCACCGCCGGTGGATGTCCGCCACCCGCTGCGCACCGCGCGCTCGCTGTTCGGAGTGCGCTTCTTCGCCATCGGCATGGGCATCGCCTCCTTCGCCTGGGCCTTTCACGTCGCCGCCCTGGCGGTCGCGCCGCTGTCGCTCGTCCAGGCCGTCCTGGCCGGCGGGATGGTGCTCCTGGCCGTGATGGCCGAGCGGATCTTCGGCCTGCGGATCGGTCGCCGCCAGTGGCTGGGGCTGGCCGCCACAGCGATCGGGCTGATCATGCTCGGGGTGACGCTGCCGGCCACCCACGGCGCCGACTCCCACTTCTCGCCGGTTGTCCTCGTGGCTTTTGAGGCCGCCCTCATCGCCGGTGGGACGCTGCTCATCATGGGGCCGCGAATCGGCGCCCCGACCCACCATCACGGCTACATGCTCGGCGCGGCCGCGGGGATCCTCTTTGGCGTCTCGGATATCTCGATCAAGGCCATCTCCGGGATGATCGGCTCGCACGGGATCGAGGGCTTCCTGACTCCGGCGCTGCCGGTCTGCATCGCCGCCTCGGTGGCCGCCTTTTACGCCTCGGCCAAGGGACTTCAGGACGGTCAGCCGGTGCCGGTGATCGCGGTCACGGGCACGGCGGCCAACATCTCCGGGATCGTCGGGGGAATCATCGTCTTCGGCGACCCCCTGGCCGGAAACCCGGTGTCGCTGGCCGTCGAGGTGATGGCCTTCCTGCTCGTGCTCCTCGCCGCCTGGCTGATGCCCGCGCCCGTGCGCGCGGCGCCCGCGGCCGCCGTTCCTGCGCCCGCCTAAGCCCTCACGCGCGCGTGCGCGTCTGACCCAGGACGAAGCGGTCGAGGTGGACGAGCCGGAACAGGCGCTCGACCGGCGGGGAGAGATTGGGGTCGATCTCGACGTCCCAGTGCTTGAGCCGGGCCTCGCCGATCGTCTGGATGAGCAGGCGGATCCCGGAGCTGTCGATGAAGTCGAGGTGCGAGAGGTCGAGGCGAACCGGCGAGCGAGGCACGCGCAGGCTGGCCAGACGACCCTCGAGGATCATCGCCGCCGCCCGGTCGAGCTCGCCGGAGAGGCTCAAGCACAACCAGCCATCCTGGCGGCTCTCTTGGATTTCGAAGGGTGTGGGCGGTCCCATGCGTGGTTCGCCCCCGCGCGACGCGCACAATATCCGTGTGACGGCGCCAGGTAAAGCGCCGACGTGAATTTGTAACCGCGGAGCCGCGGGTCAGCGTGCTGACAGTCAGCGTCGGCGAGCGGTCTGTGAACAGGTTGTGATGCCACTGCCGCCCGGGTGCCGGGCGAGGGCTAGCGTCCGCGACCTTGGGCTCAGAAGGCGCTGAGTTCACCCCCACCTTCATGGCCGGGCTGCCGCTGGCCAGCGCCGCGCTGGCCTTTGCGCGCCAGCAGCACGAGGGACAGCGCCGGCGCTTGGACGCCGCCCCGTTCATCCTCCACCCGCTGGAGGTGGCGGCTCTCCTCTTCAACAGCGGGCACGCCGAGCCTGTGGTCGCGGCGGCCATCCTCCACGACACGGTCGAGGACACCGCCGTGGGCTTGGACGAGATCGGTGAGCGCTTCGGGGGGGAGGTGGCGCGTCTGGTCGCCGCCGTGACCGAGGACGCGGAGATCGAAGACCGGGCCGAGCGCAAGGCGGCGCTCCGGCGCCAGGTCGCCGAGGCGGGACCCGAGGCCAGCTCGATCTATGCCGCGGACAAGGTGACCAAGGTGCGTGAGCTGCGCGGGCGCCTCACGATCGACCCGGTCCTCCTGGACCGCGACCCGGACGCCCAGCTCCGCCTCGAGCACTACCGGGAGAGCCTGCTCATGCTCGAGGAGATGGCTCCGGATCACCCCCAGGTTCGCCAGCTGCGCTTCGAGCTCGAGGCGCTGCGAGGCCTGCCGCCCAGCCCGGGCGGTTTGTCCCCGGCCCCCGGCGGCGGTAGGTTGTAAGCCATCCAGGACTACGTCGAGCGACGGGGTTAAGGAGGTAGCGATGAAGGTCGGAGTCCCCACCGAAGTCAAGGACGACGAGTACCGGGTGGCGCTGACCCCGTCGGGGGTGCGCGAGCTCTCAGACGCCGGGCACGAGGTATTCGTCCAGAGCGGCGCCGGCGAAGGCTCGGGCATCGCCGATGAGGCTTACACGGCTCAGGGCGCCTCGATCGTCCCCGACGCCGACGAGCTCTTCGGCGCGGCCGAGCTGGTCGTCAAGGTCAAGGAGCCCCAGCCCGAGGAGGTGGGCCGGCTGGAGCCCCGGCACACGCTCTTCACCTACCTGCATCTGGCCGCCGACGCCGAGTTGACCCGGGGGCTCATGGCCTCCGGCGCCACCTGCGTCGCCTACGAGACGGTCGAGGACGACCGGGGTCGGCTGCCGCTGCTGGCGCCGATGTCCGAGGTGGCGGGAAAGATCGCCACCCAGGCGGGCGCCTTCATCCTGGAGAAGCCGCTTGGCGGCCGCGGGATCCTGCTCGGCGGGGTCCCGGGCGTGGCCGCGGCCAACGTGATGATCATCGGGGGCGGCGTCGTGGGGATGAACGCTGCCTTCATCGCGGTCGGGATGGAGGCGACGGTGTTCGTCTATGACCGCAGCCTCGATCGCCTGCGCGAGCTCGACGTCGCCTTCGGCGGGCGCGCCGACACGATCTTCTCGACCACCCTCGCCATCGAGGAGCGGCTGCCCGAGGTCGACCTGGTTATCGGCGCGGTGCTCGTCCACGGCGCCCGGGCGCCCCGGGTCATCACGCGTGAGCAACTCGGCCTGATGAAGCAGCACGCGGTGCTGGTCGACGTCTCGATCGACCAGGGCGGCTGCTTTGAGACCTCGCGTCCCACCACGCACTCACACCCGACCTACGAGGTGGACGGGATCACCCACTACTGCGTGACCAACATGCCCGGTGCCGTGCCCGTGACCTCGACCTATGCGCTGACCAACGCCACCATGCCCTACGTGCTCCACCTGGCCCGCTCGGGTCTGGCCGGTGCCATGGCCGAGAACCCGGGCCTGGGGCTCGGCGTCAACGTGGCCGGCGGCCAGGTCACCTACGAGCCGGTGGCCGACGCCGTCGGGGTCCCCTACGTGCCGGTGGAGGAGGCGCTGGGGGCGGGAGCGGTTGGCTAGGCGCCTCGCGTCTTGGTAGCGCGCGCGTCTGGCGGCGATCAGGGACTGGCCCGGGCGCTCGCCTTCGAGCGCGAGTCGATCGCGCTGATCGCCGACCGGATGTCGGCGATCCCGGAGGGCTGGGTGGCGCGGACCCCGTCCCTGCCCGCGGTGTGGGATCTCAACCACGTCGGGCTGACCGAGCCGGTGGCGCTCGCCGAGCTCGAGCCGCTGCTCGAGCGCGAACTAAGCGATCTGCCCTACCGCCACCTGGTCGTCCAGCACGAGCCGACGGGCGAGCGGCTGGAACGTGAGCTACTCGCCCGCGGATGGAAGTACGAGCGCAACGTCGTGATGGTGCTCCGGCGCGAGCCCGATCGCGGGCTCGACGCGAGCGCGGTCATCGAGGCCGATGAGGCCGGCGGGCTCGAGCTCATGCGGCAGTGGACGGGCGAGAGCAAGGAGCTCCGTGAAGATCCCGCGGCCCACCGCCAGGTGCTCGAGACTTCCCGGCGGATCTGGGAGCGCCGAGGGGCGCAGCGGCTGGGCGTCCTGGGGCGAGACGGGGCGCTGGCCGGGATCACGGTCCTCTTCTCAGACGGCGAGGTGGCCCAGGTGGAGGACGTCTACGTGGTCCCCGGAGAGCGAGGACGCGGGTTCGGCCGGGCGCTGGTTACGCGCGCCACGGTGATGGCGGTGCAAGCGGGGCATGAGCTCGTGTTCATCGTCGGCGACGATCGCGGGTGGCCGAAGCAGCTGTACGCCGAGATCGGCTTTGAGCCCGTGACCCGGACCTGGGACTTCCACCTGGGGCCGGGGGGCTGGAGCGACTAGCTCCCGGCCTGGCGGCGGGCCGCCGCCGCGGCCTGGGCTTCGAGCGTCGGAAGCGCTTGCTGGGCGAGCCGGCGGGCATGGACCGCGGCCTCGGCCCGGGCGCGCTGGAGGACCGAGGGGTAGAGGCGGTGCATCAGGGCTCGGAGCGCGGTCTCGGCGCCCTGGGCGGCCGCCGCGTGGGCGCGGGCCAGGGCCAGGGTCGAGGCCTTGCGGAGGGCCAGGTCGTGGGCCGCGGTGGACGAATCGGCGTTGGCGCACGCGCCCGCCGTCGCCTTCGCCCCGCGCTTGACCGATACCGGCTCCGAGACGCGCAGGCGGGCGCTGGCCAGGGTCTGCTTGGTCACCGAGGCCAACCCCTTGGGGCCGCTGGCCCGCTCGGTCACGCTGACCGGGGCCTCCTCATTGGCCGTGATCACGATCTCGGACTGGGCCGTGACCTGCGCCTCGGCCGGCGCGTGGACGCAGATGTGGGAGGGGCCGAGGCCGACCGTGGGTTCGTGTGTCTGGCCCGACGGGCTCGAGCCGGTGTCGGCCAGGAGGACGGCGATCCCGACTCCGGCGATGAGCGCGGAGAGGACGAGGGCGAAGCGGGGCGGGCGCATGGGCACAACTACCCTCAAACCTAGCCCTCGGGGAGCCGATATCCAGGGTATGAGGCGTCCCTCCCAGCGGGCCGAGGACCGCTTTGGCCTCGATTCGGCTCTGCTCCTGGCCTACATGGCCTCCTTCGGGATCCTGCTCGCGCTGCTTCCGCTGGGCGGAAGCGTGTCCTGGAGCGAGATCGCCCCCGGGCTCGGACTCCAGGTGCTGGTGGGGGTTTTCCTCGTCTTCGGCCCCCGGATGCACCTTCCCGCGGCCGGTCTGATCGGGATCCTCGCCTATCTGACTTCGGTGGCCCTGCTGCGCGACGGTACCTCGCCCACCGCCGGATACGGCCCGCTCGTCCTTCTCCCCGTCGTCTGGGCTTCGCTGCGCGGCGGCCGCACGGAGCTTGTCGCCTCGCTGCTGGGCGTGGCCGCCGTCTACCTGGTGCCGACGCTGCTCGTCGGGCCGCCGCAGTACCCGGTCGGGGGCTGGCGGGCCGGCCTCCTGTTCGTCGTCATCGCGTCGATCATCGGCCTGGCCGTGCGGCAGCTGGTGCAGAGGGTCGAGCAGCTGCTCCAGCGCTTGAGCGAGCTCGCCCGCACCGATGACCTCACCGGTCTGCCCAACCGCCGCGCCTGGCAGGAGCTCCTCCGGCGTGAGAGCGTCAGCGCCCGCCGCACCGGCAGCCCGTTGACGGTGGCGCTCGTCGACCTCGACCGCTTCAAGCAGTACAACGACAGTCACGGCCACCTGGCCGGCGACCGCCTGCTCGTGGCCGCCACCGCCGCCTGGCGGAGCGCGCTGCGGGAGACCGATGTGCTGGCGCGCTGGGGCGGCGATGAGTTCGTGCTCTTGCTCCCCAACTGCGACCTGCGCCAGACCCAGGCGCTGCTTGAGCGGATGCGGGCGATCTGCCCGACGGCCCCCTTCTCGGCCGGGATGGCCGAGTCCGACGGCGACCGGCGCCCGGAGACGCTCCTCGCCCTGGCCGACGAGGCGCTCTACCGGGCCAAGCGCGAGGGCGGGGCCCCGGCGGCGGTGGTTGCGGCCGTCCCGTAATCCCCGGCCAGACAAGCGCCCCTGCTACTCTGCGAGCGCATGCCGACCACCAGTCAGCTCGTTCGCAAGGGCCGCGTAGCGCCCAAGAAGAAGCTGGCCACGCCGGGTCTCAAGTCCGGCAAGGGCCGCAAGAAGCGCGTCGCCGCTCCCCAGCGACGGGGCGTGTGCACGCGCGTCTATACGACCACGCCCAAGAAGCCGAATTCGGCTCTGCGCAAGGTCGCGCGTGTCCGGCTGACCAACGGCATGGAGGTCGGGGCCTACATCCCTGGTGAGGGCCACAACCTCCAGGAGCACTCGGTGGTCCTGGTCCGCGGTGGTCGCGTCAAGGACCTCCCGGGCTTCCGCTACAAGGTCGTGCGCGGGACCCTCGACGCCGCCGGAGTGGGCGACCGCAAGAAGGCCCGCTCGCAGTACGGCGTCAAGGCCAAGTGAGGCAGCGCTAGTGCCCCGCCGCGCTGCCGCCCAGAAACGGCCCATCCCGGCCGATCCGGTGCACCACAACCGCCTCGTCCAGCAGGTCATCAACAAGGTGATGCTGGACGGCAAGAAGGCGGTGGCCGAGAAGATCGTCTACGACGCGCTGGCCATCCTGGCCGAGCGCACGGGCCACGACCCGGTGGAGGAGCTTGAGAACAGCATCCGCGCCCTGACGCCCGTCTTGGAGGTGCGCAGCCGCCGCGTCGGTGGCGCCACCTACCAGGTCCCGGTCGAGGTCCCGGCTCCCCGGGCCCGGACGCTGGCCGTCCGCTGGCTCGTCTTGTTCGCCCGTCAGCGGCGTGAGAAGTCGATGGCCCAGCGCCTAGCCCACGAGCTCCTCGACGCCCAGCAGCAGCAGGGCAACGCTTTCAAGCGCAAGGACGACATCTACCGGATGGCCCAGGCGAACAAGGCGTTCGCCCACTATCGCTGGTAGGTAGCGGGGCGGGGCGGGGCGGTCGCGGTTCGGGGCGGTTCGCGGTTCGGGGCGGTCGCGGTCGGGGTTCGGGGCGGTCGCGATCGGGGTTCGGGGCGCTCCCGCGCGTGTTCGCCGGGCGCGTGGCCTGCCGCCCCGTGTTCGCTCTGAAAAAACGTGCGCTTCGTTGCGCGGGGGCTCGCCGGACGCACGTTTGGTTCCTATGCGGACCAAAACGTGCGCTCTTCAGGAGCCATGTCGTCGAGACGCACCTTTTTTCACTCAAGCGGCGTGGGCGGGCGGGCGGCGTGGGCGGGCGGCGCGGGCGGGCGGCCGCACCGCGCAAGAGCCCCACGAACGGCCCGTCGCGGCGGCTCTGAACAGAGCCGCCGCCAAGGAAGCAGGCCGTACAAAGAAGACCGCGAGGGCTGCCCACCACACGGGACCGGGGGCTGCAGCGGGACAACCCTCGCGCTTCAGAATGTAACGGCCGATCTCGGTATTCCGCGCCGCCTGTCAGCTTGCGGACCTGAGAGTTCTCTTCTAATACCTCAAACTGCCTAGACGCTTTTACACGGCCTTGACGCGTCTAACGGCCCCTTCTCGAGCCTCCCTGGCGGGTCCGGGTCCAGGCCGGCGCGTCGTTTTCGCCCTTCCCGTTGCCGCTCGGGGCGCGGGGCCCCGGCGGCTCGGGCCCCGGCGGGCCGCCGCTGCGGCGCCTCGCCCGCGGACCGAGGGTCAGGAATCCGAGCCCGGAGGTGGCGATCAGGAGGATCGCCCCCAGCGTCTCCAGGTAGAGCCCGGCGCTGGGCGTCGAGCTCGCGTTGACGTAGCCGTGGCCCGCGGAGCCGGCCAGCCCGGTGGCCTCGGAGTCAGGCAAATCGCCCAGGAGCGCGATCAGCAGGGCCACCACGCCGAGGATCCCCAGCGCCAAGAGGGCGCTCCGGCTCCCCGAGCGCCAGACCAGCACCCCCAGCCCGATCGCTCCGAGCGCGATCACCAGCATCGCGTAGGCGTGGTTGGACCCGCCGGTGACCGTCTTGATGGGGGCCGAGGTGCCGGCCTCGTGGACCTGATAGAGGGTGGTGAACTCGGCCACCAGGAGGAACAGCGCGGCGAGCAGCGTCCCGGCCAGGATCACCCCGCCGCCACGGGGTTCCGCCTCGTCGGTGGGGCGCTGAAATGGGGGCCTAGAACCCCCAGAATCACGGCCGGAACCCCCTGATCCTCTGCTATATTCGTTCCTGGCTCCGGACGTGGCGCTCATCTGTGCCTGCTTCCGGAATGCAGTGCATCCAGCAATGGAGAACCTGACTCCATAACCACTCGTCCCGTCCCGACAACGGCGTCGTGAACGGGCCCTTGGGGCCCTTTTTCATGTCCGGAGGCGAATGGGCCGAGAGGTCGAAACCCGCAATCGCCCGCATCGCAAGAGCGACCACCTCCGAACACCAAGATTTTCATGCCTCGCAAGTTCAGCCTCGAGAACACACGCAATATCGGGATCATGGCGCACATCGACGCCGGTAAGACGACGACGACTGAGCGCATCCTCTATTACACAGGTCGGACCTACAAGATGGGGGAGGTTCACGAGGGCGCCGCGGTGATGGACTGGATGGAGCAGGAGCAGGAGCGCGGCATCACCATCACCTCCGCGGCCACCACGGCTGAGTGGCGCGACCACCGCATCAACATCATCGACACCCCCGGCCACGTCGACTTCACGGTCGAGGTGGAGCGCTCGCTGCGCGTCCTCGACGGCGCCATCGCGCTGTTTGACTCCGTGGCCGGCGTCGAGCCCCAGTCCGAGACCGTGTGGCGTCAGGCCGACAAGTACCACGTCCCGCGGATCGCCTACATCAACAAGATGGACCGCATCGGCGCTGACTTCGAGCGCGGCGTGCAGACGATGATCGACCGCCTGGGTGCCCACCCGGTGCCCGTCCAGCTCCCAATCGGCGCCGAGGCCGACTTCACCGGGATCATCGATCTGCTGGGCATGAAGGCGATCATCTACAAGGACGAGCTGGGCAAGGAGCAGGACATCGTCGAGATCCCGGCCGAGTACGCCGAGCCGGCGGCGGCCGCGCGTGAGCACCTCCTGGAGGAGGTCTCGCAGTACGACGACGAGCTGCTGGAGATGATCCTCGAGGAGCACGAGATCCCGATCGAGCGCCTGAAGGCGGCGATCCGAAAGGCCACCCTTGAGATCAAGCTCACCCCGGTCCTCTGTGGCTCCAGCTTCAAGAACAAGGGCGTCCAACCGCTGCTCGACGCGGTCCTCGACTACCTGCCGAGCCCGCTCGACGTGCCGCCGGTGGAGGGCCTCGAGCCGGCCAAAGGCTCAGACAACGGCGGCGAGAAGGAGGCCGTCCGCCACGCCGACGACTCAGAGCCCTTCGCCGCCCTGGCCTTCAAGATCATGGCCGACCCCTACGTGGGCAAGCTGACCTACTTCCGCGTCTATTCAGGCCGGCTCGAGGCCGGGTCCCGGATCCTCAACGTGACCACCGGGCGCACCGAGCGCATCGGGCGGATCCTGATGATGCACGCCAACGAGCGTGAGGAGGTCTCCGAGGTCTACGCGGGCGACATCGCCGCCGCCGTCGGGATCAAGCAGGTCTCGACCGGCGACACGCTGGCCGCCCCGGACAAGCCGATCCGGCTTGAGACGATCGAGTTCCCCGAGCCGGTCATCAAGGTGGCGATCGAGCCCAAGACCAAGGCCGACCAGGAGAAGATGTCGACCGCCCTCGGCCGCCTGGCCGAGGAGGACCCGACCTTCCAGGTCCGGACCAACGAGGAGACCGGGCAGACGGAGATCAGCGGCATGGGCGAGCTGCACCTGGAGGTGCTGGTCGACCGCATGCTCAGAGAGTTCAAGGTCGACGCCAACGTGGGTCGGCCCCAGGTCTCCTACCGCGAGACCGTCCGCCGCAAGGTGGAGAAGATCGAGGGCCGGTTCGTGCGCCAGACCGGCGGCGCGGGCCAGTACGGGATCGTCTACATCGATCTCGAGCCGGCTCCCGGCGAGGGCTTTGACTTCGTCAACAAGATCAAGGGCGGCTCGATCCCAACCGAGTTCATCCCCGCCGTCGAGAAGGGCGTCGAGGAGGCGACCGAGAACGGCCCCCGGGCCGGCTATCCGATGGTCGACCTCCGGGTCACCCTGGTCGACGGCAAGTACCACGACACCGACTCCTCGGAGATCGCCTTCAAGGTCGCCGGCTCGCTGGCCCTCAAGGAGGCGGCCCAGCGGGCCAATCCGGTCCTGCTCGAGCCGATCTTCCGGGTCGAGGTGGTCACGCCGGAGGACTTCATGGGCGACGTCATCGGCGACCTCAACCGGCGCCGGGGACAGGTGAGTGGGATGGAGCAGCGCGGTAACGCCCAGGTGATAACGGCGTACGTTCCGCTGGCCGAGATGTTCGGCTATGCGACCGATGTGCGCTCGGCCACCCAGGGCCGCGCCACCTACACCATGCAGTTCGAGCGCTACGAAGAGGTCCCCGCCAATGTGGCCGAGAAGGTGGTCGGCGAGCTACAGCCGGCCTAGCGCAATACCATCGGCGGCGGACGGAAAAACGATAGATTCTCTAGGTTCGTTACAGACGAGCGAAACACACTGAGTAAGAAGGAGCAACACCAAAGTGGCCAAGGCCAAGTTCGAGCGCGATAAGCCCCACGTCAACGTCGGAACCATCGGTCACATCGACCATGGCAAGACGACGCTGACGGCTGCCATCACCAAGGTGCTCAACGACAAGTACGGCGGCACCGAGGTGCGGTCCTTCGAGCAGATCGACAATGCTCCGGAGGAGAAGGCGCGGGGTATCACCATCGCCACCTCCCATGTCGAGTACCAGACCCCCAACCGTCACTACGCCCACGTCGACTGCCCCGGGCACGCCGACTATGTGAAGAACATGATCACGGGTGCCGCCCAGATGGACGGCGCGATCCTGGTCGTGTCGGCGGCCGACGGCCCGATGCCCCAGACGCGTGAGCACATCCTGCTCGCCCGTCAGGTCGGCGTCCCCTACATCGTCGTGTTCCTCAACAAGGCGGACATGGTGGACGACGAGGAGCTCCTGGAGCTCGTCGAGGTCGAGGTCCGTGACCTGCTCAACGAGTACGAGTTCCCGGGCGACGACATCCCGTTCGTGATCGGGTCGGCGCTCAAGGCCCTCGAGGGTGACGAGCAGTACGAGGGCAAGATCGTCGAGCTTGCCGAGGCGCTCGACAGCTACATCCCCGAGCCCGTGCGCGACCTCGACAAGCCGTTCCTGATGCCGGTCGAGGACGTGTTTTCGATCACCGGCCGCGGCACCGTCGCGACCGGCCGGATCGAGCAGGGGATCATCAAGACCGGCGAGACGGTCCAGATCGTCGGCATCAAGGACACCGACTCGACCGTCGTGACCGGCGTCGAGATGTTCCGCAAGATCCTCGACGAGGGCCGCGCAGGCGACAACGTCGGCTGCCTGCTCCGCGGTACCAAGCGCGAGGAGATCGAGCGCGGCCAGGTCCTGTGCAAGCCGAACTCGATCACGCCGCACACCAAGTTCAAGTCCGAGGTCTACGTCCTGAAGAAGGAGGAGGGTGGTCGTCACACCCCGTTCTTCAGCGGCTACCGGCCTCAGTTCTACTTCCGCACCACCGACGTCACCGGCGTCGCCCATCTGCCCGAGGGCACCGAGATGGTCATGCCGGGTGACAACGTCCAGATGGAGATTGAGCTGATCCAGCCGATCGCCATGGATCAGGGACTGCGGTTCGCGATCCGGGAGGGCGGCCGCACGGTCGGCTCCGGGGTCGTCACCGAAGTCGTTCAGTAGTTATTGGGCGGCGTCGGCCTTCCGGCCGACGCCGCCTGTTTTTTGAAGAGATACGACCGCCAGCGCGGGCCCCGAAGCCCGGGGTTCGCGCTCAACACTGAGAAGAGCCAGACGTTTTTTCATGGCAACGATTGCCCAGAACAAAATCCGGATCCGCCTGAAGTCCTACGACCACTCGGCGATTGAGACCGCGGCCAAGGAGATCGTGGAAACGGCCACGCGCACCGGCGCGACCGTGTCCGGTCCCGTGCCGCTGCCCACGGAAAAGAACGTGTACGTGGTGATCCGCTCGCCGTTCAAGGACAAGGACAGCCGCGAGCACTTCGAGATCCGCACCCACAAGCGACTGATCGACATCCACCAGCCGACGCCGAAGACGGTCGACTCGCTCCAGCGCCTCGACCACCTCCCGGCTGGGGTGGATATCGAGATCCGTCTCGCCTCCTAGGAGCTCTGCGATGGCGGCGATCCTGGCCAGGAAGCTCGGAATGACTCAGCGGTTCCTCACCGAGGACGGCCGGGTTGAGCGCGTCACCGTGCTCGAGGCCGGGCCCTGTCCGGTGACGGGGATCCGCACCGTCGAGCGTGACGGCTATGAGGCCGTCCAGCTTGCCTTCGGCCCGGTCAAGGAGAAGTCGATCACGCGTGCCGAGCTGGGTCATCTCAAGAAGGCCGACGCCTCGGCGATGCGCACCGTGCGTGAGTTCCGCGACGAGGTGGGCGAGCTCTTGATGGGTCAGACGGTGACCGTCGAGGCCTTCGCGCCGGGCGACAAGATCAAGATCTCCGGCACCTCCAAGGGCAAGGGCTTTCAGGGCACGATCAAGCGCCACAACTTCAAGCGCGGGCCCGCCTCCCACGGCTCGCACAACGTCCGCGCTCCCGGTTCGATCGGCGCCTCGGCGACCCCGTCGCGCGTCTTCAAGGGCATCCGCGGCGCCGGGCGGATGGGCGGCGGTCGCGTCACCCAGCGCGGGCTGACCGTGGTCGAGGTGATCCCGGAACAGAACCTGCTGCTCGTCCGCGGTGCCGTGCCCGGGCCCAAGGGCGGCACGGTGGAGGTCCGGTCCGATGCCTAGCGCCAGGCGCCCCGCCGCGCCCAAGGCCCCGAAGCTCGGCGGCGGCAACGTGAATCTTGAACCCAGCGCGTTCACGGCGCGCTTCAACATGCCCTTGGTCCACGAGAGCGTGCGGGCCGAGCTCGCGGCCCGGCGCCGCGGCACGGCCTCGACCAAGACCCGCGGCCAGGTGAGCGGGGGCGGCGAGAAGCCGTGGCGCCAGAAGGGCACCGGCCGGGCGCGCGCGGGCTCCAATCGCTCGCCCATCTGGACCGGCGGTGGCGTCGTCTTCGGCCCCAGCCCCCGCAGCTACACGTTCAAGGTCAACCGCAAGGAGCGCCGCGCGGCGCTCCGCTCGGCGCTGTCTCTTCACGCCGAGCGCGAGTCGCTGGCCGTGTTTGACGCCGGCGCCTTTGACGCCCCCTCGACGGCTCAGGCGGTCGGCCTGCTCAACGACTGGGACCCGACCGAGCCCGTCCTGATCGTGCTCGGAAGCGAGGAAGCGGCGGCGGGCAAGTCATTTCGCAACATCACCCGGGCCGAGGCCATCCCGGCCGAGGACGTGGGGGTGGCCGACATCGTCGGCGCCGCCTCGCTGTTGATTTCCGAGGCGGCCCTGCCGACGCTGGTCTCCCGGGCGGCGGCCCCCAAGAGCCACCACGAGGTTGAGCCGGCCCCCGAGCCGGCAGCGCCGGCGCGTAAGGCGAAGGCTGAGCCCAAGGCGGCCGCGGCGGAGCCGGAGGCGACCGCGGCGGAGCCGGAGGCGACCGCCACCGCCGAGGAAGCCGCCCCTCCCTCTGACGCACCGGATTCAGGTGCGACAGATGGGGCCACGGAGGGTGCGACTGAAGGGGCCACGGAGGGTGCGACAGATGGGGCCACGGAGGAGGAGGCCTGATGGAGACCACTCAGGTGATCATCCGCCCCGTGATTTCCGAGAAGTCCTTCGCCCTGGCCGAGGTCGGCAAGTACACCTTCCGCGTCCACGACAACGCGCACAAGACCGAGATCCGGCAGGCCATCGAGTCGCTGTTCGAGGTCAACGTGCAGGCGATCCGCACCGCCTGGGTCAAGCCCAAGCCGAAGCGGCGCGGCTACACCTCGGGCCAGACCCGCAAGTGGAAGAAGGCCGTGATCCAGGTGGCCCCGGGTCAGACGATCCCCATCTTTAGAGGTCTGGAGGGCAGCGAGTAATGCTGCGCGGCTCCGATCACGTGCAACCGAGCGGTTGCTTGGGAGATTTTCAGCGTATAGCGCCACTTATCTCCCACGCTCCCCCCCGGAGGATCGGCTGATGCCCATCCGCAAGCCCAAGCCCACCTCGCCCGGCCGGCGCTTCGTGATGTATCCCGACTACGCGGAGATCACGCGGACCGAGCCGGAGAAGGCGCTCACCGAGGGCCTCAAAAAGTCCGGTGGGCGCAACGCCCACGGGCGCAAGACCTCCCGCCATCGCGGCGGCGGGGCCAAGCGCCTGTACCGCAAGATCGACTTCAAGCGCCGCAAGGACGGCATTCCGGCCAAGGTGGCCGAGATCGAGTACGACCCCAACCGCTCGGCCTACATCGCCCTGCTGCACTACGCCGACGGCGAGAAGCGCTACATCCTCGCCCCGCAGCGGCTGCGGGTGGGGGCGACGGTCCAGTCGGGGCCCAACGCCGAGGTCCGGGTCGGCAACAGCCTGCCGCTCGGCAACATGCCCTCGGGCACGGTCGTGCACAACGTCGAGCTCACTCCCGGCCGGGGCGGGCAGATGGCCCGGGCCGCCGGCGCCGGCGTCCAGCTTCTGGCCAAGGAGGGCGAGTACGTGACGCTCCGCCTGCCCAGTGGCGAGATGCGGATGGTCAGGGCCGAGTGCCGGGCCACCGTGGGCACGATCGGCAACTCCGATCACCAGAACGTCAAGATCGGCAAGGCGGGACGCAAGCGCCACATGGGCGTGCGGCCGCAGACCCGGGGCACGGCCATGAACCCCGTCGACCACCCCCACGGTGGTGGCGAGGGCTCGACCACGCCCGGCCGGCACCCGGTGACCCCGTGGGGTGTCCCCACCCTCGGTTACCGGACGCGCAAGAAGAACAAGAAATCCGACCAGTACATCGTCCGCGGACGTAGGAGAGGTAAGAAGCGGTGAGTCGCTCAAGCAAGAAGGGGCCGTTCGTCGAGGAGCGGCTGATGACGCGAATCGAGGCCATGAACACCTCCGGCGAGAAGCGGATGCTCCGCACCTGGTCGCGGACCTCGACGATCTTCCCGGAGATGGTCGGGCACACGATCGCGGTGCACGACGGCCGCAAGCACGTGCCGGTGTTCATCAGCGAGTCGATGGTCGGCCACAAGCTCGGAGAGTTCGCGCCCACGCGGCTCTTCCGTGGGCATGCGGGGACGGGTAAGAGGCGGTAATTCGGATGGCTGACGAAGAAACCCCGGAAGAGAAGCCCAAGCGGCGGCGCCGCCGGAAAGCAGCCGCCTCGGAGGAGGCATCCGCGCCTGAGGCACGGAGCGTCTCCGAGACCGAAGGGTCGGCCGAGGCTTCGGACGCGAGTGCCTCAGGCGCGGACGCGTCCTCCGAGCCTGCCCCGGACGAGATCACCCCTTCCCCAGCTGATGTTCAGGCCGCCGATGAGGCCGCTGACGTTGTCCTCGAGGCCGAAGATGAGGTCGATGCGGACACGGACGCTGAGGTGGCGGAGGCCGAGTCGTCAAAGCCCGCGCGGCGGCCTCGGCGCCGGCGGCAGGCGGCTGAGGCCGGGGAAGCGGCTCCGGCTCCGGCGCCCACCCGGCGTCGCCGGGCCCAGCGTGATCCCAATCTGCCGCCCCCCGTCGTGCGGGCGCAGGCTAAGTACGTGCGGTCCTCGGCGCGGAAGGCGCGGCTGGTGTGTGACCACATTCGCGGTAAGAGCGTGGATGAGGCGCGAGCTATCCTCGCCCACACGCCGCGGGCGGTCGCGCGGGACTGGAGCAAGCTGCTCGACTCTGCGATCGCCAACGCGGAGAACAACCACGACCTGATCGCCGATGACCTCGTGATCAAGGCGGTGCACGCCGACGAGGGTCCGACGATCAAGCGGTTCCGCCCCCGCGGACTTGGCCGCGCGACCAGGATCCGCAAGCGCACGAGCCACCTGACGATCTTGCTAACGCCGAAGGAATAAATGGGTCAGAAAGTTCATCCCGAGTCGATTCGCGTCGGCTACATCCATGACTGGAAGTCCAACTGGTTCAACGAGAAGCACTTCTCCGACTACCTGTTCGAGGACGTCCAGATTCGCCGGCACATCCTGTCCCGGCTCTCTCACGCTGGGCTCTCGGACATCACGATCAAGAAGAACGCCACCGAGGTCGAGGTCAACATCAACACCGCCCGGCCCGGCATCGTGATCGGTAAGTCAGGCTCCGAGGTAGATCAGCTGCGCCGCGACCTGCACCGGATCACGGGCAAGCAGGTCAAGGTGAACATCCTTGAGATCAAGCGTCCCGAGCTCGACGCGAACCTCGTCGCGCAGTCGATCGCCGAGCAGCTCCAGAACCGGGTCGCCTTCCGCCGGGCCATGAAGCGCGCGCTGACCAGCGCCATGCGCTCGGGCGCCAAGGGCGTGAAGGTGCAGGTCTCAGGCCGGCTCGGCGGGGCCGAGATGGCGCGGACCGAGGGCTACTCGGATGGCCGCGTGCCACTCCACACGCTGCGCGCCGATATCGACTACGGCTTCCACGAGGCCCGGACGACGTTCGGGCGGATCGGCGTCAAGTGCTGGATCAACAAGGGCGAGATCATGCCCGAGGGCTACACCGGCGCCGACCTCACGATCATGGACGAGCCCGCACCCCAGGCGCCGGAGCGCGGCGGCCGGGACGGGCGCGATGGCCGCGATGGTCGTGGTCGCGGCGGCCGCGGTGGTCGCGGCGGCGGCCCGGGTGGTCCGGGTGGCCGCGGCGGCGGTCCAGGTGGTCGCGGTGGCGGTCCGGGTGGCCGCGGCGGTGGCCCGGGTGGCCGTGGTGGCGGTCCCGGTGGCCGTGGTGGCGGTCCGGGCGGTCGTGGCGGCGGTGGCGGACGTGGTCCGCGCGGCGGTGGCGGCGGCCAGGGTGGCGGTGGCGGCCAAGGCGGCGGAGGTGGCAGGTAGTGCTCTCCCCCAAGCGCGTCAAGTTTCGTAAGCAGCACCGAGGCCGGCGAGCCGGCCTGTCCCGCGGACAGGTCAAGGTCCAGTTCGGCGAGTACGGGCTCAAGTCGCTCGATGCCGGCTGGCTGACCAACCGGCAGATCGAGGCTGCTCGTATCGCCATGACCCGCAAGATCAAGCGTGGCGGCAAGGTGTGGATCAACGTGTATCCCGACAAGCCGTTCACCAAGAAGCCGGCCGAGACGCGGATGGGCTCCGGCAAGGGCTCACCCGAAGGGTGGGTCGCCGTGGTCAAGCCGGGGCGGGTCATGTTCGAGCTGGCCGGCGTGCCCGAGCCGCTGGCCCGCGAGGCCATGCGCCTGGCCGGTCACAAGCTGCCGGTGCGGACCAAGTTCGTTACGCGTGAAGAGGTCTAGGCGATGGACGCGAGTGAGCTGCGAGACATGCTTGAGCCCGATCTGCGTGAGCACATCACGACGGCGCGGCGCGAGCTGTTCGGGCTTCGCTTCCAGCACGCCACGGGCGAGCTCGACGACACGGCGTCGCTCAACAAGGCTAAGAAAGAGATCGCGCGGGCGCTGACGGTCGCGAAAGAACGAGGAATTGAGATTCATGGCTGAAGAACCTGAAGAGACGCCGACAGACGAGACCGCTCCGGACACACCGCCGGAGGGAGAGGCGGCTGCCGAAGTGCAAGCTGACGCGAGTGTGTCCGGTGCGGACTCGTCTGCCGACGCGGCTCCTGCAGCCGATGACGCGCCCGCCGCCACCGCCTCTGCGCCTGCCGAGACGCTTCCTCCCAAGGAGCGCCGGCGTCGCGAACGCGCGGCCAAGGCCGCGGCTGTTCCCACTCGTCCCCAGACCTCGCCGGAGGAGCGGCAGGCCGAGCGCGAGGCGGAGCGGGCACGTAAGGCGCGGATTCGCAGCCAGAACCGCAAGCGCATGCGGGACAAGGCTCGGACCCAGCGGACCGAGACCCCGGAGCCGCTGGCGCCTCGGCGCGAGCAGCATCCGGGCCAGCAGAAGACGCGTCAGGGCATCGTCGTCTCCGACAAGGCGACCAAGACGATCGTCGTCCGCATCGACGTCACCCGCCGGCACCGCAGCTACGGCAAGGTCGTGCGCACCTCGACGACGCTGCACGCCCACGATGAGCGCGAGGACGCGCATATCGGCGACACCGTCGTCGTGCGTGAGTCGCGGCCGCTGTCACGGACCAAGCGCTGGCGGCTGATCGAAGTCGTTGAGAGGGCGAAGTGATCCAGAACGAGACCCGTCTGCGGGTGGCCGACAACACCGGCGCCCGGGAGATCCTCGTGATCCGCGTCAAGGGCGGCCATCGCCGCCGCTACGCCGGCGTGGGTGACGTGATCACGGCCACGGTCAAGCAGGCCAACCCGCAGGGCTCGGTCAAGAAGGGCGAGGTCGTGACCGCCGTGGTGGTCAGGACCAAGAAGTCCTACGGCCGGGAGGACGGCACCTACATCGGCTTTGACGAGAACGCTGCCGTGCTCATCGACGCCCAGAACAACCCGCGCGGGACGCGCATCTTCGGGCCGGTGGCCCGTGAGCTGCGCGAGCGCAACTTCATGAAGATCGTCTCGCTGGCTCCGGAGGTGCTCTAGTGGCTGCGCGCATCAAGTCCGGCGACGAGGTGATCGTCGTGGGCGGCAAGGACCGCGGCAAGAAGGGCAAGGTGCTGCGGGTCGAGCCGGGTAAGAACCGCCTCTACGTCGAGGGCCTCAACATGATCAAGCGCCACCAGCGCCCCCAGCAGGTGGCCGGCGCCCAGCGGGCTGAGCAGGTGGGCGGCGTGATCGAGCGCGAGGGCCCGATCCACATCTCCAACGTGATGCTCATCGACCCCAAGGAAAACAAGCCGACGCGGCTGGGCATCGAAATCGCCGACGGCAAGCGCTATCGCATTGCCCGGCGCAGCGGCACTAGGCTGGACTGACATGGCTACGGCACGGCTAAAGCAGCGCTACCAGGAAGAAATCCTCCCCGCCCTGATCGAGCGGTTCGGCTACTCGACCCCGATGCAGGCCCCGCGGGTCGAGAAGATCACCGTGAACATGGGCGTGGGCGACGCCAAGCAGGACTCCAAGGTGCTGGAGCAGGCGACCGAGCAGCTGGCCACGATCACCGGCCAGCGCCCCAACGTCCGCCGGGCCCGCAAGTCGATCGCCCAGTTCAAGGTCCGTGAGGGGATGCCCGTCGGGGTCGCCGTGACCCTGCGCGGCGAGCGCGCGTACGAGTTCCTGGACCGGCTGATGTCGATCGCCATCCCGCGGATCCGCGACTTCCGCGGGCTCAATCCCCGGGCCTTCGACGGGCGCGGAAACTACTCGCTGGGCGTGCGCGAGCAGATCATCTTTCCTGAGATCGATTACGACGACGTCGACCAGGTCCGCGGCATGGACATCACGATCACGACCAACGGCAAGTCCGACGACGAGTCCTACGCTCTGCTCGAGGCGCTGGGCATGCCATTTGCAAGAGACAGCCGCAACCAGCCGGTGGCGGCCGCGAGCTAGAGGAGCCATGGCCAAGACTTCACAGATCGTCCGCCAGCAGCGGACCCCCAAGTACAAGACCCGCGCGTATACGCGCTGCCGCCGCTGCGGCCGCGCCCGCGCCGTCTACCGCAAGTTCGGCCTGTGCCGGATCTGCTTGCGTGAGCTCGCCCACGAGGGCTTCATCCCCGGCATGACCAAGTCGAGTTGGTGAGAACATGGCGATGACCGATCCCGTCTCTGACTTCCTCACCCGCCTGCGCAACGGCGCCAAGGCCCAGCACCACGATGTGACGATGCCCGCCTCGAACCTCAAGCGGGAGATCGCGCGGATCCTCAAGGAGCAGGGCTACATCGACGACTGGGCCGTCCACGCGGCGCGGGAGAACCGTCCCGGCGAGGAGATCACCGTCACGCTGAAGTACACCGAGGAGCGCAAGCCGGTGATCACCGGACTTCAGCGCGTCTCACGCCCCGGCCGGCGCAACTACGTCGACCACGCCCACATCCCCCGCATCCAGGGCGGCATGGGCACGACGATCATCTCCACCTCAAGAGGCCTGATGACCGGCCACGACGCCCGCCAGCAGGGTATCGGCGGCGAGGTCGTGGCGAGGGTCTGGTAACCACCTAGTTATGTCCCGCATCGGCAGAGCACCGATTGCCGTCCCCGCCGGCGTCACCGTCGCGATCGAGCCTGAGCGCGTGACCGTCAACGGTCCGCGGGGCGAGCTCACCGAGCGAGTCCCCCGCGACATCTCGGTCGAGCAGACCGACGGCGAGATCCTGGTCAAGCGCCCGACCGACCGCGGCGAGCACCGGGCGCTGCACGGGCTGACCCGGTCGCTGATCGCCAACATGGTCACGGGCGTGACCGACGGCTTTGAAAAGCGCCTTGAGATCCAGGGCGTCGGCTACCGCGCGCAGCTGCGCGGGCGTGACCTGGAGCTGGCGCTCGGGTATTCGCACCCGGTCTCGATCAAGGCGCCGGACGGGATCGAGTTCGAGGTCCCGCAGCCGACCCGGATCGTCGTCAAGGGCGCCTCCAAGCAGCAGGTCGGCGAGACCGCCGCGATCATCCGCAAGCAGCGCAAGCCCGAGCCCTACAAGGGCAAGGGCATCCGCTACGAGGGCGAGTACGTGGCCCGGAAGGTAGGTAAGCGGGCATGACGGTTCTCACCGCTCCCGCGCGCCGCCTGAAGCGCCGCCGCCGCGTCCGGGCCAAGATCCGGGGTAGCGCCGAGCGCCCGCGGATCTCCGTGTTTCGCTCCAACCGCGGCCTGTTCGCGCAGCTGATCGACGACGACTCAGGCCGCACGCTGGCCTCGGTCCGGTGGACCGAGTCCGATCTGAGCGGCCTCGGCCGGATGGAGCAGGCCAAGCGCCTCGGCGAGCTCCTGGCTCAGCGGGCCTCCGAGGCCGGGGTCACCGACGCCGTGTTCGACCGTGGCGGCTACCAGTACCACGGCCGCGTCCAGGCCCTGGCCGAAGGCGCCCGCGAGGGCGGGCTGCGGTTCTAGACCGGCTACTCTGAATCGGCTAATGGCAACACGTGATCGCACAGTTTCAGGCGCGGGTCTCGACCTCCAGGAACGGGTCGTCGAGATCAACCGCGTGGCCAAGGTGGTCAAGGGCGGGCGCCGCTTCTCCTTCACCGCGCTGGTCGTCGTGGGCGACGAGCGTGACGTCGTCGGGATCGGCTACGGCAAGGCCAACGAGGTCCCGGTGGCCATCCAGAAGGCCGTCGAGCGGGCCAAGAAGAACCTCTACCGCGTGCCCAAGCACGGCTCGACGATCACCCACCAGACACTGGGGATCTTCGGGGCCGGGCGGGTGCTGCTGAAGCCGGCCGCCCCGGGTACCGGGGTCATCGCCGGCGGCGGCGTGCGCGCCGTGCTGGAGCTGGCCGGGATCCACGACATCCTCTCCAAGAGCCTCGGCTCGCAGAACCCGATCAACCTCGTGAAGGCCACCATGGCCGGGCTCGAGTCGCTACGGACTCCTGACGAGGTGGCGGATCTGCGTGGACTCTCCGTGAACGCGGTCCTGGGGCTGCAAAGTGAGCCTTCGGCTAACGGCGGGAGCGGCGTCCCCGACGGGGAAACCGCTCCAGGGTCGAATGGCTCTGAAGGTGCCACTGCGACGCGAGTTTCCCCGACCGAGGACCCCGCTCCCGCCGAGGCTGAGGAGGCGTCGTGAGCCTCAAGGTCACGCAGAAGCGGTCGATCAACGGGTCCGACAAGCGCCAGAAGGACACCTTGCGTTCCCTTGGCCTCCGTCGCATTGGGCAGACGGTTGAGGTCTCTGACTCGCCTCAAGCCCGGGGCATGATCGCCAAGGTTGCCCATCTGGTTGAGGTGTCCGATGGCTGAAGGCTCCGAGGAGCGGATTGGGCTGCACAACCTGAAGCCGGCGCCCGGGTCGCGGCGGCCGCGTAAGCGGGTCGGCCGGGGCGAGGGCTCGGGTACGGGCAAGACCTCCGGCCGGGGCCAGAAGGGCTACGGCTCACGCTCAGGCGCCAAGCGCCGGGCGCGCTTTGAGGGCGGCCAGAACCCGATCCACATGCGGATGCGCAAGCTGCGCGGCCCGCACATGAAGAAGTCGATGCCCTTCGAGCGCTTCCGGACCCACACCCAGGTGGTCAACCTGGCCGATCTGGAGGCCCGGTTTGAGTCCGGAGCCGAAGTTACCCTCGAGGCACTCCATGCCAAGGGTCTCGGCACGCGCAAGGGAATTCCGGTGAAGATCCTCGCCAAGGGCGAGCTGAGCAAGCCGCTGACCGTCTCCGCGCACGCCTTCAGTGCCGCGGCGCGGGAGCGGATCGAGGCGGCCGGCGGCACCGTAGAGGTGATCGTCGAGGCCGAAGGCCAGGGCCTCCCGACATGATTTCGACGATCCTTGGCGCGTTCCGGGTCAGCGAGATCCGCACCAAGGTTCTGTTCACGGCGGCCATGCTGGCCCTCTACCGGCTGGGCACGCACATCCCGGCCCCCGGCATCAACGCCGCCGCGGTCAACCAGATCCAGAAGAACTTCGGGGGCAGCAGCATCCTCGGGCTGCTCAACCTGTTCTCCGGCGGCGGGCTGGGCCGGATCGCCATCTTCGCGCTGGGGATCATGCCCTACATCACGGCCTCGATCATCCTGCAGCTGCTGACCGTGGTCGTGCCCTCGCTGGAGAAGCTCCAGAAGGAGGGCGAGGTGGGGCAGGCGCGGATCACCCAGTACACGCGCTACCTGACCGTCGGGCTGGCCTTCGCCCAGTCGATCGGCTACGTCTTCCTGTTCCGGTCGTTTGAGAACTCGGCCGGGGTGACGCTGATCCACAACTTCAACCTGGCCAAGGTCTTCCTGATCGTGGTCTCGCTGACCGCCGGGACGGTGCTGCTGATGTGGATCGGCGAGCTGATCACCCAGCGCGGGATCGGCAACGGGATCTCGCTGCTCATCTTCGCCTCGATCGTGTCCCGGATCCCGTCCGGCCTGCAGTCGTGGTGGAACAACCCCCAGCAGGTGTTCAAGGTGACGATGCCGTTCATCGTCATCGCCGTGGTGGCGGCGGTGGTGTTCGTCCAGGAGGGCCAGCGCCGGATCCCGATCCAGTACGCCAAGCGCGTGATCGGGAGACGAATGACCCAGGGCGGGCAGACCTATCTGCCCCTGCGCGTCAACATGGCCGGGGTCATCCCGGTCATCTTCGCCGCTTCGATCATGGCCATCCCGCCCACCGTGGGCCAGCTGATCGGCCAGAACAAGACCGGCTTCGCCACCAACCTGGCCAACTTCTTCAGCCCCGGCGGCTGGCACTACGTCCTGGGCGAATCGATCTTCATCATCCTCTTCACCTACTTCTACACCGCGGTGACCTTCAACCCGGTGGACCAGGCGGAGAACTTACGCAAGTACGGCGGCTTCATCCCGGGGGTGAGGCCAGGCAGACCCACGGCTGAATTCCTGGACCGGATCCTGGCGAGGTTGACCTTCCCGGGAGCTCTGTTCCTGGCCGCGATCGCGGCCCTGCCGGCGATCCTGATCAACCAAACGGGCGCCACCTTCAACTTCGGCGGCACCTCGATCCTGATCGTCATCGGCGTGGCTCTCGACACGATGAAACAGCTCGAGGCCCAGCTGATGATGCGCAACTACGAGGGCTTCTTGAAGTAGGGCCGCGCGGGCGGGCGGCCTGCGCGATCAGCGACCCTAACTCGCCGATCGCTGCTGAGTCCGCCGGTCCTCGGCGGGAAAGGGTCGGGTGCCGACCCCGGCACGCCGAGGGGTCGGGCCGCGCGGGCGGGCGGCGGGTAAGGGTCGCCCCCGGACACACCCCTAACGCCCCCATCGGCACAACGCCCCGCCGCCTGAAGGGGGGTTCTCACCAATTCCCCCAAATGCGGTAAGCCCTACGAATTGCGGTGAGCCCTACCCCGCCAAGGCCTCGGCGAGCTCCCGGCGGGTCTGGATGTCGAGCTTGCGGTAGGCGTTGCGCAGGTGGTACTCGACCGTCTTCGGGGTCACGAACAGCATCGTCGCGATCTCCCGGTTGCTCTGGCCTCCGGCCGCCAGCTCGGCGATCCGGCGCTCGCTTGGGGTCAGCGACTCCGGGCCGCTGAGCAGCAGCTCGCGCCGGGGGCGGGCCCCGCTGGCCGCGAGCTCCATCCGCGCTCGGTCATAGAGCAGCCGCGCCCCGGACTGACGGGCCTGGTCGCCCGCCTCCTGGAGCGGGGCGCGGCAGGCGGCGCGCTCGCCGGAGCGACGCAGCGCTCCGCCCAGGTCGACCAGCGCGCGCATGGTCTCGAGCCGGGGCGGCAGGGCGCGTCCGAGCTCGACCGCCTCGCGCAGGCGCGCAATGCCATCTTCACCCCCTGAACAGAGGCCGGCGACGCGAAGCGCCTCGATCCGGTGCTCGACGACCTGGGTCTGCTCGGAGCGGGCGAGCATCTCTTCGGCCAGCGCCAGCGCGCGCTCCTGGTCACCGAGGCCGAGCGCCGCCTGCGCCGCCGTGGTCCGCCAGCGGCAAGAATCGAAGAAGGGAACCGTGGTCTCGACCGCCGCCCCAGCGGTCTCGGCCGTGGCCAGCGCCTCCTCGAGGCGACCCTGGGCCCGGCGCACCTCGGCCAGGGCGGCCAGGTACATCGTGTCCTCGAGGCCATAGGGCTCCGTGGGCGCCGCCTCCTCGCTCAGCACCGCCTCCGCGGCGTCGATCTGATCTGTCTCGAGCAGGCACAGCGCGTACCTGGCCGTGGTGCCGCGATGGAACTGAGCCCAGCCGTAGCGCCGACCCTCCCGGGTCGCCTCCAGATCGGCCAGGGCATCGTTGATCCGGCCCTGCAGGAACGGGGCCCGGCTGTGGAAGAAGCTGGCCGTGGCGAAGTCGAGCGGTGAGCCGCGGCGCCGGGCGTCCTGGATCGCCGCCTCCGATACCTCGCCCCCGCGCTCCAGCGCACCGGCCGAGCACAGCGCGTTCGCCACCAGGCGCCAGCCGATCCACTGCGGGGACGCCTGACGGAGGATCTGTCCGTCGTCCCACGCCCGCTCGGCGAACTCGATGATCCGCTCGGCGGGCTCACCGTGGTAGGCGCCCTCGAGCGCGACGTGGGCCAGCAGCAGGCGCTGCCCCTGGGTGGCGGGGGCGGCGGGCAGATTCTGCAGCCACCGGGCGGCCCGCTGGGCGGCCCGGGGGCGCAGCGAACCCACGACCGTCGCGGTGGCGATGAAGCCCGCCTGAAGCTGGTCGGAGAGCTCGCGCTCGGTCGCGTTCTGGGGATCCATCTGGAGATCGCGTAGTCCGCGCTCGAACGCCTCGGCCGCCCGGGCGCGCTCACCCTTGGCGTCGTAGACGCGGCCCAGCTCGAGCGCCAGCTCGGCGCGATACCGGGGATCGGCCGTCTCCTCGAGGGCCGCTGCGAGGTGCTCGTCGGCGCCCGGGAGCCCGAGGACGGCCTCGGCGGCGCCGAGCTCGCCGAGCACGCGGGGACGCTGCTCGCGATTCGGGGGTTCGGCCAGGGCTCGCTCCAGGTAGCGGACCGCGGACTGGGGCGCCCCGCCGCTCCGCGCGTCCGTGGCGGCGGCGCGGAGGCGCTCGACGACCCAGGGGTCGCCTTCGGGGCGCCCGAGCAACAGGTGGGCCGCCACCAGCTCGACGCCCCCGCCCTCGCGGTAGAGGAGTCGCGCCGCGTCGAGATGCCGCGAGGCCACCTCCGAGGCCGCGATGTCCTGCTCGATGGCCTGGCGCACGAGGGGATGGACGAACTTGAGCGGCTCGCGGGGCAGCAGCACGTCGGCGGCGCTCAGCGAGTCGGAGGCCATGCTGGCCTGGGCCACGCTCAACCCTGAGAGGGCGGCGGCGTGGCGGAGCGGCACGTCGTCGCCGAGCACGGCCACCGTGCGGGCCAGGGCCGCGGCGTCGGGGCCGAGCCGGCCCACGCGCACCCGGAGCGAGCGGCTGACGGCATCGGGGACGAGCGTGCCCGCGCGAGCCAGCAGCTGCTCGGAGCTCAGGCCGGGGTCTTCAGCCAGTGCCCGCAGCAGCTCCTGAACGAAGAAGGGGTTGCCCGCCGTGGCCTCGCGGCACACGTCGGCCAGGGCGGGATCGGCCTCGGGGCCGAGGACGTCGGCGATCAGCTTGCCGATCGCCTCCCGGCTCAGGGGGGCGAGGTTCTCGACGCGGACCTTGGGATGCCCGGCCAAGTGGCTGAGCGGATCGGCGGGGTCCTCGTCGGAGATCGGTCGCCGGGTCATGAGCAGCGCCACGGGGAGCTCGTCGAGCCGGTGAAGGACGTAGAGCAGGAGGGCCACCGAGGCGCTGTCTGACCACTGGAGGTCGTCGATGGCGAGCAGCGCGGGCGAGTCCTCGAGCGCCGTGGCGAGCACGTTGAAGACGCCGTGGGAGACCGCCAGGTGGTCGTCCTGGCGGTCATGGGCCGCCTCAAGCGAGAGGACGCGGTTGGGCGCGATCTGGCTCAGCGCCCGTCGCTGACCCGGCGAGGCCCCGCTGAGCAAGGAGCGCACGAGCTGGGAGGCGAGCCCGAAGGCGAGGTTCTGCTCAAGCTCGGCGCCGGCAGCTCTGACCACGAGCAAGCGGCGGTCTCGGGCCCGCTCGAGCGCGGCCTCGGTGAGCCGGGTCTTGCCCATTCCGGCATGACCGACGAACAGCAGGGCCAGGCTTTCGCTGCCGCTGGCGGCGTCCAGTGCCCGGTCGATCGACCTCAGGACGTCGTCGCGATCGAGCAGCCCATTCCCGCCTGCTCTCCCACTGCCTGAGTTATCAGCGTCCGGCCTGACGGCCACGGCGGTAAATAATGCCGAAATCCTGGGGTGGACCCCTGGGGCGAACTTCTTGAATTCAGCCGATGATGCTGAACATGACCCGTCGCGCCGCAGAGATGCAGTTGTCAATCGATATCGGCTCGGAGCCGATCACCGGTTCAGTCTCGCTGGGGGACGGCGCGTCGCATGAGTTCAGCGGATGGATCGAACTGGTGGCAACGATCGAATCCGCCCGGGGCACCAATTCTGAAGGCAACGAAACCCTCGGGTCCTTCCCTGGGGCGAACGGAGGACGGGTCTAGTTAGCTAACAGAGGTCAGTTTGGAGTTCGGCGGTCGTGGGGGCCGCCAGGGCGGTCGTGGGGGCCGCCCTCGAACTCCAACCGGGGGCAGATTGGAGATGCGTCAGGGGCATGGGCCGGCACAAGCCGGCCCAGACGCTTTTAAAAGGCGCAGCCGTACGCGGTCCTGGCCGTCGCCGGGGCCGGCGGGCCGAGCCACGCCACGGTCACCGCACCCTCACGGCGCAGGCTGCCGCCGCTGCCCTCCAGGTGGCGGCGAATGCCGGGGACGGCGCGCCTGGCTACGCCCGCGTTCATGTAGAAGCCGATCAGCGCCGTCGGCCCGGTGCCGCTCATGAGCAGTTCGCCGATCGGGGTCCGCTTGGGGTTGTCGGTGAAATCGGGACCGCCGCGCACCGTCACGCGGTGGCGGGTCAGGCAGGCCTCGACGCGGGCCAACCGATCGAGGGCGGGCTTCCAGGTCGCCGGGATCCGGATCGCCGCCAGCCGATGGCAGGCCTTGGCCTGCTCAAGCGAGGCCGGGGTCTGGGGGTGGTTCCCGAAGCGAAGCGGGCACTGGAAACGGCGACCGTCGGTCAGTGTGTAGACGCAGTGGCCGCGCGGAGCCCGGCCCCCGGCGCCGTTCACTACGCAGCCTGTCGAGACAACCTGGACCTCAGGCGATGGAGTTGCCCCCAGGGCCAGCGTCGCTCCGAAGCCGCCAAGAACGAGGCAGGTTGTGGCGGCCGCGGCCGGGGCCCACTTCGGAGGTTTCACCCCATCAGGATCCCACCGCGTCACCCGCTGGTCTAGGTCTGTGGGCCGCTCGCACGGACAGCACATGGGCCAGCGAGCGGCCCTCCGCGATCGCCAGCAGGGCGACAAACGCCGCGGCGACGGCGAACATGATCCAGCCCCCGGCCCCGCGGTAGCGGTGGCCGGGGAACTCGGCGTAGGTCGGCTGGTGGGGATCGACGAGCACCGTCACCCGCTGGCCGCGGCGCAGGAAGGACAGGTAGGCACGGCCACGACCGTGCCGCTGAGTCTGAGGCCTCGGCTCTGCACCATGGCCGAGTGGGCATCCGAGGCCTGGCTCTCGATCCCCAGCGCGAGCAGCGCGATCGCCACGCAGGTGAAGAAGAGGCAGGTGGCGGCCATGGTCAGGGGGCTGAAGCGATGACGGTGCCGGCGTAGGCGGGCCTGGCGCTCGGCGTGCTCGGCCTCGAGCGCCTGGGCCGCTGAGGGTTTATGGCCCCGGTGAGGAAGCTGAACAGCGCGCCCCCAGCGGCCAGGCAGATGACCACGCTCAGTACCAGGAGGGCGGAAAGCCGTCCCCGGGGTTTATCTAGGCCTGGAATTTGCACGGGAAAACTCTGGGGTGGGTCCCTGGGGCGAAACCTCGCCTTGCGCCATATCTTTCTGCCCGTGAAGAGCTTTGACCGAGCGAGGTGGGGCGAAACGTCGGTCGGGCTCTGGGGCGCAATTTAGGGGGTTGTAGTTCGGAGTTCGTTCGGTGTGGTGACGGGGCGCGCACCACACCGAACGACTCCAGCTCTTAAGGCAGCGGCACTCGGCCGGGGTGGCAAAAACAGCTGACCGCTCGGTACAGTGACGCCGGTGTCGGAACTTAACCTGATCCTCTTTGGTCCCCCCGGCGCCGGGAAGGGCACCCAGGCTGATCGCTTGCAGCGTGACTTCCAGCTGCCCTACATTGCCACCGGCAACATGCTGCGTGAGAATGTCGAGGAGGGCACCGACCTCGGCAAGGAGGCCAAGCCCTACATGGACAAGGGCGACCTCGTCCCGGACGAGGTGCTCGTCGCGATGGTCGCCGAGCGCCTGTCCGAGGAGGACGCCCAGGACGGCTTCATCCTCGACGGCTTCCCTCGCACGGTGCCCCAGGCCGAGGCCCTGGACAAGCAGCTGGGGGAGCTGGGGCGGCGGATCACCGCGGTACTGCTCTTGAACGTCCCCGACGAGGAGGTCGAGCGCCGGCTCTCCGGGCGGCGGGTGTGCGTGAAGAAGGGCCACAACTACCACGTCGAGTTCGACCCGCCCAAGCGCGAGGACGTGTGCGATCAGGACGGCTCACGGCTGATCCAGCGCGACGACGACAAGCCCGAGGTCGTGCGCAACCGGCTGGCGACCTACCACGACAAGACGGCGCCGCTGGTCGACTACTACGACGAGCAGGGACTGCTCAAGCGGATCGACGGCACCCGGGACCCGACCGAGGTCCATGACCACATTCGGGCGGTGATCGCCACCCTGCGGATGGAAGAGAACGTCTGATGATCATCAAGAAGTCACCCGAGGAGATCGAGCGGATGGCCGCGGCGGGGGACATCCTGGTTCGGACGATGAACCTCTTGGCCGGGAAGATCCGCCCCGGGGTGAGCACCGGCGAGCTCGATCAGGCAGCCGAGAAGTTCATCCGCTCCCAGGGTGCCGAGCCGTCCTTCAAGGGCTACCGCGGCTTCCCCGGCTCGATCTGCGCCTCGCCCAACTCGATGATCGTCCACGGCATCCCCGGTCCCTACCGGCTGGCGCGGGGGGACATCCTCTCGGTTGACATCGGCGTGACCCGGGACGGGTGGGTGGCCGACGCGGCGCGCACCTTCCCCGTCGGCCCGGTCACCCCGATCGCGCAGAAGCTGCTCCGGGTGACCGAGGAGGCGCTGTTCGTGGCCGTCGAGCAGTGCCGGGCCGGAAACCACCTGGGCGATGTCTCCCATGCCGTCCAGGCCCACGTCGAGGCCAACGGCTTCTCGGTCGTCCGGACCCTGGTCGGCCACGGGATCGGCCGCAGCATGCACGAGGATCCCCAGATCCCCAACCACGGCGACGCCGGCACGGGCGTCCTGCTCGAGGAGGGGATGGTCCTGGCCGTCGAGCCGATGGTCACCGCCGGGCGCCACGGCGTCCGGATCGGCGACGACCACTGGTCGATCTACTCCCAGGACGGCTCCCTGGCCGCCCACTTCGAGTTCACGATCGCCATCACCGCGGCGGGACCGAGGATCCTCACCCCCTGGCACGAGGCTGGGGGCGGGCGCGCCGCGGCAGCCTGAAGCGGTCTCCGGTTGCTCGCACCCGGCCGGGGCCAACCCGGGCAGGCCGGCGCGGGCATAACAGCGTTACGTCCCTGTTATGAGCCGGCGGCTAGAACGGGGGTGTGCGGCGAATAGCGTTGATTGCTTTGGTCCTGGCGGGCTGCGGCTCCGCGGGCGCTTATCACAACCCCAAGTACCCGTTTGGGGCGCCCAACGTCCCCATCTCGCTCTCCAAGTGCATGCGGGCCAATGGGGTCTCGAGCTTCCCGGACCCGCAGGACGGCGGCTTTCCGGGGGGTCTGATGGTCGACTCAAGCGGCCAGATGGTGGTCATGGGGCAGCCGTTCGCCGGGCCCGCGGTGGTGCGGGCGCAAAAGGCGTGCGAGGAGTACCTCCCGCATGGCGCTCCCCCGGCGCTGAGCGAGAGCCAGCGGAAGGCCGCGCTGGCCCATGCCGCCTGCATGCGCAGCCACGGAGAGCCCGATTTCCCCGATCCGAGTTTCAACGGCCCCGGTCAGCAGCTCAACCTCGGTCCCGGGCTCGATCCCAACTCCCCGGCCTTCCAGCGGGCGGCCCGGGAGTGCGGGCTGCTGTCTAGATAGCCCTGCTATTCTGAGTCGGTGCGCCCGCAGCGCATCCTTCGCGCTGCGAGTCCCGCTTCAGCGCGGTAGCGGCGACCCCGTGCGGTCGCCAGAGCCGGGCTGAGGAACCACTTCAGGAGCCCAGATCATGAAAGTACGACCCTCGGTCAAGCCCATGTGTGAAAAGTGCAAGGTAATCCGGCGAAATGGCCGGGTCCTCGTGATCTGCTCCAATCCGCGACACAAGCAGAGGCAAGGCTGATGGCTCGGATCTCAGGCGTCAATATCCCTTTGAACAAGCGGGTCGAGGTCGGCCTGACGTATATCTACGGCATCGGACGCTCGACCTCCAACAAGCTGCTCTCGCAGGTCGGGGTCGAGCCTGACCGCAAGGTGCGCGACCTGACCGAGGACGAGGTGGTCAAGCTCCGTGACGCGATCGACAACGAGCTGACCGTCGAGGGCGACCTGCGCCGCGAGCGTTCGCAGAACATCAAGCGGCTGCAGGAGATCGGGTCCTACCGGGGGCTGCGCCATCGCCGCGGCCTGCCCGTGCACGGCCAGAACACCAAGACCAACGCCCGCACCCGCAAGGGGCCGAAGCGGATGTCGGTTGCCGGCAAGAAGAAGGCGACCAAGAAGTAGATGCCCGCTCCTCGCCGCCCCCAGCGTGGCCGCCGCCGTGTTCGCAAGAACATCCCCATCGGCCAGGCCCACATCAAGACTTCGTTCAACAACACGATCGTCTCCCTGACCGACCGGGAGGGGAACGTGATCGCGTGGGAGTCGGCCGGCGGGGCCGGCTTCAAGGGCTCACGCAAGTCGACCCCGTTCGCGGCCCAGGTGACCGCCGACGCCGCCGCCCGCAAGGGGATCGAGCACGGGCTGCAGAAGGTCGAGGTGTTCGTCAAGGGCCCGGGCTCGGGCCGGGAGACGGCGATCCGCTCGCTGCAGTCGGCCGGGTTGGAAGTTTTGGGTGTGAAGGACGTGACCCCGCAGGCCCACAACGGCACCCGGCCCCGGAAGCGGAGGCGCGTCTGATGGCTCGCGATACCTCACCCCAGTGCAAGCAGTGCCGCCGCGAGGGCCAGAAGCTGTTTTTGAAGGGCGAGCGCTGCCTGACCGACAAGTGCGGGGTCGAGCGCCGCTCCTACCCGCCGGGCGACCACGGGCGTGGGCGCCAGCGGCAGTCGGAGTACCGCGTCCAGCTGCGCGAGAAGCAGAAGGCCAAGCGCTACTACGGCGTGCTCGAGAAGCAGTTCCGCAACTATTACAAGAAGGCAACCGGCCAGCCCGGCGTGACCGGCGAGAACCTGCTGCGGATGCTCGAGTGCCGGCTCGACAACGTGCTCGTGCGCCTCGGCTTTGCCGCCTCGCGGCGCCAGGCGCGCCAGCTGATCCTCCACGGCCACTGGACCGTGAACGGCCGGCGGGTCAACATCCCCTCCTACCAGCTGCGGGACGGGGACGTGATCGCGATCCACCAGAAGAGCTCCGCCGGCCAGGTGATCCGTGATGCGACCGAGCTGACCGGCCAGGTGCCGGCGTGGCTCCAGGCCGATCACGACGCGCTCACGGCGAAGGTGCTGCGCAGGCCCGAGCGGCGGGAGATCGCCGCGCCGGTGCAGGAGCAGCTCATCGTTGAGCTGTACTCGAAGTAACCCGGAATCTTTGGCCGCGGGACCGGTTAACCGGGTCCGGCGCGGCACAGCCGCCGACGCGGCGCACGAACCCACGACGTTAGGACCCTGATGCTCGACTTCCAAGTCCCCCGAATTTCCAGCGAGGCCAGTGACGAGACGCGTGGCTCATTCACGATCGAGCCCCTCGATCGCGGCTTCGGCTACACCTTCGGCAACTCGCTTCGGCGCGTGCTGCTTTCCTCATTGGCGGGGGCGGCCGTGACCAGCGTGCGGATCGAGGGGGTGGCGCATGAGTTCTCGACGATTCGCGGCGTCAAGGAGGACGTGACGGACATCGTCCTGAACCTGAAGGGGATCGTGTGCCGGATGCACACCGATGCCACTGAGGTCGAGGCGCCGCTGGTGGTCACCGGGCCCGGCGACATCACGGCCAAGGACATCGACCTGCCCGCCGGCGTCGAGATCCTGAATCCCGACACGCACATCGCGACGCTGGAGAAGAAGACCAAGCTCGAGGTCTACCTGACCGTCGGGCGCGGCCGCGGCTACCGGCCGGCCGAGGAGAACAAGTCGGCCGACCAGCCGATCGGCGTGATCCCGATCGACTCGATCTTCTCGCCCGTGCGGCGCGTGGCCTACTCGGTGGAGCAGGCGCGCGTCGGGCAGCGGACCGACTACGACAAGTTGACCCTGGACATCGAGACCGACGGCTCGATCGACCCGCACGCTGCGCTGCGGGAGGCGGCCGAGATCCTCATCTCCCAGCTGGCGATCTTCACCGACGCCGACCGGGTGGTCGAGCTCCGTGAGGCCGGGATGCCCGGGCCGCTCGAGCCGGGCGGGGTCGGTGGCGCGCCTGGTGGGGCGGGGGCTGCGGGCGGGGCCGGTGGCCGGCAGCCGAACGCGCTTGACGACATCCTGATCGAGGAACTGGAATTGGGTGTGCGTTCCTATAACTGCCTGAAGCGGGCCGGGATCCAGACCGTCGGTGATCTGGTCTCGAAGACCGAGGCCGAGCTGAACGCGATCCCCAACTTCGGCAAGAAGTCGATCGACGAGGTGGTCGAGACCCTGCACGCGCGGGGGCTGAACCTCCGGGGCGAGTAACTTTTCCGGGTCATGAGACATCAGCGCCAGCGATACCAGCTCTCTCGGAGCGCCTCGCATCGCAAGGCGCTGTTGATGAACCTGGTCAAGGAGCTCGTCGACCACGAGCGGATCCGGACCACCGAGGCCAAGGCCAAGGCGGTCAAGCCTGAGGTCGAGAAGCTGATCACGCTGGCCAAGCGGGGCGACCTGCATGCGCGGCGCCAGGCTTTGAGCGCGTTGGGTCAGGACAAGTTCGTCGTCTACAAGCTGTTCGAGGAGATCGCGCCGCGGTATTCAGAGCGGCCCGGCGGCTACACGCGGATCCTGAAGCTGGGGCCGCGGCGGTCGGACTCGACAGAGATGGTCTTCCTGGAGCTCGTCTGAGGTCTCGGCTGCTCCTGGAGTACGACGGGAGCGGCTTCGCTGGGTGGGCTCGTCAGCCCGGGCAGCGGACGGTTCAGGAGGAGGTCGAGAAGGCGCTCTCGGTGTTTTTGGGCGGTGAGGTCTCGGTCGTTGTGGCGGGGCGGACCGACACGGGGGTGCACGCCTGGGCCCAGGTCTGCTCCTATGACGGGGAGGCGGTCGATCCCCGGCGGCTGAACGCGCTGCTGCCGCCCGATGTGGCGGTCCTGGGGTGCTTTCCGGCGGCGTCGGAGTTCGACGCGCGCCGGGACGCTACGTCACGGGCGTACTGCTACCGAGTGCTGGCCCGGCGGGCGCGGAGTGCGCTGATGGCCGGGCGTGTTTTGCACTGGCCGCACGTGGTCGATTTGTCGGCGCTGCGGCAGTGCGCCGGGTTGCTGGTGGGGGTGCACGACTTCACGGCGTTCACGCCGACGGAGACCGAGCATGTGTGGTTTGAGCGTGAGGTGTTCGCTTGTTTTTGGCGGGGGTCGGAGGGCGATGAGCTCCAGTTCTGGATCGAGGCCGACTCGTTCATGCGCCACATGGTCCGGGTGCTCGTGGGGACGATGCTGGAGGTGGCGGGGGGGAGGCGGACGCTGTCGGGGTTTGGGCTGCTCTTGGAGGGGCGGTCGCGGGCGGAGGCGGGGCCAACCGCGCCGGCGCACGGGCTGTACCTGGCGGAGGTGGGGTACGGAGGGGAGCGGGTGCTGGGGGCGGATTAGGGGGGAGGTTTTTCGGGGCTGCGGGCTCATACGTGCATGGGCCCGGTGAAAAAACGTGCGTCTCGTTTAACGCCCCAGCGAGCGACGCACGTTTTGGTCCAAGAGAGCACAAAACGTGCGTCCGGCGCAGGGCGAAAACGCTCGACGCACGAAATGTCAGCTCTAGGGGTCTGTTCGGGTCTGGCGGACGGCCAGAAGGGGGTCGTCACCCGATGGCAGCTCCTGGCTGCCGGCCTCAGTCCGCGGGTCATCACGCGGTTTATCCGCCAAGGGTTCCTACATCCCCTTCATCGCGGTGTCTACGCCGTCGGGCATCTCGCGCTCCCGCCGTTCGCGCGGGAGCAGGCTGCTCTCCTCGCCTGCGGAGAGGGGGCGGTCCTCAGCGGGCGCTCGGCTCTCTATGTGTGGGGGATCATCGCCCACCCCTCGGGGCCGGTCGAGGTAACCGTGGCGGCCCGGCGCCGCCGCCCGCATGAGGGCGTCCTGCTCCACGTCGTGAAGACGCTCGACGAGCGCGACGTCCGGACCCGCCACTCCCTCCCCGTTGTCTTCCCCGCCCGGGCGCTCATCGAGTACGCGGCGACCGCCACGGCGGACGAGCTCGGCGACGCGGTGGCCGACGCCCGTCAGGCGCGTCTGCTCCGGGAGGGCGAGCTTGAGGCCGCGGTCAACGCGGCGGCCGGGCGACCAGGCGCTCCGGCGATGCGGGCGTGGCTCCGCGACGAAGCCGGGCCGGCGATCACGCGCTCCCGCGCCGAGCGTCGCTTCCGCAAGCTCCTCCAGGAGGCGCAGCTGCCCGAGCCCCTGGTCAACCGCAAGGTGGCCGGAGTCACCCCAGACTTCCTCTGGCCGACCGAGAAGCTCGTGCTCGAGGTCGACGGCTGGGACTCCCACCGCCACCGTCACGCCTTCGAGTGGGACCGCAAGAAGGATCGGATCCTCGGCGACGCCGGCTACCTGGTCATTCGGGTCACCTGGCGCCACTTCACCGAGGAGACGCTGGCCCTGATTGCGCACATCGCGCGGATGCTCGATCGCCGCCGCGTCGCATGATCCTCAACCGCTCCCACGGCTACGATCAAAACACCTTGCGTGTGCTGCTCACCAACGACGATGGGATCGAGGCGGCGGGCCTGCAAACGCTGAGAAAGGCGCTGCTGGAGCTGCCCGGGATCGAGCTGGCGGTAGTGGCGCCCGACGGCAATCGCTCGGCCATGGCGCGCTCGATCACGACCCGCAGGCCCCTGTGGGTGCAGGAGGTCGATTTCGGGGACGGGACCGTCGGCTACGCCACCGACGGCACCCCGGTCGACTGCGTTCGCCTGGCCCGGCTCGGGCTGATCGAGGGCTTCACGGCCGAGCTCGTGGTCTCCGGGATCAACCACGGGTCGAACCTGGGCGATGACATCACCTACTCAGGCACGGTGGCGGCGGCGCTCGAGGCGATCGTGCTCGGGCTGCCGGGGATCGCCGTCTCACAGCAGTCGAGCGCGCTCGAGCTCGACTTTCGCCAGGGCAGTGGATTCGACTTCGAGGCCGCCGCGGCGTTCACGAGACGGCTGGTGGCTGAGCTCGAGGACGTGCCGCTGCCCCAGGGCACACTGCTCAACGTCAACGCTCCCGGCTGCCAGCCCGAGGGCGTCGAGGTGGCGCGGCTGGGCAAGCGCGTGTACAGCGACGAGCTGTCGCTGGTCGACGAGGCGAGCGCGGGCAAGCGCCTGTACCGGATCTACGGCGACGCCAGCTACGAGCGTGACGAGATCGGCACCGACCTGGCTGCGGTGGCGAAGGGGCGGATCGCCGTGACCCCGATCCACTTCGACCTCACCGACCACGAGGGACTGAGCGCCCTGCAGCGCTACGACCTGGAGCGGCTGATCGAGCCGGCGGCGCGCGAGGTCGAATCGTGAGCGCGGCGGCTGCGGCGCCGGAGCCGTCGCCGCAGGAGCGCGCGGCCGAGCTGCGGCGCCAGCTGGAGTACCACAACTATCGCTACTACGTCCTCGACGACCCCGATCTCGGCGATGACCAGTACGACGCGCTGATCGATGAGCTGCGGGCGCTCGAGGCCGAGCACCCGGAGCTCGTCACCCCGGATTCGCCCACCCAGCGCGTCGGGGCCGAGCCGGTCTCCGAGCTCGAGAAGGTCCGCCACCCCCAGGAGATGCTCTCGCTGGCCAACGCCCGCTCCGCCGAGGAGCTCCGGGCCTGGATCCAGCGGATGCGGAACTTCCTGGCCCGGGAGGGCATCACCGACCCCCAGTTCGAGTACGTGGTGGAGCCGAAGATCGACGGGCTCGCGATCAGCCTGCTCTACCGCGACGGGGTGTTCGAGCGCGGGGCGACCCGGGGCAACGGCGAGGTTGGCGAGGACGTCACCCACAACCTGCGCACGATGCCCTCGATCCCCCTGCGCCTGGAGATGGACGACCCGCCGGCGCTGATCGAGGTGCGCGGCGAGGTCTACATGTCGCTGTCTGACTTCGCCAAGCTGAACGAGCGCCGGGCCGAGGCGGGGCTCTCGACGTTCATGAACCCCCGCAACTCGGCCGCGGGGACGATCCGCCAGCTCGATCCCAAGCTCGCGGCCGACCGGCCGCTGTCCTTCTGGGCCTACGCCGTCGGGGCCACGGAGGGGATCACGTTCAGCTCGCACTGGGAAGCGCTGGAATGGCTTCGCGCTCACCGGTTTCCGGTGCATCAGGAGGTGGCGCTGCTGCGGACGGAGCCGGAGGTGGTCGAGCGCTGCCGGCTCTGGGAGGAGCGGCGCGGCTCGCTCGACTTCGAGATCGACGGCGCCGTCGTCAAGGTGAACGAGGTCGAGCTCCAGCGCCGGTTAGGCGTCGTCGGCCGCGAGCCCCGCTGGGCCATCGCCTGGAAGTTCCCGCCCACGACCGCCAAGACCAAGCTCAACGGGATCGGCTGGAACCCGGGGAAGTTCGGCGACCTGCACCCCTACGCGATGCTGGAGCCGGTCCACGTCGGCGGCGTGACGGTCAAGCTGGCCACGCTGCACAACGAGGAGGACCTCGCCCGCAAGGACATCCGCCCGGGCGAGGAGGTGATCGTCCTGCGCGCGGGTGACGTGATCCCGCAGGTCCTCTCGCCGGCGCCGCACGTGGCCGAGCAGAGCGATCGACCCCCGGCCCCGCACCCCCCGTCTCGATGCCCGGTCTGTGATACGCCCACGGTCAAGCCCGAAGATTCGGTCTTCACCAAGTGCCCGAATCGCGAGTGCCCGGGGCGGCGCTTGCAGCTCCTGGACCACTTCGTCGGTGCGATGGACATCGACGGGCTCGGCGAGAAGCGCGTGATGCTGTTCGTCGAGCTCGGGTGGGTACGGACCGCGGCCGACTTCTACCGGCTCCAGGTCGATCAGATCGCCTCTCAGGAGGGGTTCGGGGAGCAGTCGGCGGAGAAGCTCGTGAGCGCGATCGAGCGCTCCAAGCAGGAGCCGTTCAGCCGGGTGTTGTTCGCGCTCGGCATCGAGGAGGTGGGGTACGTCACGGGACGCAACCTGGCCCAGCACTTTCGCTCCATCGACGCGCTGCTAAACGCCAGCCCCGAGGAGATTGAGCAGACGCAGGGTGTCGGCCCGAAGATGGCGCAGGTGATCCACGAGCAGCTGCATGAGGACCAGATGACCGCGCTCATAGACGACCTGCGCGCCCAGGGGCTGACCTTCGAGGAGGAGGGTCCGCCTCCGGGCGAGGGGCTTCTGGCCGGCAAGACGTTCGTCCTCACCGGCAGCCTGCCGGACCTGACGCGCGAGCAGGCGACCGAGATGATCATCGGCGCCGGCGGGCGGGTGACCGGCTCGGTGTCCAAGAAGACCGACTACGTGGTGGCGGGGGAGAGCCCGGGGTCGAAGCTGGCCCAGGCCGAGCGGCTCGAGGTTCCGGTCATCGACGAGGACGGACTGCGGGCGCTTCTGGGCTGAGCGGAGTCAGTCCGGCAAGATGGGCCGATGTCCTCCGCCGGGCTGAAACGACGGGCTGCCTACGGCGCCCTGCTGCGCCGGGAGCACTACGTGCCCTTCACGCTGACCGTCGCGCTCGCCCGGATGAGCGCGATGATGTTCACCACCGGCGGCGTGCTGCTCGTGCTGTCGCGCACGGGGAATACCGCCCTGGCCGGCGTGACCGCGGCCGCGGCCGTCCTCCCCGGGTCGCTGAGCGGACCCGTGCTGGGAGCGTGGCTCGACGTGGCGCGGCATCGGCGCCTGCTCATCGTCATCGACCAGCTGCTCAGTGTGATCGGCCTCCTGGCCATCGTCGCGCTGGTCGGCCACGCCCCCGACTGGACCGTGCCCGCGGTCGCGGTCATCTACAGCATCACCCGCCCGCTCAGCGTGGGCAGCTTCTTCAGCACTCTGAACGAGGTCGTCGGGGTCGAGCTGATCGACACCGCGAGCACGATCGAGGCCTCGAGCCTCAACCTCGCCTTCCTCCTCGGGCCGGCGCTGGCCGGCCTCTTGGCCGGAGCGGCGAGTCCCGCCATCGCCGTCGTGGTGCAAGCGGGACTGACGCTTGTCGTGGCCGGCCTGGTTGCGGTCAACCCGGTGTTTGAGCTCAGATCTCCTCACCGTGCGCCCGATGCCCGTTCGGCGCTGCGCGACGGGCTGCGCTCGATCGTGGCCAGCCCGCTCATGCTCAGCGTCGGCGTGGCCAGCGTCCTGGCCTCGCTGGGGTGGGGGCTCATGAACCTCGGGTTCCCGCTCTACGCCGTCCACTCGCTGCACGTCGGCGCCCACAACAGCGGCTATCTCTGGGCGGCCGTGGCCGGCGGCTCGATCACCGGGACGTTCGTGTTGCACGGCGCTCCTTCCCGCCGCCGGATTGCGCTCTCCTACATGCTTCTCGGGCTCTCGGCGCTCCTCTGGCCGCTCGCCCACGTGCTCACGCTGGGGATCCTCCTCGTCGGGCTGACCGGCTTCCTGGAAGGGCCGGCCTACTCGGGGACGATCACCCTGCGCCAGCGTCTCGCCCCGCCGGCCGTCCGCGGCCAGGTGATCAACACCCTCGCCGGCGCCAACCTGGTCGCGGTGTCCGCCGGGTCAGCCATCGGCGGTGCGATCGGCCATGCGCTGCCCCTGATCTTGGCCTTTCTCGCCATCAACCTCGTCGCAGCGGCGATCGTCGCGGGCACCCGGCTCCGGGCTAGGCTGGGCGGGTGAGCGCTCCGGTCTTCGTCGCCGGCCTGGCCGGGACAGACACCCGGTTCCTGGCCGCCGCGCTCGGCGGCGACAGCGGCGCCGCCGTGGCCAGCGTGGTGGCCGGCGACGGCGGCTCGGTGTCCGACCTCGCCGAGTCGGTTCCCACGGCCCGGTTCGTGTTCCTGGCCGGTGAGCCCGCCGTGGCCACGCCGCCCGAGCTCGAGGGCTTGGAAGCGGCCCGCTGGTGCCGAGTCGAGACCCGGGAACTGCTGGCCAATCCAGCCGCCGAGCTCAGGCGGCTGTGCGGGCATCTCGGCCTCACCTATGACCAGGCGCTGCTCGGCCCGATCGAGGCGGCCCGGCGGGCGCTGGTGGCCGGGGAGGGCGAGGCGGCGCGCTCGCCGTTTGCCAGCGCGTCGACGGAGAGCTTCAAAGCTGCGCTTCAGCACGCCGCCAGCTCGCTGCTCATCTCCACCTACCAGACCAACCGACTCGTCTGTGCCCGGGCCCAGAACGGCGGCCTCAACACCCACTTCCGCCTCTACGACAAACCGATGGGAATCGCGGTGGCGCCGGGGCGGATCGCCGTGGGCACCCGGACCGAGGTCTGGGACCTGCGGGACATGCCGCAGGCCGCCGCCAAGCTCGAGCCCCCCGGCAGCCACGATGCCTGTTTCCTGCCCCGCAACCGCCACGTCACGGGCGACATCGCGGTCCACGACCTCGCCTTCGCAGCGGGCGAGCTGTGGGTCGTGGCCACCGCGTTCTCGTGCCTGGCCACGCTCGACGCCGGGCACAGCTTCGTGCCCCGCTGGGCGCCGCGGTTCATCACCGGGCTGGCGCCCGAGGACCGGTGCCATCTCAACGGGCTGGCGGTCCGCGACGACCGAGTTGCCTACGTCACCGCGCTCGGGGCGAGCGACGAGGCGGCCGGATGGCGCGCCGCCAAGGCGGACGGCGGCGTGCTGATCGACGTGGCCTCCTCCGAGGTCGCCATCGGCGGCCTCTCGATGCCGCACTCGCCGCGCTGGTACCGGGATCGGCTGTGGCTGCTCGAGTCCGGACGGGGCACGCTGTGCCTGGGTGATCCGGAGACCGGCACCGTCGAGACCGTGGCCGAGCTCCCCGGCTTCACGCGCGGGCTGGCGTTCCTCGACGGGATCGCCTTCGTGGGGCTCTCGCAGATCCGGGAGTCGGCCACCTTCGGAGACCTGCCCCTGACTCACCGCCTGCGCGAGCGGCAGTGTGGCGTGTGGATGGTTGACCTGGCCCGTGGATCGATCGTGGGCTTTCTCCGCTTCGACGACCTCGTGCAGGAGATCTTTGACCTGGCGCTCCTGCCCGGCGTGCGCTTTCCCGAGGTCGCCGAGGCCGGGGACCTGACGACCGCCCGCTCCTACGAGCTGCCCTGAGCCGGGCCGGCGTCAGGCTCGGGCGCGAGCGCGCCCGGGAAGTAGAGGACGCGCACGTGGTCTCCTCGCGCGTTCTCGCCGATGAACACGAACTGGGTATGGGGCCAGACGGCCTGGGGGATGAAGCGCTTGAGGATCTCGCTCTCGACCTCGAAGAGGAGGCCGATCCCGCGCCGGTCGCGCCCGTCGGCGTAGCGCTGGCACAGGTGGTCACGCGCGGTTTTGGCCAGCTCGATGGCGAGGCCCGACTGGCGGTGCTCGGTGGCCACGAACACGCGCGTGTGCCAGAGCTCGGCCTGGAGCTGGTCGTTGCGCTTCAGGAAGCTGGTGGAAATCCCCACCGGGGCGCCGGCCTCATCGGTTGCCACGACCAGGACCTCATGGACGCGGCGCTCCGCCTCGGCCTGATCGACCGCCCCCTCGCGGATCCACAGGTCGATGACGTCGGCCGGCGTGACCCGGTCCTGCTCGGCGAAGAGATCGAGGCGGTAACTCACGCGATCACCGCCCCGTCGAAGTAGGCGATCCGCAGCTGGAGGCCCTCGGGGAGGTAGCCGGCGTAGAGCATCCGCGGATCGCTCCACTCCGCCTCAGGCCGCTGGCGGCGGAGGGCCGGCCGGGCGAGAACGCACAACCCCACCGGCGATCCATCCGCGCCGTCGAACTCGGCCGCCAGGGCGTTGAAGGTGGCCCGGATCATCGCGGGGGCATGCTCGGCGACAACTTGGTCGAGGACGCTGCGGTAGACCCAGAAGCGTCGGCCGCCGATCAAGGCCACGTTGGTGGCATAGACCGAGCTTGACCCCACGAGGGCGCCTTCGAGTCGCATCGCGCATACGACCTCGGGTAGGCGCCGCCTCGCCTCGAGGCTGGTCAGGGCCCGTCGCTCGAGCCAGAACGTGAGGAGCTCGTCGGCCCGGTGCCGGTCGAGCTGCCCGCGAACGGTCTCGATCGTGAATGCGTCAGCCTGGTCTGGAATCCGGCGCATCCTAATGCCGGAACACGACGTGGCCCACGGACTGGCATTAGGTCCGAGCTGTCCGGTAGGGTGTCGCCTCACTCGGGTCTCGGGGCTAGAGGAGACAGGTGTCCGCGCGCTCATTCAAACGATCACACGCCCAGCGGCTGGCCAAGGAACGGCGCCGGTTGTCGAACGCCAAGCGACGGGCGCTCGTGGCGGGCGCAACGCTCGGAGCGGCGGCAGCCTTCGCGACGAGTGCTGAGGCGGCCACCTACACGGTCACAAACACCGATGACTCCGGGGCCGGCTCGTTGCGCCAGGCGATCACCGACGCCAACACCAACGGCGTCGCCGGAACACCGGACACGATCACCTTCGCTTCGGGCGTGACTGGCTCGATCGGGCTTACCTCGGGCACGCTCACCATCAGCGATCCGGGCGGGCTCAGCATTGAGGGCCCAGGGGCGAGCACGCTTTCGGTGTCGGGGGCCGGGCAGGCGGGTCAGGGAATCTTCGACATCGTTGCCGGCGGCAGTGCCGACGTCTCGATCTCTGGGCTGACGCTGACCGGCGGGTCCACGTCCGACTCTGGCGGCGCTATCGCGGATGAGAGCTCACCGCTCACGCTGACCGACGACACGATCAGCGGCAACACCGACACCGGCGATGGTGCGGGGGGTGTCTACGCCCACAACCCGGTCACCGTCTCGGGATCGACGATCAGCGGGAACACCTCGCCGACCGGTGAGGGCGGCGGCATCGGGGTGCTCAACATACCAGGGGCAACGAAATACAACCTGACGATCAGCGACAGCACGATCAGCGGGAATAGCGCCGAGGCGGGTGGCGGAATCCTTTCGGACGGCATCGTCTCAATCACCGATAGCCAGCTGACCTCGAATCAAGCGACCGAGCGCGGAGGGGGTGGGCTCTACCTCGAGTTCGGGTCGCTCTCGCTGACCGGGTCAACGGTCGCGAATAACTCGAGCGCGGGCGACGGTGGAGGGTTGTTTGTCGGATCCAAGTACGGCATGACGATCGATGGCTCGACGATCTCAAGCAACAGCTCTGCCGATGGCGGCGGCGCTTACATCTTCGGTCAGGTTGGGGAGGGATCGCCCCAAAGCCCGATTCTGGTCGAGAACTCGACGGTGTCCAACAACCAGGCGCCAAGGGGCGGCGGGATCGATATCGGGGAAGTGGAGGGCAACGCGCCGGTTACGATCTCGGCGAGCACGATCAGCGGCAACCAGGGGGGCGCGAGTTCGTTCGGCGGCGGCCTCCTGATCAGCGGCGAGCTGGACACCCCGTTTGACCTCGTCGACTCGACGATCACGGGCAACAGCGCCGCGAACGGCGGTGGCGTCAGCATTGGCTACGGCGGGAGTACCAGCGCGGTCGTCGGCACTAGCGGTTCAATTTCCTTTGACAACTCGACGATCGACGGCAATAACGCCAGTACGTACGGCGGCGGGATCTACCTCGCGCAGTACTCGACCGGCAGCCCAGCCACCGATCAGAGCGCCACCGCGGCCATCAACAGCACGATCGTCGCGGGCAACACCGACCCCGGGGCTCCGAACGACCTCTATCGCCCCTCGACCTCGACCACCGGTGGCTTCAACGACACGTTCAGCCTGATCCAGGCTCCCGGCAACGCGCCGCTGCTGAGCTCGCAGGCGCTGATCACCGGCGTCGACCCACAGCTGAACGCGCTGGCTAACAATGGCGGGCCGACGGAGACGCTGCTCCCCAAGAACACGAGCCCGGTCATCGACCAGGGCAAGGCGCAGAGCGGCCTGACCACCGACCAGCGCGGCGATCCGCGGACGGTCGACAACGGTAAGACCAGGCCGCCGGGTGGCGACGGCACGGACATCGGTGCCGTCGAGCTGGGGAAGATTCCCTCGACACCGCCGCCGCCGCCGCCTCCGCCCGGCGCGATCTCGGTCGCGGTCGGCCCGGCGACCGGGATCAAGGACAAGAGCGCGACCCTGAACGGGTCGATCAACACGAACGGCCAGGCGGTGACCTGGCACTTCCAGTACGGCACGAGCACCGCCTACGGCAAGGTGACCACAACTGAGTCGATCAGCACCGGGCACGGAACGGTTCCCGTCTCGTTCAAGGTCAGTGGCCTCAAGCCGGGGACGCGCTACCACTACCGCGTGGTCGCAACCGGCGCCTCCGGACAGCCAGTCACCTCAGCCGACGCCACCTTCAAGACGCCGGCGCCCACAATCAAGGTCCATCCGGGCTCGGTCCGAGCTGCCTCGGCCGTCCGCATCTTCGGAAGCGCCGGCGCGTGCTCGCGGGGGAGCCAGGTCACCCTGATCTCCGGCGTGTTCTCGTCCGCGCACAAGTTCCACGGGCGCAACGCCATCCACACCAAGGTCGGGGCGGGCAACAAGTACTCGGTGGTGACGCGGATACCGGCCGGTCGAGACCCGGGCAGCTACACCATCACGGGTCGCTGCGACGGCGCCGTCTTCGGGGTGACGGCCGCCCTGCGCATCCTGCCGCCCCCGCCGGTGGTCAGGTTCACGGCGTAACCGCCGCTAGGGGTCGCTTCCGGGTGAGATAAACCCGTCCAGGCCGCCCGGGCGGCTCGCGTTGGAAAATGGGGCACAGACCACCCTCTGCGGAGTTGCTGCGGCGAGCCGAGGCGTCCCGGACGCCCGCCTTCAGTCAGCCCACCAGTCGCGCTTACCCTCGACGTCTCCGCGCGGGTTCTCGCCGAGGTGGGGCGCCCCGAAGACGTCGGCGGCGCGCTGAAGGAGCTCAAGGCCGTCGGGGCCGGCCTCGTAGCCTCGCCAGGTGCCCGGCGGAACGCGCACCACGTCCCATTCCCTGACCTCGAGGACCTCGTCGGCCGCAGTGCTGAAGCCCGAGGGCCTGGCCGGCGGCGGGGAACTCAAGGTTCGGGGAGCCGTCGAAGTTAGACCCGAGGTCCTCCAGGTCCTCCTTGCCATTCGGCAGCGTGAACGGCACGGCTGCCGATCTACGTTTCGGCGGGGGGCTAGCCGTCGTACTTGGCCAGCGCGGCGGCGAGGTCGTTGCCCTCGATCATGTGCACGTAGTCGGGATCGCCGAGGCCGTTGGCCAGGAAGGCGAAGGCGAGCTCGTGACCGTCCCGGGCCCGGCAGTAGCCGGCCAGGTTGGCCACGTCGTGCAGCGTCCCGGTCTTGCCGTGACAGACGTTCTGGGCGGCGGTGCCGACGCCCTCGTACTGGAGGGTGCCGGTTTGGCCGGTGGTGGCGAGCGAGTTGAAGAAGTAGGGGTTGGTGTACATCTTCTGAAGCAGGGTCACGACCTGGATTGGGGTCGTTGAGTCGGTGCGAGACAGCCCTGATCCGTCATCGAACGCGGGCGTGATGCCGAACTGGCTCTGGACCTCCTGGCGGACCACGGCGACTCCCGCCGCCGTTGTGCCCGCACCCCCGAAGCGCGCGCCCAGTCCCTTGAGGAGCATCTCGGCGAAGTAGTTGTCAGACGGGGTATTGGTGAGCTGGATGAGCTTGGCCATGTTGGGCGACTGGACCACAGCCAGCTTGCGCATCCCCGACGGTGTGTGACCGGTGTAGATCGGGGTGTTGCGCGGGACCTTGACCCCGGCGGCCTTGAGGGCGGCGGCGAACTGCTGCGTCGCGTAGAGGGCAGGACGCATCTGGCGGCTCGTGCCCTCGAGGTTGGCAAAGCCACGGTCGAAGGACAGGGCGCTGAGTTCGCCCTCCACATCCGGGAGGTCGGCCTGATAGCCGGTGGCCGGCGTGCCCCTCAGCGAGTCGAAGTAGGACTCATCGCCGACGATCCGACCGTCGAAGGCCTTGATGTGCTGGCTGCGGACCAGGTTGGAGACGAGCTGTTGCACCGTGGCACCGGTGCCGTAGGCGATTCGGTCGAAGCTGCTTGAGCCGAAGGTGGGGTCGCCTCCGCCGCGCAGGTAGAGGATTCCGTCGAATGTCCCGGCGGAGTTGACGCTGCCCGAGCCCCACACGGTGGTGCTCAGCGTGGCGCTCGGCCCGAAGCGGAGCAGCGCGGTCGAGGTGGTGTAGAGCTTCTCCACCGAGGCCGGCATCCGCCCGACGTTGGCCGCCTTGGAATAGAGCGTCTGGCCGGTGTTCAGATCGACCACGTAGGCACTGGCCTCTCGGCCGATCTTGGACATGCCGGAGTTCAGCGCCGAGGTCAGGGCCTGGGCGGCCGTCATCGGTTGCGCGCTGGCCGCGGCGGGCGCTGCGGCAAGCACGGCTAGGAAGGCCCCCCAAGCCAGCACGAGTCTGCGCATTCGGGTCTCTGAAACACGGGTGGGTGGCAAAAGGTTCCGCTGAGGGCGGAAAAAGGTTGGCGGGTGGGGGGCGGGTGGGGGGCGGGTTGGGGACGCTCGAGGCGCGGGCCTGCCTGCGGCGGAGCGGCGAAGCGTGGAGATTTTGTCCCGAGGGGTGGGACGAAGTCTCCACGCTTCAGGGTTCTGGCGTGGAATCGGGAGCGCGCCGGCCGGGCGCCGGCGGCGCTCGGCCCTACAATTCCGGCGCAGATGGGCAAGGTCGTCAAGCTGGAGACCGCCGGGGGGCAGCGCGCGGCCAAGTCGCGCGCCACAACCCAGCGTCGGCGGCCGCGGTCGAAGACCGCGCTGGTGCTCGGTGGCGGCGGCTTCACGGGCGGGGTGTATGAGATCGGCGCCCTGAGGGCGCTCGATTTGCTGTCGGTCAATCGCACCGTAAATCAGTTCGACATCTACGTGGGCACCAGCGCAGGGGCGTTCGTCGCCGCCGCCGTCTCCAACGGGATCACCCCCGAGGAGATGATGCGGGTGCTCGTCAACCAGGTCCCGACGCCGTTTCCGGACGCCCGCATCAGCGCGCTCCTGCGCCCCAATTACCGCGAGTTCCTGACCAAGGGGGTCCTCATGCCCCTGCGGCTGGCCCAGGTCGTGCGTCGTCTGGTCGGTGACCTCGGGCAGGTGTCGGCGGTCGACCTGGCGGTAGGGCTCGCCGAGGCGCTTCCCTCAGGGATGTACTCAGGTGAGGGGCTGGAGCGGTATGTGCGCCGGATCCTCTCCGAGCCCGACCGGAGCGACGACTTCCGTCTCCTTAAGAGCGAGCTCTACCTGGCCGCGACCGATCTCGACACGTGCGAGCGGATCGTGTTGGGGGCGCTGGGGTGGGACGACGTGCCGATCTCCAAGGCGGTGGCCGCCTCCGGCGCTCTCCCGATGATCTACAAGCCGGTCAAGATCAAGGACCGCGAGCTCGTCGACGGGGGGATCGTCTCGACCACGAACGTCGATATCGCCGTCGAGGCCGGCGCCAAGTTCATCGTGGTCGTCAATCCGCTCGTCCCCTACGTCAACGACTTCGAGAAGCGGATCCCCACGATCACCGGGTCACGCGCCCGCCACGTGTCCGACATGGGCTTTCCCCAGATCGGCTACCAGGCCTTCAAGCTGCTGGCCTACCAGCGGCTCCACCAGATGGCCGGCGCCTGGGAGCAGCGCTACCCGGGCGTCGACATCATCTTGATCGAGCCCGAGCCCAACGACGAGCTGATGTTCCAGACGAGCATCATGAACTACACCTCGCGGGTCGACATCGCCCGGCACGGCTTTCAGTCCGTGACGCTCAAGCTGGCCCACGACTACAACCGCTTCAAGCGGATCTGCACCCGGCACGGGATCGAGATCTCGGCCACCCGGGTCCGCAAGGTGATCCAGCACTTCGAGGCCGAGCGGGAGAAGACGCGGGCCTGGCGGAAGATCCTCGAGCAGACGACCTCGACGCTCCTGCGCCAGTCAGCGCAGGAATAGCTGCGAAAGTGCGCCAGTCCGGCCGGTACTGGCGTGGAAGCCTAAGGAGGTTAGGAGGCTCGGAGCCCCCGAGGCGCGGGTTTAGGCGCTAGCCGCCTGGACCTGCTGGTGCGTCGTGACCGTCGTCTCGACGCGGAGGCTGGAGAGGAAGAGTGTCTTGTCGATGCGACCGTTGAAGATCGGGACGCCCAACTCGAGGCACTTGGTGATCACGTCTCGTCGCTCCAGCCCCGACTCACGTGCCAACTCGGTGGGCGTCAGATGATTTGCCATAAATCCTCTTCCTCCTTTGTCGCCGACAATTACATGCCCGGGAGTATGCCCGTTCGTGCGGATGGTCTCAACATGAATTGGCTAAGAGACCGGAATCAGGTTGGTTCCCGACTCCGCAGACGCCCGTAGCGGCAGGGGATTTCTCCCCGGAGCCTGTCGGGGAGGGGCCGGCTGGCGGTCCCCGCAAGCTGGACGAAGGTCGGAGTTCGCTCCCCTGTGGAATACTCAGCCAATCGGGGCGTGGCGCAGCCTGGTAGCGCGCACCGTTCGGGTCGGTGAGGTCCCCGGTTCAAATCCGGGCGCCCCGATAAAGAAGTCGGCCCGTGGGGCAACGGTATGCCGGTGGTATGGGGTCGGCTCCCACATACCGCCCGCGCGGTATGCCGGTGAGCTGATCGTCGCGGCTCGATCGTTGGAGGGCAGTTCCTGGCCGTGTTCGCTTACCCGCTCCGCTGGCGCGGGGCGGGTAAGACGCGGTCCCCTGAGGATCGAAATTGGCGACTACGCATCGCAGTACGGAACGCCCGTCGCCCTAGCCTCCGAGCGGGCCCTTCCGAAGCGAGGTCTGCGGCGGGTCGATGAACGTCAGCCGCTCGTGCTCCTTGATCCCTTAGGCACTGTCTCGATCGATGCAGCCGGCTTGGATCAGCTCGCGGATCGCCTTGTTGTATTCGCTGGTCCGGTACAGGCCAAACAACTATGGCCGCGAGCTCGTGGATCAGCTCCTGCGGTGTGGCCACTTCCTGGTGGCGGCCGAACGCGAAGATGCGGTCTCGTAGGTCCGTGAGGTGCTGACGCTCCTCGTCGTGGTGCCAGAGCGTCATCCTGCCGGCGTCCTCCTCTCCCTTGGGGACCGTTCGTACGCGCAAGCCCTGTCGGACGTCAGTTCGACCCCGTGCGGGGAGCCGGTGGCGATCATCAGCCGGTAGGCAGGCCATTGGGAGTAGGTGTCGCGTATGCGGATCTGGTGGGCGTAACGCCAGCCGACACCCCACAGCTGCTGGATATAGAGCTGGGCCACGTCGTCGATCGCCCGGTCTGTGTCGGAGCCGGGTGGAGACTCCTTGGACCAGCGCCACAAAGCGACCACCTCAGATGTGCGGACCCGAGCGCGAGTGGACGCCAAAGCTACTGGTCCATTTGACCGAAGAGGTCATCTGGACGCTCTGGCAGATGGAAGGCAGCGCACCCCCATCCAGCGAGGGTCTCAGCCCGATGTCTCTGCTGGCAAGAGCTGAATGAGCCCGCCGGTCTCGTTCTTTGGCAGCGTTGCCGGTCGGCGAAAGCGGCGCTCGACGACAAGGTCGGCGCTGAAGGACAGACGAGCATCGACGGCGCCGCTCGCTACCGGGACGCTGATCAGCGCGTGCATCCGCTTGCCGCCGCTCACGCTCCCGTCGTGGAACGCGGTGAAGTCCCAGCTGAGATCGTGCCCGCCGCGTCCTGCGGCCGAGATGACCGGCTCGAGCGTCTCGTAGTCGTAGGCATGGGTGTGGGTGCCTAAGCTCAATTCCACCTCCTGGAACTTGAGCGATGGGTTGACCTCGAGGCTGACATGGTGCGGAACCTTCTCCTCGACGGTCCACGGATGCATGTCCTCGGCGCGCGGAGGACCGTTCTCGTCGGCGCTGAGCAACTCACAGCGCAGGCGGGCCCACTCGACGCGGACGTGACCGGGGTGGGGGCGGAGGGAGAAGTCGAGGCGGACGATGAAGAAGCGTGCACGCGGAGCTGCTGATTTGGCGGCGGCGATGGCCTCGACGCCCGCAGCGGCTTCGAGCGAGGTCACCTGGGGGGGTTCGATAGCAACGACTGGCATGTCGCGGGCGTCGACCGCGGCGCCGGCATCACGTGATGCCGCCTCACCCCGTTCGGAACCCGCCTCCTGCAGGACCAATGGGGCCTCGTACAGCGG